>Ga0207691_10004770_pt1 | contig 13115 bp, 10 predicted proteins | sample KBSM13metaG_FD_184327 | JGI IMG/M metagenome (GOLD analysis project Ga0207691, IMG submission 184327) | Miscanthus rhizosphere microbial communities from Kellogg Biological Station, Michigan, USA - KBS M1-3 metaG (SPAdes) (version 2) | ecosystem: Host-associated > Plants > Roots > Rhizosphere >... | reverse complement strand
GCGCGCCGACACCGGCGCCGAGCTTCTCGGCCGGGACCCCGAGCCGGGCTTGTTCGCGGCGTTGGAGCAGGTCGAAGGCCACTGCGAGCCGGGCCTGTTCCGCGGACGCGGCGGACTTCCAGTCCTCCAGTTCCCGGATCCGGTCAATGATCCCGGCACTGTCCGTGGGCGGACAGCCTAAGTCCATCGGTCCGGCGACCACTCGGCCCGCCACGTCCGCGACGGCTGCCTCCGCGGTGCCCGGAATGGCGGCGGCATCGCCCGCGGCATGGCCGAAGCCGGCGTCGCCGTGTCCCGCCGGAGCCACTTCGGGCCCGTGATTGCCGTCCATGAACCCAGTGTCTCAGGGGCCTCTGACAATAACGCGCCGGTACTCCTCAGCCGAAGCTAGGCGTCACGGATTGCCGGCGGACTCAGCGGTTGCGGTAGTAGTCCTTCCAGATCAGGCGATGGAGGGGGATCACCCGCGGCAGCGACCGTAGTCCGGGGATGAACGGCAGCAGGGCCAGCAACGCCGTCAGCACGAACATCGTGACGACGACGAGGGCATCGGCATTAGGCGCGGACTTGAACGGTTCCACTTGGTAAAGGAGCGAGAAGAGCCACAACCAGGACTGCCCAGGCGTATCGCCGGTTTCGTTCATGACGCCCCACTGATCCCCGGAGAGGTGTTGGCTGGCCGCAAGATCCGGGAAGTAGCCGCCGTCGCCCAAAAAGAGGAGGCCGCGCGTGTAGTCCATGTTGTAGAAGTTTCCACCGTTCTGCAGCACGCCGTCCAAACTGCCTTGGCGCGCCATCTCCAGCAACGCTCCGGTCAGTGCAGGGACCGGGCCATAGTCGCCGTCGCCCACCTGGGCCGGGTCGTTATCCGGCGCAGCGGCAAGGGCGTCCGAATAGGCAGCTGCCCAGGCTGAGCGCTGCTGATCCGTGGCGGCCGTCCAGCTCGCCAGCTCTGCCGGCGGCGACGGCAGCGTCGCCAGCGGGGCGATCACGAAGTCATTGGCGGTATCAACCGGAAGGCGGACGCCGGAGAGGCTTTGAAGGTCCACGGGGCCGATGTTCTGCGTCGCGTCCGGGGTCGAGTTGTAGGGCGGCCCGTATCCGGCAGTATCGCTGGTGCCGGCAAGCTCTTTCGCGGCGGTGCCAACGAAATCCGCGGGGGCGGCCGTGGCCCACGTCTTGAGGCTGACGCTGGGCTCATCAGGGGACCCGAAGATGGCGGACACACCGAACACGAGCACGCCGACCACCACAACGCCGATGATCAGTTCTTTGATGAGGTCATATTCGCGGACGCTGCCCGTCCAGGGCCGGCTGGCGACGTCGTCCGCCTTCCGCCAGGAGGTACTGCTGTTTTTCCTCGTCATTGCACTGTGCCCCCGGGTTCGGTGGCCTTTGGAGGTTCGGTGGCCTCCTGGCGGTTGTGAAGCAGCTGGGCGTCGGACTCCGCGGCATCCAGTGGAGGTGCAACGCCATGGACCCGGACCAACAGGACGTGCAGGACCACCACAGCGCCCACGGCCAAGGGCAGCAGCGTGACGTGCCAGGTGAAGAGCTGACCGACGTTGGCCACATTGAACCAAGCGCCTACTCCGACCGCGTTCAGCGCATCCTTCGCTTCAAAGGCAATCCACTGCGAGTCGAAGTTCGTCTGGAGCAGATACCCGGTGAAGGCCGCCACGATGGAAACGACAAAGGAGATCACGCCGGTGATCCAGGTCAGGACCCGGCCCCCGCGCCAGGCCGCCATCCAGAATTTCAGCCACAGGTGCACCACCATGAAGATGAAGAAGAACTCCACGCTCCACAAATGCGTGCTGTTGACGAAACTCCCCAGCGAGGACACGTGATACCACTGGGGTCCGTTCAGTCCCAGCACAATCCCGGAAACGATGATCCACAGCAGGGACGCGATGGCCCCCATGCCGAATACGTACGCCCAGGATGCCACGAAGCTTGGCTGGTCCTCGGGCAAAAGTTTGTCCGGCGGAAGCTTCCTCAGGAGCCACCGGCGGGCCCTGCCGGTCAAGGTACGGGCGTCTGTTTCATCGACCTGCGCGCCGCGTCCCGGTGTTGCAGGGGCAGTCATTTCCGCCGCTTCCCTCCGGGAAAAGGCAGGACCAAGGCCAGGATGAACAAGATGATCATCACGACGATCACGATCAGATTTCCGGATTGAATGATGAAACCGTCCCAGCCAAAATATGTTCCATCACCAACCATGCCAACGCTTGCCACGAGCCATCCAGACATGAGCTGCTCGATTCTTTTTAGGATGCCGGTTCAACTCCACCACTGTCAGGTAGCCGCAAACAGGGTCTTCTGCCCCGTCCAGGCGCCCTTCCGGGACCCGGTGTTGCTGTGCTGCGGTGGATTAGGCTGGATCCGTGACCCGCCTCATTCTTGCCTCCCAGTCCCCCGCCCGCACCAAGCTGCTCAGCCACGCCGGCATCGCCCACGAGGTCCTCGTCTCGGACGTGGACGAGGACGCCGTGCAGGCCCGCTACGGCGTGACGGATCCGCATGACACGGCTCTGTTGCTTGCCCGGGCCAAGGCAGAGGCCGTCGCCTCGCTGCCCGAGGCGGACGGCGCAATCGTGATCGGCTGCGACTCGGTCTTCGAGTTCGACGGCGAGGCCCACGGAAAGCCCTACACGGCCGACGTCGCCCGGGAGCGTATGCTCCGCATGAGCGGCAGCATGGGCGTCCTGCACACCGGCCACTGGCTCGTGGACTGCCGCGACACAGACACAGACTCAGAAGACGACGACGGCGACGTCACCGCGCGCGGCACCGGCGCCACCCTGGGCTCGGTGTCCTCGGCCGAGGTGCACTTCATGGAGATGAGCGCCGAGGAAATCGAAACCTACATCGCCACCGGCGAGCCGCTCCAGTGCGCCGGCTCCTTCACGATCGACGGCTACGGCGGGGCGTTCATCCGCAAGGTCGACGGCGATCCCCACACCGTCGTCGGGCTCTCCATCTCCACCCTGCGCGCCCTGCTCGGCCAGGCAAATGTGGGCATCACCGAGCTCTGGACCGGCGGGGCTGCGGACCCGGCGGACATCCGCGCCGAGTAACGACGGAATGCGTGGCGGAGTGAGCCAATTCGCCGCCCTTTGTGGCAAACCTACAAAGGAAGGGCCGTATACGCGCGGAATCCGCAAGTAATATCGGCGGAACCCTCAAAACCGCGCTAGGCTCCCTGAAGGAAAGAAGGAGACGCCTTGTCAGCAAATTCGGAGCAGTCCGCACCCACCGTGCCGGGATCAACGCAGTCATCTACAGCCGCGGGCATCCGCCGGCTGACCAAGGTGCTGATCGCCAACCGCGGAGAAATTGCGGTGCGCATCATCCGCGCCGCCCGCGATGAAGGCATCGCGTCGGTGGCTGTCTACGCGGACCCCGATCGCGACGCGCTGCACGCCCGGCTCGCTGACGAGGCCTACGCGCTCGGTGGCAACACCGCCGCGGAGTCCTACTTGGTGATGGACAAGATCATCGACGTCGCCCGCCAGTCCGGCGCGGACGCCATCCACCCCGGGTACGGGTTCCTGGCCGAGAACGCCGAGTTCGCCGCCAAGGTGATCGATGCCGGCATTACGTGGATCGGCCCCTCCCCCGAAGCGATCTCTGCCCTGGGCGACAAGGTCCAGGCCCGCCACATTGCCGAGAAGGTCGGCGCCCCGCAGGTCCCCGGCACCGCCGACCCGGTCGAATCCGCCGAGGAAATCCTCGATTTCGTGGACAAGTTCGGCCTGCCCGTCGCCATCAAGGCGGCCTTCGGCGGCGGCGGACGCGGCATCAAGGTGGCCCGCACCCGAGAAGAAATCCCCGAACTCTTCGAATCCGCCGTGCGCGAGGCCACCGCCGCCTTCGGCCGCGGCGAGTGCTTCATTGAGCGCTTCCTGGACGCCCCGCGCCACGTCGAGACCCAGTGCCTGGCCGACGCCCACGGCAACGTCGTGGTGGTCTCCACCCGCGACTGCTCGCTCCAGCGCAGGAACCAGAAACTCGTCGAGGAAGCCCCGGCCCCGTTCCTCACCGAGGAACAGAACCGCCGGCTCTACGAATCCTCCAAGGCCATCCTCAAGGAGGCGGGCTACCTCGGCGCAGGCACCTGCGAATTCCTCGTCGGCCAGGACGGCACCATCTCCTTCCTCGAGGTCAACACCCGCCTCCAGGTGGAGCACTGCGTCTCCGAGGAAGTCACCGGGATCGACCTCGTCCGCGAACAGTTCCGGCTGGCCCGCGGCGAAGAACTCGGCTACGGCGACCCGGAAGTCCGCGGCCACTCGATCGAATTCCGCATCACCGGCGAGGACCCGGGCCGGAACTTCATGCCCGCACCCGGCACCATCACGGTACTGAAAAACCCCACCGGTCCCGGTATCCGCGTAGATTCCGGCGTGGAGCAGGGCGATGTCATCAGCGGCAACTTCGACTCCATGCTCTCCAAGCTGATCGTCACCGGCGCCACCCGCACCCAGGCCCTGCAGCGCTCCCGGCGGGCACTGGAGGAAATGGTGGTGGAGGGCATTCCCACCGTCATCCCGTTCGACCTCGCGGTGGTTTCCAATCCCGATTTCGCACCGGCCGAAGGCCCCTTCAAGGTCCACACCCGCTGGATCGAGACGGCCTTCGTCAATGACATTCCGGCCTGGACCCCGACCGGCACCGAGGCTGAAGCGGCCGACGCCGGCGACCGCCAGCGCGTCGTCGTCGAGGTCGGCGGCAAGCGCCTGGAAGTCGTGCTGCCGGCGTCGCTGGGCTCCGTCAGCAACGCCGCAGGCGCCAAGCCGGCCAAGGCCAAGAAGCGCTCCCGCGGTGGCGGCGCACCCGCGGCCGCGAGCGGCAACGCCCTGACCTCCCCCATGCAGGGGACCATCGTGAAGGTGGCCGTCGCCGAGGGTGACACGGTCGCCGAGGGCGATCTCGTCGTCGTGCTCGAGGCGATGAAGATGGAACAGCCGCTCACCGCCCACCGCGCCGGGATCGTCATCGGCCTCGCCGCGGCGGCCGGCGAGACCGTGTCCGCCGGCGCCATCATCGCCATGATCGAGGACGGCGCCGCGGAGTAAGCGGCACACGGTACGGCGACGGCGGACGGCCGGCGCCGCTGCCGGCCGCGGGCGCGCCTCTGGCGCGTCCGCGACCGGCCAGTAGAGACTTGGAGTGTGAAGCCATTCCTGCTCCTCGCCTCGCGCGCGGAAGACACCGCCGCCGAGGACGAATACCGCGCCTACCTTCGCTACTGCGGACTCCAGCCCGAGCAGCTCCAACGCATCCGGATGGAAGCCGCCCCGCTGCCCGCGCTTGAGTTGTCCGACTATTCGGGCGTCATTGTGGGCGGCAGTCCCTTTACTTCCAGCGATCCGGCCGAGCACAAGAGCGCCACCCAGCACCGGGTGGAGCGCGAACTCGCCGGGCTGCTGGACAGGATCGTGGCCGAGGACTTCCCGTTCCTCGGCGCCTGCTACGGCGTCGGCACCCTCGGACTGCACCAGGGCGCCGTGATCGACCGGACGTACGGTGAAGGGCTCGGCGGCGTCACCATCAAATTGACGGCGGAGGGTCTGCAGGATCCCCTCCTGCGCGGGCTGCCGGAGAGCTTTACGGCGTTCACCGGCCATAAGGAAGCCTGCACCGTCCTGCCCTCCCATGCGGTGCTGCTGGCCAGCTCGGCCGCCTGCCCGGTGCACATGTTCCGGATCAAGTCCAACCTGTACGCCACGCAGTTCCACCCCGAGCTTGATGCTGAAGGGCTCGTCACCAGGATCGATATCTACCGCCATGCCGGCTACTTCCCGCCGGAATCGGCCGAAATGCTCATGGACGACGCCCGGCAGTTCACTGCGACAGAACCGATGAAGATCCTGCGGAACTTTGTGGAGCGCTACGCGAGCTGAGCCCCTCCAACAAAGAAGCCGGGCAACGCAGAAGCCCGGCCCCGCAGCCCCCGCCAATGAAGAAGCCCGGCGTGTTCATTGAACACGCCGGGCTTCTCCCGTCAGGAAAGCGGGCCGGACGTCAGGCTACGTTGTTGGTGTAGTCGAGGTCCCGGGTTTCCTTGCTCACGAACAGGGCGATCAGCGTCAGCACCGCCATGGCGGCAAGGTAGACACCCACCAGCACGGTGCTGCCCCCGGCCAGTTCCCAGAGCCAGACGGCGATGAACGGAGCCACGGCAGCGCCCAGGATGCTGGAGACGTTGTAGCTGATGGCGGAGCCGGTGTAGCGGACATTGCCCGGGAACAACTCCGGCAGGAGCGCACCCATGGGACCGAACGTCAGGCCCATGAGCGAGAAGCCGATGATCAGCAGCGCCATGGCACCGGCGAATCCGGCGCTGAACAGCGGAACGAACAGCAGGCCGAAAGCGAGGATGCCGAAGGTGACAACAATCAGCATCTTGCGGCGGCCGAACTTCTCGGCCAGCGGGCCGGAGACCAGCGTGAAGATACCGAAGAATACGACACCGGCGATCAGCATCCAGAGGAAATCGTTCCGGCTGTAGCCCAGGCCCGGGACGAACGCAGCGGCAGCGGCCTCGGTCATCGGTTTGCCGGCCTTTTCGGCGGCGGCCTTCGCCGTGTCCAGACTGGACGCCCGGGTGCCGTAGGTCAGCGTGAACGTGGTCATCAGGTAGAAGAGCACGTAGGTGGCGAGCATGATGAACGTGCCCAGGATCAGCGGGCGCCAGCTGGTCTTGAAGACCCGTGCCAGCGGCAGCTTGGCAACCTCGTTGGATTCGAGGACCTTGGTGAAGGCCGGGGTTTCGATCAGCTTGAGGCGCACGTAGAGACCGATGATCACCATGACGGCACTGAGCAGGAACGGGACCCGCCAGCCCCATTCCATGAAGGCTTCCGGTGTCAGGGTGTAGCTGAAGACCAGGAAGATCACGTTGGCGATGATGAAGCCGATCGGCGCTCCCAGCTGCGGGAACGTGCCGTAGATGGCGCGCTTGTTCGACGGGGCGTTTTCGGTGGCCAGCAGCGCCGCGCCACTCCATTCGCCGCCGAGGGCCAGGCCCTGGCAGAAGCGCAGGACCACGAGGAGCGCCGGGGCCAGGAAGGTCCAGCCCGGGACGCTCGCCGTCGGCAGGCAGCCGATCAGGAAGGTGGCAATACCCATGGTCAGCAGGGAGGCCACCAGCGTGCCCTTGCGGCCGAACTTGTCACCGAAGTGGCCGAAGATGACCGAGCCGAGCGGGCGGGCGATGAACGCGACGCCGAACACAGCGAAGGATGCCAGCAGCTGGGTGGTCTCGTTCTGCCCGGGGAAGAAGAGCTTCGGGAAAACGAGCACGGCCGCGGTGGCGTAAACGTAGAAGTCATAGAACTCGACGGTGGTACCGATCAGGCTGGCGACAATCACGCGGCCGCGCGAATTCACCTGCTTGGTGGACCCATGCTCCGCGGAGGTGGCAGTGGATGACATGTAGTAACGCTTTCATGAAGACCGGTCGGATATTTCCCCAAGAGCCCGATGCCCGGGGCCGCCGGCTAGGGATTCGTATACGTCTGATAATAGTTCCCACCGTCCAGTCAATGGACAAATAGTCCGCTATTTGGACTCCGTGTCGTTGTCTCACGTGGTGGTCGTCACACCTATTCTCACACCGTCATAAAAGCCCCGATAGGCAAAAGTCACAGCGCGTTAATAAACCGCGTCCGTCCCGGAAACGCGGCGTCCCTACCTTTGAAGGACATCACCCCCCAAGGAGGTCTCCCAAGTGACTGCTGAACGCACCGCCGAAATCGGCACCGCAGAGGTCGGCGCCGCCAGTACCGGCGGCACCCTTACCCTCGACCACCGGCCCGGCCGCTGGATCGCCCACTGGGATGCGGAAAACAAGGAGCAATGGGAGTCGGCCGGCCGCTCGATCGCCCGGCGCAACCTGAACTGGTCCATCTTCGCCGAGTTCCTGGGCTTCGTGGTCTGGCAGCTGTGGTCGATCGTGGTGGTCCAGCTTCCCTCCGCCGGCTTCAAGTTCTCCACCAACGAGATCTTCTGGCTGATCTCCATGCCAAGCCTCGTCGGCGCCACGCTCCGGATCCCCTACACGTTCATGGTTCCCCGCTTCGGCGGCCGCAACTGGACCATCGTGTCCGCCCTGTTGCTGCTGATCCCCACGATCGGCCTGGGCCTGTGCGTCGCCAACCCGGCCACCCCGTTCGGCGTCATGCTGTTCGTGGCCGCGCTGGCCGGCTTCGGCGGCGGCAACTTCGCCAGCTCGATGGCGAACATCACCTTCTTCTACCCCGCACGGGAAAAGGGCTGGGCCCTGGGCCTGAATGCCGCCGGCGGAAACCTCGGTGCCGCCGTCGCACAGCTGGCCGTGCCGATCGCCATCACCCTGCTGGCAGCCGGCACCGTGAACCTGCCCGTCGCAGGGTTCATGTGGGTTCCGCTGATCCTGCTGGCGGCTTTCGGTGCCTGGAAGTACATGAACAACCTCACCAGCGCCAAGGGCGACGTGGCAGGTTCGCTGGCCGCGATCAAAGAGCCGCACCTGTGGATCATGGCGCTGCTGTACATCGGCACCTTCGGTTCCTTCATCGGCTTCGCCGGCGTCTTCCCCAAGCTCATCAAGGACTACTTCCCGGCATTTTCCTCGATCTCCGTCGGCACCGTGGCCCTGTCCCTGGCCTTCCTCGGCCCGCTGGTCGGGTCCCTGGCCCGCCCGTACGGCGGACGCATGGCGGACCGGATGGGCGGGGCCCGCATGACCGTCGCAGCCTTCGCCGCCATGGCCGTCATGACCCTCACCATGCTCTGGACCCTGCCGCTGAAGAACTTCTGGCTCTTCCTCTTCCTGTTCCTGCTCCTGTTCACCGCCAGCGGCTTCGGAAACGGCGCCACGTACCGCATGATCCCGATCATCTTCGCCACCTCCAGCCGGGCCGCCCGCTCCGGGGCCAGCACGCACACCACCCAGCGGCTCGCGTCCTCAGCCCTCGGCCTGATCTCGGCCATCGGAGCCTACGGCGGATTTATCATCCCCCAGGTCCTCAACGCCTCCAACACCGCCAGCGGTTCCTACACCTCGGCGTTCTACGGATTCGTGGGGGCCTACGTCCTGATGCTGGTGGTCTGCTGGTTCTGCTACATCCGCAACGCCAACCGAAATGCGATGGGACACGTCTAACATGACCAAAAGCGCCGACACGCACTGCCCTTACTGCGCTCTGCAGTGCGCCATGACGCTCACATCTCCAGCGGCTCTGACCCCGGCTGTCCGGCCGGGGTCAGACCCCGTAGACGCTGCACCGGGCCCCGCCACTACCCCACCGTCCGCGCCGCTCCTGACAGTCGCCGGACGGGACTTCCCCACCAACCGCGGCGGCCTGTGCCGCAAGGGCTGGACCTCCGCCTCGTTGCTGGACCACCCGGGCCGCGTCACGGAGCCCCTGCTGAAGGGCGCCGACGGCGTCCACCACCCGGTCAGCTGGGACGAGGCCCTCATGCGGATCGTCTCCGCCGTAAAGCAGGCCCGCCTCGAGCACGGGGCTGACGCCGTCGGCGTGTTTGGCGGCGGCGGCCTCACCAATGAGAAGGCCTACCAACTGGGCAAGTTCGCCAGGCTGGCTTTGGGCACCTCACGGATCGACTACAACGGGCGGTTCTGCATGTCCTCGGCAGCCGCGGCAGGCATGCGCGCCTTCGGCCTGGACCGCGGGCTCCCGTTCCCGCTCGCGGACCTCGACACCGCCAGCACCATCCTGATGCTCGGCTCCAACGTTGCCGAGACCATGCCGCCCTTCGTCCAGCACCTCCAGGGGGCGCGCGACGCCGGCGGCCTGATCGTCGTCGACCCCCGGCGCTCCGCCACCGCCGCCTTCACCTCCGACGGCGGCGGGCTGCACCTGCAGCCGCTGCCCGGCACCGACCTCGCCCTGCTCCTGGGTATCTCCCACGCGGTGATCCACGAGGGCCTCGCGGACGCGGGATACATCGCGGACCGGACCACGGGCTATGACGCCGCGGTCCGCAGCGTCGCAAGCTTCTGGCCCGAACGGGTCCAGTCGATCACCGGAGTCCCCGCCGGGCTGATCCGTGAAACCGCCCGGCGGCTGGCCGACGGCGCCGGCAAGGGCGGCAGCTACATCCTCACCGGCCGCGGCGTCGAACAGCACGTGGACGGCACTGACACCGCCACGGCCGCCATTAACCTCTCCCTCCTGCTGGGCCTGCCGGGCTCCGCGCGCAGCGGCTACGGCACGCTCACCGGCCAGGGCAACGGCCAGGGCGGCCGCGAACACGGCCAGAAGGCGGACCAGCTCCCCGGCTACCGGAAGATCACCGATCCCGCCGCCCGCGCCCACATGGCCAGGGTCTGGGGCGTGCCCGAACCCCTGATTCCCGGCCCCGGCCTTCCCGCCGTCGAACTCCTCAAGTCGCTGGGACAGCCCGACGGCGTCCGGTGCCTCTTCGTGCACGGCGCCAACGTGGCGGTATCCGCCCCGGACGCGAATGCCGTGATCGCGGGCCTGCGCAGCCTGGACTTCCTGGTGGTGTGCGACTTCTTCCTCTCCGAGACCGCCGCCGAGGCGGACCTGGTCCTGCCGGTGACCCAGTGGGCCGAGGAGGAAGGAACCCTCACCAACCTCGAGGGCCGCGTGCTCCGCCGCCGCCGGGCCCTCACTCCCCCGCCCGGTGTCCGCAGCGAGCTGTGGATCATGACCCGGCTGGCCGAAATGCTGCACGCGCCCTCCACCTTCAGCGAGGATCCGGAAACGGTGTTCGAGGAGCTCCGGCTCGCGTCCTCCGGCGGCCTGGCCGACTACTCCGGGATCGACTACGCCATGCTGGACCGTGGCGAGGCCGCCTACTGGCCCTACCCCGCCGGGAGCGCGGGCACGCCGCGGCTCTTCCTGGACGCCTTTGCCCATGCGGGCGGCCGGGCCGTGTTCACGCCGGTGACGCCCCGACGTCGTTCTTCTTCTGCGGGCTTCGCGTCCGCGGCGGACCGCCGGGTGGACCAGCGGGCCGACCGAGCCGGCGACGATCGTCCCGGCACGCCGATGACCCTCATTACCGGCCGCCTGATGGAGCACTACCAGTCCGGCGCGCAGACCCGCCGGGTGGCCGCCCTGGCCGAAGCTCAGCCGGAGGCGCGGCTCCAGCTCCACCCCGCCGCGGCTGCCGCCCAGGGCATCGCCGACGGCGACTACGTCTCGATTTCCAACGAACGCGGCGTGGTCAGTTGCCGCGCCGAGCTGACCACGGATATCCGGCCGGAGACGGTGTTCCTGCCGTTCCACTTCCCGGAGCTCGAGAGCGCCAACCGGCTCACGGAGGCGGCCACGGACCCCATTTCCGGGATGCCCGAGTTCAAGACCAGCAAGGTGTGGATCCGCCCGGCAGCTTCCCCGGATGCCCTGGCCGGCAAGCACAGCGGCGTTTCGGCCCGCCTTCTTCAAGCAGAGGAGACCTCATGACTGAGCGGATTGTGGTGGTGGGCTTCGGGCCCGTCGCCGCGAGGCTGATCGACGAGCTGCTGCCGGCCGTGCGCAGCGGCATCGCACACCTGACCGTGGTCGGCGAAGAGTCCGAGGCGGCGTACAACCGCGTGCTGGTGGCGGATCTTGGCGTCGGCCGGACGACGCCGGCCGCACTGGCCCTCGCGGACGCGGCGGCACTGGTGGCCGACGGCGTCGATGTCCGGCTGGGCGTCCGCGTCCGCCGCGTGGACCGCGCCCGGCAGCAGGTCTTGTTGAGCGACGGCACCTCCCCCGGCTACGAGCGGCTCGTCTTCGCCACCGGTTCACGGCCGGTCATCCCCAACCTGACCGGGCTCAACCCGGACCCGGCCGCGCCGGTGCTGCCGCCGGGCGTGACCGCCCTGCGCGATCTTCGCGACGCGTCCGTGCTGCACTCTGCCGTGGCGGGCGGCAAGCGCGTCGTGGTCCTGGGCGGCGGTGTGCTGGGCCTGGAGACGGCCCTCGCCGCGGCCGAGGAAGGCGCCACGGTGACCGTGGTGCACAATGGCCCGCATCCTTTGGGCCGGAACATCGACCGCGGCGGCGGCGCTGTGCTCGCAGCGTCCCTGCGGAACTGCGGCGTGCGGGTGGCCGGCAACGCCCGCTCGGTCGGCGTCGAACACAACGCGCCCGACGGCGGCTTCTCCGCCTTGTTGCTGGATGACGGCTCCGCGATCGACGGCGACCTCCTGGTCCTCTCCTGTGGTGTCCGGCCGCGGACCGAACTGGCGGAGGGCTGCGGGCTCTCCACCGGTGCCGGGATCCTGGTGGACCACAAGCTCCGCGCCCACCACGAGCCCCACATCTTCGCGATCGGCGACTGCGCCGAGGTCCGCTGCCCGGACCCCGAGTGCGTTCAGTGCCGGACTGCGAGGGGTCCCTCCGGGCTGGTCGGCCCGGGCTGGCGGCAGGCCGAATGGCTCGCCGACTATCTGACCCTGCTGGCGTCCGGGGCCGAGGCGGAGGCCAAAGCTTTGCCGTCCCTGCCGGCGGAACTGCCGGGCGTGATCGTGCTCAAGGCACGGGGCATGAACCTGGCCGTGGCCGGGGATGTGTCCGCGGACCCGTGGGACGAGGAAGCCTTGAGCGCCGGGGCTGTGAACGGCCGGGCCCGGCTGCAGATCGCCCAGTGGGCCGATCCCGAGCACGGCCGCTACGTCAAGATGACCACCCGCGCCGGCGTGCTGGAAGGGCTCGTGGCCGTGGGCATGCCGCGCACCTCCGCCGAGCTGGTGCAGCTCTTCGAACGCGGCGCTGAACTGCCGGCGGACCGGTCGCTGCTGCTGCGCCTGGACGGGCCGGACCAGGTCGCTTCCGCAGGTGCCGCCGACCCCGCCCGGACGGTCTGCCGGTGCGCCGGTGTCAGCGGCACGGCCATTGCCACTGCCGTGTCCGAGGGCTGCGGAACGGTGCCCGAGGTATCGGCGTCCACCCGCGCCGGCACGGGCTGCGGCGGCTGCCACGAGGACATCAAGGGCATCATCGAGGCTCACTTTCAGGGGGCGGCCGCCTGAGTTCTAGCTTGCAGCGCTGTCGAAGTACTTCTGCCACTGGGCGTGCTCGCGGCCAGCTTCCAGCCGGCGGTTCGCGGTCCACCTGGGCAGGTATGCGGGCGCTGGCATCTCG
>Ga0207691_10004766_pt1 | contig 13119 bp, 11 predicted proteins | sample KBSM13metaG_FD_184327 | JGI IMG/M metagenome (GOLD analysis project Ga0207691, IMG submission 184327) | Miscanthus rhizosphere microbial communities from Kellogg Biological Station, Michigan, USA - KBS M1-3 metaG (SPAdes) (version 2) | ecosystem: Host-associated > Plants > Roots > Rhizosphere >... | reverse complement strand
ATCCGCGCAGGACAGTTAGGCCTCAAGGTTGCTATCGTCGAGAAGGATTCCCGCCTCGGCGGAACCTGTACGCTTCGCGGTTGTATTCCGACAAAGCAGATGCTCATGTCGGCCCATGTGTATGAACAGATGCAGCATGCTGCCGACTTTGGCGTGCAGGCTTCGGGAATACAACTGGCTTTTGCCGACGTTCAGAAACGTAAAGATAAGGTCGTCCTGAAGAACACGAAGGGTATCGAGTACCTGATGAAGAAAAACAAGGTCACTGTTTTCAAAGGTACTGGCAAACTTGCACTGCCCGGGAAAGTCGAAGTCACCGATGCCGAGGGCAAGAAGCAGACCATCGTGTCGAAGAACATCATCATTGCGACTGGCTCAGTCGTTCGACCGATTCCCGGATTCGAAACCGATGGTAAGCAGGTCGTTAACAGCGACCACATTCTTGAATTGAAGGACGTTCCCAAGTCGCTAATCGTCATGGGATCGGGAGCGGTCGGTGTTGAGTTTGCTTCGGTCTACTCACGTTTTGGTGCGGAGACGACAATCGTTGAACTGTTGCCGCGGCTTGTTCCCTTAGAAGACGAGGAAGTTTCAAAAGAACTCGAACGAAGTTTCCGCAAGCGCGGAATCAAAGCACAGGTGGACACTAAGTTAGAGAAGCTCGAGAAAACTGAGAAGGGTGTTCGCGTTACCGGCAAGACAAGCAAAGGCGAAACTGTGACGCTGGAAGCCGAGATGCTGCTTGTCGCAGTTGGCCGTATGCCCTACACCGAAGGACTTGGACTCGAAGGCACGAAAATCAAAGTCGATCGTGGCTTCATTCAAGTCGATGAGTATCAGCAGACAGCTGAAAAAGGTGTGTATGCGATTGGCGACTGCGTGCCAACACCACTACTCGCTCACCTCGCTTCCAAAGAAGGAATCGTTGCTGTTGAGCACATGTCTGGTCAGAAGGATGTGCGTCCGATCAATCTCAGACTCGTTCCAAACTGTACCTATTGCGATCCTGAAGTTGCCTCAGTTGGCTTGACCGAGGCGAAAGCAAAGGAGCAGGGCTACGATGTCAAAGTTGGTAGGTTTCCTTTTTCTGCTTCGGGCAAAGCGCGAATACTCGGAGAGGAAGAAGGCTTTGTAAAGATTGTCAGTGAGAAGAAGTACGACGAGATCCTAGGCGTGCACATCATTGGACCACATGCAACTGAACTGATTGCGGAGGCTTGTGTCGCGATGCAGCTCGAATCAACCGCCGACGAACTCGGGCGAACGATGCACGCTCACCCGACAGTTTCTGAAGCAGTAATGGAAGCAGCCGAGGGTGTTCACGACCTCGCAATTCACATTTAACAAAATGCCAGAGCAACCCAAAAAACCAGCTGCCAAGGGTCCACGAGATCAGCGCAGACGTCGACGTCCTCCCAACTCGCGTTTTCAGATGCGTATCAGCACGAAGTACGCGCCACACAAGACGAGCGATGGATCTCCGCTGACTTGTTCGAGTGAAACCACTCTCAAGCCCGATCAATTGCTCGAGTTGTACCGTTACCTAAAGCTCACTCGTCTCGTGGAGGAGCGACTCGTCAATCTTTACCGGCAAACAAAGGTGGTCGGGGGCGTGTTCCGTTCGTTGGGCCAGGAGGCGACAGCAGTCGGTACTGCGTACGCGCTTCAGCCTCATGATTTCATCACGCCTTTAATTCGCGACTTAGGTGCTGTGCTCGTTAAGGGAATTCGACCGCGCGAAATTTTTGCGCAATACATGGCAAAGGCCTGGGGGCCGTCAGGCGGCAAAGATCTCAATATCCATTTTGGCGATATGGAGAAGGGGTTCATCGGCCCAATTTCACATCTCGGAGATATGATCCCCGTGATGACGGGCATACTCCTCGGCGCCCGGATGCAGAAGAAAAACATTGTCGCGGTGGCTTACATCGGCGATGGGGGGATGAGCACCGGAGCGTTCCACGAAGGTATTAACTTCGCAGCTGTCCAGCGATTGCCGTTGATCGTCGTTGCTGAATACAACCATTACGCATACTCAACTCCTACGAGTATTCAGACCGCAGTAAAAGATCTAGCTGAGAAGGCTGCTGGCTATGGAATTCCAGCCCATATCGTTGATGGGAATGATGTGATCAGCTGTTATGAAGTGATGAAGCACGCGGTCGAGTATGCACGCCGTGGAGGCGGTGCCGTTTTGATCGAAGCGAAAACCTATCGTCGCAAGGGACACGCTGAGCACGACGATCAACGTTATGTAGCGCCCGGGGAAATTGAGTGGTGGGAAACGCACAACGATCCGGTCGATCGCTTTGAAAGGTATTTGTTGGGACGAAACGTCACCACCAAAGAAAAACTTGACGAGATCACGGCGGCAGTCGCGAAAGAGATTGATGAAGATTGCGACTGGGCCGAATCTTCTCCCATGCCCGAAGCAGAGAAGGCAGCATACGGCGTCTATGACAACAGCATAGTGCCGCCGGCGTTTCGTCCGAAAGTGCTTGAGAGCTAACAGCGACTCTGCCGCTACCCGAAGTCTCCTTTAAGGCTCGGCGGCGGAGCCGCTAAGTTCTTTCTTGTCAGATCGGAAAGGCAAAGCCTTTCCGCACGGGAGGCGGCAGAGCCGCTTTCCCAATAGGACAATTCTCTAATTTGTAAATAAACAACATGTCAACAGCCGTTAAGAAGGAACACAAGTCCCCACGTCCGGAGCGAGGTGGCCCGGCCACATTGGTCGAGGCCATTCGTCAGGGTATCTGGGAAGAGATGGAACGCGACCCCACAGTTTTCGTGATCGGCGAGGACGTCGGTGCCTATGGTGGAGCCTTCAAAGTCACCGACGGGTTGATCGATCATTTTGGCAAGGAGCGAGTAGTCGATACGCCTATTTCTGAAGGCGCAATCGTCGGCGCTGCCTGTGGTGCCGCGCTTATGGGAATGCGACCGGTTGCGGAGTTCCAGTTCATTGATTTCATCTCCGCCGGCTTCGACCTGTTGACCAACTACGCGGCGAAGTGTCGCTATCGTTGGGGCGCCGGAGTTCCGACTGTATTTCGTGGGCCGTGTGGTTCAGGCGTTCGCTCCGGGCCATTTCACTCGTTGAATGCAGAAGCATTTTTTCTAAACACTGCGGGACTGAAGATTGTCGAACCATCAACTGCTTACGATGCAAAGGGACTAATCAAGGCCGCCATTCGCGATCCTGACCCGGTGCTTTTCTTCGAGCACAAGAAGCTTTATCGCCTGCCGAGGTTACGCGAAGACCTGCCGGCCGATGACTACATCGTCGAAATTGGAAAGGCGCGCGTGGTCCGGGAAGGACGCGACCTTTCCATCATTACGTTTGGTGCGATGGTATTGACGGCACTCGATGCGGCAGAGGAACTGGAAAAGGAAGGACTGGATGTCGAAGTCATCGACTTGCGAACACTGGCACCCCTCGACAAGGAAACAATTCTGTCGAGTGTGAGGAAGACAAGTCGAGCGATCGTTTTGCATGAAGCTTCGCGAACTGGTGGTATCGGTGGTGAGATTACAGCGTTGATTGCGGAAGAGGCTTTTGAATGGCTCGACGCACCTGTGATTCGTGTGGCGTCAATCGATACGCCCGTTCCCTATTCGCCGCCCCTTGAAGATTACTATTTGCCGCAGATTAAGGACGTCGTCTCAGCGGCACGAAAACTAGCAGCCTATTGAACGATGTTCGATATGCTTTAGCTTGTCGCCTTCGTTTACTAGAAATCGTTTTGCACGGGTGGGCGGAAAACGGTGACAAGCTGAAGCATATCGAATACTAAGGGAGAACCGATGAGTACTGAAGTGGTAATGCCGCAGATGGGTGAGTCCATTGCGGAAGGAACAATTACAAAATGGCTAAAGAAGGTCGGTGAACGTGTCGAACGTGACGAACCGCTTTTTGAAATTTCTACCGACAAAGTCGACGCTGAAATTCCATCGCCTGCTGCCGGAACACTTACGGAAGTGCGTTTCAATGAAGGTGAGACGGTTGAAGTAAACGTCGTTGTTGCGATTCTTGATGGCGATTCAGCAGGAGCCGCAGCGCCAGCAAAACCAGCCGAACCCGTCGCACAACAAGCCAAGCCAGTTGAGCCACCTGCAGTGAAGGTGGAGCCAACACCAGCGCCACCACCGCCAGCTCCCAAAGCCGAAACAAAACCAGAACCCCCTCCCGCGCCACCTGCTCCCCCGGTTGCCGAAGCAGGGCCAACGCCGAAATCTGACGGTACCGAGAGTGCCGAAGATCTTCGACGCACCAAGTCGAGTCCCCTGGTTCGAAAGATTGCCCAGGAACACGGGGTTGATATCACTCGACTAGAGGGCACGGGCCTGAGTGGTCGAGTAACTAAGAACGATATCTTGAGTTTTATCGAATCAGGTTCCAGCAAACCAGCACCTGCTCCGCCAGTCGAAGCGATCCGTCCGTCAGCGCCGCCCGTCGTCGACAGTCCCGCTCCGCCGGCACCGAAACCAACAACCGGAGATCGCGTCGAGCAGATGACCGTCATGCGCAAGAAGATCGCCGAGCACATGGTGATGTCGCGTCGAACGTCGGCCCATGTGACGACTGTTTACGAGATCGACATGACGCGTATCGCCAAGCTTCGCGATTCGCAGCGGGAAGAGTTCTATCAACGTACAGGCACCAAGCTCACGTTCATGCCGTTTATTTTCGACGCAGTGAACAAAGGGCTGCGAAAGTTTCCGATTTTCAACGCCCAGGTGAGTGGTGATCAAATTATTTACAAACAGGACATCAATCTTGGAATGGCTGTGGCCCTTGACTGGGGATTAATTGTTCCCGTTATCAAACGAGCCGACGACTTGAGCATCTCCGGCCTGGCCCGCGCCGCAAACGATCTAGCCGAACGCGCTCGTACTAAACAACTGAAACCCGATGAGGTCACCGGGGGAACGTTTACGATTACCAACCCAGGTGTATTTGGTGGTCTATTTGGAACGCCAATCATCAATCAACCCCAACTCGCCATCCTGGGTGTCGGTAAGATCGAAAAGCGGGCCAAGGTGCTAACTACGGCAGACGGTGACGACTTCATCGGTATTCGTTGGATGGCCTACTTTGCGCTAAGTTTTGATCACAGGGTGATTGACGGATCCGATGCTGAGAGGTTCCTGGCTTTCCTAAAGGACCAGCTTGAAGCTGGTGACTTTTCGGTCTAGTTTGCAAAAAGGGAGAACGTAAAAAGAGCAATTCGTCGCTTTTCTGATCCAATTAACACAGAGCGGTAACGATCTATTGTGAAGATCGTTACCGCATTTTTCTTAACAATTGAGGCCGTTATTGCGATACAGTGGTGATTAGATGATGAATGGCGGAGGCTATTGACTTCACTGCGCGCAAGGTCTAAATCTTCATCTCCGCAAAAATACGAGCGGGGTTGAACCGAACAAAGCTTCGCCGATGGATGGAAGCGGGAGTTCGATGGAAGGCGCCGAGGAAGGCGCGTTACTTTAGATACAAGGAGAGAAATCGATGGTATTCACTAAACAGAGATTGTTTGCCCCGGCAGTGCTTACTACCTGCCTCTTAGTCTTCTCGGCCTCCCCAGCCTTTGCGCAAGACACCACCAGCCCCAGTGGCTCGCGAACGGTTGTGAGCGGCCAGAAGATGAAGATTAAAGGCGTGGTAACACGACGTGACGCCGATACGTTTACGGTTCGCGACATGAACGGCGTGGATACCGTTGTTCGTCTTAGCGATACTACCAGCGTCAAAACAAATGGTGGCTTCCTACGTGGTGGCACCAATTACGCACAGACCAGTATCCTTCGCGGATTGAATCTAGAAGTTGAAGGTCGAGGCAACGGGTCAGGCGAGCTGGCGGCTGAGAAAGTTCGCTTCAGCGATACTGACATGAAAACCGCACGCGCCGTTGAATCTCGCGCCACACCGCTGGAAGAACGAGCCTCATCCACGGAAACAAAATTGACCCAGGTTGAAGCAAATGCGCAGCGTCTCTCCGGACAGCTAGACGAGTTGGCTGCTGTTTCGAATGCAGCCCGCGGAGGTGCGAAAGCTGCACAGGCAACTGCTGATGCGGCGGTTGCGGGCGTTAACGCCACCAACGAACGCATTTCAGCTCTCGATGACTATGAACCGCAGACTATTGCGGCAGTGAATTTCAAGAGCGGCAGTGCAGTGTTGTTGCCCGATTCGAAGACCAAACTCGATGAGATCGCAACCAAGGCACTTAATGCCAAGGGATATGTTCTTGAAGTTTCAGGATTCGCAGATACCAATGGGAGTATCGACCGCAACCGCCTTCTCAGTCAGCGTCGCGCCGATGCGGTTATTCGCTACCTGGTTGAGAGTCACAATATTCCGCTGCGCCGCATAGTGACGCCGTACGGTTATGGTGAGAGCAATCCAGTCGCGGATAACACCTCGAAGGAAGGTCGCGCACAGAATCGACGCGTCGAGATCAAGCTACTTGTTAATAAGGGCTTGACTGCTCCTTCGCCAACGATGAATCCGGGTACTTCGGGTTCTGATAACTAACATTGTCTTTCTGTGGAGTTGCGCTTTAGGTGCAACTCCACACGGTTTGCCTCGCACTAAAGAGCCAGGAATCATGCCGTCAAGAAAACGGTAGGATAGAATCAAGCGAAGCCGTTAGACTGGCGGCATGATGAGAGGCTCGATGATGACTTTCGGAATCAGTAGAAAATCTGTGTGGCTGGCATTTGTAGTTGGAATGCTGGCCATTTTCTTTTGTGCAGGTTTCGCTCAGGCACAAACAGTTCGTGATCTACCGCCGCCGCCTCCGCCCTGGAAGGCCAAGCCGACGCCAACTCCAAAGCCAGCTGAACCAGAAGTGTTGGACGTTGTCCGTGTCACTTCAAACCTGGTGATGGTTCCGGTATCGGTGACCGACTCGCAGGGACAAGCTATTCAGGGTTTGCAGATCCCAGACTTCAGGTTGGAGGAAGAAGGAAAACAACGGGAGATTACTGAGATCGGGAATCCCGAGCAGATACCACTCGACATCGCAATTTTGTTTGATATTTCGAGCAGCGTAAGTCAAAAAGGCTTTTTCGTTTTTCAACAAAACGCAGCTGCAGCCTTCTTGAAGCAAGTGATGAAGCCGGTCGATCAGGCCGCAATCTTTACGATTGCCGCCAAACCGATTTTGGTCCAACCCTTGAGTTCAGCAGAAACGGCGGCGGCGAAAGTTGTTTCAATTCCAGCCGCGACTACATCGGTACCGACGGCCTTCTACGATACTGTTGAAGCAGCGGCCAAATATCTGGCGGAGAATTCTCCCAGCCGGCACCGGCGAGTAATCGTTGTTATTTCCGATGGCGACGACAATTTCAGCGAGCGGATAAGGGAAATGTCCATCGCCGAAGCTCGGGCGACAGTTAAGGGTGAAACAACTCCAGCACAATCGCTTGTAGCATTACAAGCGAAACATCGTCGCGCAATCGAAGACGTTCAGCAGTCCGTGTTAAAGGCAGATGCAACTTTCTATTCGGTAAATCCGGGCGGTTCGTCTCTGAAACTCAATCAGATCGCCATGAGGGCTCAGACGGGCATGGCCACAGTTGCCGAAGCCAGCGGAGGCACAGCGTTTATTCCTGAGACAGATAAAGATCTTGAGGTGGTATTCAGGCAAGTTGCCGCTGAACTAAGAGGACAATATCTACTTCAGTACTACGCAGACCCGGATGTCCCTTCTGGTTCATTCCGTCGCATCAAAGTAACAGTTCCGCCTCGGCAGGAAGCCCGGGTGCGAGCGCGGCAAGGGTACTACGCGAAGCAACAAAAGCAGTAGTGAGAGTATTGCCGATTGTCCGATATGCTTTTAGAGCCGCTTGTAAAAGTCAGGAGTTGTGATCAGATTAAGAGCGGAGTTCATTAGGCTCTCATTTCATTAGGCTCTCATTCTCCTCAAGCTTCAGCTTGGGGTTACAGTGCGCTCTCAGTACTCTGGAACCGTTTTAACGGTTTACCCAATGTGCAAATCAATAAGAACGCTAATGAAACTTCGGCGTGGAGCTTGATTGGCTCTAAACCGTAAACCGTTAAAACGGTTAGTCAACGGTGTAGCCCTACCGTAAACCCCAAGCTGAAGCTTGGGGAGAATGAGAGTTTTGCAAGAGGCTCTTTAGCTTGTCGCCTTTCACTCAAAAGGAAGTCTCTTTAGCTTAATACGACAAGACAGACGCATATCGGACATCGGCAATCACTTTAATATCTCATCAACAACAAAACATCAGTCAATCGATTCACAACTCCCAACAGTGATCTGCCGGCGGCATCAAACTGCTCTGTAGTTGCCTTTTGTTCTGCGTCCGCCGCTCCAGCAGCAACTCCCGCCAGCTTGATGTAGTAAGGCTGAAGCTCTGGCGTGTTGCGGAAATCGATCTCTAACTTATCGAGCGCTTCGCGAAATCCCTCGATACCCGATCGGACTTGAGCCTTGGCAGCACTATTCTTCTGCGCGGCGTCAGGACCAGCCTGGTTTCGTCTTATCGACTCATCGACAGACGCGATGTTGCTCGTTGCACCACCCAACAAGTAGATAAACTTTGTCAGGAATTTAATTTGATCTCCGACGCGCGTTGCCCCGGCCGTGCGAACCTGGTTCGTTTTTTGCGCAGCCGCAGGAGTCGGCTTCGGTTTAGGTGATGCTGACCTGCCTCGCGTTTGGGCTAGTGTCCCGGAAGTTATCAATAGTGTGCTCAAAGTAACCAGTATCGTGCGTTTCAAAGTTAGCGTCTCCTCTGCGTCTGATCTCAAGCTCTAGCTGATAGTAGTGCACCGCGAGAATCTTTTGCTCCGGGAGGAGCACAATGTTTATAGCACGAGGTCGGAACGTGACCTCACAATCTGCGACCATGTCTCATCTGCAGTCCGAAATCCTGCTCAACCTTCCGCGTTCCATCTTTCATCCATCCTGCTGCTAGAATGACGCAAAAAGATAACGTTCTGGTTGCATGATGAAAGAAAGAAACCTGTTGGTCCAAAGGCTGGGGCGAATTGACTACGAGAAAGCCCTGGCCGTCCAAAAAGAGACCGAACTGCTCGTTAAAACGCATCAACAATCCGACACGCTTCTTTTGCTGGAACATCCCCACACGCTGACAATCGGACGACGAGGCGATAGTTCGTCTGTACTACTCAATGAAGAGGAACTGCGAGCAAGAAATGTAACACTCTTCGAGACCAATCGCGGTGGCAAGGTTACTTACCATGGCATTGGACAAGTGGTTGGCTATCCGATTATCAATCTTAGCCCGGAGCGTGAAGACGTTCATCGATATGTTCGGGACCTCGAAGAGGTTTTGATTCGGACCATGTCGGATTTCGGAATCGACAGCTTTCGAATCGAAGGCTTAACGGGTGTACACACTTCACGTGGAAAGATTGCTGCGATAGGCGTTCACATTGCGCGTTGGGTTACGACCCATGGCTTTGCCCTGAATGTAAACACCGACTTGAGCTACTTTGATTTGATCATTGCCTGCGAAGGTGAACCGGTTACTTCAATGGAAACTTTGTTGGGCGACACGACAGAATTAGGCTCCGTGGAAGATCGTCTGATCGAAAACTTCGCCTCGGTATTTTCGATGACACCTTGCGAATCTACATTGCCCATGACTGTCTGATCGTCTCTATATCTGTGGCCTGGATAACAACCCAATGCTAACAATCGACATGATAAACGCGGCTCGCGACCGCATCGCTTCGCGGATTCATCGTACGCCAGTAGTCACCTCTCGTCTTTTTAATGAAGTTGCAGGCAAACAGGTGTTCTTCAAATGTGAAAACCTGCAACGTGCCGGTGCGTTCAAGATTCGCGGCGCGACAAATAAGATTCAATCACTAACCGAGGAAGAGAAACGTCGTGGCATCGTCGCGTTCTCTTCTGGTAATCACGCGCAGGCAGTTGCCCTGGCTGGAAAAGAAGCAGGTGTGCGTGTGGTTGTGGCGATGCCTGACGATGCTCCAAAGGCGAAAGTAGCCGCGACTCGTGACTATGGTGCAGAGATCATTTTCTACGATCGACACAAAGAAGATCGAGAGAAGTTTGCTCTCGACCTTGCCGAACGTGAACGACTCGTCATGGTCCCACCGTACGACGATGAGCTCATAATGGCCGGTCAGGCGACGTGTGGACTTGAACTACTGGAAGATGTGCCAGATTTAGATTGCCTGTTGGCGCCGTGTAGCGGAGGAGGGTTGTTTGCCGGCATCGCGTTGGCAGCCAAAGAAGTGAAGCCCGATATAAAACTTTTTCCGGTCGAGCCAGATACCGCCGACGATACCAAGCAGTCGTTCGACAAAGGTGAAAGAGTTTCGATTCCGCCGCCACCTACTATTGCTGACGGGTTACGAGTACAAGTTCCCGGCAGACTGACATTTCCTATTGTGCAGAAGTTGGCCGAGGATGTATTGACCGTTAGTGACGAAGAAATTCTAGCCACTATTAAGTTCATGTTGTTTCGGATGAAGCTATTGGTCGAGCCGTCGGGTGTTGCGGCTGCCGCTGCCGTGATGTTTCAGAAGTTGCCGGCGGATGTGAAGAAGATCGGTGTGATCTTGTCGGGCGGTAACATCGACACATCGGTGCTCGCGAGTCTTATCGCTGAAAACTGAAGTGCCACAGATTAGACGGATGATCACAGATAAGAGCTTTTGAAACATGTAAAAGCGCCCTTGCATTTAATCAGAGGTTCCTTCAGTCAAGATTTAAAGACTCTAAAGACATTCTTCTTTTGATCCTGATCCGCGTTCATCTGTGTGCATCTGTGGCACAACTCTTAAACCAACCCAAACCAATGCCGGGCATTTAGAATCTCACCAACACCAAACGATGCGAGGTTTGCGACGACGATCGCCAGAAAGTCTCGCCACATCCGGGTTGTCCCAAGTTCTTCCTTCGATCCAAACGCCAACCAAAACAACACACACTCTGCAACTGGAGCGAAGACTTCGGCCACAAGTAGAAACAATCCGCGCGAGTGGTTGACGAACACTAGTGGTAAGACAAGAGTGACGATTGGATAGGTGCAGGCAGTTAACCAAACTCCAGCGAGCAATCGTCGTCGCGTGCTATGTCGCTCAGACAAGCCAATGACAAGTATCGGCGTCTCAATCGCGATTGTTAGCAGATACCCAATTGGAAAGAAGCGCCAGAGTTCGGAAGGTGTCATTTCATCGCTCAGACGTACACTTCTTCTTGGCGCGCCTCGTCCGTTCAAATCATCTTCAATAAGAACGGTGCCTCAGCCAACACATGCGCAATAGCCAACGTGAAGTAAATATCTCTTGTCGTGGAGTAGTCTATTGAGAAGCCAACCCATAACAGAGCAACCATGATGACACCAAATCCAAGTGCGAAGCCGACGAGCTTTGGAAATCCTTTCGGGTGTCGAGCGAGCGGCACTGACTTCCAGTCCCACACCTTCCCTGATGAACTCCTGGTGACCACTGAACCCAGCAACGGCAACGCTAACAACCACACTCCGTAATGCAACATTTCGAGAAACAGGTGGACCGAGACGAGTAAGTGGCTCGACACGTTGGGCAGAAGCTCCGCGCCAGAGTGTTGGGTAATACGCCAGAACAGTCCATTGCTTTCAGGGAGTGAAGTAGTTTGCTGTAGTTGCCATACCATTAACACCAGCACCACTGGCAATAGGGCCAGGCAACGTCGATATGTTCGCACCCAGGTTGGCCGGGTTCGTTTGAGGTGTCTGTCCAGGAACCACAGCGCAACGAGTGGATGAACGTACACCAGGGCCAGGCTGAAGAAATCGGGACTGAACCAGTTGAAGGCGCACAAGGCGAACGTTAGAGGCAGAAACCATGTCCAATTGCTTCGCGGCTTTTGCTTGGAGCGTAACCAGACAAGGACTGCCAGCCAGCCGAGAAACAGTGTGTTCCACACGGCGATCACCGTTAACCACCACTCGTTCGAATTCGGGCTTAACCGATAAATCAAGGGAAGTGAAAAGTAAGTGCACGTTAAAACTGCGAGTCCGGCGAAGGCTGTGATGAAGAAGTTCCGCGATCTTCCAAACCGCACTGGCAGCCGCATCAGGAAATAGCGAAGCTCAAACCAATTGTGAGGACCCGCAAACAAGAAGACGGTGATGATCGAAACTGGTAAGGGAATCCAGCTGGCAAACGCGGCGGAAGCAAGTACGCACAAAACCAGCGTTGCGGCAAAAACACGTAACCGGGTCGTTGTGCCAGCTTCCAACGTAGAACGCCACGTTGTTGGTTTTAGATCTAAAGCGTCTTGCACTTGTTACTCATCGTCGCCTTGTGCGTTCTTCTTCTTAAGCGGGATAGTAAGCACCATTCCTGTTCCCGTATTCGGATCGTCGGGGATCACTTCGATCATGACTGGCCCGGCGGTCGACTCACCGGCTGCCAGGGCCGTGGGCAGATTTTTCCAACGATAGGCCGGCGGCGGACCTGCATTACCGCGCGTGATGATTGCCGCTGCGCCAAGGGTTGCCGCCGTGACGAGCAACACTGCCACAGTCTTTTGACCTCGATTGAGAGTCGCGCCAGATCTGGAAGTACGAGCCAACCAGACGCCGCCGAATGACAGAGATAGGAAGAGCAAGACCCCAGCCACGATTGTCCTCGGGCCACTGTGCGAGATGCTTGTGGCTAGAGTCGTGTTAGTCGATTGACCGTCGAGTGCTGCGCGCAACGCTTTCAAGTCCGACTGATGAATCTGCAATTTGGCGTTGTTCGCCTTCGGGTCGGGAACAATCTCGAGGCTACTAAAGATCGTGGTGTTTCCAGACTTCTGACTCGGCTTCGGTTTCGGGATGTCTGCGTGCACTACGAAAGCGGTTGACAGAACAATCAGGACGAAACAAGAGATAGCTAGAAGAGGTTTCATTTGGGTTAGCTCCTTTCAAATTACGAGGCGTGCTAGTCAGATAGTCAGTACCACAACGCGGTAGCGTGTGGCTGAACGGTTGCGATATGCGTAGCGTGGCTTACTAATACTGCTCAGAGCCACACGCTACCGCGTTGTGGTACTGACACATCTCGAAAAAGCGCCCGCAGCTTATACCGCGATAAGAGCGACGGCAACAGAAAGAATTTCGGAT
>Ga0207691_10004763_pt1 | contig 13122 bp, 9 predicted proteins | sample KBSM13metaG_FD_184327 | JGI IMG/M metagenome (GOLD analysis project Ga0207691, IMG submission 184327) | Miscanthus rhizosphere microbial communities from Kellogg Biological Station, Michigan, USA - KBS M1-3 metaG (SPAdes) (version 2) | ecosystem: Host-associated > Plants > Roots > Rhizosphere >... | reverse complement strand
GCGACGCCCAGCTATCGCAACTACATCCTGCGCGGCGCGCTCGTCGACGGCACCACGCTGCTGTCGACCACCAGCGGCAACATGGAGCGCTACTTCCAGGACAACCGCACCTATGAAGCGGTCGGTGCCAACATCCCGCCGTGCAGCGCCGCGCTGCCGGTCGCGACCCGCACCCAGGGCACCTTCGTCGTCACCTGCGCCGTCGATGCGACGACCTTCAGGCTGACCGCCACCGGCAGCGGCAACACCGCGCCATTCGTCTACACGGTCGATCAGATCGGCAACCGGACGACCGTCGTCACCGGTGGTCCGTCGGGCTGGAACAGCGGCGCGACGTGCTGGATCGTCAAGAACGGACAGGCATGCTGAAGCCGACCACGTCGCCTCGGCATCGTCGCGGCCGCGATCCCGGCCGCGGCTTCACGCTGATCGAACTGCTGACGACGCTCTCCGTCCTCGGCGTGCTGCTTCAGCTCAGCCTGCCGTCGTTCACGATCTGGATCAACAACACCCGTATCCGCACCGTCGCCGACTCGCTGCAGAACGGGGTCCGGCTCGCCCAGGCCGAAGCCGTCCGGCGTAATCGCCAGGTCGTGCTCTCGTTCACCGACCGCACGCCGGCGCTCGGCGTCCCGGCCGTTGCGGGCGGCACCAACTGGTCGATTCAGACCGTGGCGCAGTTCGGCGGCGGCGATGCCGAGTTCGTGCAGGGCGGAAGCTTTGCCGACGTCGCCTCGGGCGTCACCATCGGCGCGATCGGTCCGGCGGTGAACGCGCTCTGCTTCAATTCCAACGGCCGCCTCACCCTCAACAACGCGCCCGGGCCGGCCGGGGCTGCGTGTCGGGCGGCCGCGGTCGCGTTCGAGGTCAACCGGGCCAGTGCCGATCGCCGGCTGCGTGTCCTGGTCGGTGTCGGCGGCCAGCTCCGGATGTGCGATCCGGGCCGCCCCGCCCTGTCATCCGCCTCGGCGGACGGATGTCCATGAAGCCGCGTCGCGCAGGCGCGCGCAAGGCCCGCGGCATGACGCTGGTCGAGGTCCTCGTGTCGCTGCTGATCTTCTCGTTCGGCCTGCTCGGTCTGATGGGGCTGCAGGCGCGAGCACTGCGCTTTTCCACCGGTGCCGAAGACACCAACCGCGCCGCCTTGCTCGCCAACGAAGTCGCGGCGCAGATGCTGACGCGCCAGACCCTCACCTTGCCCGCGGTCCAGCTCGACGCCTGGCGTGCGCGCGTCGCCGACCCGAAGGGAAGCGGCCTGCCCAACGGCGTCGGCACGGTCGCAGTCGACAACGTCACCGGACTGGCGACGATCACCATCGTCTGGCGTCCGCCGACGGCGGCGAGCGGAGTCGCGAACACCGAAAGCCGTTATGTCACCCAGGTGAAGGTGGTGAGCTGATGAGCCCCTGGCATTCAGCGCGTCGGCGCGCCCGTGGCTTCTCGCTGGTCGAGCTGATGGTCTCGATGGTGATCGGTCTCGTCCTGACGATGGCGATCACCGTGGTGCTGGTTCGCAGCGAGTCGAGCAAGCGCAGCACGACCTCGGTCAACGACATCAACCAGACGGCGGCCTACGTCACCTACGTGATGGACCGGCACCTGAGAAGCGCCGGGTCGGGCTTTGCGCAGCGCTGGACCGATGCCTTCGGCTGCGTCCTCAACGCCACCAAGGCCGGCGTCGCGGTGCTGCCGCGTGCCGCGGCGATCGCGAGCCCGTTCGCGAACGCAGCGCTCAACCCCCGGCTGGCGCCGGTCATGATTCAGGCCGACGGCGCCGATGTCGGTGGCGGCGGCGAGATCCGCGGCGACCTGATCACGGTCATGGCCGGTACCGCGCCGACCAGCGGCTCGCCGATGCTCGTCGTGACGAGCTCGGTCACCGCCAATCCTTCCAGCGGCAACCTGCAGCTGCCCAACACCCTGGGCTTCCAGAACGGCGACGTCGTCGTGCTTGCCGATTCGGGGGTGCCGCAGGGCTGCATGACGCAGCAGGTCGGCGGCCTGCCCGCGGCCGGCGGCGGCGCCACGATGCTGTTGCCGCTCGCCGGCGAGTACTACACGGCCACCGGCGCGGCGGTCGCGCTCGGCGGCTTCGGCGGCGCCACCTATGCCATCCCGATCGGCAGCACTCCGGCCAATCCGCCCCAGTTCTTCGTCTACGGCGTCGGCGACAACCGCACCCTGTTCGGCTACGACCTGTTCCAGTTCACCGCACCCGACCAGCCGTTCCAGGTCGCCGACGGCGTGATCGAGATGCGGGCGGTGTACGGGCTCGACACCACGAACCCGCCCGACGGAACGCTCGACCGCTGGGTGCGGCCCGACGTCGCCAGCGGCTTCGACGCCGCGGCCCTCAGCGACGGCAGCGATGCGGCGCGCCAGAAGCTGCGCCAGATCGTCGCGGTTCGGCTCGGCTTCATCCTGCGCACGTCGCTGAAGGAAAAGGAGATGACTCTCGGCGCCAACTACAACGGCGGCACGCAGACCTACTCGCTCGATCTCTTCGGCGACCTGGTGGCGGACGGGCACGACGTCCTGCGCCGACGCGTCGTCAGCGGCGATGACCGCTACTACCGCTTCCGCACGGTCGAGGTGACGGTGCCGTTGCGCAATGTCATGGCGGCGCCCGGCTCATGAGCTCCACTCGCCCCCTGCGATCGCTCGGCCGCTCGCGCCAGGACGGCGCGGTGCTGCTGTTCAGCCTGATCGCGCTCGTCATCCTGCTGATCGCGTCGGTTGCGCTGATGCGCTCCTTCCACACCTCGCTCTTCGCCGCCGGCAACCTGGCCTTCAAGCGCGATCTGCAGAACCAGGGCGAGCGGGCGATGGACAAGGTCCTGAACAGCTTTCGTGCGGCCGGCCCGCTCGCCTCGCCGGCGGCGCGAGCGGTGAACAGTCTCACCCATCACTACTCGGCCTCGATGCTGCCGAGCAACGGGCTCGGCATTCCGAACGCGCTCCAGAACGCGACCCAGTACGCCCTCGTCGCCGATCCGACCCGGGACATCACCGCCGCCACCGACGCCTCGCTGGTCGGCCAGGCGGTCTCGATCCAGTACGTCGTCGATCGGCTCTGCACGACCGGCGGCGACGAAACCACGCTCGGCGCCGGCAGCTGCGTGCTCGCCAACAACCCCGTGCCTTCCGGCACCAGCTCGTCGAACCTGCAGAGCGCCGACCGCGCGCCCATGTGCGCGACCTGCGCCTCGGCAGCGCCGCAAGGCGTCGTCTATCGCCTGACCGTGAAGGTCTCGGGGCCGCGCGGGACGAACAGCTTCTTCCAGTCGACGTTCACGATTCCATCGTCCACCTAGCGCCACCGAGCCGACCCATGCTGTCACTGCCGAACCGGGTTTTATCGACGCGCCCATCCCGCCGCGCCCACCATCGACCGACGCAACGACGGGCCCTCGCGCTCGCCGCAGCCGCATTGCTCTGCGCCGCCGGCCCATCGCAGGCAGCGACGAACCTCGCCGACCAGCCGCTGTTCGCGGCGAGCGACGCCCCCGGCAACCTGGCGTTGCTGCTTTCGGTGGAGTTCCCGACGGCGGTGAGCGTGGCCCACACCAATCGCTCCTATTCCGCAGGCAGCGAATACCTCGGCTTCTTCGACCCGAAGAAGTGCTACAGCTACCGCTACAGCGACGGCACCGGCACCGACAACTATTTCTACCCGGTCGGCACGGCCACAGGGCATCGCTGCACGAACCGGTGGAGCGGCAACTTCCTGAACTGGAGCTCGATGCAGACCATCGACCCGTTTCGCTGGGTCCTGACCGGCGGCTATCGGGTCGTCGATACCGCGTCGTTGACGGTGGTCGAGAAGGCCTGGGCCACCGGCCAGGGCGGCGCCGCCAACTTCCCCGACAGCACGATCGGCAGCGCCGACATCGCGGGAGCGACACCGTTCGCGGCTTCGGCCGGAACGCTGTACATGCGGATCCAGGGTCTCGGCAACAAGATGCGATTCACGCTGCCCGACACGAGCGCCGGAATCAGCTTCAAGGGCGACTACTACAACAACAAGACGCTGAGCGGCGGCGCGGTCCTCTCGCGCACCGATGCGTCGATCGACTTCCCGAACAATGCGCCGACTGGCCCGGGCTTCAACGGCACCGACATCTCGGTTCGCTGGACCGGCAAGGTCACCGCCCCGACGGCGGGGTCCTACAACTTTCGCGCCGGTGCCGACGATGGCGTTCGCCTCTGGGTCGACGGCACGCTCGTCATCGACCGCTGGATCGACCAGGGAACCACCTACTACGACAGCGGGCCGATCAACGGCGTCGCGGCCGGCCACCAGTTCGACATCAAGCTCGAGTACTACCAGGGCGGTGGCGGCGCCGCGGTCCAGTTGCTCTGGCAGCGTCCGGGCGACGGCGGCTTTAGCGTCATCGGCGCGCCGGTGGCGTCGCTCTATGCCGACGCCTCGCATTACAACCCGGCCGGGGCGAGCACGTCCGGCACGGTCTACGAGGTGTTCATGCGCGCCAAGGTGTGCGACTCGGATGTCGCCGCAGGCGGCGTCGAGACCAATTGCGTCGCCTACGGGACCAACTGGAAGCCTGAGGGCCTGATCCAGAAGTACGCCAACAAGATCCGCTACAGCGCCTTCGGCTATCTCAACGACAGCAACATCCTGCGCGACGGTGCGATCCTGCGCGCGAAGCAGAAGTTCGTCGGGCCGACGCAGCCGGTGCCGGGCTCGACCCCGATCGCCAACGCGGCGCCGGAGTGGAACCCGAGCACCGGTGTCTTCGTTCGCAACCCGAACAGCGCCGATGCCTCGGCCACCAATGCCCTGTTCGGGACGAGCGTCCAAGACAGCGGCGTCATGAACTACCTCAACAAGTTCGGCGAGATCACTCCCGGCGAGTACAAGACCTACGACAACGTCGGCGAGCTGTACTACGCCGCGGTTCGCTACTTCAAGAACCAGGGCAACGTGCCGCAGTGGAGCGACATGTCGGGCGCCGGCAGCAGCACACGACGCACCTGGGCCGACGGCTTCCCGGTGGTCACCGACTGGGACGACCCGATCCTCTACTCGTGCCAGCGCAACTTCATCCTCGGCATCGGCGACGCGAACACGCATGCCGACAAGAACGTTCCGGGCAACACCTCGTCGAACAACGAACCGCCGATGCCGGCCCTGGTCGTCGCCGACACCACGGTCAACGCGGTCACCGCCACCAACAAGCTCGGCGTCCTCGAGGGCCTGGGCGCCACGCTCGGCCTGCAGGAGAACTACAACGGCTGCTGCAGCAACAACGCGACGCTGATGGCGGGCCTGGCCTACGACTCGCACACCAAGGACATCCGGCCGCGCGACTTCCTGGTCGCGGGCCAGACGCGCGACCCGATCACGCTCGATACCTACTGGGTCGACGTGCAGGAGTACCAGACCTACAAGAGCAATAACCAGTTCTACCTGGCAACCAAGTACGGCGGCTTCAAGGTTCCGCGCGGCTACGACTTCGAGAACAACACGACGCCGCTGCCGCTCGCCTCGTGGCACTCCAACACCGACATCAACAACGGCCAGCCGCGCCCCGACAACTACTTCTCGGGCGGACGGCCCGACCTGGTGCTGGCCGGCCTCAACAGCGCGTTTGCCGACATCGCCTCCAAGATCAAGTCATACACCACGTCGTTCTCGACCTCGCTGCCGCAGGTCGCCGTGGCCGGCAACAGCAGCTTCAGCAGCCAGTTCGACGCCAGCGACTGGAAAGGCGAGGTGAAGGCGAGCGAGTTGAGGTTCGACGCCAACGGCGAGCCGTCGCTGATCGACAAGTGGACCTTCTCTTCACTGCTCACGGCGCAGCTTGCCGGCACCGGCTGGAACAGCAACCGCCTCGTCGCGACCTGGAATCCGGACACCCGCACCGGCGTCGCCTTCCGCAGCGCAGCGCTGGCGGCGAGCCAGCGGTCGGCGCTCGATCCGACCTTCACCGCGGCCAGCGACGCCGACCCGCTGCTCGACTACCTGCGCGGCGACCGCACCAACGAGGTCGGCTCGAGCGTCGTCGGCAGCAGCCAGGCCTACCGCAGCCGCTCCGCGCTGATCGGCGACATCGTCGGCTCGAAGGCGCGGCCGATCGGCCCGCCGTCGTTCCCGTACTCGGACGTCAGCAATCCCGGCTACTCGGCGTTCAAGAGCACCTGGGCCAATCGGCCGACGGTGGTCTACGTCGGTGCCAACGACGGCATGCTGCACGCCATCAACGGCAGCCTGTCCGGTGCCGGCGGGACCGAGATGTTCGCGTACGTCCCGGGCGCGCTCTACGACGGCCCGAACGGCACTCCGAGCGTCGACGGGCTGGCTTCGCTCGCCAACCCGACGTTCACGCACCATTACCTGGTGAACGCCACTCCGAACGTCTACGACGTCGACTTCGGGCGCACTCCCGACAGTTCCGGCAACGCGCGCGCCGGCTCTCCCGACTGGCGCTCGATCCTGATTGGCGGCCTGGGCAAGGGCGGACGCAGCTATTACGCGATCGACGTCACCGATCCGGCCGGGATGGCGAGCGGCGGCGAAGGCACGGTCGCCTCGAAGGTGCTGTGGGAGTTCACCGACACCGACCTCGGCTACACCTACGGCGACCCGGTGGTCGTGAAGACGCGCAAGTACGGCTGGGTCGTGATCCTGCCGTCGGGCTACAACACCCGCGACGGAGAAAGCCACCTCCTGTTCGTCAACCCGCGCACCGGTGCGCTGCTGGAGAAGGTGGCGACCGGCGCCGGATCGCTTGCGAGCGAGTCCGGACTGGGCCACATCAACGCCTTCGTCGTCAACGCTGCCGACGGCACCGCCGACTCGGTCTACGGCGGCGACCTGCTCGGCAACCTCTGGCGCGTCGACCTGACCACAGCGGCCGGCAGCGCCTACCCGGCGGCGCAAAAGATCGCCGTGCTGACCGATGCGATCGGCGTCGGCCAGCCAGTCACCTCGCGGCCGTCGATCGAGGTCCACTACACGACCAAGAAGCGCTTCGTCCTGGTCGGCACTGGCCGTCTACTCAGCACGTCCGACATCGCGTCGACCCAGAGCCAGGCCTTCTACGCCATCGTCGACGGCAACAACGCCCGCTTCAACAGCGCGGCCGACCTGCCCGCCGGAATCACCTTCCCGATCGTCACCGGTCGCCTGGCCGAGAACACCGTGCCCTTGGGCGGCGGGGCGCCCTGGGATCCGGCGACGCAGATGGGCTGGTTCGAGCAGCTCGGCAGCGGCGCCGGCGGGATCGGCTGGCGCGTCACGAGCGACTCCGCGACCCTGCTCGGCTCGGTCGCGTTCGCGGCGACGCTGCCGAACGGCAGCGTCTGCAACCCGTCGGGCTCGAGCCACATCTACGCACGCGACTTCGCCACCGCAGGGAGCACGGTGCAGTCGTCTGGCCCGGGCTCGATCGTGCCGGCGGTGTACGTGACCATGAGCGGCACGGTCACCGACCTGCGCTACCTGAGCGTCAACGGCAAGGGAACGCTGATCTCCGGCACCGACGTCGGGACGGTCAACAAGATCAACATCAGCGCCATCCCGAACCTCGCCCTGCGCCGCCTCAACTGGCGCGAGCTGCAGGTGGTCGAGTAACGGCAACCGCGCCGGCCGGGCCGGCGCCGCGCCGAGCGCTCGCGCTCAGGCGTCGGCAGGCGCGGGGCCGGCTTCGCCGAGCAGCACCGTCGCGCGCTGCAGGTCGCGCTCGAAGGCGGCCACCGTCGCCTCGGGCGCGGTCGAGTTCATCAGGGCGGTGCGAAAGGCAGCCGATTCGCTCTCGTAGAAGGCGCGCACGACCAAACGCGCATCGTCGCTCAGCGACTGGGTGAGCGAGTTGACGAAGCACTCCATCGCCAGCAACGAGCCTTGCAGCTCGTGAATCTGGGTGCGCAGCCGGTCGAACTCGTTCATCGGTATTTCCTCATCCATTGGGGCCGAGCGCGAACCCGGCGCTGGCCGCGAGACCGAGAAGGCGAGCGAGCGTGATCTCGGCCGGACTGACGCGCTCGATCGGACGGCCGAAGGCGAGCACGCCGAGGCCGTCGTCGCGCAGCGCGAACGGCACGTTGATGATCGAGCGGATGCCGAGCTTCGCCATCCGCTCCTGGTCGTCGAACGCGGCGGCCATCTCGAGCGGCCCTTCACCGACGAAGACCTGGCGCCGCTGCATCACTTGACGCGCCCAGCTCGTCTCGCGCTTGCTCTTGCGCGCGCCGACCGCGTAGGCACCGGGCAGCGACGAGTAGACGCGTTCGAGCTCCAGCGTGTCGAGGAAGCAGACCGAGGCGCTGAAGACCGTGACCTGCATCCGCGCCGCCGCGATCTGTTCGATCGCGGCCAGCACCGCGCCACGGGGGTCCTTGGCGGCAATCGCGCCGCAGAGAAGCGAGATGTCGGCAGGGAGCAGCGTCGTATCGGAATCGGAAGCGGCAATCATCGGCAGTCTGGGACGTCGCGGACACACATCGCGACGACAGTATTCATCAATTTCCTTGCCGAGGTCAGCGGTTCTCGAGCCGGTTGAAGTCGAGCACGCCTGCGTCCGGCGTTTGGTCGCGGACATAGCGTCCGTGGACTCCGTCGCTGAACGCCCAGAACGTCGCGTCGTTGCGTCGCACTGCCCAGCGTCGGACGAACTTCGAATAGTCGTCGCCGGAGCGGAGTCGACGCAGCGCGTCGACGAATGCCGGCAACTCCGCGGCACGGGCTCGATAGAAGGCATTCGGATACGCGCCGATCACCCCCGGCACGACCGTCAAGGTGTCCTCCTCCGGGCGCAGCTCGGAACCCTCCGCCAGGTGCGAGACGCTTGCGTGCCCGGTATTGCGCAGCAGCGTGAACGTGGCCGTGGCTCCCTCGGCGGTCGCGACTCCCAGGACCGCGACCTCGGGCAGCCAGCGAAGGGAAGCCGCGTCCGTGCCTTGCAACGCCTGCAATTGCGCGCGCAGCGCCGGATCGGGCACGGTGCCCAGGTCGAAGCTCGTGTTCAGCACCGGCGCCAGGCGAGCCTTCATGAGCGCCAGCAGCTCGTTCTTGGCGTCGCCCGAGCGATAGACGATGTTGCTCTCGACCTCGAGCGTCGTGCCCGGGCCGCCGTAGACCTGCTCGCGAGCGGCCTCGCCCGTGCCGCGGTACCAAAAGTCCCGGGTGACGATGCGCTGCGACTTCGGCAACAGCGCCAGGAAATTGAACTCGCCCTCCATGCGCATGAAGTCCATGTACAGGCGGGTGTTGAGCTGGTGGCCGATGTTGCCGTAGACGTCGAAGTCGGCCACCAGCAGATAGTGGATTCTCTCGAGCAGCGGATAGCCGATGACCCAGGCGCTCTTGGGCGGCTCGCCCACCATCCCCTTGACCACGCTGGCGCTGTCGAAGTGACGAAAGATCGTCAGCGCGGCGTTGTCGTTGCGGCCGTCGCCGTTCCAGATCAGGCCCAGGTCGAGCGGTGCTCGACGGCCCACGAGCCCGGCCACGACGGCGGTCTTGGCGCGCAGATATTCGTTTTCCAGCCGCGCGTAGTGCAGCCAGGGGATCAGGATGCCGGTATTGCTGCTGCCGGTAGGCAGGCGCAGCAGGTTGGCGTCGCGTTGCAGCAGCCTCGCGGCCGCATTGTCGAGCTCATCGGAGGGCGCGAGGAACGTCACCCAGAACCGGTCCTCGATCACGTCGACCGCCATCTGGCCGCGGCACACGGGACCCTTGATGAAGCCCATGATGGTGAACGCTGCCTCGTCAAGCATGAAGCGATAGCGTGCCTGCACTGGCAACGAGGCGAACGTCAGGAAGGGATTGGCGGCGGTGGCGTCGTCATAGCCGGGCAGGCGGTCGACTGCGTAGGGCGGATCGAAGAACAACTCGCGCCAGCGCGCCATGCGCGCCGCGTTCAGCAGATAGGGCATGTGGGTCTTGGCGACGATGGTCTCGCGGTCGGCGACGAGCCGGTAGTACACGCGCGCCACGCCCGGGTCGTCGACAGGTCTTCGGGTGGCGATCAGCTTCACGGCCTGGCCGGGCGGCGTGGTCGAGCGCACGAGCTTGAAATAGGTTCGTTCGGGAAGGTCGTCGAAGTAGAGATGGGCGAGGAAGAGATGCTCGTAGGCGTAGCGCGAGAAGAGCTGCGCCTTCAGTGCGTCGCCGTTGAAGAAGCGCTCCCACTCGGCGACGCGCTGGGCGGTCGCGGCCGGCAGCGGGCTCGGGCCTTCGTATCGAGCGCCTTGCTCGAGCCAGCGAGTCAGCTCGCCGTACTCCGCGGCATCGAGGCCGGGCAGCCCGAACGGCATGCCCGCGAGCGGCGCTCGCTGCTCGTAGGCGCCGATCTCATCCTCTGCAGGGCAGGTATTGGCTCTCCCAGGGGAAACGTCGGGGCTGGCCGGCACGGCCGGGTCACCCGCGACCATCGGATGCTCGTGCTTGAGCGCCAACAGCTGGTACATCAGGCCGGCGGTCCGATTGGCGTCCGGCGTCGAGGCGTGCTCGTTGATAACGGGAAAGAAGCCGCGCTGTCGCCACTGCGAAGCCATCTGCGCATCGACATACAGACGCGACGGCTCGGCGGCGGTGAGCCGGGTCGCGTCGAAGACGGGGGTCTTGCTCGCGCCACGCACCAGGCCCTCCCAACTCGTCGTCTTGAGCTGACACGGCGCGTCGTAGCACGCATGGCAGACGACGCAGCGTCGGTCGAGGATGGGCTGCACGTCGCGGGCATAGGACTGCCCGGCCAGCGGCTCGGCGGGGTGGTCGAACCGCGTCGGGTCGGCGGGACCGAAGCGGGAATCGAAGGTAGGCACCGCCAGCGTGGTGCACGCGACGACGAAAATGGCGGCGGGGACGAGCGCGAGACTTCGCATGCGGGGACCGGTTTGCGTGGCGGAGACGGTGAGATTCGAACTCACGGAGGAGTTGCCCCCTCGGCAGTTTTCAAGACTGCTGCCTTAGACCGCTCGGCCACGTCTCCGATCGGCGCAATCTTCGCACGACGCCTTGCAGGTGACTGTGGCGTGAGCTCGTCGTCCTCATCGGGGCGCCGCGCATCGAGAACAAGTTGCACCTAAGGTCACTGTCGCCGACCGGCAGCGGCTCCTAGAGTGCTCGACGTTCCATTTCTTGCGAGAGGTATCGATGAGATTTCGCCACACACTCCTGCTCGCATTCGTCGCCGCGACCGCGAGCCTGCTTGCTTCGGGAACGGCGCTGGCCCAGGCACCGGTGCAAAAGCCCAACATCGTCCTGATCCTCTCCGACGACTTCGGCTACGGCGACATGGGCGCCTACGGCGGCGGTGCCGGCCGCGGTATGCCGACGCCGAACCTCGACCGCATGGCCAACGAGGGCATGACGTTCTTCCACAACTATGGTCAGCCGAGCTGCACGCCGGGCCGTGCGGCGGTGCAGACCGGCCGCATCCCGAACCGCAGCGGCATGACGACGGTCGCGTTCCAGGGGCAGGGCGGCGGGCTGCCGGCCGCCGAATGGACCCTCGCCTCGGTGCTCAAGACCGCCGGCTATGCGACCTTCTTCACCGGCAAGTGGCACCTCGGCGAGGCCGACTACGCGCTGCCGATCAACCAGGGTTACGACGAGATGGAGGCCGTCGGCCTGTACCACCTCAACGCCTATACCTATGCCGACCCGACCTGGTTCCCGGCGATGCCGGACTCGCTTCGCTCGATGTTCGCGAAGGTCACCCGGGGCGCGCTCTCGGGCAAGGCCGGCGGCAAGGCGGTCGAGGACTACAAGATCGACGGCCAGTACAAGAACACGCCGGTGATCGACGGCAAGCCGGGCGTCGTCGGCATCCCTTTCATCGACGAGTACATCGAGAAGGCGGCGGTCAACTATCTCGACCGAGCCGCCAAGGCGGGCAAGCCGTTCTTCATGAGCGTCAACTTCATGAAGGTGCACCAGCCGAACATGCCGGCCCCGGAGTACATCGGCAAGTCGATCTCGAAGAGCAAGTACGCCGACTCGCTGGTCGAGAACGACGCCCGCATCGGCCACGTGATCGACAAGGTGCGCGAGCTCGGCCTCGACAAGAACACCTACATCTTCTGGACCACCGACAACGGCGCCTGGCAGGATGTCTATCCCGACGCCGGCTACACGCCGTTCCGCGGCACCAAGGGAACGGTGCGGGAAGGCGGCACGCGCGTTCCTGCGCTGGCTTGGGGCCCGGGGATCAAGGCCGGAACCAAGAACCACGACATCGTCGGCGGCCTCGACTACATGGCGACGTTCGCGGCGATGGCCGGGGTCAAGCTGCCGACCAACGACCGCGACGGCAAGCCGACCATCTTCGACAGCTACGACATGGCGCCGCTTCTGTTCGGCACCGGCAAGTGGCCGCGCGACACCTGGTTCTATTTCACCGAGAACGAGCTCTCGCCGGGCGCGATGCGCTATCACCAATACAAGTTCGTGTTCAACCTGCGCGGTGACGATGGTCAGGCGACCGGCGGCCTGGCGGTGGACAGCAACCTCGGCTGGAAGGGAGCGGAGAAGTACGTCGCCACCGTGCCGCAGATTTTCGACCTGCTCGCGGATCCGCAGGAGCGCTACGACCTGTTCATGAACAACTTCACCGAGACGACCTGGCTCGGGCCGGTGATGGGCGAAGTGGCCGGAGCGCTGATGAAAACCTACGTCCAGTATCCGCCGCGCAAGCTCCAGAGCGACGGCTACAGCGGGCCGATCACGCTCACCAACTACGAGAAGTTTCAGTGGCTGCGCGAATCGCTCGCGAAGGACGGGTTCAAGCTGGGCCTCCCCGGCCAGTAACATGCCTGAACCGCAGGCCCCGTCGTTCGGGCCTGCGGCAGGGTCGCAGGCGAGCTGACTTGGAGAGATGCATGGCAATGAAGTACAGGATTGCGACCCGGGGGATGGCGTCGCTCGCGGTGTGGTTGGCGGCTGCACCCGCGTTTGCCGCGATGTCCGAAGAGGAGCTTGCCAAGCTTGCGCAGAACCCTGTCGGCAACCTCATCAGCGTACCGTTCCAGAACAACACCAACTTCAACTACGGACCGCAGAGCGACACGCAGAACGTGATGAACATCCAGCCGGTGATCCCGATCTCGGTCAACGAGGAATGGAACGTCATCACGCGCACCATCCTGCCGGTCATT
>Ga0207691_10004760_pt1 | contig 13124 bp, 9 predicted proteins | sample KBSM13metaG_FD_184327 | JGI IMG/M metagenome (GOLD analysis project Ga0207691, IMG submission 184327) | Miscanthus rhizosphere microbial communities from Kellogg Biological Station, Michigan, USA - KBS M1-3 metaG (SPAdes) (version 2) | ecosystem: Host-associated > Plants > Roots > Rhizosphere >... | reverse complement strand
CGTCGAAGTCCTGCCCCGCGGACTGCAGAAGCGCCTTGGTCTGATCGAGCGTGATCCAGCCTTCGACGGCCACGCGCCCCATGTTCTTGTCGGGTGTGACGAGATCGAACTGTTCGCCCGTCTTACCCTGGATGACGTTGAAGCCGTAACCCGCGGGACCGGTCTCGTGCACGATCAGCACGCCGGCGGCGCCCTTCTGCGCGCCGATCTCGTACTTGTAGGTCCAGCGGCCGTAGTAGGTCATCGCTTTGCCGCCGAACGTTTTCGCGTCGAGCTCGCTGGGGTTGTTCGGATCGGGCACCGGCGGATCGTTCACGAGCATCACGAGCGTCTTGCCCTTCAGATCGGTGCCCTTGTAGTCGTCCCAGTGGAACTCGGGGGCGTCGACACCGTAGCCCACGAACACCAGTTCGGAGTTGTCGATGCTCGCCGATGGCGCCACGTGCTTCGTCCACGCCACCACGTCGTCTTTCCACTTCAGCGTCTGCTGCTGGGCGCCTTTCTTGAACACGAGCGGCGCGGGGGTCGGTGTAATGCCGACGAGCGGCACGCTCTGGAAATAGGTCCCGTCGGTGTTGCCCGGCTTCAGGCCGGCTTTCTTGAACTGATCGGCCAGGTAGGTCACCGACAGCTCTTCGCCCTTCGTGCCGGGCGCGCGGCCCTCGTACTCGTCCGACGACAGCGTTTTCGTGTGCGCGAGCAACGCGTCCAGATCGATCGCCGGCAGCTGGCCGATCGAGACGTGCGTGGATGTCGACGGCGCCGGCGCATAGACGGCCGGGGTGCTGGCCCCGCACGAGACGGCACCGACGCCGCCGGAGCCCGAGCACGCGGACGTCAACAGGAACAAAAAGAGGACGTAGCGTTTCATGACGTTTTCAGTCTATCTCCCGGCGTCCATCAGGTCGAGCGTTGCCAGCGCCAGCACCTTGGTTGCGTTGACGAGGTCGTCGATCCGGCAGGATTCGTCCGGCTGATGCGCGAGCTCGAGCTCGCCCGGGCCGTACGCAATGCAGTGCGGGATGCCGGCAATGCGGGCGACGTGCTTGTGATCGTAGGTGCCTGGACTGGCGACCAGCGTCGCCTGCCGATCGAGCACACGTCCGATGGCCCGCTCCACGGCGCTCACGACCGGCGAGTCGTGCGGTGTCTGCACCGGATCGACCACCATGAGGTCGCGCAGCTCGTGCTCGACGCCAGGCACCCTCGACACGGCGCGCTTCACGAGCGCGTCGATTTCCGCCTTCGCCCGACCGAACGTCTCTTCGATGAGGAACCGGCGATCGAAGATCGCCCGGCAGCGATCGGCGACGCACGGCGACTGAATGCCGGCGATCGGTTGTCCGCCTTCGATGGCGTTGACGTTGATGGTGGCGTGGCGGGCGGCCTCCGGCACGACCGGCATCGACGTCAGGCGGCCGGCCAGCGCCGGCTCGAGCTCTCCGCGAATCGCCGACAGCACTTCGGTCATGCCATCGATGGCGCTGACACCGAGAAACGGCATGCTGCCGTGCGCCATCCGCCCGACCAGCGTCAACTCGAACCAGTAGACGCCGCGATGGCCGACGGAGATGCGATCGACGTTCAGCGGCTCCGGAATGATGACGTAGTCGGTCCGCGCTTTTGCGATGCGGCCCTGCTCCGCGAGCCACGCCACGCCGGCAAAACCGCCGCTCTCTTCGTCCACCGTGCCGCTGATCTCGAGCGTCCCCGGCAGCGCCACGCCGGCGCGCGCGATCGCTTCCGCCGCGTAGACGGCCGCGGCGATCCCCGCTTTCATGTCACACACGCCGCGCCCGAAGATCCGGCCATCACGCACCACGCCGGCGAATGGATCGAGCGTCCACCCCTCGCCGGGCGGCACGACATCGATGTGCCCGTTCAAGTGCACCACTGGTCCATTGCCGCCCCGACGCGACGCGACGACATTCACGCGGGGGTGACGGGCCGTATGCTCGGGCCGGCCGTCGGCGACGATGTACTCGACGTCGAACTGGCGCTGCCGCAGGTGATCCCCGAGAAAGCGGGCGCAGGACTCGTACTCGTCACCCGGCGGGTTGACCGTCGGCATCCGGACGAGATCCACCGTGAACTGCACGATCTCCTCGGCGGCGCGATCGACTTCCGCCAGAATGCGGTCGACAGTGGCCATGGGTTGAGCGGTCTAGAATACCGCTATGGGCATCAAGACGGTCTTCGTGACGGCCGTGGCGACGATCTCCGCGTTCGTCCTCGTAGCGCAGCCCTTCAGGGCTGCCCGAGCGGCCGTTGGCAGGCCTGAAGGCCTGCGCTACGAGAGGCCGCAGGCGATCTCGCCACGCACGTCTGGGGCTGCCGAGATCAACGCGACGATCACCGCGGTCCCCGGCATCAAGGTCGGCCACTTCACGCTCGCCGAACGCCCGACCGGCTGCACTGTGATCCTCGTCGACGGCGACGCGGTCGGCGGCGTCTCGCAGCAGGGCGGCGCGCCCGGCACGCGTGAAACGGATCTCCTGAACCCGCTCAATATGGTCGACAAGGTCAACGCGATCGTCCTGGCCGGCGGTAGCGCGTTTGGCCTCGAGGCGGCGACCGGGACGGTCCGCTGGCTCGAGGAGCACAACATCGGCTGGCCCGCGGGCGCCTCGAAAGTGCCGATTGTCCCTGCGGCGATCCTGTTCGATCTCGGCGTCGGCGAAAACCCGAAAGTGCGTCCGACCGCCGACTGCGGCTACAAAGCCGCAGCTGCGGCGACGACCGCACCAGTGGCCGAAGGATCGATCGGCGCCGGCGCCGGGGCGACCGTCGGCAAGTTCGGCGGACCCGGCCGGTCGATGAAAGCGGGGATTGGCAGCGCGTCGATTGTCCTGCCGAGCGGCCTCATCGTCGCCGCCATCGTGGCAGTCAATGCCGTCGGCGACATCATCGATCCCGCGACCGGCCACGTGGTCGCCGGCGTACGGAACCCGGACGGCACCTTCGCGGATGCGCGAAAGATTCTGCGGAGCGGCGGGAACCGTCAACCGCCCCGAGCCGGCGAAAACACCACGATTGGCGTGGTCGCCACCAACGCGAAGCTCTCGAAGTCGCTCGCAGCCCGCATGGCGTTGATGGCAGACGACGGGTACGCGCGTGCGATCAGTCCGTCGCACACCAACGGCGACGGCGACACGATGTTCTCGCTCGCGACCGGCCGATGGGACGGCACCGCCGACATCACGGTCATCGGAGCGCTCGCCGCCGAGGTCGTGGCCGACGCCGTCGTTCGCGCGGCGACGCAGGCGACAGGCGTCGCGGGCATCCCCGCGGCGCGCGATCTGCGGAAGTAGATGACTCGCAGGATGGCCGTGCTGTTGATGGCGGCCGTGCTCGCCTGCTCCCGCATGCCCGCTGCCAACCCGACGCTGACGGCCGTCGAGGGCATCCTGGTCGGACACCACACGCTGGCTGAGCGTCCGACCGGGTGCACGGTCATCCTCGCTGACGGCCTGGTGGTCGCGGGCATCTCGCAGCGCGGATCCGCGCCCGGCACGCGCGATACCGATCTCCTCCAGCCGGTCAACGCCGCCGATCGCGTCGACGCAGTCGTGTTGTCCGGTGGAAGCGCGTTCGGTCTGGATGTCGCGACCGGCGTGATGCGCTGGCTCGACGAGGGTCACGGCCAGTGGTCCGGGCACCCGACGGACGCCGTGCCGATCGTGTCGGCGGCGGTCCTGATCGATCTGTGGGTTGGTGGCAAGCCCTCGATTCGGCCGGATGCGGACTGCGGCTATCGCGCGGCCGGGGCCGCGAGCCGAGCGCCGGTTGCCGAAGGCAGCGTCGGCGCCGGTGCCGGCGCGACGGTCGGCAAACTGACCGGGCTCGATCGTGCGATGAAGGGCGGCATCGGATCGGCGGCGGTGACGCTGCCCGACGGTCTTCGGGTTGCGGCGCTCGCCGCGGTCAACGCGCTCGGCGACGTCGTCGATCCAGCCAGCGGTGCGGTTGTCGCCGGCGCCAGGGCGGATGATGGTTCGCTGAGGGACGTACGGAAACTGCTGCGAAGCGGCGCTCCGCTGCAACGTCCGCGAGTCGCTGAGAACACGACGCTCGCGGTGGTGGCGACGAACGCGCAGCTGACGAAGGCCGAGGCGAATCGCGTCGCGCTGATGGCCGACGCCGGAATCGCGCGGGCGGTGACGCCCGCGCACACGACGGCCGACGGCGACACGGTCTTCGCGCTCGCGACCGGCCGCTGGCGTGGACGCGCCGATCTGAATGAGATCGGCGCTCTTGCGGCCGACGTCCTGGCGGAAGCCATTGTTCGCGCCGTGAAAGAGGCGACCGTGGTCGCGGGCATTCCCGCAGCGCGCGATATAAAGTAGGGACCTCATGTCTACCTGCAGAGTCGCGGTCATTGCCGGTGACGGCATCGGCCGTGAAGTCATTCCCGCCGGCATGGCGGCGATCGCCGCCGCGGTGCGCGATACGGATTTCAAGCTGACGTTCACCGAATTCCCGTGGGGCTGCGAGTTCTACCAGGCGCACGGCCGCATGCTCGACGACGACGGGTTCGAGCGGCTGGCAGGTTTCGACGCTATCTACCTCGGCGCGATCGGCGCGCCTGGCGTGCCGGACGGCGTCTCCGCCGCGCTGATACTCGCCATCCGGCAGCGCTTCGATCAGTACGTCAACCTGCGCCCGATGCGGCTGCTGGCCGGACTCGCCTCGCCGCTCGCGAACCGCGGCGCCAGCGAGATCGACATGGTCTGCGTCCGCGAGAACTCAGAGGGGGAGTACTCCGGCGTCGGCGGGCGCATCCATCGCGGCACGCCGCACGAGGTGGCGCAGCAGGTCGGCGTGTTCACGCGCCAGGGCATCGAGCGGATCCTGCGCTACGGCTTCGAACTCGCGGCGGCGCGCCCACGCAAAATGCTGGCGAGCGCGACCAAGTCGAACGCCCTCACGCACTCGATGGTGCTGTGGGACGAGGTCGCGGAGATCGTCCGGCAGGACTATCCGACGGTCGACTACCGGAAGTATCACGTCGACGCGCTGGCCGCCCGGATGATCACGCACCCGCAGACGCTCGACGTGCTGGTCACGTCGAATCTCTTCGGCGACATCCTCACCGACATCGGCTCGGCGATTTCGGGAAGCCTCGGGATCGCGCCAGGCGCCAACATCAACCCGTCGCGGAAGTTTCCGTCGATGTTCGAGCCCATCCACGGCTCGGCGCCCGATATCGCCGGCAAGGGGATCGCCAACCCGATTGGGGCGATCTGGGCCGGAGCGCTGATGCTCGACCATCTTGGCCGACGCGATCTGCACGACCGCATCGTCGCTGCCATCGAAGGCGTCGTCGCAGGCGGGACCGCACGCACGCCCGACCTCGGCGGTCGATCGACGACGCGCGAGGTGTCGGACGCCATCGTGGCGAACATCTGACGCGCGCCGGCGCGATTACATTTCCACGGGCGCCTCGGCGCTGGTCGGCCACACGCGTCTATCCGAACGGCGTGCTGCTATCCAATCGGCTTGCGCTCGTCTCGGCCGATCGCTGCTTTTCTGCGGCATTTTCCGGCACGAATCGCTGGCACGAACGTTGATGCTGCCGTGGACGTCACCACGAACAGGAGGCAGAACGATGCCGGCCAATGTTCCACTTACGAAGTTCGAGGATCTCCCGTGCTGTCCGCAGCTCGACACGCAGCCGATCTGCGACGTGCTCGACTTCCGTCGTCGGCTGGTGTTTCCCACGCCGGTTCGTGGTCCGCAGGAGCAGCCGATCAAAGTCGAAGTCGTGATCCACACACGCTTCACGCGATGCTCGGGGCCGCTGGCTCTCGGCGATATCGCCTACACGACGACGCTGCTGCCGGGTGAGCAGGTTCGATTGGCCACCACCGATCGCAGGAGCCGATTCAGCTTCGACTCGGAATCGAAGTTGAGCTACCGGAGCGAACAGATCAGCGAAGAGCAGTATCGCCTGCGCTCGCTGCGTGCGTTCATGAGCGACGAGAATGTGGTGGATCGGGGAAATGACAACTTCAGCGAGCAGGGCAAGTGGGACTTCCACGGCGATGCCAGTGGCTCCATTGGCTTCTTCTCCGCCGGCGCCGATGCGAACGCGCGCGGCAGCCATAGCGCGTCGAGCGCGCACGACTACCTGCGCGAGCATCGCGCCCACGCCGAGATGTCGGACAACCAGTCGGTGGAGGCGACGCGCCGGGCGCACTCGGTGAGCATCGGCGAAGTGTCGTCGCGGTCGCACACGCAGGGCGAAAGCGAAGATCATTTCGAGGCATCGTCGCGTGAATTCACCAATCACAATCAGTGTCACGCGGTGACGTTCCTGTTCTATCGCATCAACAAGACCGAGACGATCAAGTTCGAGCTGGTGGCGATCGAGCGCCGGGTGCTCGACCCGGCGACGCCGATGCCGATACCGGCGAACCCGTTCCGGCCGCTCGGGCAGATGGCCACCGTCCCGCAGGAGGTTCCGGCGACGAATCTCCAGCGCGTCGCGGCGATCGACCGCAGCATCGAAAGCGATCGGAAAGTCCAGGCACAGGCCGTCGCGTCGCTGCCGCGCGCGGCCAACGTCGGCGGTCTCTTCGTGGTGCCCGGATTCGGCGCCGCCGCCGCCGGACTGGGCGAACAGACGCCGCTGGCGGACACGCTGCGCGACAAGGCGGCGGCCTTCGTCGACGAACAACTCGTCAAGCAGGGACTGCTGGACAAGGTGGGCGGCGTCGCCAGCCCTCAGGCCAAGACGGAAATTGGCTACGAGCGCCGGACGTCGATCCCGACCGCCGGTGTGATCGTCAAGACCTGCATGGACAATTGCAGCGCCTGCGAGCCCGAGCTCGAGAAGAAGATCGACCTCGAGCTGCAGCGCCTGGATCTCCAGAACAAGCTGTTGGCGAAGCAGATCGAGCTGCTCGAGAAGTCCCAGGAGTACCGCTGCTGCCCGGCCGGCGAGTCTGACGACGACAACTGACGGATACGGGCGTGCGACGCCATCCCGCCGCGGGCCGTCGCACGCTCGTGTCGCACGTCTTCAAACTGTCATGGCCGGGGCGGCACCTCGTTGTAGTAGAACGTGACGGTGAAGAATGCCTTCTCGGCTGGATACTCTGGTGGCAGCGGCTGTGTCGGGTTCGATGATGTGATTGCCGCCTTGGCGGAATCGTTAAACGCGTCGATCGTCGAAGGCGAACGCACTTCGACGTCTGTGATGGTCCCGTCCTTGTGCACGTTGAACGTGAGGACGACGTGCCCCTTCGTCGGCGTGGTCTCGAAGGGAACCAGCCAGCTTCGCTTCATCTGTGCGACGAACCGGCGGATCCACGGACCGAACTCGACGCCTTTCGTGTCGAATTGAATTTCGGGGCCGAACTGACTGCCAGCTCTCGGCTCGGCGGCTTGCGCCCTGGCTGCGTCCACCGCTTTGATGACTTGTTGGGCGCCGTCCCGTTGTTGATCCGTACGTGAGAGCGAGAGCGCCGTCTGCGCTTCTGTGCGCGCCTCGTCGTAGCTGCCCCCGCGCCACAGCACGCGCGCCGCGGCAAGGTGATGACCGGGCTCAGCCGGCTCCAGTGCGATCGCGCGGCGTGCCAGCGGCAAGGCGCTGCCCGATTTCGCATCCAGCGCAGCCCGTACTTCCGCGAGGTATGCGTAGGCCGCCGCCAGCCGATCGTTCAGTTCCACCGCGCGCGCCAGGTGCGTCTCTATCCGTAGCATCGCGCTGCGATCGGGATTGGGCAGCGATTCCAGCGACGCGAGGCGGACGTACGCGTGAGGGTTGGTCGAGCCCCGCTCGACCGCACTGGCATAGGCCTTCCGCGCTTCATCTTTGTTTCCCTCGCTGTCAAGCAAGAGTCCTTCCGCGACGTAACTCGCCGCTGCGCTCGGATCCGCATTGCGCGCGGCATTGATGAGCGCCCGTGCCTCCAGCGGACGCCGCATGGCGACATGAAAGGCGGCCCGCGCCGCCGCAGCTTCGGAGGCTGACAGGGGGTGGACGTTGAAGGCCTCGCGCTTGACGCTCACGTCAAGCGGCGCATTCGCATAGGGAAAGAGCACCTTGTTGACGTAGACATTGAGGGGACCTTCGAACGCTTCGACCGGGCCGATGGCTTCCTTCAGAGCGATAGCGGGATCCGTTCCCCGGTTGATGAGTGCCAGGAGTTGATCCAGCTTCGGACGCAGACGGCCTTCTTGACCGAACATCAGGTAATGCACGAAGGCCCAGGACTGGGCATCGAACCCAATCAGGCGATCGCCTTGCGTGTACTCGGGTGACGAACGCGTCACAGTCACCAGCGCATTCAGGGGGAGTCGCGACCCGCTGCGCAAGCGTTGCAGGTGCCAGGGAATCGGAGGACCGAGCAGGATGAAGTTGTCCCGCACGACCGTATTGCTCACCACCCCCGCGAGGCCACGGCCCAACCACAGCGGGAGCTCGCGCGCCATGCTCGATTGGAGCACCAGGCTGACATACGAGTAATACGCGCTGATGTGCGGGTTGAGAGTACTGCGATCGTCGCCGCGCAGATCGGCGCGAATCACCAGGTAGGACCGGTCGGCGCCGGTCACCCACACGCTGACCGGGTGGACGTCGCCTTTTCCTTCCCAGAAGGCCGGCGCAAGGGCGCGCATGCTGTTCTCGTCTTTCACGGCAACCGCGCCCAGGGGTGTGCTCAAGTCGACGCGCGCCCAGGGCCAGAGCACCGCGATCACATTGCGAATCTGTTCGAGCTGCCATGTCAGGGTGCGTGTGCTCCCTTCGCTGGCGTTGGAGATCACCTGGAAATGTGCGCTCCTCATTTCGATCCACGCGTCGTCTGTGGCTCCGGCGCTGCAGACCACCCACAGAACCGCCACGACCGACGACGCGAAGAGTCGCTTCAAACTTATTTGAGACGGTGGACGGACCGCGCGAGGCGACGTACGCATTGAAGTCTCCTGTTTCTGGGTCCCCACACGCCGTCTGGATGAAACGTCTTCTAAGTTCTGAGTTCCGTCGCGAAGCGAGAGTCACCCGACGATGGCGGCGCCAACTTGATCGAGCACTTGCTGGGCCGCTTCACCCGCGTCATCGGTCGAAAAGTGCGCGGACAGTTCAACGACCCGGCTGTGGCCAGAGAGCTCGTCTGCGAGCAGCGACCGCATCCCGGAACCCACGACGACAACCTTCGGCCGAGTCGCGCGAATCAGGATCCGCGAGTCTGCCACGTTCGTCGTCGTGGTGACGCCATAACCGGCCCGCCTGAGCACCTCACGAAGATACGCGAGGATATCGGCGGATCGATCGACGCAGACGATATCGATGTCCAGCGACGGCGGCGCTTCCACGGAATCAGCCGGCGCACAGAATGCGGCGATCGCATCGACCTCCGTGTCGTACGCGTTCAGGATCGTGTTCAGTTTCGTGGACCTGAGGACGTCGCGAATGTGAGACGACACCGCGCACAGCTTCAGATCGCCGCGCGCCGCCCTGGCTCGGGTGAGCAGGCGCACCAGAATGCCGATCCCCGCGCTGTCGATGAACGACACGTCGCGGAAGTCCATCAGCACGTGAGGCTGAACCGGAAGCAGATCTTTCACGTGCGAGTCCAGCGCGGTGGCGTCCGGGCCCTCGACGATTCGGCCGACGCACGTAACGACCGCGATGTCACCGAGCGAGCGAGTCTGTAACGACAGCGACATGAAACCGTCCCATTTCCTGAGCGTTCCAAGTTCTAAGACTGCGTTTCAGCATTGAACGTAGCGCTCTCAGTTCTGAAACGCGCTCTCAGTTCTCAGTTCCGTCGCGCAGCGACGGTCGAGGTTGATTCTAGCGACCGAGCCTTTCACGACAAAGGACAAACCCGGTCATGTCGGATCGGCGTGGCGCCAGCCGTTATAACGAGTCTTGACCAGGCGACCAACATGTCGTGGGCTCGTCACGGCGCTCGTCGGATGCCGCAGCCTATTCGCCCGCAGCCCGGTTCCCCCCGGCAGTGAGAGCCACGCTGCCTTCCCAGTTCCTAGTTCCTGGTTCTCAGTTCTCAGTTCCGTCGCGAAGCGACGGCCGGCGGCACGCAGGGTGATGGCGTCCCTCCCGAACGGGCGTCTCGACGCCGGCGTTGGCGCTGGTTAAGCGTTTGCCAATCAGCCAGTTGGCAAGGCCGAACCCGGGCCGTCCTCCGTCCGACGAATTACGAAGTGGTGTACGTGCTGCGCAAACCGTAAGTGGGGTGCCAGATGCTGCGCATGCGAACGTTTGGAAAGACTGCCGGTGTCGGTGTCGCGGTGGGAGCGTTCGTGCTGGTGCTCTCATCGCGCGTACCGATCAGCGCACAGGCCGAGAGTTGGACCCCGCCGCACCGGATGCTGCTGACGCAGGAACGCGCCTTGGCAATGCTGCTCGCCAAGGATCGCAAACTCGACTACGTACCCGGCGAAGTCCTCGTCAGGTTTCGCGAAGGCGTGAGCGCCGCCGGTCAACAGCGCGCGATGATGGCGCTGCGCAGCAAGCCGTCTCCGAGCAGCCTGCGGTGGGTGGGCGACGTCGCCGTCCTGTCAGATGCCAGGGAACTCGACGCCACGATTCTGGCTGCTCAGTTGAACAGCCAGCCCGAAGTGGCCAGCGCCGAACCGAATTACCTGTATCGCACGAGCGCCACGCCGAACGATCCCGGGTTCGCCCAGCGCCAGTGGAACATGGCGGCGCTCGACATGCCGCGCGTGTGGGACATCAACCCGGGCGCCAACGATTCGGTGATCGTCGCGGTCGTCGACACCGGTCTCACTTCGGTCAGTCGCTCGTACCTGTTTCAGACGTGGAATGGGCGCGGCAATCAGAGCGTGATCGTCCCCTTCGGCTTCAATCCCGATTTCACCGCCGATCGAATCGTCAACGCCAAAGATTTCGTGTTCTGGGACGGCCCGGTGCTCGACATGGAGGGGCACGGCACGCACGTCGCCTCGACGATCGGCGAGGACACGAACAACTCGGTTGCCGAGGCCGGGATCGCCTACCGCGTGAAACTCATGCCGGTGAAGGTGTGCGTTGGCTACTGGGAAGTGCAATTCCTCCTTTCAGGGACGGGGTTCCTCGGCAACGTTCCGACCGACGTGGGGGGCTGCCCGACGTCGGAAATCGCCGAGGGTATTCGCTACGCCGCCGATAACGGCGCCAAAGTGATCAACCTCAGTCTCGGCGGACCGCAACCGTCCGTGGCCCTGCGCGACGCGCTGAAGTATGCGGTCAACAAAGGCGCGTTCGTCTCGATTGCGATGGGCAACGACTACGAAGAGGGAAATCCGGTCGACTACCCGGCAGCCTACGCGGCGGAGGTCGACGGCGTCATGTCGGTCGGCGCGCTCGGTCCTTCGCTGACCCGCGCCTTCTACTCGAACACGGGTCCGCACCTCGAGATTTCGGCGCCGGGGGGAAGCGACCGTGAAGGCGGCGCGAGCGGTCTGATCTGGCAGTCGACGATCCTTCGGGCCGACTCGATGCCAGGCTCGGTCATGTCGCCTCGATTCGACCGCTACGCTGAATCGGGCCTCGAGGGCACGTCGATGGCGGCGCCGCATGTGGCGGGGGTTGCCGCGTTGATCATCAGCCAGGGCGTCACAAATCCTGCGGCGGTCGAAACCGTGATCAAAAAGACCGCGCGCTTCCTTGGCGCGCCCAACCCGGCAACGCCGGGCAGAAATCAGGCATACGGGTATGGTCTCATTCAGCCGCGAGTGGCGCTGCGCGGATCCGGGCTCGCCCAATGAGGTTGCGAATCAACGCCATGCACCGCGCCCTCATCCGCCTTCGCGCCTTCGGCGCTTCGGCGAGACAGGTCCGTCTGGCGGCGATTGCCTGTGTGATGGTCGCGCACGCCTCCAGCGCGAGCGCTCAGACGACGGTTCTCGTCCGCGTGGACCAGTCCACGATTTGGAAACATGACTTTCGTACGCCGGCGGCAGTCGTGCGAGCTGGATCAATCCTGACGGTCGTCGGCCAGCGCAAAGACTGGTATGAAGTCGTCGTTCCGGGCTTCGACGGTTTGAAGGGCGAGACCGGGTTCATCTTCAAACCATTCGTCAGCGACGCAACGGAGCCAGCGCGTCTGCCCGCCCGCGGCGGTCCGCCGTCCGCCGTCGCCAGGGCGCGTCCTGCACGACCGCGTCAGTTGGGGTTCGCGGGCTTCGGCCAGTTCGGCTACACGCGGTTTGCGGCCCAGAACAGCTTTCAGGCGATCACCGGGACCGGCGGCGGCGCCGTCGTCGGCGGCGGCGCCGAGGTGCGGATCGGCAGCCTCTTCCTCGGCGGATCGATCGATCGCTACACGCAGACGGGCCAGCGGGTGCTGGTGATCGATCGGGAAGTATTCGGTCTCGGTGTGCCGGACACCATCAGCCTGGTGCCGATCACGGCGCTGGCTGGCTGGCGCTTCGACCACGGGAATGCCACGCCGTACGTGGGCGGCGGCATCGGCACGGTCCTCTTCAAAGAGGAGAGCCTCGCTGCCGACCCGGGCGAGAACCTCCAGACGCGTTTCACCAGCTACCACGCGATCGCCGGCGTGGAATTCCGAAACGGCTGGGTGGCGACCGCGTTTGAGGTCGAGTACTCGCGAATTCCAGACTCGATCGGCGTTGGCGGCGCGTCGGCGGCGTTTCAGGAATCGAATCTAGGGGGCGTGGTCGGTCGGATCAAGATTCTCGTCGGCCGCAAAACGGCACACGGAAACAGTCATCAGTCGCCAGTCTTCAGTCGTCAGTCAGCAGTCTTCGGTCGTCAGTCACAGTCCTCAGTGCGACTGGGGACTGACGACTGCGACTGGTGACTGACGACTGCTGACCGGTGACTGACGACCGGCGACTGTCGACTGTCCTAATGCGCGACCGATTTGAGATGTTCTCTCAGCAGGTCCCTGCCAAAATCCCCGTCGAAATCGCGCCACACGGAATGCACGTGGTTGCCGTCGTTCTGCGTGTTGTCGTACTCCACGAGGAACGTCGGCCCCTGGACGCGGTAATAGTGCTTCTTGCCGCGTTCCGTCTCGCCGGCCCATGCGAAGCCAATCTTGTCCACGCCCGCCTTCTTCAGCTTGGCGATACGGTCCGCAGCCACTTCCGGCGCCATGAAGCCGGTGTAGACGTCGATCAGCTTC
>Ga0207691_10004757_pt1 | contig 13127 bp, 11 predicted proteins | sample KBSM13metaG_FD_184327 | JGI IMG/M metagenome (GOLD analysis project Ga0207691, IMG submission 184327) | Miscanthus rhizosphere microbial communities from Kellogg Biological Station, Michigan, USA - KBS M1-3 metaG (SPAdes) (version 2) | ecosystem: Host-associated > Plants > Roots > Rhizosphere >... | reverse complement strand
CTGCAGCGAGCGCCGGACGGCGGTCATCTCCGCGCGCGGCGCACCGACGCTGTCGGCATTCGCCAGCCAGCGCTCGGTGTCTGCGGCATTGCCTGCGGATGCGGCAGTCGCCGCACGCTCGAGAAACTCTTTCTGCAGCAGGCGCGAGGTTTCTGCCACGCCTGCGTCTTCCGGAATGATCTGTCGCGCGGCTTCGACGTAGTAGCGGGCGTTGTCTTCGGAGGGTTCGATGAGCGCGCCGCTGGTCAGGCGAGCTCTTGCGAGTCTAAGGTAGGTAGCGCCCTTCTCGAGCTTGTCCTGCGCGTCGTTGTCTTTCGCACGCGTGAGAGACGCGCGTTCGTGCTCGCGATCGATCTGCATCATGAGGAACGCGCCGCGTGCCGTGGCGGGAGTCAGTGACTCGGCGACTGCAACCATCTTGCGCGCGTCCTCAACGCTGCCGGCGGTGATGGCGCGTTCGGCGGCGCTCAGCAACCGGTCGGCGACCCGGATCAGGCCGGCTTTGGCGAGCGTGTTGCTGGGGTCGAGCTCGAGGGCGCCGCGAAACAATTCCACCGCGTTGTGGCCGGGTGGCGAGGCGAGTTCGCCGCGCTGCAATGCCGATTCTGCCTGCGCGAGCTGCTCGCTCAGGCGCTGTTCGAATGTGGGAGGCGGCGGCGCGGCTGGCGTGCGGGGCGCAACTTCCTCCGGGACCTGCACGACGGGTGTGCCTGCGGGGCGCAGCCGATCGCGAACGGATTCTTGCGCTGGCACCGGCTCGGCAGCGACCTCGTGCGCCGGAGCGGGCGCAGCGACGACTGCTTCCGGGGGCGGCGCCGCCACGAGAGCTGCCGGTTTCGCAGGCGCGGATACTGCGGGCTCGGGTTTGGCCACGGGCTCGGAACGCAGCGCTTCGGGCGGGGCGCTAACTACTTCCACGATGGGCGCCGCGTCGGTCTGCAGAGGATTGCCCGGTGACAGCGCGTACCAGGCGCCGCCGGCAGCCGCGACGACGACCGCGGCGATGACTCCCGGGATGACGGGAGATTTCTTGCCGCTCTTGCCGGACTTTGCGGCTTCGAGGCGCGAGAAATCGGGGCGCTGCTGTTCGAGCGTGCGCTCGACATTCTCGACTTCGTGACGGCGCAGGGCCGCTTCCACGAACAGGCGAACGCGCGGAGCAGAAACCGGACGATGCAGGAAGCGATACACCACGCCCGAGGTGATCTGCGCGGCAACCTTGGTCTGTTCTTCCGCCGTGCCGACCACCACGAGCACGAGATCGGGCCAGGTTTCGCGCAGTCGTTCGGCCATCGAGCCGAGATCGCCCTCGATGAACATGCTGTCGAGCAATGCCACCGAGACGCGGCGGCTGCTCAGATGTGGTGTGAGTTCGAATTCGGAGCTGACCAGGATGATGTCATTGGTCGGGTCGATGACGCTGCGAAGGAGTCCGATCAGCGCGCGATCCTGCGTAATCGCGGCGACCGCCACCGGCGCCGCGTCACTTGCGAGCATGGGCGATGCGAATTCCGACTGCGGCAACATAACGGTGGTGGCAGACCCGCAAAAAGCAGCGAAAACAAGGGGTGCTAGGGCACTTTAACAAGATATGTAAGTTTATCGGGGAAGGCCGCACCAAGGCCTTGCGCACCAGCAATCCGTGAACTGCGTCCCGCGACCAGTGTCTGGTAACGAGACGATTTTCACAGTTGGGGCCGCCCCGACGTCCCCGGTTATGATCGCCGCCGCGATAACGCGAATGGAGTGCCAAATGGCCGCAAGAGCCCTGATTTGCATGCTTCTCCTGGCAGTCGCCGGATCTGCGTCCGCAGCGGGTCCCAACGGCGCCCAGGAACACGGTGCGGAAGCATTTCTGGCCGCCCTTGCCGGCGGCAATGTGATGGCAGTTGCCCAGGAGCTGCATCCCGACGAAGTGGAGAAACTGCGCTCGCGCCTCATCGCGCTGTTCCGCGCGGAAGCTTCACGCTCCGACAACACGTATCGGGCGCGTCTGTTTGGCCCTGGCCGTTCGCTCCAGGATCTCGAGAGCATGACTGCGGTTCGCTTCTACGCTGCGCTGTCCGATCGCGTGCGCTTTCGCGCGCGCGAATACGAGAAGGTCGATTGGCTGGCCGCCGTCCCGGACGGCAAGGTGGTGTACCTCATTGGCAAGGGCATCCAGCCGAAGGACCGTGGCGCCGTCAAAGTCCTCGTGACCGTTGCGCTCGCGCAATATGGCGCGCAGTGGCGTGCCGTGATCCCGAGCGAAGTCGAAGCGCAGCTCGACGATCTCATCGAAGGCCGCGTTGCCGCCGCGCCGCCGCCGTCAGGCGGGGCTCCCGGCAGGTCGCTGGTCGAAGCGCGACCGACGCCGCTTTCTCCGGGCATCAGCGAACTGCTAGCGCGGGCCGAAGCCAGCCTCGCCGCGGGGCACTGCGAGGAGTACTACAACGAATTCATGAGTCCGAACTTCAACCGGGCGACGTCGAAGTCCGCGAAGAAGACCCTGATCACCGCGTGTACCAACAATGAGAACACCCGCGAGACGATGATCACTACGCTGCGCGTCGTGCAGGAGCTCTCGCCGAAGTATGACCTCGACGGTTCGCGCGCCATTTACGACGTGAGCGGCCAGGGGTTGCCATACGAGCGCTTCGTACTCGAGCGCGACAAGAACATGCGCTGGTACATCGCGGAGTGATGCCAGCAATGCTGAACATCCGGCCCGCCGCGCCAGCAGATGCGCCGGTCATTGCGAGCCTGGTGCGTGAGCTCGCGGATTACGAGAAATTGCTCGGTGAGGCGAAGGCCACGGCGCAAGACTTTCTGCGTGAGCTCGAATCACCGCATCCGGTGATCCACGTGCTGATCGCAGAATGGAACGGGGAGCCCGTGGGTTTCGCGCTGTACTTCTTCAATTTCTCCACGTTCGTCGGGCGGCCGGGTCTGTATCTCGAAGATCTGTTCGTGAGGCCCGCGCAACGCAAGCACGGCATTGGCCGCGCACTGCTGAGCGCGCTGGCGCGCATCGCCGAGCAACGCGGCTGCGGACGCATGGAGTGGGCGGTGCTCGATTGGAACGAGCCTGCGTTGCGCTTCTACAAGTCACTGGACGCGCGCCAGATGAACGAGTGGATCATCCACCGCCTCACGCCGGCCGAGATCGCGAAGCTCGCCGCCGGGTCTTGATCCCGGGAGCACCGCCATGCACAGCCGTCTCGTGACATTGTTAGCCATTGTGCTCGTGGGTACCGTGGGTGTCGTGTCCACGTCGGCCGCGGCCGATCCGGTCCCGGCGGCAAGTGCCGAGTCCGTCAGCCAGGCCGAGCTGCTCGCCCGCCTCGAGCGCAAGGACCCGGACCTCGTGGTGCTGGATGTACGCACGCCGGCCGAATTCGCCGCGGGGCATGTTCCTGGCGCGCGCAACGTCTCGCATGACCTGTTGTCTTCGCGGCTCGCGGAGCTCGCGCCACTGCGTGACAAGCAGGTGGTTCTCTACTGCCGCAGCGGGCGCCGCACTTTGTTAGCCGTCGACGTGCTGCACGCGGCCGGGTTCACGCACCTCGCGCATCTGGAAGGCGACTATCTCGCCTGGGAAGCGGAGCATCGCCCCATCGAGCGCTAGGAAATGGGGACATTCCTCATTTTCCTGTCACAAACGATGAGGTCATCGTCGATGCAAGGTTGGTCGCGGTTTGTGACAGGAAAATGAGGAATGTCCCCATTTCCTAGTTGGCGTCGATCGTGAACTGCGTGCCGCGATAGGTCAGGCGCGCGCCCGTCTGGGTGATCGAATCGACCCGCACGCCGTCGGGCATCGACTCGCCCTCGCGCAGCTTGCGCATGTTCAGGAAGACAAAGCGCTTCGCAGGATCGGGGTCGTAGACGTGCAAGTCGAGGCGAATTTCCGGTAGCTGCGTGCCCTGCGCGAGCACTTCATCGCGTGATGGCAGGGCGCCGGCCCGGCGCGCGGCGGCCGTGGCGTTGGCCTGTGCGGGGGTGATGGCCGGCGTGTAGTCGCGCGCGTCGTAGTCGGGCGGTACCGACGGCTCACCGCTGGCGAGCTGCGGTTCCTCGGCCAGCGGCGGAGCGACACTCGGCGCCACGACCCCAGCATCATGATTGTTGGAGGCCACCGTCACGTTCGGTGCGGCGTTCGCCGGAATGTAGGTGGCGGTCGCCGGGACGGTAACCATGCCGGGTGGCGCAGCAGCTGGCTCTGCCTGCCTCGGCACGCCGCTGACGGCGGCGTCGGCCGGTGCCACGGTCGCTGCAGGCTGGCGTGAGAAGAACCACGCCACCACGAGCAGGTTGACGCCTAACAACACCCCGAGCGCGATCGCCCAGGTTGGCAACCGCCGGCGTGGTGCTGCGACCTTCACCTCGAACAGTGCCGGCGCGGTTTGCCGTTGCCGGTCCGTCTCGGATTTCTTGAGCGCGTCGAGGATGAACGACATCAGCTCCCCCTGCCGGCGCTCAGGAACGGCGTCCTGGTGTCATTGGTCGCCGCGTCGAGCGCGACCTGCGTCTGGACTCCGGCGATGCCGTCGACGGCGAGCCGGTGCTTGCGCTGGAAATCCTCGACCTGCGCCGCAAGCTCGGTGTCGAACTGGTCGTTGCCTGGCTCATCGGCAGGCAGGCCGTTGACGCGTCGCAGACTGTCGCGAAGCCAGCGTACGCGCGCGCTGCGCGCGCCGAGACCGAGCGGCTGAGAGCCCCCGGTCCCCGGCTGCCAGAGCAGCACGTAGTCTCCGAACCACGCACGCGACAGATCGCCGATGCCCACTTCGCGCTGCCCGCCGCCGAGATCGACGCGCGCCTTTTCCTCGTCGAGACCGACGAGCACGAGCTGGTGCGCCTTGCCAGTCGAATCGATGATGTTGAGGATCGCAGGGCGATTGAACAATCGAAGCTGCGCCAGCGAACCGCGTTGCGTCAGGCACTCGAGCCCGGCCTGCTGCGCCTGGCTGCAGGGATCGACGCGGCCCGCGACATAGCGTTGGCCCCAGAGCGCGAACAGCTTGTTGAATGCGTTGTCGGGGTCGGTCTCACCCACGTACTGCCCTAACAGCTGGTCGAGATCGGGCGCCGGCGGCACCGGCGCTGGTGCCGGCGCCGGCGTTGCGACGGTCGCGGCTACGGTAGCCGCGGGTTGAGGCGCCAGCATCTTCGGCAGGATGAGTACCGCGCTCGCCACGGCCATCGCGGCAACGGCCGAGCCCGCGGCCCACGGCAGCCAGCGCGGCTGGATGTGCTTGCCGAACACTTCGCCCGCGGCGCGCCGCACGACGCTGGCGCTCACCAGGTGGCGGTCTTCGGTGAAAGCGCCGAGCAGGGCCCGATCACTGATGATGTTGATGAGCCGCGGGACACCGCCCGCCAGCCGCTGAACTTCGCGCAGTGCGCCGTTGGAAAATATCTCGCGTGTGGCGCCAGCGACCCGCAGCCGATGCCGCACGTAGGCTGCCGATTCGTCGTTCGAGAGCGGGTCGAGGTGATAGCGCCCGGTGATGCGCTGCGCGAGCTGCCGCAGCTCGACGCGGCCTAACAACTCACGCAGCTCGGGCTGCCCGATCAGGATGATCTGCAGCAGTTTCTGGGTCTCGGTTTCCAGGTTGGTGAGCAGGCGCACCTGCTCGAGCACTTCCGCCGCGAGGTTCTGCGCTTCGTCGACCACCAGCACGATGCGCTTGCCGTCGGCGTGCGCCTTGAGCAGGTGGCGGCTCAGCAGGTCGACCAGGTCCTTGAGGCTGCGCTCGGACCCCGCCGGCACGGCCAGCCCCAGCTCTTCGCAGATGGCCTGCAGGAACTCCGCCGGCGTCATGCGCGGATTGAGGATGAGCGCGATCTCGGCATGCTTGGGCGCCTGGGCCAGCAGCGAACGAACTACCGTGGTCTTTCCCGTACCCACTTCACCGGTGAGCTGAATGAAGCCGCCCGCCTCATTGACGCCGTATACGAGGTGCGCCAGCGCCTCCGCGTGCCGTTCCGAGAGGAACAGGTAGCGCGGATCGGGAGTGATCGAGAAAGGCTTCTCGTTGAGACCAAAGAATGATGCGTACATATTCAGGCCTGGCGGCCACTTTTAACGCCGCCGAAGCGGCGGCGTCCGTTTAACGGGGTCGCAGTATTACATGGGCTTTTAGACCCGCCTATCCGCCCCCTAGCGTCGGTCGGAGGGTGAATGCCCGCGAGACCTGCCGCCGGCGGGGGCCTTTTCGGACATATCTTCGTCGGATTCCTCCGTCCCGCGGGCCTCCGGCAGCGCACTTCCGCGCCGCACGGCCAGGTTGCCGAACCGCTCGCGGATGAGATCCACGGTGGCATCGAGCGCCGTGGTCGCCGCATTGCCCGCGCCGACGCCCGAAGGCCCGGCGAACAAGTCCATCTGGTCGGCGGCGTGCAGGTGGTTCACGCCCACCCCTAACAACCGCACCTTCGCACGCGGTTGCTCGCCGAGCCAGGCCGCCAACAGCTCCGCGGCTACCTTGGCGATGGTGCGCGAGTCCGTGGTCGACGGCTCGAAACGCTTCTGGCGCGTGAACGTGGTGAAGTCGGCGCGCCGGATCTTGACCGCCACGCAGCCCGCGGCGAGATTCTGCGCGCGCATGCGCTGGCTGGCCCGATCGGCGAGCCTGAGGATCTCTGCCTGCATGCGGCCGTGATCGCCGAGATCGGTGAAGAACGTTTCCTCGGCGCTGATCGATTTCTCGTCCCACTCGGACATGACCGGGCGTTCGTCGATACCCGACGCGCGATCCCGCATGCGTTGCGAATCGCGGCCAAAGATCGGCCAGAGCACTGTGTCGGACGCCGAGCGCAGCTCCCCGAGCGTGGCGACACCGGCGGCCTCGACGCGCTCGCCGAGCTTGCGTCCGAGGCCCGGCAGGCGGCGCACCGAGAGCGGATCGAGCACCGCGTGCAGGTTGGCGCTGGTCACGACGGTGAGGCCGTCGGGCTTCTCGAGGTCGGACGCGATCTTGGCGACGAGCTTGTTAGGCGCCACGCCCACGGATGCCGCGAGCTGGGTCTTCGCGCGGATCTGGTCCTTGATGCTGCGCGCGATGGTGACCGCATCTCCCTTGAGTGCGAGGCTCGCCGTCACGTCGAGAAATGCTTCGTCGAGCGACAGTCCTTCGACCACCGGCGTGTACTCGTGAAAAATCGCGAACACCTGGTGCGAAACCTCGCGGTAAACCGCCATGCGAGGCCTGACGCAGATCGCATGCGGGCACCGGCGCAGCGCCTCGCGGATCGGCATGGCCGACCGCACGCCGAAAACGCGGACTTCATAACTTGCCGCCGCGACTACGCCGCGGTTGCTGGTGCCGCCGACGATGAGCGGCTGACCGCGCAACTCCGGCCGATCGCGCTGCTCGACCGACGCGTAGAACGCGTCCATGTCGACGTGCAGGATCGCGCGCGCTGCCGACATGGCCTTCGGGCTTACTTCTCGACCGTGACGGTGATCTTCTTCGAGACCAATGCCGGATCGTGCGGCGTGTGCAGGTAATCGGCGAAGACCAGCTGCAGAGTGTGCTTGCCCGGCGGCAGGGTCACCGTGGTTTCGGTCTGGCCTTTGCCGAAGTGCACATTGTGTTCGTTGGCGGGCAACGGCTGCGACAGGTCGGCGGGCGCGTCGGCGTCGATGAGCAGGTGGTGGTGTCCCGAGTTGTCGAACTTGATGCCGGCTGGCGCGATGCCCATGCCTTTGAGTCCGAACACCACAGTCACTGGACCTTTGACCTTGGCGCCGTCTTTCGGCGACACGATGTAGACCTCCGCACCCGCGGGCGAAGGCGTCCGTTCGGCGAATGCAACACCAGTGACGGCCAGGACGAGTGCGGCACCGAGCGCGAGACGCGGCAGGAATCGCGTTTTCATGGGAAGCCTCCTTGGGTGTTGGGGGTGCAACTTAGACCCACGGGAACCGGCCGCGCAAGCGTGGCGCGAGGGTGTCAACCGAGCAAGTAGGCGCTGTACAGCGTGGTGAGCAGCAGCACCGTCAGCGCCGCGAAAACATAGGACCAGGCGATCGTCAGGTACTTGGCGAACGTGAGCCACCAGCCTTGACCGTAATAGTTGCGCATGCCGCGAAACAGGTACCAGACCACATAGACCCATGCCGCAAACTTGACGAACCCGAGGTGGCCGTGCAGGACCTCGATCTTGTCGAGCAGCGCCCCCAGGGAGAGGACCAGGAACACGAAGGCGTGGTTGTGAACCAGGAACAGCAGGTGTTCCACGTAATAGCGCTTCGGGCGCCAGTACAGCGGTTTCATCGACAACGCGAGCAGCGGCAGGAACACGAACATGGCGCGCGGAATGTTGTGCGCGACCGTTTTTGCTAGCTCGCGACCTCCGTCCTTGGAAATCTTTGTGCAGGCGGAGTGCAGCTTGGCGTAGTTCTCGTTGGCGGCAGGATCCGGTTTCTTGAATTCGTCGCAGAAGTCGGTCATCGCGTTTTTGCTGGAAAGGCCATCGGCGGCGACTACCGGCTTGCCGGAATCCACCGCCACTTTTTCTTTTTCGGCCAGCTCTCTGATCTTGGCCGCCGCCATCTTGAGATCTTTGCTTCCCGGCGCGGCCTCCTTCTCGAGAGCCGCGGCTGCCAGGTCCAACTTCTCGACGCGCACCGTCGGCCCGGCGTCGCTGATGATGATGGCCTCCTTAGGCTGCCCCACGACCAGGAAGAACACCACGCTGATCACTAGGTAGAGCCGGAATGGCGGCAGGTAGCGCACGCGCCGACCGGCGAAGAACTCCCTGGTGAGGAAGCCGGGGCGCGACAGCAGGTACCAGAGCGTGCGCCACAGCCGCGAGTCGGCGTGCGAAACACTCTCGAGCGCTTCAGCTGCGAAATGGGCGACCGTGTGCACGTGCGGTTCGTGGCGCTGGCCGCAAGCCGCGCAATATTCGCCGCCGAGCGCCGCGTGGCAATTGGCGCAGACCAGCGTGAGCGATTGCGGAGGCTCGGGCGGATCGACGACAGGGACGGGAGGTGCGCTCATCGTCTCCGTTTCACGCGACCTGGCCGGTGGAAACGTGGAAGTCATGCACGCTGGCAGATTCTTCGGACTGGGCTTGCGCGCCGAGCTCGTGCGATTCGAAATCGTCGACGCTGATGAGTTCGGTGACCTTGCGGTCGTAGTCGCGCAGCATGGCCGCTTCCGTCTCGGAGATGATGCCCTGCTCGAGCGCCTGGGCGATCTGCCCGGAGACTTCGAGTGCCGTGACCTTGCCGGTCTTCACGCCCTCGACGCGAATGCGCTTCTCGATGGGCTCCGCGGTTTGCGACAGCACCAGCGCCTCCTGCAACAGGCCGAGCGGGTTGCCAGGCTCGAGCGTGCGATACACGAAGCGGCACAGACGGTCGCGCACCTCGCTCGGCGCCAGAACCGCGTCGGCGAGCTTCCGTCCGAGCCGGTCGCTAGGCGCCGAGTAGGCGCGGCCGCCCGGGAATATGAGCGCGCGCATGGCCCACCCGAGGAACCGGTTCGGGAAGTTGCGCAGGAAATCGTGCAGCTGCTCCTGGGCCTTGTAGAGCTGGTTGCGGCAGGCCCATTCGACGATCGGCAGATCGTCGGCGGGGCGACCCTGGTTCTCGTGGTGCTTGAGCACCATCGATGCGAGGTACATCGCCGACAGCACGTCGCCCAGGCGCGCGGACAGGTTTTCCTTCTTCTTGAGATAGCCGCCGAGCGTGAGCATGGCAACGTCGACCGCAAATGCGAACGATGCCGAGAAGCGCACGATGTGCTGGTAGTAGCGCTTGGTCTCGCCGACCTCCGGCACGTGGGTGAAGCGCGCGTGCGTGAGCGCCATCACGAACGAACGCACCGAATTGCTGATGGTGAAGCCGATGTGGCCGAACAGGGCCGCATCGAATTCATCGACGCCCTGCTTGCGATCCGGATTGCGCGCCGCGTTCATTTCCTTGAGAACGAACGGATGACACCGGATCGCGCCCTGGCCGAAGATGATGAGCGAACGCGTGAGGATGTTGGCGCCCTCGACCGTGATGGCGACCGGCACCACCTGGTAGCCGCGGCCGAGATAGTTGCGAGGGCCTAACTGGATGCCCTTGCCGCCGTGCACGTCCATCGCGTCGTTCGCAACCTGCCGGCCCATTTCCGTCACGTGATACTTGAGCATGGCGGAAGGCACGGACGGTTTCTCGCCGCCATCGATGGCGCCTGCGGTGACGGAGCGCGCCGCATCCATGGTGTAGGTGTTGCCGACCATGCGGGCGATGACCGCCTCGACGCCCTCGAATTTTCCCACCGGCATGTTGAACTGGCGGCGGATGCGCGTGTACGCACCCGAAGCGAACACGCCGCCCTTGGCGCCGCCGGTGGCGTTCGACGGCAGCGAGATGCAGCGGCCGACCGACAGTTGCTCGACCAGCATGCGCCAGCCCTGACCGGCCATTTTCGGCCCGCCGATGATCGTGTCGATCGGCACGAACACATCCTTGCCCGACAACGGACCGTTCTGGAACGGGACATTGAGCGGGAAGTGGCGGCGCCCGATGACGAGACCCGGGGTGTTGCGCGGAATGAGCGCGCAGGTGATGCCGTAGTCGACTTTGTCCTTGCCTAACAACTTGTCCGGGTCGTAGAGCCGGAATGCCAGCCCGACGACGGTCGCGATGGGCGCGAGCGTGATGTAGCGCTTCGAGAAATTGAGCTTCAGCCCGACGACCTCTTTGCCCTGGTACATCCCCTTGCAGACGATGCCGGTATCCGGCAGCGAAGCGGCATCGGAACCGGCGCGCGGATGCGTCAGCGCGAAGCACGGCACTTCCTCGCCTCGCGCCAGGCGCGGCAGGTAGTGATCTTTCTGCTCCTCGGTGCCGTAGTGGTTGAGCAATTCGGCCGGACCGAGCGAGTTCGGCACCGCAGTCGTCGCCGCCAGCAGTCCGGAGCGGCTGGCGAGTTTGACCAGCACGCAGGAGTGGGCGTACGCGGAGAATTCGAGGCCGCCGTATTTCTTCGGGATGATCATCGCGAAGAAACCCTTGTGCTTGAGGTAGTCCCACACCGCAGCCGGCATGTCGCCGCGCTTGTGCGTGACATCCCAGTCGTCATACATGCGGCAGAGCTCTTCGCAGGGGCCGTCGATGAACGCCTGTTCTTCGGCGGTGAGCACCGGGGGCTTCGCAGCTAACAACTTTTCGAATTTGGGTTTGCCCGTGAAGAGCTCGCCGTCCCACCACACCGTGCCGGCTTCGAGCGCCTCCTTCTCGGTCTGCGACATCGACGGCAGCAGCCGCATGTACGCCCGGAGGAATGGCCGCGAGATGATTGCCTTGCGCAGCGGGCGCAGATTGAACAGCCACAGGGCCGCGAGCAGCACCCAGAGGAATCCTTTCCAGATCCCGGCGGGAGGCGCGATGTAGGTGTAGCCCGCGAGCAGCAGCGTGAATACGACGGTGAAGGCGATCAGCGGCAGGCGCTTGTACGCCATGAATATGACCGCGCCGATGAACAGCAGCGTGAAGCCTGTTCCGATCTGCGCCACGTAAGCGGCGCCGGCGATCAGGGAAAGGATGACCAGGATTGCGCCGAGCATGGGAAGCCCTCGATTCGCGATGGCGAAACTATAGTCGTTTCCGCACCGCAGCGCGCAGGCCAGCGACTTATGCCTGTCCTTCGAAACTGCGCCGCGCTGCGAAGATGGCCTCACCGATGACGGTGAGGAACGCGCGGATTCGCGCGGTGTTCTTGAGGTCCTGGTGCGTGACGATCCACAGCTCGCTAGCAAGGTCCGGCAATACGCCGGAGATTCGGCGCACGCCTTCGTCGCGGTCGGCGAGAAAACATGGCAGCAGCGCGATGCCCAGCTTCGTCCGCACCGCCATGAGCTGATTGACCAGGCTGTTGCTGCGATAGCCGATGCGATCCGCCGGCACATTGGCGGCGATCCAGTCGCCGACGACGATGCGCGACGGTTCTTCCCAGCCAATCACCGAGTGGCGCCCGAAGTTGAATGACCCGCCTTCACGGCGCAAGTTCGGGCCGGCCTCGGCCGGCCCATAAAAAGCCCACGCGATGCCGGTGAGGCGCCGGCCAAACAATGCGGGATCGGTGGGTCGCCGCGCCCGCAGCGCCACATCGGCTTCGCGGCGAGCGAGATCGAGAACGCGATTGTCAATGGTGAGCACCAGGCGAATTCGCGGATGCAACGCGTGAAACTGCGCGAACAGTTGCGGCAGCACCGCGTGCGACAGTGTTTCCGAAGCCGTGACGCGCAATACGCCGGAGAGCTGCTGGTCGCGGCCGCTGATGTCGCGGTCGAGCGCGAGCAACTCTGTCTCGACGCGCTCCGCAGCCACGGCCGCGCGTTCACCAGCCGGGGTGAGCTGGTAGCCGCGGGCCGAGCGATCGAACAGACGCACCTGCAGGCGCTTCTCGAGCGTGTTGAGGCGGCGGAACACCGTGGACAGGTCGACATCCAGCCGTTCGGCTGCTCCGGCCAGGGTGCGTTCCCGTGACAACGCGAGGATCAGCGGCAGATCCACCAGTTCGAGCTTCGAATGGTCGTTTGCAATCATGCAAATAACGTTTGCCATAAGGCCAATGTCTTTGCAACATCGCCCATCTACGATCCTGACCATCGCAATCACGCGTAAACACGGAACCACGGGAGATCGTCATGTCTGCACTCATCGAAAAAGTATCGTCTGAACGAGCGAGGGACACCGGCACGGCGTTGCTGCGCGTCACGCTCGGCGTCATGTTCCTGGCCCATGGCGTAGTGCTGAAGCTGTTCACGTTCGGACTTGCGGGTACCGCGGGCTACTTCGCGTCCCTCGGTCTTCCAGCGGGCCTGGCGTACGTGGTGTTCGCGGCTGAAGCTGTCGGTGGCGCGCTGCTGATCGCCAACGTGGCGACCGGCTGGGTGTCGCTCGCGCTGATCCCGGTGCTTGCGGGCGCGTTCTGGGTCCACGCAGGCAACGGCTGGGTGTTCAGTGCCGCCGGTGGCGGCTGGGAATATCCGCTGTTCCTCATGCTCGTGTCGGTGGTGGTTTCGTTGCAGGCCTTCGCGGCCCGCAGCCGTACCACGGTCCGCACGCCGGCAATTCTTGGGTCGGTGGCCCGGCAGGCGTAACAATAGCGGCATGTCGAATGCCACTTTGTTTT
>Ga0207691_10004756_pt1 | contig 13127 bp, 9 predicted proteins | sample KBSM13metaG_FD_184327 | JGI IMG/M metagenome (GOLD analysis project Ga0207691, IMG submission 184327) | Miscanthus rhizosphere microbial communities from Kellogg Biological Station, Michigan, USA - KBS M1-3 metaG (SPAdes) (version 2) | ecosystem: Host-associated > Plants > Roots > Rhizosphere >... | reverse complement strand
AGCCGTCGTCGTGACGACGGGCCTCGCCGCGGCCGTCGCCGCCTTCCGCCGTCCGCCGGGCGCGCCGTACGCTCTCGCCGAGATCGTGCGCTGGCTGGCGATCGCCGGCGTCGCCGCGGCGGCCGCCCAGGCGACGCGCGATCCCGCCTGGCGCCGCCGCCTGTTCGATACGATTCACGTCGCCGCCGGCGTCGTGTCGCTGCTCGGTCTCCTCCAGCATCTGCAGCTGCTTCCGCTGCCGCTGCCGGTCATCAGCGTTCCCGGGTCGACGTTCGGGAACCGCAACATGGCGGGGGAGGCGATCGCGCTCTCGCTTCCTTTCGGGTTCGCGACCGTCGCGCAGCTGCGGCACAGCCGCTTTCGTTCGGCCTGGGCGATCGGATCGTTGCTGGCGCAGCTGCTGTTCCTGGCGGTCACGCGGGCGCGCGGCGCCTGGATCGGCGGCGCGCTGGGCATCGCGGTCTTCCTCCTGGTGCGGCGCCCGGCGCTGACGCGGCGGACGCGCGTGCTGCTGGTTCCCGTCGTCGCGCTGGTGCTGGTGGCGGCGTTGCTCCCGGGACGATGGCGGCCGCACGACGCCAACGACACGAAGCGCTACGAATCGGGATCGCGCGTGGTGCTGGACGCGCTGGATCCCGCGTCGCCGGTGGCGCGGACCCGTCTGGGCCTGTGGCGGCGCACGCTGGCCATGTACGAGGAACATCCGCTGGCGGGCGTCGGTCCGGGGAACTTCAGCGTGACGTTTCCACTGCACGCCGAGCCGGGCGCGGCCGCCGACGGCGTCATGTCCGCCACGATGGTGCCGCGGCGGCCGCACAACGAGCTGCTGGAACGCCTGGCCGAGACCGGGCCGCTCGGGCTGGCGGCCTTCGCCGCGCTGTTCGTCACGGCGATCGCGTCCGCGACGGCCGAGGCGCGCGCGTCCCGCGGGCGCGGCGCGTCCGACGAGTCGGTCGCCGACGTGGACGCGGCGGCGGCCGCGGCGGGCGGCGTCGCGGCGTGCCTCGGCTGCGGCCTGACCGCGTTTCCGCTGGCGATGCCCGCGACGGCGTTGCTGTTCGGCGTGTCTCTGGGCGTGATCGATGCGCTGGCGCCCGCGGTGGCCACGCCGGCGCCCAGAGGCTGGCCGCGCGCCGCCGTCCTCGCGGCAGCAGGCGTGGGCGTCGCCCTCGTGGCCGCGGGCGGGTGGCTCTCGTACGGCATGCTCGCGTCGTCGTACTGGCGCGGTCAGGCGCGCGCGGCGCTGGCACGCGGCGGGCAAGGGCATGGGCAAGGGCAGGGGCAAGGGGAGGGGCAAGGGGATCGCCAAGGCGACGGGGATCCGGCGGCGGCGCTGGCGTGTCTGGAACGCGCGGCGCGCGCGCCGCGCCTCGACGCGGCTCGCTTCGACATCGCGCTGCGCGCGTCGCAGGTCGCGCTGCGGATCGACCGCGGTGCCCCCGCGCTGGAGGCCGCCGATCGCGCGCTGGCGATCGAGCCGTACTCGCCGCATGCGTGGGCCGCGCGCGCCGCCGCGAAGCTCTCGCTGGGTGACGAGACCCAGGCCGCCCTGGACGCCACGCGCGCGATGAAGCTGTTCTTCGATCTGCCGTCAGCGCAGACGACGTTGAAGACGGTCCGAAAGCTGGAGGCGGTTCGCGGGACCGCCGCCGTGGAGATCGGCCGCCGCAGGTCATTCCCCTGAGCCATGACCGAACCGCGCGTCGCCATAGTTCACGACTGGCTGGTCTCGATGCGGGGCGGTGAGCGCGTGCTGGAATCGCTGTGCCGGATCTATCCGCGCGCGGACGTCTTCACGCTGCGCTACGACCAGCGCAACCTGTCGCCCGAGATCACGTCGCACCGGGTGACCGCCTCGTTCGTCGACCGGCTGGCGCGCATGCTGCCCCTGGGCCGCGCCGGGTTTCGCATGCTGCTGCCGCTGTTTCCGTCGGCGATCGAATCGTTCCGGCTGGACGGCTACGACCTGGTGATCTCCAGCAGTCACGCGGTCGCGAAGGGCGCCCGTCCGCCCGCCGGCGCGCTGTGCGTCTCGTACGTGCACTCGCCGATGCGCTACGTCTGGGAGGCCGAGGACGCGTACACGACGCACGTTCCCGGCGGCGTGTTCGGTCGGGCGGCGTTCGCGCTGGTGGCGCGGCGCTTGCGCCGCTGGGATCGCGCCGTCACCGATCGCGCGGTCGCGCTGGCCGCGAACAGCACGTACACGCAGGCGCGCATCCAGCGCTACTACGGTCGGGACGCGATCGTCATCGAGCCCCCCGTCGACACGCGCCGCTTCGCCGGGATTCCTGATCGCGTGGGGTCGTGGAACGGCCCGGGCCCGACCTACCTGTGCGTGTCGGCGCTGGTCCCGTACAAACGTGTCGAGCTGGCGGTTCGCGCGATGGCCGGGCGGCGCGGCCGCCTGATCGTCGTCGGCGAGGGACCGGACCGGGACCGCCTGGCGGGGTTCGCGCCGGCGAACGTCGACCTGCTCGGCCGCCTGGCCGACAACGAGGTCGATCGGCTCTACGCGGCGTGCGACGCCGTGATTCATCCGGCGATCGACGACTTCGGCATCGTCCCTGTCGAGGCGCTGGCGGCGGGCCGGCCGGTCGTCGCGTTCGCGGAGGGCGGCGCGGCCGACACCATCCGCGACGGCGAGGGCGGGGTCGTGTTCGGCGAGGCGACGCCCGCGTCGCTGGCGGCCGCGCTGGATCGTCTGGAACAGCGGACGTTCGTGCCCGGACAGCTCCGCGCCCTGGCGCGGCGGTTCGATCGCGAGGAGTTCGAACGGCGGTTCGCCGCGTGGGTCGAGGACGCCCGGCGCGCGCGCGAGGGACTGCCGGCGTGACGTCAGTCGCCATCGAGCAGCCCCGGCGCGTCATCGCCAACATGGCGGCGAAGGGGACGGCGTTCGCCGTCGAGAAGGGCGCGCAGCTGGCGATGGTGATCGTCGCCGGCCGGTCGCTGGGCGAGGCGTTGTTCGGCCGCTTCGCCTTCGCGTCCAGCCTGGCGGTGGTGCTGGCGTTCGCGACCGATCTGGGGCTGACGATCTGGACGACGCGGGCGCTCGCGCGCCGGGGCGAGGCCGCTGGCCCGGTGTTGGGGACGGGGCTGCGCCTGCGGCTCGCCGCCTCGGGCGTGGTGATGGTCGCCTTCGCTGTCGTGGCGCTGGCCGTCGACGATCGCGGGCTGGGCGTGGCGGTGCTGGCGCTGGGCGTGGCCTCGCTGGCGCGGGGCCTGTGCGATCACGCCCGCGCGGTGTTTCGCGCGCACGAGCGCCTCGGCGACGAGGGGCTGCTGAACGGCGCGATCGCGGTGCTGGGAATGGGCGGCGGCATCGCCGGCCTGCTCGCCGGGGCGGGCGGCATCGGCGCGCTGGCGCTCGGCATCCTGGCGGGAACGCTGGCCGGCGCGACCTACGGTTTCCTGCTGCTGGGCCGCAACTACGGCCCCTGGGCGGGGCCGGCGGACTGGACGCTGGCGCGGCGCATGCTGCGCGAGGCGGCGCCGTTTTACCTCGCGGGTGCGTTCACGCTCGTGTACTCGCGCGCCGACGTGTTGTTTCTCAAAGCGCGGTCGTTCGACACCGAGGTGGGCGCCTATCGCGCGGCCGGCCAGCTGGTCGAGGTCGTCAAGCAGCTGCCCGTGTTGCTGATGACGGCGACGTTTCCGCAGCTGGCGCGCGCGTTCCAGCAGTCGCGCGCCGCGCTGGTCCGCACCGAGCGCGCGATCACCGGGTTGTTGCTGGCGAGCGGCCTGCTGCTCGGCGCGACATTGGCGCTCGCCGCCTCGCCGATCATCGCGCTGCTGTTCGGGCCCGACTTCGCGCGCGCCGTGCCCGCGCTGCGGACGTTCGCGCCCGCGGTGCCGCTGCTGTTCGTGAACTGCGCCGTGCTGAACTTCTTCGTCGCGCGCGATCGCGGCGGCCTCAACATGGCGTTCGCGGCGGCGATGGTGGTCGTCAACGCCGGCATGAACCTGGCGCTCGACCACCGTCTGGGCGCCGTCGGCGCGGCCGCCGCGACCGTCGTCACCGAGGCGACGCTGCTCGTTTGCTGCCTGTACGCGCTGCGCGTGCTGCGGCGGGAGGACGCTTCGCAGTAGGTCGGCCCTCACCCGCCGAGCCTTCGGCTCGACGGACTCTCCCACTAGCGTGGGAGAGGCGAAGAATTAGCGGGCGCCGCGGCGGCTGATGATGGCGGGGACGGTGCGGAGCAGGATGGCGAGGTCGAGCCACAGGGTCCAGCGGTCGACGTATTCCAGATCCAGCGCCATCCATTCCGCGAAGGTCAGGTCGCTGCGGCCGCTCACCTGCCACAGGCAGGTCAGCCCCGGGCGGATCGAGAGCCGGCGGCGGTGGCGGCCGGTCAGCGCGGCTGTCTCCTCGACGGGCAGCGGGCGCGGACCGACGATGCTCATCTGACCGCCGAGCACGTTGAAGAGCTGCGGCAGCTCGTCCAGGCTGGCGCGTCGCAGGATCCGCCCCAGCGGCGTCACGCGCGGATCGTCGCGCATCTTGAACACCGGGCCGTCCATCTCGTTGCGGGCCTCCAGCGCGGCGCGCTCCTGCTCGGCGCCCTTGCGCATGGTGCGGAACTTCAGCATCGGGAACGGGTGACCATAAAGACCGCCGCGTCGCTGCACGTACAGCACCGGGCTGCCGACGCTGATCCGGACCGCGATCGCGATCAGCAGCATGATCGGCGCGAACAGGACGATCAGGACCGCCGCCAGGACGCGATCGACGATCGCCTTGGCGGCCAGCACGCCGGCCTCCAGCTTGCGCGGCTGGTAGACGACGTAGTCGTTGCTGCCCACGGTCTCGACGTCGGGCGGCGGCAAGGGCAGGGCGTGCGGTTCCACCGGCAGCGGCAGCATGATGGGAACGCCCGCCTCGGCGCACGCGCCCACGTACGCCAGCATCTGCTCGGGCGGAAGCCCTCCCACCAGCACGACCTCGTCGACGCCGCCGGCGCGGAACCGGGACTCCAGCGCGGCGGCATCGCTGCCGGTCCAGCGCTCGACCAGGCGGCCGCGCAGGCGTTCGAACTCGCCCGCCACGGCGCTGGAGGCGTCACCGATCACCAGCACGCGCGACTGACCGCGCCGGCGCGCCAGCCACGGTGCCTGCACCGCCTTCAGCACCAGCAGCATCGCGGTCGACAGGGCAAGAAAGACGAGAATCAGCGATCGATTGAGCGACACCTGCGCGAACGTCAGGATGAGCCCGATCGACGCCAGCCCCCACGCCTGCGTCAGGATCACCCGGCGGATGATCTCCAGCTTCTCGCCGGTCACCGTCTCCACGCGGTGGATGCCCAGACGATCCGCGGCGAAGATCCAGGTCGGCAAAAACACCAGCAGCAGGTGCGCGTAGTCTCCGGCGGCCACGGGCGGCTTCAACGTCGGGACCAGGCTGACCAGGGCAGCGTGCGCGCCGCGCGCCAGCACCATCGCGGCCAGCACGACCACGATGTCCTGCAGCAGTACCGAGGTCTCGAGCGATCGGTCGCGCGTCATTCGGGCACGGCAACAGGATTGGTCGTCGAGAGCGCCATGACCAGGCCTGCGAGCAGCCAGAGCAGGCCATAGGTCGGCGTGAATTCCAGGAAGTAATCGAAAAAGCCATGCACGAGGTACGCGGCGAGGCCGGCCGCCGCGCCCGCCGCGATCAGCCCAGCCACGGACGCGGCGCCGTGCTGCCGGATGGCGGTGCGTGCCGCGCGCGCCAGGCCGACGACCAGCAAGGCCAGCGCGCCGATGCCCGCCAGGCCCAGGCTGGCCAGCGTTTCGAAGTAGAGGTTGTTGGCGTGCAGGCGCTCGTCGGCGCGCGGCAGGCCGAGGTAGTGGTTGTAGGCGCGCCGGAAATTGTCGGGACCGAGGCCGAGCAGCGGGTGCTCGCGCCACGCCATCACGGCCGCGCCCCACAGCATCCGGCGGGTGGCGCGCTCCAGCGGCGCCGCGGCTTCCGGCGGCGGCGTCACGGCCGCGAGCCGCGGCGCGTCCGGCGCCGGCTGCGCGCCGACGTCCACCACGGCGTCATAACCGGCGTCGCCCTGGTCCCCGAACCACGTCACGCCCTCGTGCACCATCTCGAGGTGCAGGCGATACCGCCCGGGCAGGTCCGGCGCCCGCACCGCGGCGTTCAGGCGGACCGTCACGCCCGGGCCGAGGTCGTGCGGCAACCACGTGCGCAGACCGTCGAACACGACCAGGTTCTTGTTGCTCTCGTCGCGCCAGTGATAGCTGAGCGCGACCTCGTGCGGGCGCGCGGCCGGCCAGGGCCGCGCCCCGCTGTTGCGGACGTCGACCTCGAACGTCGTGCTGGCGCCCGGGCGCAGCGACGCGGGAATGCCGCCCGCCGGTGTGATGGTGGACCGGTACCAGACGTCGTCGTTCCAGAATCGCAAGCGCAGGCCGACCAGCGAGCCGACCGCGGTGTTGCCGACGGCGAGCACGCCCAGCACGGCCAGCACCGCCGGCGCCTGCCAGCGCGCGCGCGTGCGTCGCACCAGCGCATGCAGCGCCGCTCCGGCCACCACCACCACCGCGGTCAGCATCGCGGCGCGCGACGCCGTCAGCGACAGCGCCACGACGATGACCAGCGCCGCCGCCGTCGCGACCAGCGTCCCCGCCTTGAATCGCGGGCGGCGGTAGACGTCGAACGCGGCGCCGGCCGCCAGCACGACCGGCAAGGCGGCCTCCAGGTACATCGCGCCGATGTTCGGATACTGGAACGGCCCGCTGGCGCGGGGCAGGCCGAAGACGTCGAACTCGCCCGGGTGAAACGGGGCCAGCGCCGCGGCGGCGCCCGGGACGTGCAGCTCCGCCCACATCAGAGTCGCGGCCACGACGGCGCCGATGCTCATCGCGACGGCGGTCGTCAAGGCGGCGGCTGGCGCGCGCAGCAGGTTTACGGCGGCAACGTAGAGCGCGATGCCGCCCAGATTCCGGAGCGCGAACTTGAACGCATCGGGACGGGCCAGCGACGCGGACGCGGCGGACAGCAGCAGCACCAGCGCGAACGCGGCGACGCCGGCGTGGCGCGCGGCGATGCGGCGCCACGGCATCTCCTTCCAGCGCGGCAACAGGTCCATGACAATCGCGGCGGCGGACAGCGCGAGCGCGACGTAGAGGAACAGCTCGACCGATGTCAGCTGCAGCGGGCCGACGCGCGCCAGCGGCGCGACCGGCTCGAAGGGCAGGGCGAAGGCCAGCGACGCGATGGCGGCGCGCGCGAGGCGAGGCAAGAACGTGGATCTGGTATTTGGCATCGCCGCATCAACACGTTCGCGCGCGGGCGCCGAAGCGTCCGCCGGCAGCGAAGTATACTGGGCACGCGAGCGTCGCATGGGTCGTGTCCTGTTCGCACACGGGCATTTGTTGCAGTTCGACCGCAAACAATTTGCGATCGGAAAGCCCTATCCGCCGCTGGCGACGATCACGGCGGCCGCGTACCTGCGATCGCTCGGTCACGAGGTCGCCCTCTACGATCCGATGCTGGACGACGACACGCGCGGGTTCGCGCCGGCGCTCGCGCGCGCGCGTCCCGACGTGGTCGTGATCTACGACGACGTCTTCAACTGGTTCACGAAGATGTGCCTGGGCCGCATGCGCGAGGCGGCGCTGGCGATGATCGCGGCGGCGCGCGCGGCGGGCGCGCGCGTGATCGTCTCGGGGCACGACGCCGCCGACGCGCCGGAGGTCTACCTGAACACCGGGGCCGACTTCGTCGCCATCGGCGAGGCGGAGATCACCCTGGGCGAGCTGCTGGCGCGCATGGATGCGCCCGCCGGCATCCCCGGGCTGGTGTTCCGCGACCGCGGGCTGGTGCGGCGCACGGGTCCGCGTTCGCTGCTCAAAGCGCTGGAGACGCTGCCCATCGCCGCCTGGGATCTCGTCGACGTCGAGCGCTACCGCGCGTTCTGGCGCGCGCGCCACGGCTATTTCTCGCTGAACGTGAACACCACGCGCGGCTGCCCGTACAAGTGCAACTGGTGCGCGAAGCCGGTCTACGGCAACACCTATCACACGCGCGCGCCCGACGACGTCGTCGCCGAGATCCGCCTGCTGCGCGAACGCTACGCCCCCGATCGGCTGTGGTTCTGCGACGACATCTTCGGGCTGAAGGCGCGCTGGCTGCTTCCCTTCGCGGAGCGCATCGCGGCCGAGGGACTGGCGACGCCGTTCCTCTGCCAGACGCGCGCCGATCTGATGACCGCCGAGAACGTCGCGGCGTTGAAGCGCGCGGGCTGCGCCGAGACGTGGATGGGCGTCGAGTCGGGCGCGCAGTCCGTGCTGGACGCGATGGACAAGGGCCTCACGCTGGATCAGGTGCGCGGCGCGGTGGCGCGCCTGCGCGGCGCCGGCATCCGGATCGGTTTCTTCCTGCAGTTCGGCTATCCGGGCGAGGGCTGGCGCGAGATCGAGATGACGCGCAGCCTGGTGCGCGAGCTGGCGCCCGACGACATCGGCATCTCGGTCAGCTACCCGTTGCCGGGGACGCGATTTCACGAGAGCGTGCGGGCCCGCCTGGGCGAGAAACGAAACTGGGACCAGAGCGACGACCTGGACCCGCTGTTCCCGGGCCTGTTCTCGCGAGACTTCTACCGGCGGCTGTCGCGTACTGTTCATGCGGAATTCCGGACACGCCACGCGCTGCGAACCTTGCGTGGACTGGTGGGTACTCCCGACAGGGCGCGGGGCGCGTCGCTCAAAGCCTTGACCGGTCTGGTCGAGCTTCCGTTGTGGCTTGCCAACAACGCGTTGTTAAACGTTCAAGTCGGATTTGGCAGGCAAAAAATCGCACCGAACTCGTGAGAAAAACCGTCAGCATTTCGCGCAATAAATCGCGCGCCGCGACGCTGCTCTGTCCTGGACGACACGCGAGGCTTATCGTATGTGTGTTGCTCGCTGGAGAGGACTGACATGACACGACGATTCAAAGAGCTGATCGCGTTGTTGCTTCTGGGCGTCTCGATTGCGCTCGCGCCGATGGCGTGCAGCGACAGCAACAACAACGACGACGGCGGCCCCACATCGATGACCCCGGGCTGACCGCCCACGGCCGCGGGCTCGCTCGCAAGGGGCGGGTCCGATCGCGTCGAGCGGAGCGCGGCTTTGCCGCGCGCAGCTCATCGCGGGAGGTTCGGAACCCTCTCAGGGTTCCGAAGTTGATCTTCTCAGATGCTTTCGCTGCGCGGATCGCGGGTGCCCAGCAATCGCTGCCCGATCGCGAGCTCGATTGGCCGGCCGTAGCTGCCGGTCGCGTACCGCCAGCGCGCCAGGTTGCGCAGCAGCGTCTTGCCCCACCCGGGCGTGCGGTGGTCTTGCACGGTCGGGAACCGGCAGGCGAGCACGCGCGCGAAGTCCAGGACACGCTGCCGCAGGCGCGGCGTCAGCCAGGGCGCATCCTGGTGGCAGACCCAGCTGATCCAGCGCGGCTGCGTCCATTCCTCGGGCGTCGTGGGCAGCGCGGGCCCGGACGGGCCGTACGACTTCAGGACCGGCAGGTGTGTTTCGCCGGGGCGGCTCCGTAGCGCGGCGCGATCGATCTGCGGCGTCGGGCTGTAGAAGTAGAGAATGATCTCGCACGTCGGGTGAAGCCCCTTGAGACGGCGAATGAACGACAGCGTCTTCTCGATCTCGCCTTCGGGATCCTCCGGCCCGCCCAGGACGAAGGAGAACTCCGGGATGACGTCGTGCGCGCGGCACAGCGCCGCCACCTCGAGCGTGTGGTCGACGCGCGATCCCTTGCGCATCCGGTTCAGGACATCGTCGCTGGCGGCCTCCGCGCCGATATAGGTCATGCGAAGGCGGCTCTTGCGAATCAGCTCCCATGTCTGCGGGCGGAAGCGCGCCAGCGCGTCGGAGCGCGCGTAGCACCACCACGGCATCTGCAGCTTCGCCAGCACCTCGAGCACGGGGACGCTGCTCTCCTCGCGATCGAAGAAGTTGTGGTCGTAGAACTGCACGCCGTCGGCGCCCCAGCGATCGCGAAGCTCGAGCAGCGCGGCGTCCAGACGGGCGGGCGCATCCAGCAGCGTGTTGCCGTTCCACATCGACACCACGCCGCAGAACTCGCACTTGAAGCGGCACCCGAGGGCCGCCTGGTGGACCGCGGTGCGCCGCCCCATGAACGTCGGGCGCAGGTACCCGCGCATGTCGTGCAGGCGCTCGTAGGGCAGGGCCGGCAGCGTGTCGGGATTGACGAGCGCGCGTTCGGGATTGTGGACCGGGCGCCCATCCTGCTTCCAGGTCAGCCCCGCGACGCCGCGAATCGCCGAGGCGTCGCGCGCCGAATCGGTGGGCGACGGCGGACCCGCGTCGGGCAGGCGGTCCAGCAGCTCGAGCAGCGTCGCCTCACCCTGGCCGCGCACCAGGTAGTCGACGTAGGGCGCGTTGACGGCGGAATCCGGATACAGCGTCGGGAAGTAGCCGCCCCAGACGATCGGGACCGACGGGTGCGCCGCCCGGATCGCCGCGGAGATCTCGATTGCGGGGGCGACCTGAGGGCCCGGCATCACCGTCACGCCGACCAGCGCGTGCGGCCGCTCGGCCAGCGCCGCCAGCGCCGCGTCGGTGATCGGTCCCCGGTTGCCGTCGAGGATCCGCCAGGGACGTCGCCCCTCCAGCACGGCGCCCAGATTCAGCACCGACAGCGGCAGTCGGGTGCTGCCGGGACGGCACATCTGCGGGTTCACGAGCAGCACGGCGGCTGCGTCTTGTGACCTCCCTATGGGCATGTCAGATTGCATCGGCGCCAAGCGGGTGATTGGTCGGCAAAGTGGAAATGGTGGACGCGAGAAGATTCTGCCGCCGCTTGTTTCACCGGGTCTACCACCCGTACGCCCTCCGGCAACTCGCGAAGCCCGTGACGCGGCTGCGCGGGCGGACGCTGCTGACGGATCCGGAGGTGTTCCACCCCGTGTATTTCCTGTCCACCCCCGTGTTCCTCGACTATCTATCCACCGTCGCCGTCGCGGGCAAGCGCCTCTTGGACATGGGGACGGGGTCGGGCACGGTCGGCATCTTCTCGGCCAGCCGCGGCGCGCACGTCACCGCCTGCGACATCAACCCGCGCGCGGTGGCGCTGGCGGGCGAGAACGCGCGGCGCAACGGCGTCGAGATGGAGATCCTCGCGTCGGATCTTTTCGCGTCGCTGGCGGGGCGTCGCTTCGACGTCATCTGCTTCAACCTGCCGTTCTTCGCCGACCAGCCGCGTTCGTTCTTCGAGCACGCCTTCTTCGGTGGCCCGGACTTCGAGACCATCCGGGCGTTCGCCGACGGGTGCCGGCAGGCGCTGGCCCCGGGCGGGACGGTCGCCGTCATCTTCTCGGAGGACAGCGGCCACGATCGCATCGTGTCGTGCTTCGCGGATGCCGGATTCGTCACCGCGGACGAGCGCACCGCGCACAAGTACTTCGAGCGCTTCCATCTGCTGCGCCTGGAGATGCCGCCGTCAGCGGCGCCAGCCGAACAGCACGGGTAGGCGCGGCTCGGCACGGGAGCGGCGCCACGCGCCGAGGGCGCGGACGGCGCCGCGCCACGAAATCAGGCCCGGGCTGACGGTGACGAACCGGAACAGGCCGGGCGCGTCGAGCTCGGCGCGCGTCAGCCCGCGGTAGCGGCCGGCCAGCTGGGCGGCGTCGAAGTCGGCGTAGTGCGCGCGCGTTCGCTGCCACGCGTCCGCGCGCGCGGCCGCGTCGTCGTAGAACGGCGAGTCGGCGACGATCAACAGACCGCCGGGGCGCAGCACGCGCGCGGACTCGGCCAGCGCACCCGTGAGGTCGACCGCGTAATGAAGCGTCGCCGCCGCGATGACGGCGTCGAAGCTTCCCGCGCGCAACGGCAGCGCCTCGAGATCGCCGACGACGCGCCCGACGCCGCCGTCGCGCAGCGAGCCGAGGCCGGTCTCGGTGCCGTCGACGTCCAGCGCGGTCACTCGAAACGCGGGCGCTAGGCGACGGGCCATCCAGCCGTTGCCGGCGCCGAGATCCAGCACGCGGACGCCGTCCGCCGCGTGCGCGCGCACCAGGCCCAGGCCGGCGCGGATGATCAAGTAGTGCAGGGCGCGCAGCCGCCAGGCGGCGGCGTTGCGGCCGGTGATGTCGCGGAAAGGAAGTCGGCGCGCGTATTCGGGATCGGCCGAGGCGTACCCCTCACGCAGGCGCACGCGCTGGTAGTCCGCGACGAAGCTGCGCAGCGAGGGGGGCCGGTCATCCATGGTCGTCCCTATTGGGTCGTCTCTATCGTAGGCATTTGCGGGCCGGCGTGCGCGCTATCATCACGCCGGCATGTCGGCCGCCTTGCAACCGGTGAGCGTCGCCGTCGCGAGCTGTCACTTCGACGCGGATATCGCCGATCCCGAGCAGCTTCTCGAGCGCTACCACGCGATGTGCGGCTGGGCGGAGGCGGTCGCGCGCGCCGGGGCACGCGAGATCACCGTCGTGCAGCGGTTCGCGCGCGACGCCGCGGCTCGCCACGGTTCGGTGCAGTATCGCTTCGTCGCCGACGCGACGCCGGCCGGTGCGCGCATCGCGGGCGTCATCGGTCGCCTGCGCCCGGACGCCGTCCACGTCGACGGGCTGGTGTTCCCCGCGGTGGTCGGACTGGTGCGCATCCGGGCGCCGCGCCACACGGCGATCGTCGTCCAGGATCACGGCGGCGTTCGCCTGCCGTGGCAAGGGCTGCGCCGCGCGCCGACGCGCCTGCTGTATCGGCTGGGCCTGGGGGCCGCCGACGGTTTCATGTTCACGGCGCACGCCCAGGCCGAGCCGTGGCGCGCCGCGGGCGTCATCCGCGCGCGGCACGCGGTGTACGAGGTGCTCGAGAGCAGCACCGACATGGCGTCGTGGCCGGCGGCGGGCGACGGCGTCCTGCCCGGCGATCCGGCCATCCTGTGGGTCGCGCGTCTCGACGAGAACAAGGATCCGCTGACCGTGCTGGAAGGGTTCGCGCTGGCGGCGGAGGCGTTGCCGCGCGCGTCGCTGACGCTGGTCTACGGCGAGGATGTGTTGTTGCCGGCGGTCGAGGCGTGGATCGCGGCGCGGCCCGCGCTGCGTCCGCGCATCAGCCTGCGCGGCCGCGTCGACCGGAAGGCGCTGCCCGCGCTTTATCGAACGGCCGACGCGTTCGTC
>Ga0207691_10004755_pt1 | contig 13127 bp, 10 predicted proteins | sample KBSM13metaG_FD_184327 | JGI IMG/M metagenome (GOLD analysis project Ga0207691, IMG submission 184327) | Miscanthus rhizosphere microbial communities from Kellogg Biological Station, Michigan, USA - KBS M1-3 metaG (SPAdes) (version 2) | ecosystem: Host-associated > Plants > Roots > Rhizosphere >... | reverse complement strand
TCGTCAACGAGCGGCTCGCCCGGCACTACGGCATTCCAGGCGTCTACGGCAGTCAGATGCGCCGCATTACCCTCACCGACGATGCGCGGCGCGGGCTGCTGGGCAAGGGGGCGTTGCTGATGGTGACGTCGCATGCCCACCGGACGTCGCCCGTCCTGCGCGGCAAATGGGTGCTCGAGAACATCGTCGGTGTGTCGCCGGCGCCGCCGCCCGATGACGTGCCTGCACTGAGCGACGAGGAGCATCCGAACAAGCCGCGCTCGGGGCGCGAGGTGCTCGAGCAGCATCGGGCCAGTGCGGTGTGTGCGAGCTGCCATCGCGTGCTCGACCCGATTGGATTCGCGCTCGAGAACTACGACGCCGTCGGCGCGTGGCGCACGCGCGATGGCGGCACCCTCGGCGAGCCGATCGACGCGACCGGTCAGCTCGTCGATGGGACCAGGGTCGATGGTGTGGTCGCGCTGCGCCAGGCGCTGATTCGCGACCCGCAGGTGTTCGTGCGGACGATGACCGAGAAGCTGCTGACCTACGCGGTCGGTCGCGGACTGACCGCGACGGATATGCCGACGGTGCGCAAAGTGGCGCACGATGCGGCGGCGAAGGACTACCGCTTCTCCGCGCTGGTGCTCGGGATTGTGAACAGCCCGCCGTTCCAGATGCGGCTGAAGCAGGCGGACGCGCCGCCGACGCGAATCGCGGCGAATTGATCTCGTAGGCCGGGGCCTTTTGGCCCCGGCTACGACGGCGGGTCTGAAGGCCCGCCCTGCGGAGACGGAGAGACGAACGCTATGTTCATCACCAAGACGTCGTTGTCCCGCCGCGCCGTGTTGCGCGGCATGGGTGCCTCGCTGGCGCTGCCCTTCCTCGATGCCATGGTGCCGGCGGCCACGGCGCTCGCCCGGACGTCGGCGACGCCGACGATGCGCTTCGGCGCCGTGTTCATCCCGATGGGTGAACGGCCCGGTTTCTGGACGCCGAAGACCACCGGCGGCGGATTCGAGATGTCGCCGATCCTGAAGCCGCTGGAGAGTCTCAGAGACTCGCTCGTCGTGGTCTCGAATTGCGATCGGCCGAGCGGCGGCACGCATGCCGTCAGCACGGCGACGTGGCTGACCGGGTCGTCGCCGAAGCGCACCGAGGCCGAGGACTTTCTCGCCGGCATCTCGCTCGATCAGGTGGTGGCGCAGAAGATCGGCCGGGACACGGTGTTCCCGTCGATCGAGATTTCGACCGAGGATCAGGCCGGCTACATCGGCGCCTGCGACGTCGGCTACAGCTGCGCCTACATGAGCACGATTGCGTGGAAGGGCCCGACCACGCCGCTGCCGATGGAGCGCAACCCGCGCGTGGTGTTCGAGCGTCTCTTCGGCCGGCCGGGTACGACGGCCGAGCGCGTCCAGCGGATGAAGGGCGACCAGAGCATCCTCGATTCGGTGCGCGAGGACGTTGCGTCGCTCGAGCGCGATCTCGGTTCACGCGATCGCGTGCGCCTCACCGAGTATCTCGATCACGTCCGCGAGATCGAACAGCGCATCGAGCGCGCCGAGAAGCAGGCGAACAGCGACATCGCCATTCCACCGGCGCCGGTCGGCATTCCGCCCACGTTCGAAGAGCACGTGCACCTGATGTTCGAGCTCATGGCCGTGGCCTACGAGACCGACATGACCCGTGTCTTCACCTTCATGATGAACCGCGAGGCGAGCCAGCTCGTGTTCCCGAACCTCGGGATCAACGAGCCGTGGCATCACATCTCGCATCACGGCAACGACCCGGAGAAGCTCGCCAGCCTGGTCAAGATCAATACCTGGCAGATTTCGCTCTTCGGCAAGTTCCTCGAGCGGCTGAAGAACACACCCGACGGCGATGGCTCGCTGCTCGATCACTCGGTGCTGCTCTGGGGCAGCGGCATGAGCGACAGCAATTCGCACTCCGCGCTCGATGTACCGTTGCTGATCGCGGGGAAGGGCATGGGGCGCGTCAAGGGCGACCGGCACATTGCCGCCGCGAAGGGGACGCCGCTGGCCAATGCCATGCTCGCCGTGGCGCAGAAGTTCGGGGCCGAGATCGACAAGCTCGGCGTCAGCTCGGGGCGCTTGGAGATCTGATCGAGGCCAAGGCGCGAAGATCACGAAGGCACGAAGAAGAACCACATGAGACCAGGGCCGACACGCGCATCACGCCGGGCACATCTATTTTCATGCGCTCTGTGTTTCTGTGTCTCTGTGGTCTTCCTGATGCGGGCCGTCGCCGCCGCCGCTCCTGCCGTGACGCTGGTCGACGCGGTCAAGAGTGGTGATCGCGCGGCGGTTCGGCGTCTGCTGGCCCAGCACGTCAACGTCAACGCCCCCGAGCCGGATGGGACGACCGCGCTGCACTGGGCGGTTCGCGCCAACGACCGCGAGACCGTCGGCCTGCTGCTGAAGGCCGGCGCGAAACCGACCACGCCGAATCGCTACGGCGTCACGCCGCTGCGACTGGCGGCGCTCAACGGCAGCGCGGCACTGATCGATGCGCTCATCGACGCCGGCGCCAGCCCCGATTCGACCAACGCCGAAGGCGAGACGGTGCTGATGACGGCGGCGCGGGCCGGCAGCATCGACGCCGTCAGGCTTCTGGCCAAGCGTGGCGCGAACGTCAACGCGCGTGAAGACTGGTTCGGCGAGACGGCGCTCATGTGGGCGGCGGCCGAGAACCACGCAGACGTCGTCCGCGCGCTGGTGGCGCTCGGCGCCGACATCAACGCGCGGTCGGCCAGCAAGGAGCCGCCGGTCCTCGAGTTTCCGCAGAGCGGCGGTCCCAACATGCCGTTCCCGCGTGGCGGGTGGACGGCGCTGATGTACGCGGCGCGTGAAGGCGCCATCGATGCCGCCCGCGCCCTCGTCGACCTCGGCGCCAATCTCAACGTCGTCGCCCTGCCGATGACCGACGTCGTCCTGACCGACGAGGTGCGGAAGAATGCCGACAAGGTCGGCACCACGGCGCTCGTCTACGCCATCATCAACGCCCACTTCGACCTGGCTGCCATGCTGGTGGAGAAGGGCGCCGACCCGAACATCGAGGACACCAGCGGCATGGCCGCGCTCTATGCGGCCGTGGAGTGGAACACGCTGCAGTGGGTGCAGAGCCGGCCGGCGCCGATCTTCCGCGACAGCATCGATGGAGCCGGGCTGGCGAAGGTGCTGTTGAAGCACGGCGCCAATCCGAACGCGCAGCTGAAGGCGGCGCCCATCAAGATCTCGCTCGATCCCGGTGCGACGCTGAACTTCGGGCGCGGAACCACGCCGCTGATGCGCGCCGCGCGCACCAACGACGTCGATTCGATCCGGAATCTGCTCGAGGGCGGCGCCGATCCGAATGCGGCGCTGCCCGACGGGACCACCGTGCTGATGCTCGCCGCCGGTCAGGGCCTGGGCGCTCCGCGCGGTGATGGTCCTCGCATCCGCGTGCCGACGGAAGAGGGTGCGGTCGAGGCGTGCCGGCTCCTGCTCGATCACGGTGCCAGGATCAACGCCACGAGCAACCAGGGGGCGACAGCGCTGCATGCGGCGGTCAATCGCGGCGACGCGGTCGTGAAGCTGCTCGCCGAGCGCGGTGCCGACCTCGCGGCGAAGAATCGCGCCGGGCTGACGGCGCTCGACGTGGCGTCCGGGGCAGGTGGTTTCGGCCGGCGCGGCGGCGGCGCTCCCCCCGGCGCCGGCGGCCCACCGCGGAAGGAGAGCACCATGGCGCTGCTGCGTCAGATGATGGAGGCCAAGGGCATTCCGATCACGCCACCGACACCGTCGGCGGCAGGAGCTGGCGGACGGGGACGGGGTGCTGTCGCTGAACCGTGAATTCGAGATCTTTGATCTCTGATCTCTGAATCGTTGTTGATTGGCGATTGGTGATTGTTGAAGTATTCGGGTGATTGGCGGTTTGCGCCTTGCGGCGCGTGACATCGTTGATTGAATCAGCCCGGGGTGAGTCTCCGATTTGCGATTCCCCGGCCCGCGCCCCGTCGGTGATTGACCGCATCCAGGACAATCCCCCATGCCAAATCACCCCATAAATCGCCAATCCCCAATCCCCAACCAACAACGATTCACAGATCAGAGATCAGAGATCTCCAATTCGAGTGTCCCGTCCCGCCGCACTTTCCTGGCGTCACTATCGGCTCCGGTCCTTCTCTCTGGCGTGACCTTCGCACAGGATCGCCCTGCCGCCCTGAAGGGGCGCATCCGTCAGGGAGTCACCCGCGGTGTCTTTGCGCGCGGCGCGAGCCTCGAGGATTGTTGCCGTGAGGCGTCGCGGCTCGGGATCACCGGCTTCGATCTGATCGGTCCCGCCGACTGGCCGATGCTCAAGAAGTACGGGCTCGTGCCGTCGATGTATCCGCTCGGTCCCGGCGGCACCATCGCCGACGCGCTCAACCGCCGCGAGAATCACCAGAAGCTCGACGCCTCGCTGCGCGCGGCGATCGACGAATGCGCCGCCAGCCAGGTGCCGAACATCATCACCTTCTCGGGCAACCGCCGCGGCATGGCCGATCAGGAAGGCGCCGACAACTGCGTGACGTTCCTCAACGCCATCAAGGCGCATGCGGAGGACAAGGGCGTCACGATCTGCATGGAACTGCTGAACAGCCGCGTCAATCACCGCGACTACATGTTCGATCATGTTGCGTGGGGTGTGGATGTGATGAAGCGCGTCAACTCGCCGCGCGTGCGCATCCTCTACGACATCTACCACGCCCAGATCATGGACGGTGACATCGTCCGGACGATTCGCGACAACATCCAGTGGTTCGCGCACTTCCACACCGGCGGCAATCCCGGACGCAACGACATCGACGAGACGCAGGAGCTGAACTACCGCTACGTGATGCAGGAGATCGCCAGGCTGGGATTCACCGGCTTTGTGAGTCATGAGTACTCGCCGAAGCAGGGGAGCGATCCGCTGGCCGTGCTGAAGAAAGCGGTCGAGATCTGCGATGTCTAGGAAGCAGGAATCAGGAAACGGGACACAGTGCTGGGCCAGATACGAAGGGTAGAGGGCTCAGGTCTGCAACGTGTAGGCCGGGTCTTCAGACCCGGCATTGTCAAATGAAGATATCGCTGTCTCTCTACCTTTGTCTCCCGCTTGTCATGGCGGCCGCACTGTCGGCCGGTGCGCAGGGCGGCCCCTACGAACGGCAGAGAGTCGACGCCGCCGCGGCGACGCGCGGCCGTGCCGTCTACGCGCAGCACTGCATCAACTGCCATGGGAGCTCGGCGAAAGGCGGTGAGCGGGGGCCCGACCTGATTCGATCGGCGGTCGTGCTGCGCGATCGGCTGGGCAACGCGATCGGCCCCGCGCTGATGTCGCCCGCCCACCAGGCCTCGCTGACCGCCGCGCAGCTGATCGACCTGTCGCACTTCCTGCACCAGCGTATCGAGTCCGTAGCCACCAACCGCACGGCGCGTGGCCCGATCGACGTCCTGACCGGTGATCCGGAGGCGGGTCGCGCCTTCTTCAACGGCGCGGGGAAATGCAGTACCTGTCACTCGCCGACGGGTGATCTTGCCGGCGTCGCGAGAAGGATTCCCGACACGGTGAACCTGCAGCAGCGATTCCTCTTTCCCTCTTTGCCGCGCGGGGGCAGCAAGCAGGTGGAGGTCACCGTCACGACGGGCGGGAGCAGCGTCAGCGGTGTGCTCGTGCGCCAGGACGACTTCACCGTCGCGCTCCGCGACGCCTCGGGCGAGTATCGTTCGTTCGCGCGCGGTCCCGGCGTCGAGGTGATTGTGCGCGACCCGCTCGCCGCGCATTACGAGCTGCTGGATCGCTACACGGATGCGGACATGCACAACATGACGACTTACCTCTCGACATTGAAATGAGCCGCGATATTTCGGACGCTGGTCCGGCTAAAGCCGGACGCTACGTTGTCGCTGGTCCGACTGAAGTCGGACGCTACGTCTTGATTGTGCTCGGGCTGCTAGGTGCCGCGCTGTCGGCGCAGGGCACGATAGCGCCGGCACAACTCGAGGCGCCGCTCGGCCGCGAGTGGCTGATGTACAACGGCGACTACTCCGGCCGCCGCTTCAGCGCGCTCGCGGCCATCAACGAGAAGACCGTCTCCGCCCTGACGCTGGCCTGGGTCTACCGTCCGAACCCGGGCGCCGCTCCGGCCGCCGGAGGCGGAGCGACCTCCGTCACGATCAAGGGCACACCCGTCGTCGTCAACGGCGTGATGTACGTCACGATTCCCGATCACGTGTGGGCCGTGGACGCGCGCAGCGGTCGCGAGATCTGGCACACGACGTGGCCGTCGAAAGGCGGCTGGCACATCGGCAACCGCGGCGTGGCGGTGCTCGGGACGACCGTCTATGTCGAGACGCCGGACTGCAATCTCGTCGCGTTGAATGTCAGGGACGGGAGAGAAAAGTGGCGGACGCCGATCTGTGACGTCGAGCAGTTCTACTACGCCTCCACCGCGCCACTCGTCGTGAAGAATCACGTCATCGTCGGCGTGAGCGGCGACGACCTCGACATTCCCGGCTATCTCGAGGCGCACGATCCCGAGACCGGCGCGCGACAGTGGCGGTGGAATGTCTATCCGGAACCGGGCTCGCCCGAGGCGAAGACGTGGCCGAGCGTCGAGGCGATGATGCATGCCGGCGGCATGACGTGGGGCTCGAGCACCTACGATCCGGAGCTGAATCTGCTCTACCTCGGCACCGGCAATCCGCAGCCGGTGATCAACGGCCGGCAGCGTCAGGGCGACAACCTGTTCACCGAATCGATCGTGGCGCTCAATCCGGATACAGGAAAGCTCGCCTGGTACTTCCAGTCGTCGCCGCACGACACGCACGACTGGGACGCCACGCAGACACCGGTCCTGTTCGATGGCGCGATCGACGGCGCGTCGAGAAAACTGCTGGCGCAGGCGAGCCGCAACGGCTGGTTCTTCGTGCTCGACCGTGCCACCGGCCGCAATGTCGTGAGCACCGAGTACGTGAAGACGAACTGGGCGAAGGGCGTCGACGCGAAAGGACAGCCGATCCCGAATCCGGCCAAGGAGCCGCAGACCGACGGCGCGCTGGTGTCGCCGAATCAGGGCGGCGGTCAGAACTGGCCGCCGCCGAGTTTCAGCCCGGCGACCGGTCTCTTCTATGCGAACGCGACGCGCGCGTTCAGCGTGTACTACCTCTACGAGAACGAGAACGACGAGAAGCCGCAGGGATGGGGCGGCAACGATCGCAGCGGCTGGTCGGAGGCGATGCTCCAGGCGATCGAGGCGAAGACCGGCCGCGTCGCCTGGTCGCACAAATGGACCGGCAGCAGCAGCGTCCGCTCGGGGCTGCTCTCGACGGCCGGCAACGTGCTGTTCGCCGGCGATGCGCAGGCGAACTTCGTCGCGTTCGATGCCGCGAGCGGCAATCCGCTCTGGCATGCGGGTCTCCATGCGTCGATCAGCAACGGCCCGATCACCTACGAGCTCGATGGCACCCAGTACGTCACGGTCGGCGCCGGCGACACCGTCTATACGTTCGCCTTGCGGAAATGATCTCCATCTGCATCACACACCCGGATGTCTGTCGGGCAGGTTGTCTGACCCTGTAGCCCGGACCTCTTGTAGGCCGGGTCTTCAGACCCGGCGAGATACCGACATGCGCATTCTCATCTCCGCCGCCGTTCTCGCGCTCGTCGCGGTCGGCCTCCTCGCCCAGACCACCAACACCGATTTGGGCTATACCGATACGCCGATGCTTCCCGGACTCGCGTATCACGTGCACGATCCGGCGCGACCACATCCCGCAGTCGTGACGCCGGCGATACAGCCGGGCGGTGCGCCCTCCGATGCCGTCATCCTCTTCGCGGGTCAGGACCTGTCGCCGTGGACGCCTGCGCGCCAGCCGTGGAAAGTGGAGAACGGCTATGTCGAGGTCGTTCCCAACGCCGGCAATATGACCACGAAGGAAAAGTTCGGTGACGCGCAGCTGCACGTGGAATGGGCCGCGCCCGCGATGGTTCGCGGCACCAGTCAGAACCGCGGCAACAGCGGCATCTTCCTGCAGGGTCGCTACGAGGTTCAGGTACTCGATTCGTGGGAGAACCCCACCTACGCGGACGGTCAGGCGGGCGCGATCTACGGCCAGTGGCCACCGCTCGCGAATCCCGCCCGCAAGCCGGGGGAGTGGCAGTCTTACGACATCGTGTTCGAGGCGCCTCGCTTCGAGGGCCAGAAACTGCTGTCACCGGCGTACGTGACCGTGTTCCTCAACGGCGTGCTGATGCACAACCGCAAGGCAATCATGGGACCGACGGTCCATCGCGCCCTGGCGAAATACGAGCCGCAGCCGCTCGAAGACGCACTGGTGCTGCAGGATCACCAGCAGCCGGTGCGCTACCGCAACATCTGGATCCGCCGGATCGGTCAATACGACGCCAGATAAGCGGCGTCGTACCAACCGAGCCACGACCACTGGATGGTGACCCTCAGTCAACGACGTGGGACGGCACACGGCCCATGTGGCAGCCTCACTCGGCTGCCGGGCGCTCAATGTGCTCCACCGTGTATACCGGCACTGCGGCCTCTTGCCGTTTTAGTTCGAGACCGAGTCTGCCGAGCACGGTGAAGATGGTGGGGAGATCGTCGAAGTTCGGCGCCTGTGGGAAGCCTGGCGGACGAGGCGGCAACCGCATGGGCCTCCAGCCTTCGGTCTCGACGGCGAACAGCCCGCCGAGTGTCGTCCCGTTCACCACCGGCAAGTCTGTCCAGTTCTCGATGTAGGAGGCAAGGTCGTCGACGGTGATGGCCCTTGCATGCAGGGCGTGGAAGCCCCTGCCCTCGACAAAGTTATGGCAACTTTCCGGCGTGCCCGTGTCGAAGATGCAATCCTTCTCCGCGATAGTGGACTTCTGGAGATTCGGCCCTCCGCTGGCGACGGTGAGCGCGTAGACGGACATCGTTTTCTGCTCGACCCTCATCACGAGCTTGAAACGATCGGCGAGCAACCTGCGAACCATTCCCTGCATTCGGCGCCGCTTTTCGCCGTCTGGAAGACCGGCGGGAACGGCGTTGGCGGGTGCCGTCGCCTCGATGTCGTACGTCTCGCGCCAGGCGGGAAGCCCGGAAAGGCGCGGCGAGGGATTCACCGGCACGTCGTACGCGTATTGCACAAGCAAGAGCAGCGGCACCGCGCTCGCCGTGAAATTACCGTTTGGCAGCACTCGCATGCGCATATTGCGCGGATCGCCTGAGCGAACGGGCTTTATCGAGACCGCTTCAAAGGTCTGCGACTCAGCGACCGCAGGCCACGCCAAGAGCAGGAATACGACCGCCTGGCACCACTTAGCCATAAGGTCCACCGCCCTTAGACCCCGACGCTCCCGAACGGTTCCCTGGCGGCCGCCTTTCACCAGGGAGTGCGAGCCTAGAAGCCCACGCGCGCGAAGACAGAATACGCGAGGAACGAGATGTCGCGCGTCTGCCTGGCCCAGCCGCCCGTATGGTTGTCGAATGCCGGCGTCACCGGCATATCGAAGAGCGACGAGGAGAAGATGCCTCCTCCAACGTCCACTCGTGCAGCGATCGGGTAGCTCGCTTTCAGCTGCAGATCGAGCGCCGGGACGAGCACCCGCGCCTCGTCTGCCCACGGCATCCGCAGGATGCCCGTTGACGTCGTCCCGGTCAGCAGGCTGCGCGTGACGTCGGTGAGCTCGAAGGTGGCGGAGCCGTCTGCCGTTCCAATCAGCGCAGACGCGCTGATCAGCCATGAGACGTGGAGCCGCTTGAGCGGCGTGTCGCCGGTGATTCCGAAGAGCGGGCCGATCAGATCGAATGTCGTCTCGGCCGTTGTGGCTGTGGTTTCGTCCACGACAGTGGTGGGGGAGGTGTTGGTGCGACTCTGATTGGACAGGTCTGCGTGTCGATCGTGCTCCGAGTGCGCGTAGGCCAGACCGAACCGCATGCCGACCGTCCCCGCCGGGCCGTTGAGCCAGAGCCGCTCCGCATAGCCCTCCACCCGTACGTGTTGGAGCTCGTTGGAGGCGTGATACGTGAGCGGGCTGCGGCCGGCCGGCTCCCCGATATTGGTGAGCGGCGCCACGGTCTGATTCCACAGTCGAACGCTGCTTGTGCGCAACCCGACGGGTGCCGACGTCGTGGTCACGGTTTCGCCGGCGTCGCCATCGCTCGACACCCGCCATCCTCGCCCGCCATATCCCCATCCGCCACCGCGATAGCCCGCTTCGACGAGAAAGCTGGGCGTGCGATCCAGCTGAGGGGCGATGGGGCTGGTCGTCAGCGTGCTGGTGTTGGACGAGCCGCCCAGAGTCGTCTCTGACACGATGACATCGCCGATTCGGTCGTCGTTGCCGTGCGTCGTCACCCAGAGCACATCGGCGGATGCGTGCCACCCTGCGATGTTCTGCGCGTGCGTCGTGGCCGCGTGTCCCATGACAAGCAGCGTCAGCAACCCGGTTCCGAGTCGGTTCATTCGCCGATCTCCTTCTGATTGTGGTCGGTTGTAATTGAAAAGCGGCTGAACAATATCGAAGCCTAGCTGGTGCAGTCAACGTGGAGGAACGCATAACTCGAGGGAGGCACGTTGCTGCGTTCGCTCGTCACTGGTGACGGGAGATCAGGAGCGTCGAAGGCGGGTCAGCAGATCGAGAATGTCGGCGGGCAACGGCGCTTCGAACGTCAGCGGACGTCCGTCAGTCGGATGAAGAAAGCCGAGGCGGTAGGCGTGCAATGCCTGGCGTCCGAACGGGATCGAGCGCAATGCCTCCGGTCCGTAGACGTATCGCTTCTCGCCGACGAGCGTGTGGCCGCGCAGCCGCGCCTGGATGCGGATCTGATTGCGCTTGCCCGTCTGCAGCCGGACCTCGACGAGTGATGCCTCACGAAACGATTCGAGCACCCGATATTCCGAAATCGCTTCCATGCCCAGCGGATCGTCGGGATGCGTGGCCTTTTGAATCAGCACCTTCTGATCCCACACCAGCGTGTCGCGCCAGACGCCCGCCGCCGGCTCCGGGTGGCCGTACACGATCGCCAGGTATACGCGTTCCGGTTCGCGCCGACGGAACTGCGCCTTGAGCGCATCCTGCGCGGTCGTCGTCTTGGCGAAGATCACCAGGCCCGAGGTGTCGAGGTCGATGCGATGCACGACCAGCGGCCGCCGCTTGCCGCTCGATCGGAGATGGTCCTCGATCAGATCGTACGCGGACGTCGCGCCGGCGCGGCGCTCGAGCGGCACCGACAGAAGGCCGGCCGGTTTGTTGAGGACGATGAGCGCGGCGTCCTCATAGAGGATCAGAGAATCGCCACGCTGGCTCGCGCCCGGTCGTCGAGTGGCGCTGCCCGGGCGGTCCATCCACAGCTCGATGCGATCGCCGGTCTCGAGTCGGCGTGCCCCGTCACGCAACGTGGCCTCCTCGCCGTTGACGAAGATCTTGCCACGCTCGAGTGCAGTCGCCACTTTGCTACGCGATCCGAGACGTTCGGGAGAAGCGAGGAACTTGTCCAGACGCGCGGCCGCGTCACGTTCATCCGCGATCCAGTGAGTGCGCGACAAGGAAACTGCCTAGTGAAGCCCGTAGATCCCACCGTACTTCGTCTCCAGATACTGGAGATAGGGCTCCGGATCGATCCGCGAGCCGGTGACTCGCTCGACCAGCTCCTGCGGTTTGAACTTGCGCCCGTACTGATGGACGTTCGTGCGCAGCCAGGCGAGCAGCGGCGCGAACTCCCCCCGTGCCAGCTGCAGGTCGCGATCGGGATTGGCCCGGCCGAAGGCATTCCACAGCTGGGCCGAGATCAGATTGCCGAGGGTGTAGGTGGCGAAATAGCCCATCGCGCCGATCGACCAGTGAATATCCTGGAGGATGCCGCGCGCGTCGCTGTCCGGGCGGAGGCCGAGATACTCCTGCACGCGCGTATTCCACAGGTCGGGCAGGTCCTTCGCGGCGACGTCGCCTGACAGCATCGCAATCTCCATCTCGACGCGCAGCATGATGTGCAGGTTGTAGGTCGCTTCGTCGGATTCGACGCGGATCAGCGAGCGCTGCACCTTGTTGATGCCGCGATGGAACTGCGCCGCGGTCACAGTCCCGAGCTGCGCGGGAAAGCGCTGCTGCAGACGCGGGAAGAAGTGCTGCCAGAACGGCCACGACCGGGCCACGAGGTTCTCCCACAGCCGGCTCTGTGATTCGTGGATCCCGAGCGACGCGCCGTCGCCGAGGAGCGACCGCCGGAACGCCCCGGCGATCCCCTGCTCGTAGAGCGCATGGCCGGTCTCGTGCGCCGCGCCGAAGAACAGCGACAGCGGCTCGTGCGGCACCGACCGCGTCGTGATCCGGACATCGTCCGGACCGATGCCGGTGGCGAAGGGATGCACCGATTTGTCCTGGCGCCCTCGCGTCCAGTCGAAGCCGAACGCCGTGATCACTTCTTCGCCGAAGGCCCACATTTCGCGCTCGTCGTACGCGCCGCGCAGGAACGCATCGTCCACCTGGGGACGGGCGGCGATGGCCTGAATCAGCGCCACCTGGCGCGGGCGGATGACGTCGAACAGCGCCTTCACATCAGCGGTGGTGATGCCCGGCTCGAACTCGAGTGTTGCGCTGACGTAGTTGCGGAAGTCGAGAAGCTGCAGCGACTTCACCAGCACCCGGTCGCGGGGGTCGCCGAAGTCGGTGGAGCGCAACCAGGTGGCACCGTCGGCTTCGAACACGACGCCCCGCGCGCGGAGATCCTCCAGGACGCGCTTCACGTTGCCGCCCTCGTGCAGCGTGCGCTCCGAGAACCACGTGTCGAAGTGCACGCCGATGCGCGCGAGGTCGTCCTGCAACGTCTGCACGTTGTACCGGTAGCCCCACTCGAGCGCCTGCTCCTCGGTGACCTCGTCCCCGAGCTCGGCGCGCATGACGGCAGCCATGTCGACGAGGTACTGGCCCTGATAGCCGTCCTCCGGTGGCGTGCGTCCCTCGTAGCGCGCAAAGAGCGACGCGGCGAAGGTGCCGAGCTGGTATTACGAGGTCGTCGCGCCCGGCTTCAAGTACAACCTGACCGACATCGCGGCGGCGCTCGGCATTCAGCAACTAAAGCGGGCTCGCGCATTCCAGCAGCGCCGCAGCGAGATCGCAGCCGCCTACAG
>Ga0207691_10004754_pt1 | contig 13127 bp, 16 predicted proteins | sample KBSM13metaG_FD_184327 | JGI IMG/M metagenome (GOLD analysis project Ga0207691, IMG submission 184327) | Miscanthus rhizosphere microbial communities from Kellogg Biological Station, Michigan, USA - KBS M1-3 metaG (SPAdes) (version 2) | ecosystem: Host-associated > Plants > Roots > Rhizosphere >... | reverse complement strand
GGTCGTGGTGCGACAGCTCCTCGCCGCGCTCGAGGGGCTCGCGACGTTCACTGCCGCGGAGCTGCTCAGCCTCGTCGTCGCCTACGAGCCCGTCTGGGCGATCGGCACGGGGCGGACGGCAACGCCCGCCGATGCCTCCGAGGCGCACGCGGCCATTCGAACCGCGCTGCGCGAAAAGGCCGGTGCAGCGAGCGACGCGATCCCCATTCTGTACGGCGGCAGCGTCACCGCGTCCAACGCGTCGGCGCTGCTCGCGGCGCCCGGAGTCGACGGGCTCCTCGTCGGCGGCGCGAGCCTCGACCCGGAGAGCTGGGCGGCGATCTGCAACGCCTGACACCACGCGCCCGCGTCACTTGACGCTGGCCCGTAAGTCTCGGTAAGTTTGGCGGTTAGCCTCTCCCGCATCTCCTCAGCCTTCGTCGCGGCATGTTCACCTTTCTGCTCGTCCTCCTGATCATCGACAGCCTCGTGCTGGTCACCGCCATTCTGCTGCAGGCCGGCAAGGGGAACGGGCTCGCGGCGACGTTCGGTGGCGTCAGCAGCTCGGCCGATTCGCTCCTCGGAACGCGTCAGGCGGGCAACCTGCTGACCAAGGCGAGCTGGTGGGGCGCCGGCATCTTCCTCTTCCTGTCGCTCGTTCTGTCGATCGCCTCGACGCAGCGCCGCGCCCCGAAGTCGGTGCTCGATCAGGCCTTCACGCAGCCGACCGCGCCCGCGCCCGTAGCGCCGGCTCCGGCGGGTGGCGCGACCGGCGGTGCAGCGGGGATTCCGCTGACTCCCGCGCCGTCCACTCCGGCCCAACAGCCCGCAACGGCGCCCGCCGCGCCGGCGACGAAGAAGCCCTAGCGTGGCCGACCAGAACGTCGTCCCAGGGTTCCTCCTCCTCGAGGACGGAACCCTGTTTCATGGCGCGCTCCGCGCGTCGCTCACGACCACCGTCGCCGAAGTGGTCTTCACGACGAACATGAGCGGCTATCAGGAGGTCTTCACGGATCCCTCCTACCGCGCCCAGATCGTCGTCATGACCGCGCCGATGATCGGCAACTACGGGGTGAACCCGGCCGACCCGGAGTCCGGCGCGCCGCAGATCGCCGGCGTCGTGGTTCGCGAGCTCTCGCGCCGCTACTCCAACTGGCGGGCCGAGGGCGACCTCGAGAGCTACTTGAAGGCGGCGCAAATCCCGATTCTCGAAGGGGTTGATACGCGGCGCCTCACGCGTCATCTCCGCACCGTCGGGGTGATGCGCGGCGTGATCGGTGCCGGCGAGTCGCCGACCGAGGAGGCGAAAGCAGCGCTCGAGGCCTGCCCATCGATGGAAGGGCTCGACCTCGCGTCCCGCGTCACCACGAGCGAGCGCTACCAGTGGGGCAATCCGCAGGCGCCCCACCACATCGTCGCCTACGACTTCGGAATCAAACGCAACATCCTGCGACTGTTCGACGATGCCGGCTGCCACGTGACGGTCGTGCCCGCCTCCACCCCCGCGGAAGCGGCGATGGAGCTGAAGCCGGATGGGGTGTTCCTATCGAACGGGCCGGGCGATCCCGACGCCATCGAGTACGCACCAGCGACCATCCGGTCCCTCGCCGAGCGCGAGGTGCCGATGTTCGGTATCTGCTTGGGGCATCAGCTCTTAGGGCTCACGTTCGGCGCCAGCACGGTGAAGATGCCGTACGGCCACCGGGGCGGGAACCACCCCGTCCGCGAGATCGAGACCGGACGCATCCTGATCACGTCGCAGAATCATGGGTTCGCCGTGAAGGGCACCGAGGAGGCGATCCCTGGAGCGCCGGCGCTCGAGGTGACGCACGTGAACCTGAACGACGGCACGGTGGAAGGGCTTAAGCATCGGGAGCTGCCGGTGTTCGCGGTCCAGTACCATCCGGAGGCCGCGCCGGGGCCGCACGACGCCCGACCGCTGTTCGAACAATTCATGGAAACGGTGCGAAAGCGGCGGGGCTGAAGTGCCCCAAGCTCTTGACACACAAGAGTTAACGCGGATAAGTTCGATCAGCTTTCACCTCCCCTCCGCCGCCCCGCTTCGAGGCCCACCCATGACGAAAGCCGATCTGGTCGAGCGCGTGACCGCCCAGATATCCCGCACGGCCGGGCCCATGATCTCCAAGAAAGATTGCGCCCGCGTCGTCGATTCGTTCCTCGATGCCATCAAGGAAGCGCTCCAGGAACAGAAGAATATCGAGGTGCGTGGGTTCGGCACGTTCAAGATCCGCCACCGCAAGACGCGCATGGCGCGCAATCCTCGCACGGGATCTCCTGTCGAAGTGTCGGCGCGGCCGGTCCCCGTGTTCAAGCCGTCGAAGGAGCTGCGCGCGATGGTGGCGAACATCTCCATCGAGGAGCTGGAGGACGACGCGGAAGAGCTATCCGAGGCGTAACCGCTTCACCTCGAATCGTTTGAGCCCCGGCCATGCCGGGGCTTTTCTTTTCTCGACGCTTCCGTCGGCATCCGTGCTCGTGTACGATGCAATCGGCACATGACCGTCACGCTACTTCTCTTCGCCTCCTACGCCGATGCACTCGGTGCGTCGTCGCTCGACATGGAGCTGCCGCACGAGTCGACGGTCGGCGAGCTGCTCACCGCGATTCGTTCGCGCCCCGGTGCGGAGCGGCTACCGCCGCGGCCACTGGTCGCCGTGAATCAGGCCTACGCGGGACTCGACGCCGTGGTTCGCGAGGGCGACGAAGTCGCGCTGATCCCACCTGTCGCCGGCGGATGACCTCGCTTGCATCGCTCGTTCGCACGCCGATCGATCCGATCGCGATCATCCGGACGGTCTCGAATCCGGGAAATGGCGCCGTGCTGCTCTTCCTCGGCGCGGTGCGCCAGGTGAACGAGGGCCGAGACGTGACGGGCATCGACTACGCCGCGTACGAGACGATGGCACAACGCGAGCTCGAGGCGATCGTGACGGAAGCGTCGGCGAAGTTCGGCACGACCGACGTCACCGTGCAGCATCGGTTGGGAGAGCTCGGCGTGGAAGACGTCAGCGTGGCGATCGCCGTCGGCCACGCGCACCGCGATGCCGCGTACTCGGTATCGCGCTTCGTGATCGAGGAGCTCAAGCGCCGCGTGCCCATCTGGAAGCGCGAGCACTACACCGACGGCACCCGCGAGTGGGTCGACCCGACCGGCAAGGCAAGCGCCGGAGCGCCGTCGTGAGCGCGCTCCTCGACCAGTTCGGGCGCCGCATCGAGTATCTGCGCATCTCGGTGACCGATCGGTGCAACTTCCGCTGCAGCTACTGCATGCCGCTCGAGGGGCTGGCCTGGCTGCCGAAGAGCGACATCCTCTCCTACGAAGAGATCGCCGAAGTGGTGCGCCAGCTCGCGCCGATGGGTCTGCGCCGCGTGCGCATCACCGGCGGCGAGCCCACGATCCGTCCGCAGCTGTCGACGCTCGTGCGCCAGCTTCGCGCGATCGCCGCCGTGGACGATATCGCGCTCTCCACCAACGGCGTCCGTCTGCCCGAGCTCGCGCGCGAGCTCGCCGACGCCGGCCTGGATCGCGTGAACATGTCGTCCGACAGTCTCCGGCCGGATCGGATCGCGGCGATCGCGCGACGGGATCTGCGCTTCGACCCGATCACCTCGGCGACCGCGGCGCAGGATGCCGGACTCGCGCCGATCAAGCTGAACGTCGTGGTGATGCGGGGCATCAACGACGACGAGGTCCTCGACTTCGCGCGACTGACGCTCGACCGCCCCTGGCACGTGCGGTTCATCGAGCTGATGCCCGTCGGCGAGATGGCGATGCTGACCGACGCACACGTCCTCTCGAGCGACGAGGTGCTCTCGCGCATCGCCGCGGCGTTCGGCGCGCTCGCCCCCGCGGCGGGGCCGGCGCGCGGCAACGGCCCGGCCGCCTATCATCGTCTGCCCGGTGCCGCTGGCACGATCGGCGTGATCACGCCGATGACGCACACCTATTGCGGGAGCTGCAACCGTGTGCGGCTCACCGCCGACGGCCGCCTGCGCACCTGTCTGTTCGGCGACCACGAGGTCGATCTGCGCACGCCGCTCCGCGCGGGCGTGCCGCTCGCACCGTTCGTGCACCGCGCGCTCGCCGAGAAGCCGGAGGCGCACGCGCTGCTCGCGCGTCGCGTCGGTGGTCTGCGCGCCCTCTCGCAGGTCGGGGGATAGCATCGACACGCGAGCACGATACTTTTCGATGGACAGCAACTCACCTTCAGACATTCGCACTCATGGTCAATAAGATCACCGTCGTCGGGGCCGGGAACGTCGGCGCGACGACGGCCCAGCGCGTCGCCGAGAAGGAGCTGGCGCGCACCGTCGTCATGGTGGACGTCGCCGAAGGCATTCCGCAGGGCAAGGGTCTCGACCAGTGGCAGAGCGCTCCGATCGAGGTCTACGACTCGCGGATCATCGGGACCAACGGCTACGACGAGACGGCGGACTCGGACATCGTCATCATCACGGCCGGCATCGCCCGCCGGCCCGGGATGTCGCGCGACGATCTGCTCAACACCAACGCCGGCATCGTCAAGTCGGTCTCCGAGCAGGTGAAGGCGACCTCGCCGAAGGCGATCGTCATCGTCGTGTCCAACCCGCTCGACGTGATGTGCTACGTCGCGAAGGAAGCGACCGGGTTTCCGCGCGAGCGGGTGATCGGCATGGCCGGCGTGCTCGATACGGCACGCTATCGCGCCTTCCTCGCCGAAGCGCTCGACGTCAGCGTCCGCGACATCCAGGCGATGGTGCTCGGCGGCCACGGGGACACGATGGTCCCGCTGATCTCGTACACGAGCGTGAGCGGCATCCCGATCACGCAGCTGATGGATCGCGCCACCCTCGATGCCATCGTCGACCGGACGCGCAACGGCGGCGCCGAGATCGTGAAGCACCTCAAGACCGGCTCGGCGTACTACGCGCCGTCGGCGGGCGCGGTGCAGATGGCCGAGGCGATCGTCAACGATCAGCGGCGCATCCTCCCGTGCGCGGCGTGGCTGGAAGGCGAGTACGGGATGAAGGGGCTCTTCCTCGGCGTTCCCTGCAAGCTCGGCCGGAACGGGCTCGAGAAGGTGATCGAGGTCGAGCTCACGGCAGACGAGCGAGCGGCGCTCGAGAAGAGTGCCGAAGCGGTCCGCGAGCCGATGCGCGCGGTCAAGCTCTGAGACGACGGGCAGCGCGCCATCGGGCGCGCTGCCCGTCGCCGATTCACGAGCCTTGGCGCTGCGCGCCCGGCTGGTCCGGAGAACTCGAAGCGGCCGCCGCGCGTCGACCGATGCATCGGGTCGACTCGCCGTCCGGCATGGAGTGATGCGATCGATGTGGGCGCTGACGCTGTACCGATCGACGATCGGCAAGAAGATGATCATGGCGGTCACGGGCCTCGTGCTCGTGGTGTTCGTCATCGGGCACATGGCGGGGAACCTCCAGCAGTTCCTCGGCCCCGAGCGCATGAACGCGTACGCGGCGTTCCTGAAGAGCACCGGCGAGCTGCTGTGGATCGCGCGACTCGGGCTGATCGCCGCGACGGTGCTCCACGTGCTGATGGCGTATCAGCTCACGATGATCAAGCGCGCCGCGCGGCCGATCGACTACGCGAAGCGCGAGCCGCAGGTCTCCACGGTGGCCTCGAGGACGATGCGCTGGGGCGGCGTGCTCCTGCTCATCTTCATCGTCTTCCACATCCTGCACTTCACGACGGGGACGGTGTTTCCCATCGCGAGCCGTCCCGACGCGCAATATCCGGCGTTCAGCCACACCGACGTATATGGGAACGTCGTGAGCGCGTTCCGGAATCCGTGGGTCGTGGTGTTCTATGTCGTGGCGATGCTGTTCCTGCTCCTCCATCTCTTCCACGGCGCCTGGAGCTCGGTGCGCACCCTGGGCCTGAGCAAGCCGTCGCGCAATCCGCTGCACCGGCGGGTGTCGACGGTCATCGCGGTCGTCGTGTGGCTGGGCTTCACCGCGATCCCCGTCGCCGTGCTTCTCGGAGTGATCCGATAGATGACCCTCGAGCTGAACGCCCGCATCCCTGCCGGCCCGCTGGCCGACAAGTGGGACAAGCACCGCTTCGAGATGAAGCTGGTGAACCCGGCGAACAAGCGGAAATACACGATCATCGTCGTCGGCTCCGGGCTCGCCGGCGGTGCAGCGGCCGCGACGCTGAGTGAGCTCGGGTACAACGTCCGCTGCTACTGCTACCAGGACTCGCCGCGGCGCGCGCATTCGATCGCGGCGCAGGGCGGGATCAACGCCGCCAAGAACTACCAGAACGACGGCGACAGCATCCAGCGGCTGTTCTACGACACGATCAAGGGCGGCGACTTCCGCGCGCGCGAAGCGAACGTGTACCGGCTCGCCCAGATCAGCGTCAACATCATCGACCAGTGCGTGGCGCAGGGCGTGCCGTTCGCGCGCGAGTACGGCGGCCTGCTGGCGAACCGGTCGTTCGGCGGCGCGCAGGTCTCGCGCACCTTCTACGCGCGCGGGCAGACGGGCCAGCAGCTGCTGCTCGGCGCGTACCAGGCGCTGGAGAAGGAGATCGCCAAGGGCGGCGTGAAGATGTTCCCGCGCGCCGAGATGCTCGACCTCATAGTGGTGAACGGTCGCGCGCGCGGCATCGTGGTGCGCGACGAGCTGACCGGCACGATCGAGCCGCATCTGGCGGACGCGGTGGTGCTGGCGACGGGGGGCTACGGCAACGTCTTCTACCTCTCGACGAACGCGAAGGGGTGCAACGCGACCGCCATCTGGCGCGCGCACAAGCGCGGCGCGGCGTTCGCGAATCCGTGCTACACCCAGATCCATCCGACGTGCATTCCGGTCGCGGGCGAGCACCAGTCGAAGCTCACGCTCATGTCCGAGTCGCTGCGCAACGACGGACGCGTGTGGGTGCCGAAGCGGAAGGAGGACGTCGGTAAGAGCCCGACCGATGTCCCAGAACAGGACCGTGACTATTACCTGGAGCGGAAGTACCCGAGCTTCGGCAACCTCTCACCGCGCGACATCGCGTCGCGCGCGGCGAAGGAGGCCTGCGACGACGGTCGCGGCGTCGGGCCCGGCGGACGCGGGGTGTACCTCGACTTCGCCGACGCGATCAAGCGGCTCGGCGAGGATCGGATCCGCGAGCGCTACGGCAACCTGTTCGAGATGTACGAGCGCATCACGGCGGAGAATCCGTACAAGGTGCCGATGCGCATCTACCCCGCCGTGCACTACACGATGGGCGGGCTCTGGGTCGACTACAACCTGATGAGCACCGTGCCCGGACTGCACGTGGCGGGAGAGGCGAACTTCTCCGACCACGGCGCGAACCGGCTCGGCGCGAGCGCGCTGATGCAGGGGCTGGCGGACGGCTACTTCGTGCTTCCGAACACGATCGGCGACTATCTCGCGTCGAACCGGCTCGAGCAGGTGAGCGCCGACGCGCCCGAAGTGAAGGCCGCGGTCGCCGAGGTACAGCAGCGCACGAACAAGCTGCTCGGCATCAAGGGCAAGCGCACGGTGGCGTCGTTCCACCGCGACCTCGGCCGGATCATGTGGGAGTACTGCGGCATGGCGCGCGACGCCGCGGGTCTCCGGAAGGCACTGGAGCTCATCCCGCAGCTTCGCGAGGAGTTCTGGCGTGACGTGCGGATCCCGGGCGCGGGCGCGGAGCTCAATCAGACCCTGGAGCACGCCGGTCGCCTCGCCGACTTCCTCGAGCTCGGGGAGCTGATGTGCCGCGACGCGCTGCATCGCGAGGAGTCGTGCGGCGGCCACTTCCGCACCGAGCATCAGACGCCGGACGGCGAAGCGTTGCGCGACGACGAGCACTTCGCCTACGTCGCCGCCTGGCAGTGGATGGGCGAGGGTACGCCGCAGCAGCTGAACAAGGAGCCTCTCGTCTACGAGAACATCAAGCTCTCGCAGCGGAGCTACAAGTGAGCGGATCGATGAATCTGACCCTGCGGGTCTGGCGTCAGCCCGGCCCCGACGCCGCCGGCGGCTTGAAGGAGTACAAGGCGACCGACATCAGCCCGGACATGTCGTTCCTCGAGATGCTCGACGTGGTCAACGAGCGTCTCATCGAGGCGGGCGACCTGCCGATCGCGTTCGATCACGACTGCCGCGAGGGGATCTGCGGCTCGTGCGGCGTGATGATCAATGGCGTGGCGCACGGACCGTCGAAGGCGACGGCGACCTGTCAGCTCCACATGCGGAGCTTCAGCGACGGCGACACGATCGTCATCGAGCCGTGGCGGGCGCGGGCGTTCCCCGTCATCCGCGACCTCGTCGTGAATCGCGGCGCGCTCGACCGCATCATCGCCGCCGGTGGATTCATCACCGCGCCCACCGGCAGCGCGCAGGACGCCAACGCGCTCCCGATCCCCAAGCAGGACTCGGACGCCGCCATGGACGCCGCGGCCTGCATCGGATGCGGGGCCTGCGTGGCCGCGTGCCCGAACGGTTCCGCGTCGCTGTTCACCGGCGCCAAGATCTCGCATCTCGGACTGTTGCCGCAGGGCCAGCCCGAGCGCTTCCGGCGCGCGCTGAACATGGTCACGCAGATGGATCTCGAGACGTTCGGGCACTGCACGCTGTTCGGCGAGTGCCAGGAGGCGTGCCCGAAGGAGATCAGCATCGACGTGATCTCTCGGATGAACCGGGACTTCCTGCGCGCGGCGGTCACCGCGCCGGCGGCGGCGGCGTCCAGCGGCGGAGACGGTTGACGAGTCCGCGCTGGCCCGCTTGGTGCACGCCTCCGCGGTCTCGCGCCAGGAGCTCGTGATGGCGGACAAGCCGACCGATGGCGGCAGCTTCCCGCAGGATCGCTACAAGAACCCCGAGGCCGCGCTCGGCGGCGCCGACGCGGTCGAGAAGACGACCTACGTCACCGGGAAGGGAACCGATCCGTCGGCGCAGAAGCCGCCCGGCGAGCCGAGCGCGCGTGTGAAGGCAGGAGCGGGGCAGGGAGCGACCTGGGCCATCATCGCCTTTCTCGCCATCGCCGCCGTCCTGGTCTATCTGCTCGGCTACGGCCGCTGAGCGCTCAGAGCCGGGGCAGAGTGACTCCGTGCTGCCCCTGATACTTCCCCTTCTTGTCCCGGTACGAGACCTCGGGCTCCTCGCGCCCCTCGAAGAACAGCACCTGCGCGATCCCCTCGTTGGCGTAGATCTTGGCCGGCAACGGGGTCGTGTTGGAGATCTCGAGCGTGACGTAGCCCTCCCACTCCGGCTCGAACGGGGTCACGTTCGTGATGATCCCGCAGCGGGCGTAGGTCGACTTGCCCACCGTCACCGTGAGGACGTTGCGCGGGATGCGGAAGTACTCGACCGACCGCGCGAGCGCGAAGCTGTTGGGAGGGACGATGCAGACGTCTCCTTCGAACTCGACGAAGCAGCTGCTCTCGAAGTTCTTCGGGTCGACGATCGAGTTCAGGACGTTGGTGAAGATCCGGAACTCGCGGGCGACGCGCATGTCGTAGCCGTAGCTGCTGACCCCGTACGAGATCACCCCCTGACGCACCTGTCGGCCCTCGAATGGCTCGATCATGCCGTGCTCGGTAGCCATGCGGGTGATCCAACGGTCGGACATGATCGTCATGCGCGCTCTGCTCGGGAGGGGAAAAACGAATGGCGGCAAATGCCGCGCAGCGGCGCGAAAGCTATCGGTCGCGCGCACCTTTTGCCACGCAGAGTGCGCCGTTGACACTGCTTCGACGCGCTGGGTAACTTCATGCGCTGCGACTTAGTGAAAGTTTTCACGAAGTGCGGAGACTCATGGAACGCACGTACCTGCCGGTCCTGTTGCTCCTGGGATTCGTCGTCGCCAACGCGGCGCTGATCCTCCTGATCTCGCACCTGACCCTTCGCCCGCGGCCGACGGCGGAGAAGCAGACCGCATACGAATCCGGGATGCCGGTGCTCGGCGATGCCCGCGAGCGGTTCTCGGTGAAGTTCTACATGGTCGCGGTGCTGTTCATCATCTTCGACATCGAGACCGTGTTCATGATCCCGTGGGGTGCGCACTTCCGGCGCCTCTCGTGTGTCGTGGATCTCGTGGCCGGTGCGTGCCCGGCGGGCCAGCTGTCGTTCTTCGGGCTCTGGGAGATGCTCGTGTTCATCGCGATCCTCCTCGTCGGCTTCATCTACGTCTGGAAGAAGGGAGCGCTCCAATGGGACTAGATACCCGTCGCGTGGGGACGGGGGTCGACGTCAGCCCGAGCTCCTCGGAGAGCTGGGTGACGACGCGTCTCGATTTCCTCGTCAACTGGGGGCGCGCCAACTCGTTGTGGCCGATGCCCTTCGGCACCGCGTGCTGCGCCATCGAGTTCATGGCCACGGCGGCGAGCAAGTTCGACCTCGCGCGTTTCGGCATGGAGCGCATGAGCTTCTCGCCGCGCCAGGCGGACGTGCTGATCTGCGCCGGCCGCGTGCCGTTCAAGCTCGCCCCGGTGATCCGGCGCATCTGGCAGCAGATGCCGCAGCCCAAGTGGGCGATCTCCATGGGTGCGTGCGCCTCGACGGGCGGCATGTTCGACAACTACGCCGTGGTGCAGGGGATCGACACCATCATCCCCGTCGACGTCTACGTGCCGGGCTGTCCGCCGCGTCCTGAAGGGCTCATGTACGGCATCATGATGCTCCAGGAGAAGGTCAAGAAGGAGCGCATGGCGGACAAGTCGCTGCGCAACGAGATGGAGCCCGATCCGCAGAGTCAGCTCTACATCCCGCCGTCGCTGATCGACGAGGTCTCCGAGCCGTTCGGCAACGCCGTGCATCAGACGCGGTCGGGGCTGTGAGCGAGACCATCCAGCCGGTCATCGCTGGCCACGCCGAGGACGGCCAGGTCGCGGCACCGAGCACGCCGCGCAACGTCCCCTATCGCGACGGCACCGCCAATCCGTCCGCCGACGCGCTCCGCGCGCGGTTCGGCGATGCAGTGCACCGCGTGGACGTCGTCTGGAACGAGACGACGGTGTTCGTCGACCGGGCGCGCGTGCTCGACGTGGTGCGCTGGCTGCACGACGACCCGTCGCAGCAGTACGACTATCTCTCCGACGTCACCGCGGTGGAGTATCGCGACCTCGATCGGCCGATCGAAGTCGTGTGGCATCTGCGCTCGCTGCCGCACCGCCGCTTCCTGCGTTTGAAGGCGTTGCTGCCGAAAGGACAGCCGCTCGTCGTGCCCAGCGTGTGGAGCGTCTACCGCGGCGCCGATTGGCTCGAGCGCGAGTGCTACGACATGTTCGGCATCCGCTTCGAGGGACATCCGGACCTCCGGCGGCTGCTCATGTGGGAGCAGTACAAGGAAGGCTATCCGCTGCGGAAGGACTTTCCGCTCCGCGGCCGGTTCAGCCGCTCCGAGCAGCTTCGTCAGATCCTCGCGCAGAACCCCGAGGCGAAGTATTCGATGGAAGAGCTGAACGTGCTCGAAGCGTTCGACGAGCTCTCGATCGAGCAGCGCGCACGGCTGCGCGGCGGCGAGAAGGTGGGGGAGTAACCGATGGCGACGACGACACGCACGGTCGAGGTCGAGCTTTCCACGACGGGGCTCGACGCGCAGGGGCGCCCTCAGCGCGTCCCGCTCGCGACGGACGAGGCGGGAAACCTCGTTCCACTGACTCCGACGCCCGCGCTCGAGCCCGAGCTCGAGGGCGAGCACATGCTGATCAACATCGGGCCGCAGCATCCCGCCACGCACGGCGTGCTGCGCCTCGTGCTCGAGCTGGATGGCGAGACCGTCGTGCGGTGCGTGCCGCACATCGGCTACCTGCACTGCGGCTTCGAGAAGATCGGCGAGTACCGGCAGTACAACCAGATCATCCCCTGGACCGATCGCGAGGACTACCTCAACAGCCCGGGGAACAACGTCGCCTTCGCGCTCGGCGCGGAGCGGCTGTTCGGCATCGAGATCACCGAGCGCTGCAAGGTGCTCCGGGTGATCGCCATGGAGCTGTCGCGGCTCATCTCGCACTGCGTCTGGCTCGGCACCTTCTGCATCGACATCGGTGCGTTCACGCCGTTCCTCTGGATCTTCCAGCAGCGCGAGCGCGTGTACCTGATGCTCGAGAGCTGGATCGGCGCGCGGCTCACGACGACGTTGACGCGCGTCGGCGGCATGGGCGCCGACATCCCGGACGGCTGGACCGAGGACCTGGCGCACTTCGTCCGCACCTTCCCGAAGGTGCTCGACGAATGCAACACGATGCTGACGAAGAACGCGATCTGGGTCGGGCGCACGGTGGGGCTCGGCGCGATGTCGGCGGACGAGGCGATCAACTACGGCTTGTCCGGACCGATGCTGCGGGCGAGCGGCGTGGCCTATGACGTCCGGAAGGATTTCCCGTACCTCGACTACGAGACCTACGATTTCGACGTCCCCATCGGCCTGAGCGGGGACGTGTACGATCGGTTCCTCGTGCGCATGGAAGAGATGCGGCAGTCGATCCGGATCCTGGAGCAGGCGCTCAAGCGCCTGCCCGACGGGCCGGTCAACGTCGACGACCCCCGCGTCATCCTGCCGCCGAAGTCGAAGGCGACGAGCGACATGGAGAGCATGATCCATCACTTCAAGCAGGTGATGGAAGGTGCGCGGCCGCCGATCGGCGAGGCGTACGTCGCCGTCGAGAGCCCGAAGGGGGAGAAGGGCTATTACATGGTGTCGGACGGCACGTCGAAGCCGGTGCGCTGGCGCATCCGTCCCCCCTCGTTCGTGAACCTCTCGGCGATCCCGAAGATGGTCGAGGGCCACCTGCTGTCGGACGTGATCGCGATCAACGCGAGCATCGACATCGTGATGGGAGAGATCGACCGATGAGCGCAGCGAATCGGGAGAGCGCGACGCGTAACGAGATGGGAGGCGAGCGCGCTCCAGGCGATCTGGCGCACGGTCTTCACGAGACGGAACCGCACGTCCCGGTGTTCACCGGCGCGCGCCGCGCGGAGCTCGACGAGCTCCTCAGCCGCTATCCGACGAAGATGGCCGCGCTGCTGCCGGCGCTCTGGATCGTGCAGGAGGAGCGCGGCTGGGTCAGTAGCGACGCGATGGCCGAAGTAGCCCAGGTGCTCGAGCTCACGCCGGCGTACGTGAAGGGCGTCGTGTCGTTCTACACGATGTACCATCAGCACCCCGTGGGGCGGCACTTCATCCAGGT
>Ga0207691_10004753_pt1 | contig 13127 bp, 14 predicted proteins | sample KBSM13metaG_FD_184327 | JGI IMG/M metagenome (GOLD analysis project Ga0207691, IMG submission 184327) | Miscanthus rhizosphere microbial communities from Kellogg Biological Station, Michigan, USA - KBS M1-3 metaG (SPAdes) (version 2) | ecosystem: Host-associated > Plants > Roots > Rhizosphere >... | reverse complement strand
TTTTCTCTGCGTCTTGGCGTTTCTCTTTGCGTCTCTGCGTCCCTTCGCCCAGCCCGCGTCCTTGGTCATCACTAACGCCTCCGTATACACGGTAAATAAAAATCAACCCACGGCTGAAGCCGTGGCGATGCTGGGAGACAAAATTGTATTTGTCGGGTCAAACAATGACATCAAAAAATATATTGGCGCCGGTACACAAGTGATAGATGCAAAAGGGATGTTTCTGATGCCCGGTATTATAGAAGGCCATGGTCATATTCACGGCCTGGGTGCTTCTTTGATCAACCTGAACCTGATGAAGGCTAAGAACTGGGATGAGATCGTAGCCATGGTAGGTGAAGCGGCAAAAAAAGCAAAACCAGGCGACTGGATCATCGGTAGGGGATGGCACCAGGAGAAATGGGATCATGCACCGGCAAAAAATTACCTGGGTTATCCGTATTTCCAGGACCTCGATAACGTTTCGCCCAATAATCCGGTTTTACTTTCTCATGCCAGCGGACATAGTGTATATGTGAATGGACTGGCACTTCAACTGGCAGGGATAACCGATAAAACGCCCAACCCGGTTGGAGGCGATATCGTAAAAGATAAAAATGGCCAGGTAGTTGGTGTGCTGGAAGAAAAAGCGATGTCGCTCGTATATCCTGCTTATAATGCCTGGCTGCAAAAAAGACCTTTAGAAGAAAGAAAAGCTGACTTTCAGAAAAGCATCAAACTGGCAGAAAATGAATGCCTGAAAAATGGTGTCACCAGTTTCGTGGATGCCGGTTCAAGCTTTGAGGAAGTGGCGCTGATGAGGGAAATGGCCGGACAGGGAAAAATGGATATCAGGCATTGGGTAATGGTAAGGGCAGGCATTGAAGCGCTGAATGAAAATAAGGCTGTATTTCCGGTGGTGAATGAAGGTAATAGTCATCTCACTGTAAAAGCAGTCAAAGTTTCGCTGGACGGAGCACTCGGTTCGTATGGCGCCTGGTTCCTGGAACCATATAGTGATCGTAAAGACACTTATGGACAAAATACCTTCCCGATGGACGAGTTAAAAGAAGTGGCTGCTTTTTGCTGGGAAAATAACTTACAGTTATGCGTACATGCAATTGGCGATCGCGCGAACCGGGAAACAATAAATATCTATTCAGAGCAGATCATCAAAAATAAATCAAAAGATCACCGCTGGAGGATAGAACACGCCCAACACGTGAACCCGGCAGAAATACCGCGCTTTAAGGAGTGGAGTATAATTGCATCGGTGCAGGGTATACATTGTACTTCCGATGCTCCTTATGTCATAAAGCGACTGGGAGAGGAGCGTGCTGCTACAGGCGCTTATATGTGGCGGGCTTTTACAGATGCAGGTGTGTTGGTGAATAACGGAACCGACGTACCTGTTGAAAACATCGATCCATTTGCCAATATTTATGCAAGTGTCACCAGGAAACTGGCCGATGGGTCTACATTTTTTCCGGCACAGAAAATGACCCGTGATGAGGCGCTTTACTCTTATACCATGGCAAATGCGATCGCTACATTTGAAGAGAAATCAAAAGGATCAATAGAAGCAGGTAAATATGGAGATCTTGTGCTGGTGTCAAATAACCTGGCGAATTGTCCGGAAGACCAGATCAAAAGCACCAAAGTATTGATGACCATAGTTGGTGGCAAACTGAAATATCAATCCAGGCAATGAGATCACTGATCATTATTTTTTTACTGGGCTTTGGTTTTACATCAGTCTCACAACCCAGGACCGATAGTTTATTGTTGAAACTTCTTTCTGGCAGCAGCTATTCGTTGGTAAAAGATGTCATAAATCAAAAGGACAGCTTCAGATTGCAGATCATTTATACAGAGATCAACAGGAATAGATTTAACGAGCCAACCTTTCGTAATTATTATTTTAACGTCGATACAAACATTTATTTCAATCCGGCTTCAACGGTGAAACTTCCGCTGGCATTACTGGCTTTGGAGAAACTGAATGAGCTGGATAAAAAACAGGTGAATAAATATAGTGACATGCTGATTGACAGTAGCCAAAGCTGGCAGTCTCCGGCTTATACTGATTATACTTCAGAAGATGGAAAACCATCCATCGCGCAATATATCAGGAAAGCATTCCTGGTGAGTGATAATGATGCCTATAACAGGCTTTACCAATTTGTAGGGCCGCAAACCATCAACCGGAAATTGCACGATAAGGGGTTCGATGGAACAAGAATTACAAGACAATTCCTTGGACTAACGGTTCAGCAGAACCGATATACTAATGCAATCCGGTTTGTCAATAAAGAAAATTCGCTACTCTACCTGCAACCGGCAGCATTTAATCCTGATTCATTTTATTTTGGAAAGACCATCAAATTGGGAAAGGGTTATATGAATAGTAAGGATAGCCTGATCAATGAACCTATCGATTTTACAAAAGTGAATTGCCTTCCTCTCGAAGATCTGCAGCAGATGGTAAAATCAGTTATGTTTCCTGAATCAATGCCTAAATCAAGGCGGTTTAAATTGACAAAAAACGATTATAGTTTTTTATACCAGTATCTTTCACAGTTTCCAGGTGAGACAAACTATCCCAAGTATGATAGCAGCGAATATTACGACAGTTATGTGAAATTTTTTTTCCGCAATGAATCGCACAAAATGCCTGCAGATGTGAGGGTTTTTAATAAAGTTGGATGGGCCTATGGATTTTTAATTGATGCTTCTTATATAGCTGATTTCAAGAACGATGTTGAGTATATGCTGAGTGCTGTCATCTATGTAAATAAAGACGGCATACTGAATGATAACGTGTATGAGTATGATTCCATCGGATGGCCATTCATGTATCAGTTGGGTCAAACCATTTACCAGTATGAGCTGCAGAGGCCCAGAGAATTCAAACCTGATCTGAAAAAATTCAAGATGCAATATGAATTCAGAAAGCCGGATGACAGACCAACTATTAAAAACGTAGATAATTAATTGCAATGAAAGATCAGCAACAGAACCTGCTTACAGCTATTATTGCTGCCTGGCTTGTAGCGGGTACACTGGACTTATCTGCAGCAGTAACCCAGACAATTATAATGGGCCGTGACCCATTAAAAATGCTACAATATATTTCCAGCGGACTTTTAGGTAAGGATGCTTTTGCCGGCGGAATTACCTATTCTTTTCTGGGAATTGCCCTTCACTATTTCATTGCATTGATGTGGACTATATTATTTTTCCTGATATATCCTAAAATGGAATGGTTGTCGCAAAACAGGGTGGTAACAGGTATCCTTTACGGAACTTTCGTGTGGCTGATCATGAACAGGATCGTTGTACCTTTGAGCCGGATACCGGGTGGATCTTTTAATTTGAAAAATGCACTGATTGGTTTATCAATTATAATTGTGGCAATAGGATTACCCCTTTCATTTATGGCTTACCGGTATTATAAAATTAAACCTGGAACATCTGTATGAATAAACTTGCATTTTGCATATGTTTTTTGATGATGACTCCTTGCCTGTTTGCACAACACCATATGGAAAATTCTATTGGATATGCAGACAGTGTTAATTCCGGGATCATTGTTTCAGATACAATGAAAGGAAGTCCGCATAGAGTCACCATGACCAATATTGGAAATGCGCATGTACATATTGAATACGGATCTCCGGGAGTGAAAGGAAGAATTATTTGGGGAGGATTGGTAGCATACGATAAGGTATGGGTAGCCGGTGCACATAATGCAACGATAATTAGTTTTGGCAAAGACGTGATTTTTGGAGGTAAACATATTCCGGCAGGCATGTATGGTTTCTTTGCCATACCCGGAAAAGATAAATGGACGGTCATTCTGAATTCAAAAGCAGAAATGCATCTTGCAGATGAGTACGAAGAAAAAAATGATATCGCGCGGATAGAGGTTAAGCCTGTGGCGCTGAAAAAAGAAGTGCCTCGTTTGACATATATTATTAAAGAAACCGGAAAGAATAAAGGCGATGTGATCCTTCAATGGGATAAACTTGAGGTTAGCATACCGGTTTCGGCCAAATAGACTGCTTGCGCTTTGATGGATACCGATCGAGAAAAAAACGAACGAATTAGATGAATAAAATCCAATTAAAAGAGCGATGTATTGCAGTTATCCTGGAACGGATGGATGGATTGCATAAGGCCATGAAACAGGCTCAGGATGCAGCCAATAACGAAACAAAAAGCAGTTCAGGGGATAAATATGAGACCGGCAGGGCAATGAACCAGCTGGACAAAGACATGTATGCGCGACAGTTAGCTGAGAACAGCAAAGAACTCGCCGCAATAATGGAAACAAACTGCGATGAACTGAGTGTTACCGCGGGTATCGGAAGTTTTATTAAATGTGATGGTGCGAGTTTTTTTATCATTGCCGGACTGGGGAAACTGGATTATGAAGGCGAAACCATTTTTATTATTTCACCAAATGCTCCACTGGCAAGATCAATGCAGGGAAAAAAGAAAGGTGAATCTTTTGTTTTCAATAACAGGCAGTTGACTATTCTTGAAATTTATTGACGGATCAAATCAAGCCATGACCTTTCTGAAGTTTTATTGATTCTATAGCAGTCCAGTCACTTCAACACGGCATTGCTTCTTACTGCTTTCAAATGCCAGTTCTATAATGCGGATAATATTGAAACCATTTTCAGGACTTTCCAGTACAGGAGCATTTTCTCTTATTGAAGCATATACATTTTTATAGTAGTTGCCGAATCCGCCCTGGACAGAAGGATAGATTTCCCTAATAATCTTTCCATCGATCTCCGTGTGTATCAATCCGAATTGAGATTCCGGTTCTTTTCCCCAATCTGCCGAAACAGGTAGTTCACCAGCTTTTAATAATTCTTCCTGCGGATCTTCTCCATATTTAATAAATGATCCCTTTGTGCCGTGCATCATGTAACGCGGACCCATCTCACGGACAAGCATACCTGATTTTAGCAATACTTTGAGGAATCCATAGTCGAGCCTCACATCAAAATAATCGTCAACAACGGAATAGGATTTTTGCATTCGGATATCCGCGTTGATATATTTCGGATGTCCGAATAACTGTAAAGCCTGATCTACCAGATGCGAACCAAGGTCATAAAAAACGCCACTTCCCGGTGTGGGTTTTTCTCTCCATAAACCATAAGTGCGGGGATCGGGGCGGTAGCGATCATAGTGTGCTTCAAATTCATGGAGTTCGCCAAGCAATTTTTTTTGAAGAATATCTTTCATCGTCAAAAAATCCGCTACGTAACGCCTGTTATGATAAACAGAACAAACCTTTCCCGTTTTGCGGGTTAATTCTACCAGAACGAGAGCTTCAGCGGAGCTATTGGTAAATGGTTTTTCCACCACTACATTCTTACCCGCTTCGAGAACCATTTTAGCATAAGGAAAATGTGTTTCGTTTGGTGAAGTGACCACCACGAGTTCAATGCGATCATCCTTCAATAACTCTTCAATACTTCTATACACAGTCACCCATGGATATTTTTCTTTCGAATGTTCACTGTTCCTTTCTACTACGGCCAGGAGTTCAAACTCAGGCATGGTAGTAAGAAAAGGTGCATGAAAAGTTTTTGAAGAAATGCCAAAACTGACTAAAGCCGTGCTGATAGGTTTCATGTAATATCCTTATGTGAATTGGGTAAATTTAGGACATAGAGGGTAAGGAATAATTTTTTTTGAGCCATTAAAAAGACCACTTTAAATTTCATCCTTTTTCTATGCCGTCCATACCAAGTGATTATGGATTCTGACAGGAAATTGATCCCTTTAGAAAAATCACGCTTATGTCACAGATCATTTGCCTGATGACGCTTTTTTTATTGAGCGCATGTGGCAGTCAATCACAGGAACAGAAAGCTGACCGGGAAGTGGGAGGAAGGTGTGAAGGATGTGAAGCAGCACTTATAGGAATGCCATCGAACGTTAGTTGGGATGGCCGGATTGCTCCCCAGGGCGAGCCCGGGCAACCTTTGGTAATGGAAGGAGTGATCTATAAAAAAGATGGAAAAACGCCGGCTGAAGGTGTTATACTTTATGTTTATCACACCAATGCTGCGGGCGTGTATGCACCGGCACCCGGACAAACGGGAATGGTTGCCCGTCATGGTAAACTCAGGGGTTGGGTAAAAACCGGTAAGGACGGAAAATATCGTTTTACCACAATCAGGCCTGCTACCTATCCAAATACCACATTCGCTGCCCATATTCACCCCATGATAAAGGAGCCAGGTTTTGAGGTCTACTATATCGATGAATATGTTTTCGCTGATGATCCTTATGTAAAGGGAGATTACGATAAAGAGCAGGAAAAAAGGGGCGGCTCAGGTGTAGTAACACTAAAGAAAGATGCGTCAGGAGTATGGCGTGGAAACCGGGACATCGTACTGGGTCTGCATATTCCGGGCTACTAGAAATTTTAGACTTCAAACTGCTATCGATAATCTGCAATTCTATATATTTGCACCCCTGATTGGGAAGTTGTACTTACTGTCAACCGACAACAGTCAACTCTCAACTAAGACTGCCCAGGTGGCGAAATTGGTAGACGCACTGTGTTCAGGTCGCAGCGTTCGCAAGGATGTGCTGGTTCGAATCCAGTCCTGGGCACCACATTGGAAAGCTCCGATTTTTCGGAGCTTTTTTATTTCCATGTTCTTTATAACCCTGGTGTCGGTCTGTATATCCGAGATATGACCGTTCTTAATTTTATGGTTCGATATGAATTTTCTTCAAAATCAAATTTTTCTAAAAATAGTAAATAAGATATCTGCCCTAAGCCGTTCATAGCAATATTTAATTCTGTAGCAGAAATGAAAAATGAAATGCTGATTGAAACGAATAGCAACTTATGTAGCCATTTTACCATTGCGGACAAATTAGCCAAGAAAATGGCAGAACCATTTTAGCCTTTCCTTTCAAGTGTTTGTTTATTCAGTTCTTTATCTGATTTTTTCTTTAATTTCTCAAACAACCAAACCGTCATTAATAGCCATGCAAAGCCAATACAGAAGCCTGCCAAAACATCGCTTGGATAGTGTACTCTTAAATACACCCTGCTAAAGCCTATTAATATTGAAAATAGAATTAGGATGGAACCTATTACGTATTTGTACAGTTTAGGTATATCTGTTTTCCATATGAGGTAAGTGAGCAAGCCGTAAAAGATAAAGGCTGACGTGGCGTGACCGCTTGGGAAACTAAAGTTTTCTAATTTGTCAATTAATGGATTGGGTGGCCGGAGACGGTGAAAAGATAATTTCATAAAGTAGTTCACTACAAAGCCACCGATGCCAATAGCTGCAATTTCTAATGCTCTTTTCCAGTTTTTGAGAACCACATACAAAAGCACCAAAGCACCGTAAGCTATTTGTAAAAAAGTGGCGGAAGCGAAGGAGGTAACTCCCTTCATAAAGCCGGTAAAGTTATCACTTATTACATTTGTTGAAAGGAAAGCTAAAACCCTGTTATCTGCTGCATCTTCTTTTTCCCATAGCACTTCATGCATAATGAACGCAAAGAAAAATATTGCTGCCATAAAAAGGATGAGCAGGATTAATAAACCAAGGGGTAGTTTTTTGAAATATTTTTTATTGAAGGATTTTGTGCTTTGCATATAATGGGAAAGTAAAGATATTGAACCTGCAACTGTAAATCCGTTTGCCTTGATATTCACGGGATTAGCTTTCAGCAATTCATATTGTCGGAGCACTTATCATACTAACTATGTTCTTGCTCAAAAGCGCGGTAAAATTTTACTGATCTCTATAAAGAAATTGCAGCTGGTTCTTTGGGAACAATAACCTGTAGCGCTGCCGGTAGAAGTGAAGCTTCAACCGATTTTATTTTCCCGAGGTATTCACCGTCTACCTGGAAATGTACTGGTCGTTTTGAGCGGATATATAAATGATTGGTTTGGTATAACACCGTTTTTTCCGGGTTATATTCAGCATGTGTGAACAGCATTTTGAATATCTCCATTGCGGAGATTTTTTTTATCACAACCACTTCGAATAGCGCATCATCGAGATTTCCCACAGGGTTGATCAGTGCACCGCTCCCATACATCGTCCCATTCGCTAACACGATCATCGCTGCTTGCAATTCCACCTTCTCGTTTCCTACTGTCATGGTCACTTCCATAACAGGATGGCGAAACAATGCTTTTGCTGCTGCACGCAGATACCCCCAGTTTCCTCTTCCGGATTGTTGCTCAAAACGACGAACCAGGTCCGCATTATATCCGATATCACTGAGATGTATACATACATGACCATTGACCCGAACCAGGTGTATTGTCCGCTGACTACCGGTCACCAACAACCGCATCGCGGCTTTAGGCTCAATTGGAATTCCTAATTCTTTTGCCATCCCGTTCGCTGAACCGGCTGGTAAAATGCCTAACCGAATCTCCGTCTGCAATACACTTTCGGCGACTAGTTTGATTGTTCCATCACCCCCCACGGCAACGGCGATGTCGGGCTTCATTCCAATTATTTTTTTCCTCAATTGTTCCGTTGTCGCTTCCTTTGGTATCGTAATGATTTCAATTTGTTCGGGCTGTTGGTGAAAGTGGTTACGAATGATATCGCTCCAATTTGTTTCACCCGGTCCGGAAACCGGGTTCACCAAAAACAAGATTTTCTGTGTTACTATCGCCGAGGTTTCCATGGGTTCTTGATTATTTTATTTTGGGTATGTGCTTTGTTTACCTTAGGACTATGATCATGGAAAAAGATGGGCCACCTCCAATCTACACTGTTAAAGTATACCACGGATATGGTCACACCAATAATTGTACTGTATTCGGGCATGTGTTCGCCGGTGCTACCAATATGCGTAATTATGACCGTTCAAATACCTGGCAGAATATTGTGCACCTTGTCCGTTTGTTTTTGCTGCGTCCCAAAGCAGGCGTACCTGTACGGCTCACCTGGAACCAGCAACAATTTCACACTACTACTGCCGCAGACGGTTTCTTTACATTTAATTGGTCATCTGACCATTCCATTCCTGCAGGCTGGCATTCAGTTGTGGTCGATGCATTAAGCGAGGAAGGTTTAATAATTAACAGCGGTACAGGAAAGCTTTTTGTTCCACACCTGACCCAACTCGCGATCATCTCGGATATTGATGATACGGTTCTGGTTTCTCATTCTTCGACCATTTTGAAACGGTTGATTTTGCTTTTCACGCGCAATCCACAGAGCCGACAGGCTTTTGCCGGCATCATGGAATTGTACAAGTGGCTCGCGGAAGCGCGCACTGAAGACGATACACCTAATCCTTTTTTTTATGTCTCGAGCAGCGAATGGAACCTCTACGATGACCTCGTGGATTTTTTTCGTTTCAACCATCTACCAGAGGGCAGTTTTTTACTTAACCAGGTAAAACGTTGGTATGATCTGTTAAAAACCGGTAAGACGAAACACCAGGGTAAACTTCTTCGTATAGTCCGCATTGTAGAAGCTTTTCCACATCAACAGTTTATTTTATTGGGAGACAATTCACAAAGTGATCCTTTCATCTATCGAACCATCGCTGAAAAATATGGGGATCGAATTGTGGCGGTATTTATCCGCAGCGTTGTACCAAAACACGATCCCGATACGCAAGTTATCCTAAAAGAAATCTCGAAAAAAGGTATTTCGACCCAACTTTTCAAGGATAGCGATACTGCATTAGTTCATGCAAAAATAATGTTCGGTTGAGCGGTTATCAATACGAAACTGAAAGCGAATAAATCATGATACAAGATACACCGGGACCTTTCCAATTCCCTACTTTAAATTTATATATGCTATTACTCGGATGTCGTCCGCCGGGAAGAAATACAGAGCAGCATGATATTTTTTTTGGCATTGGTGAAAATTTGCGGGACCTGGTTCCCGTTATCAAAAAATCCTGGCCTGAGACGAAAGGTAATATTCATATTGATGCCTGGAGACCGGTCAACTTCGTGGAGGGTTATCACATTGCCGTAACAAAGGCGACTAACTCTACAGTGACAGTAGAAAAAAGTCCTGACCTTTTTTTTATTAATCTCGGCGGTTATAAACCTGGCGAGTTTGATGAGTTTCACTATAAATTGATTGTCGTCGCAAATGACCTGGAAGAAGCCAAATCAAAAGCAAAAAAAACCACCTTCTTTAAACATCACTCCGTTGAAAAGTCTGATTATTATCCAAATGCCACAGCTCACATTGATGACAAATTTGGTATTGATATTGATGATGCTTACCGGCTCGAAGATATTTTGCCGGCGGTATTCAAAGAACAGTATGCCTTGCAAATCACTGCTACCGAACAATCTTCAGAGAAGGATCCGTTACACCTGGGATATTTCAGGTTGGTCGATTTATAATAGAATAAAATGGGAGGAAGTAATTAAGTTTTTCATGTAGCCATCATCGTTGGTGGCCCCGTCGGTAGTAAATCTTGTTGAAGCCCGATGTAAATAATAAAAGAATGGAACAGATAACTGCGTTACTAACCTTGATCCTTTTGGAAGTCATTTTAGGCATTGATAACATCATTTTTATTTCCATTGTTACTTCCCGCTTGCCCATGCATCAGCAAAAGAAAGGGAGGATTATCGGTTTACTAATGGCCATGCTGATGCGCCTGCTCCTCTTAACGATTATTTCGTACATCTTAAAGTTGCAAGGCAATCTGTTTCAGGTGTTTTCGATGGACATATCCGGTAAGGACCTGATCCTGATAGCCGGCGGACTGTTCCTATTGTATAAGAGTTCAAAAGAAATTCATCATAAAATGGAAGGTGAATCCGGAGATACTTCGCAGAAAATAAAAGTAACAACCTTTGGTAGTGCAATCGGTCAAATTCTGATTCTTGACCTGGTGTTTTCCATAGATAGCATCATAACTGCGGTAGGTATGGTTGATGAACTATGGATAATGTACACCGCCGTTATTGTGAGTGTCGGCATAATGTTGATTGCCGCAGCGCCAATAAGCAATTTCGTAAATAAGCATCCTTCCTTTAAAATACTTGCATTGAGTTTTCTATTGTTGATCGGTGTGTCATTGATTGGGGAAGGATTGGAATTTCATATTCCCAAAGGATATATCTACTTTTCAATGGCTTTTGCTATGCTTGTGAATTTTTTCCAAATGCGAACGGGCAAGTCAAAAGAAGGCCCGGTACAAACTCATGAACATTACCTGTCAAAGGACGTAGAAACCACGAAAGACATGCCGTAGAGAAATGTTCAAACCTGTGATATTCGGAGTGAGTGTTTGCATGCCTGTGAGATACTAACGCACTAATCAAACGCAGTTTATGACTTTCACATTTCATGTTCAACTTTAATAATAACTTCGCCGTATGCGGCTATTGCTATCGCTCATATTAACCTCTTTCGTTTTCTTCGCTCCACAAAACAGCGGTGCAACCGAACTATCTGGAAAGAAAACTATAGCTGCATCTGCATATGGCATTTCCGAAATGGACGTAACCGGCTATTCGGAATACGGCCGTCAGTCAGTATCCATTCTACACTACGGCTTCCGTCATACAACAAACCAACACAGATCTCTTCACGGTAGTCATCCTGATCATACAAGTTTAAATTTTGCCCTGGTTGGAATCCTTCTTCCTGCAAACAGTCTTCAGGAAGGGTATACTCACTGCATACCTATAGGGATGAAACTGCTATTTCCAAAACATTATTTTTGGTAATTCTTCCCCTCTCAATGCTGTATTGATTCTTAATTCTCATCCGGTAATAACCGGTAGAATCGGCCATTTATCACCTTTAAACTGTATTGTCATGTCAACTATATTGGTTGCAATAATTATTATTGCCATAGCTGTAATACCCACATCTATCTTTATTCGCCTGCATAAACGGCGTGAACAAAAGCGCTTTGCAACGCTTCGTGCCCATTTCAAAAAAACAGGAGCTAAACATGGACTGTCATTTACGCATGAAGAAATCCTCAAAGACAAAATGCTGGGGTTCGATACAAACAATCAAACCCTGGTGGTGTATGCTTTTGACGCTCCACACAACGAGATAATTGCAGATTTAACTAATGTGGAGGACTGTACTATTTATAAAGAGTATTACCATACCGGGGACGCAAACGCAGGGCTGGTGCTTACTCAAATGGGTTTGAAAATAGTGTTTTCAAACACCACCCCATCGTTGGCAATCGACTTTTTCTGTAACCAGTCGAATGTAACTTACGAACTACCAGAGCTGGAGAAAAAGGCCAAAGAATGGCAAAAACTGATTGCGCAAAAATCGTCACGGAAATTCGTGCAGGGAAAACGTCATTAGTTAATCAGGCATATTTTTTCACCTCTAAAAATGAACTTACATGTCAGCTATAAATATTCCGCTGTCTCGCTATTTAGGGCGAAAAATAAAGAAGTTTTGGAACCTGACAGCACTTGCTAAAAGATTCAATCTTGCAGTAACAAAGCAGGAAAGTCTTCGTAATCAGCTCATTGGCCTGGATAGCATTAATCGCAAACTATTGCTGGTAAAGAAAGAAAAAGATCAGGCTGTTTGCCGCGTTGTTGATTTGCAGGACTTGCAACATTGTTCTATTAAAAAAGTGTACAGCAGCATACAGGCCGGCGATCTTCAAACAAAAGGTCTGAATCATTATTTACAATCCATTTCGCTTCAACTTGGATTTAAAACTGCCGCGGAACCTATTGCTGTACACTTCTACGAAAATGGTTATAACACAGTAAGGCAACAGTCCTTACTGGAAGCCGCCGCTAAAAAGTGGGAAGGCATTGTTTCAGACCTGCTAATGCGATAATCGATAACATTTACGGATAGACTTTAACCATCTATTAATTTAATAATGAGCAGTAAACTAGTTTCTTTTTGTAAATTTGTATAAATGACCAGTACGTATAGAAATATCAGTTCTACTTCTACAGTTACTCATGTTATACTGGACATGACTGATTGCTATACATGCTCATTTCCTGAGTTTATTCCTTTCTGTTCTTCCCTGTTCTATATTTCTACCTTCAAGGATTTTAACACGTTAGCCCAAGCCTAACCTGTCTTAAGGGGCTTGGGGTTGTTTGCTGTGTACTCAATTAGTAATCACTAATTAACGTG
>Ga0207691_10004750_pt1 | contig 13136 bp, 15 predicted proteins | sample KBSM13metaG_FD_184327 | JGI IMG/M metagenome (GOLD analysis project Ga0207691, IMG submission 184327) | Miscanthus rhizosphere microbial communities from Kellogg Biological Station, Michigan, USA - KBS M1-3 metaG (SPAdes) (version 2) | ecosystem: Host-associated > Plants > Roots > Rhizosphere >... | reverse complement strand
CCCAGCCGGCGCAGGCGGTCATCCAAGCCCATCGCCAGCAGAGCGAGGAAGCCAGCGAGGAATCCGAGGACACCCCACGGAATCACCCAGGTCGCGTGCTGCAGCAACCGTCCGAACATCGACACGATCGATCCGGTCGCGATCAGATCGCCCAGCAGCAGGAACCACGCAGCAAGCGCGATGTAAGGCAGCAGGACGATGGAACTCAGGACGTGCAGCGTTCGATGCATCGCGCATGGCTCGATTCGAATGACGCAAGCATAGCGCCGGGCGGCGGCTGCGTGCAGCGCTCCACCCTCCAAAGCTGCGGGGCATGCCGGAGGGCGTAGACGATCGGTGGCACGGGCACAGCTGGCATTCATTCAGGACGCGCCTGCGATTATCCCGGCCCTGTTGTCCGCAGCTTGGATTGTCATGGCGAATTCCAAGATCGCCACGACCCGGTTCGAACTGCGCCGCCGTTTGTCGATGGAGGAATACATGAAAAAGATCAGTGATGTCATGACTCGCGATGTCCAGGTCGCAAATCCGGACGACACCATCCAGAAAGCCGCCACCATGATGGCCAAGGCCGACGTCGGCAGCCTGCCGGTCGGAGAAAACGATCGGCTGGTCGGAATGGTCACCGACCGCGATATCGTACTGCGCGCAGTCGCTGAGGGTCGCAACCTGAAAACATCCGTGCGCGACGTAATGACGGCGCACATCCATTATTGTTTCGACGATGAAGACGTGACCGCGGTCGCCGAGAATATGGCAGGATTGAAGGTGCGCAGGCTCGCCGTGCTCAGTCGCGACAAACGCCTCGTCGGCATCGTGGCGCTCAGCAACGTCACGAACAGCGGCGAAGCCAAGGCTTCGAGCGAACTTCTCAAAGGCGTCGCGGAGCCGCACCACAAGTAACCGGCCACAGGGGAGCGGCAATGAAACTTCCGGCGTCGATTCTTGCCATTGCGTTGGGCGCGTTGCCGTGCTGGCAGGCACGCGCCGCCAATGTCGAAGGCGCGGGAAATGAAGCGGCCTCTGGCGGGACACCTGCCGATGGATCCCCCGCAATGGACGAGTGCAAGCAAGCCGAACGCGACAAGGGTCACGGCGAGAAAACGAGCGAAGTCGTGTGCGCGGCAAAGACCGCATTCCAGAATCGGATCCGCAGGAAGAAGGAACTCGAGCCGGTAGAAATGACCGTCGGATCGCCGCCGATGCAGACGGACGATACGGACACGCCAGGGCCGAACAATTGGGAAGTCAACATCGTGGCTTCCGGTGCGGTTTCCGGATCGGAACACCGCATTGAAGCGCCGACACTCGACGTCAATTACGGCGTCGGCGAGTCGGTGCAGCTCACGTATGAATTGCCGTATGTTTTCCTGAAGGAACGCAGCGATTCGATGTCCGTGCCGGAGTATTCCAGCGCAAGCGGCATCGGCGATTCGAAATTCGGCGTGAAGTACCGGTTCTACGACAACGACGAGAGCGGTCTGTCGTTTGCGATTTATCCGCAGATCGAGTTCCGGACGCCGGGTGCGAGCCGGCGCATTTCGGAAGGCAGCACCGAACTGATCCTGCCGATCCTGATGACGCGTGAATTCGAACACGCGTCGATCAGCGCAAATGCGGGTGTCGAATTGTCTGATGGCGACCACCGTTATTTCGCGAGCTTCGGCGCGGGCCGGCGATTGAGCGACCACGTCGCATTGCTCGCGGAGATCGCCGGCACCGACCTCAACGCCGCGGACGAAAAACGCGTCCTGCTCAACGTCGGCCTCAAGTGGAAGGTCTCCGATACGCAGGCACTGTCCGGTTCGCTGGGCCGGGACGTCTACGCCGGCGGCGATCAGCGCGAGAGCAACTATTTCTCGCTCGCGTACCAGAAGCAGTTCGGCGACTGAACGGCACACTGCCGCGGCAGGGGCAGGTTTCGGCCTGCTGAAACATGATTTTTACGCGATTGTTCCATTCGCGTACCGGGCCGGGCGCTACTCTGGAAAAGTCTTCCCACGAAGACTTCCAGATTGTTCGTAGCGAGGAGAGTTGCCATGAAAAAAATCAGCGACGTCATGACTCGTGACGTATTCATCGCCAGTCCGAATCAGACGATCCGTGAAGCAGCCGGAGCGATGGCGAAAGGCGACGTCGGCAGTCTGCCGGTCGGCGAAAACGATCGACTCGTCGGCATGGTCACGGACCGCGACATCGTATTGCGAGCCGTCGCGCAGGGACGCGATGCGAAGACGCAGATTCGCGAGGTCATGACGGAACACATCCAGTACTGCTTCGACGACGAAGACGTCACGGGTGTCGCGGAAAACATGGCCCAGCTCGGCGTGCGCCGCCTGCCCGTGCTCAATCGCGACAAGCGCCTCGTCGGAATCGTCGCGCTGAGCAACGTCGCCAACTGCGGCGAGCCGAAGGCGGCCAGCAAGCTGCTCAAGGGCGTTGCCGAACCGCATCACTGAGGGCCGTTTCGGACGATCGACGTCGCACGCGCCGCAGCTTCTTTGGATTTCGAGCGCGCAAAAGGATTGGACGCGCTCGCGCGCCGTAACAAGCGTGCAAAGTCGCCGAGTCGCCAGCGCCGTGCACGCATTCCCGATTGGCAGGAAGTTAAAAAGCCAGCCAGCACGCGATGACGTCAGTGCGAATTGTCTGCGTGCGACGGCTCTTCTGCGTGCATGCGCTGGATCAGCGCGGTGGCCCCGCCGTCGAACCGCAGCAGGAAACTGGATCCGTTGTGTTCGGAGGACAATACCTTGACCGGGCCGCGTTTCTGTGCGGCCTCCACGTTCGCGGCATGGAATTGCTCGGACGTACCGGTCGGATTGAGCACGAGTGGCGGGCTCAACGGTTCGAAACCCGTGAATGGACCGGAACTAAAACCGCGCATCGGAAAGCGTTGCATCCACATGAAGAATTTCCCTTCGTGCGGGATCCACACACGATCCGACTGATGCGCGGTGACGCCGAGCGCTCCGAACGCGTTCCAGACACGCAAGATGTGCGCCTGCGTGCAGTCGGCAGACGCGCATTCCTGCAGCACGAAATATTCGTCGTTGGCGATGTGCGTGAAACGCACGCTCAGGATATCGCCCTGCTGAAACGGCTCGGCCGGATAGACGACCGCCGACATCTTCGGATCGACCTGAAAGTTGCTCGAGATCAGATAGCCGCCGTGATGCTCTTCCCACTGCGGCGCCCTCACGTTGACGTCCGGCAGCACGGGCTGCGCGGCTGCCGGCGTGGCCAGCAATCCCAGAATCGGCATCGCGGTCGCGAGCCAGGCCATGCGTTCCATGACGTGCATCAGTTTGCCTCCTGCCGGACTGATCGGCGTCCGTTCAAGAAAGACCGAACGGACTGTCGAAAATTCCCGCCTCGGCACGCTACGCCGCATTGGACGGCGCCAGCAAGCGCGCACGTGTAAAAATCCGTAAGAATTCCGCGTACGGGTAGTCGTCCTCGGGCCGTTCGCCGCCGGGCACGAATCTGCGCTATTTCACCTACGACGTGACTAGTGGCCACGTGTTGTGGTTCAACCCAGGGCTTGACCACGAACAGCGTCACGGTCCAGCAGTTCGTCACGCAGAGGGTGACCGACGACCTGAACTGGGTCAGCCAAAAGCGCTGATCGCTGCACGAACTGGAAGCAAGTAAGATCGGCGCCGCACCAGCGCTGCCGTGCGGCAGCGCCCCGTTGACCATCAACCCTGTCGAGGAGGATTTTTTCATGCACGTGCGCAGCGCAGGCATTGCCTCCGGTTTGCTGATCCTGATTTGCATTCCAGCAATGGCGCAGACGCCATCGGCGGAGGTGAAAAAATTCATCGCGCACGACGATCCCGCCATCGCGCTGACCCACGTGCGCGTCATCGACGGAACCGGGGCTCCGGCACAGGAGGACCGCACGGTCGTGCTGCGCAATGGCAGGATCGAATCGGTCGGCGACGGCGCGGCGCCAACCGGCGCACGCGTCATCGACCTTGCCGGCCGCAGCGTCATTCCCGGCCTGGTCGGCATGCACAACCATCTGATGTACACGGCGTCGATCAACCTCGACGAAGACGACAAGATTCCTCCGCCTGGGTTTCTCGTCACGGAACTCGCGTTCTCGGCGCCACGCCTGTACCTGGCGTCCGGCGTCACGACGATGCGCACGACCGGCAGCATCGAGCCGTACACGGACCTGAACATCCGGCGGCTCATCGACGACGGCAGGATGCCCGGGCCGCACATCGACGTGACCGGACCATATCTGGAGGGGGTAGACAGTTTCTTTCCCCAGATGTCGGCTCTGAAGACGCCGGACCAGGCAGCAAAAACCGTTGCGTTCTGGACGAGCCAGGGCGCGACGTCGTTCAAGGCGTACATGAACATCGCCGCGGACGTGCTCGGCGCGGCGATCAAGGAAGCGCACAAGCACGGAGTCAAGGTGACCGGCCACCTGTGCTCCGTCGACTGGCGCCAGGCCGCGGCGCTCGGCATCGACGATCTCGAACACGGTCCCGTGTACACCGATTCCGAATTCGTGAACGATCGCAAGAAGGATGTGTGCCCGCAGATTCCCGCGATCGTTGCGTCGTGGGAAAAACTCGACGTCGACAGCGCTCCGGTCAAGGCCCTGATCGACGACCTGGTCAAGCGCCATGTCGCCGTGACGTCGACGCTGCCGGTATTCGAAGCGGGCATCACGACGCGGCGCGTGCTGTCGCAGCGGCAGGCGCAGATGCTGTCGGCCGAATCGCTGCGCAGCTACCTCGCGGCCCGCGCCTCGGCGGCGGTCGCGCCCGGACGCGCGGAAAAAGCGGAGGCCGCGCTGAAAAAGGAGATGGCATTCGAACTCGCATTCGTCCGCGCGGGCGGCCTGTTGCTGGCCGGGCCCGACCCGACCGGCAACGGCGGCACGCTGCCCGGATTCGCCGACCAGCGCGAACTCGAGTTGCTGGTCGAGGCCGGGTTCACGCCCCTCGAAGCAATCCACATCGCGACCGCGAACGGCGCGACTTTCGAAAAGCGCATCGACCGCATCGGCACGATCGCCGCCGGCAAGCAGGCGGATCTCGTCGTCGTCAAAGGTGACCCGGGCCAAAAGATCAGCGATGTCGAGAATGTCGAACTCGTGTTCAAGGATGGCATCGCCTACGACCCGGCGAAGCTGATCAATTCGGTGCGCGGCATGGTCGGAATCCGTTGAAGAAAACCGCCCACCCTTTCCGCGCAGCGTCGAGCAAGAGTAGACTCGGCGCGCTTTGCCATGCCCGGCAAAGGCCGTCGAAATAGTTGCTCGCAGATTCCTGACCCTCGGGGGAGAAAGGTATGGTTTCGTTAGCGCAATTGTGGATGCCGATCCTGCTGTCAGCCGTCCTGGTCTTCATCGCCAGCAGCATCCTGCACATGATCCTGAAGTTCTGGCACATGCCGGACTACGGCGGTTTTTCCAACGAAGACGAAGTCGGCGACGCGATCCGCAAGGGCACCACGTCGGCCGGCATGTATCAGATTCCGTATTGCAAACCCGAGCAGATGAAGGATCCGGCGACCGTCGAGAAATTCAAGCGCGGCCCGATCGGCACCCTGTACCTGCGCGCACCGGGCCCGATCAACATGGGCTCGTTCCTCGGCCAGTGGTTTGCGTTCTGTCTCGTCGTGTCGCTGCTCGCGGCGCTTCTCGGCGTCCACACGATGGGCGCCGGCACGCCCTACAAGCACGTGTTCGGCGTCATCGGCTTGAGCACGTTCATGGCGTACGCCGTCGGTTCGGTGCCGAATGCGATCTGGTGGGGCCATACCTGGAAGAGCCAGATCAAACATGTCGTCGACGGCGCAATCTACGCGGCGCTCACGGCTGGCACGTTCGGCTGGCTCTGGCCGACGGCGTAAGCGTACGAGAATCCGCGAAGGCGGGCGGACGCCGTTGCGCCCGCCCGGCTTTCGCGCACCTTTGTTCGATGGCCCGATCAGGCCAGTGACGCCTCGAGCGCCTGACCGAGCTGCGGATACCTGAATTCGAATCCTGCGGCCATCGCGCGCGTCGGCACCACGCGCTGCCCGGTCAGCAGTATGTCCGCCATCTCGCCGAACAGGAGCCTGAGGGCGAATGCCGGCGCAGGCAGCAGCGCCGGCCGGTGCACGGCGGCGCCGAGCGCACGCGCGAATTGCGCGTTCGTGACCGCGCTGGGCGCAGTGCCGTTGTATGCGCCTTGTGCGGTCGGCGTGGCGACGAGCCAACGGATCAGCGCGACGAGATCGGCACGGGCGATCCAGCTCATCCACTGGCGGCCGTCGCCCATCGGCCCTCCGACTCCGAGGCGAAACGGCAACAGCATTTTCTTCAGCGCTCCGCCGTCCGCGGCGAGAACGATGCCGGTGCGCACGCAGCACACGCGCAAGCCGAGCGCTTCGGCCTTGCTGGCTTCCGCTTCCCATTCGCGACACAGATCGGCCGAGAAGTCGTTGCCCGGCGCGGCGTCCTCGCCGAGCGGCTCGTCCCCGCGCGCCCCATACCAGCCGACGGCCGACCCGGAAACCAGTACGTCCGGCCGTCGATCCTGTGCGCCGATCCAGTCGAGCAGGCGCCGTGTCGTGCCGATGCGCGACGCGACGAACTCGCGCTTGCGCGCCGCCGTCCAGCGACCGCTCGTCAGGTTCTCGCCCGCGAGATTGACGATTGCGTCGACGTTGCCCACGGCATCGAGACGGTCGACGAGGGCGATCGGGCCGGGCAGCCGGGACCGCGCACGCGCGACGTTGCGCGTAAGCACGGTCACGCGATGGCCGTCCGCGCTCATGCTGCGGCACAACGCGCCGCCGATGAATCCGCTGCCGCCGGTGATCAGAATGTGCAACGCCGCCTCCTGTCCTCCGGTTTTTCAGTTTACGCGCATCGCCAATCTCAGTTGCTGACCGGACCGTGACCGTCGCGACGAGTCGTCCGACTGCACGCCAAGCAGGACGTCTCCAAAATCTGTTGCGACGGGCACTTGGTGCGCCGGACGATTCTGCGCCTTCCCGATAGCACAATTTTGCGCGTTTCTTCCGGACTCGCCTTCCGCTGCGCCGCTTCGGCGAAAATTCGTCTACGATGCGGGCCAGCGGAAATCCGACACGTTGCCATTCACTTGGGAGATCGCATGAACACTGCCGTGAGGAACTTGGGCGCCAGCTTGCTGCTCGCCGCGAGTTGCTGCTTCGCTACCGCCGCGTCCGCCGCGGACGTCTATGACCAGGCGGTCGCCCATGCCGGCCGCACGAGCGACGACAAGAAGCGCGACCCCGTCGACCATCCGGCAGAAGTGTTGCGATTGTCCGGCATCAAGCACGGCATGCAAGTCGCCGACTTCCTCGCCGCGGACGGCTACTACAGCGAACTGCTCAGCTACATCGTCGGCGACACCGGCCACGTGCTTCTTTTGAACAACGCGCCGTACGACAAGTTCGCGAACAATGCATGGAAGGAACGCATCGAGAAGCAGCACCTCACGAACGTCGAACATCGCACGGTCGATCCGGCCAACATGGGCCTGGCTGACGCATCACTCGATGCCGTCATACTGGTCAAGGTCTACCACGACCTGTACTGGGAAGAGCCCAAGGCCGGTTGGCCGAAGATCGATGTGGCCGGCGTGCTGGACCAGCTCGCGAAGGCGCTGAAGCCGGGCGGGACGGTGCTCATCGTGGATCATTCGGCGAAACCCGGCAGCGGCAGTTCGGTCGCGACGTCGCTGCACCGGATCGACGAGGCGTTCATGCGCAAGGACTTCGAATCACATGGCTTCACGTTCGTGCGCAAGAGCGACATCCTGCGCAGGAAGACCGACAAGCGCGACCAGATTTCCTACAAGCCGCCGATCGTCGGAATGACGGATCGATTCGTCTACGTGTTCCGCAAGGGTTAAAACAGCACGGGTTGAAGCGCAGCGGCGGAGTCGGGTCCAGGGCGAATCAATCGTGCAGGGCTGAAAGCGCCTGCGACCGCGCCGCCGCGTCCAGTCGCGCAATTTCCGCTGCGGCGGCGTAGAAGGCGGGCCACGCCCGTCCCTGCGTCTCGAACAATGCGGCGAATGCCGGCACCCAGCGCCGGTACAGACCGAACGGCAACAACTTGGCGTTATTGATTTCGGAATTGATCCAGTCGTCATAGGCGCCGCTGCCGCCCCAGCGTGAATCGCGCAGTTCACGATAGTCGCGGCGCAGGCGCTCGATTTCCTCGCCCTTGCGCAGACGCATCTCGTCTGCCGGCAACGCCGTGGCGTACAGCGCGCGCAAGCGTGCGCGCGCATCGAGCACGAGCTGGTCGAATTCCTCGTCGTGCCGCGACCGCGAGCCGCGCTCGGCCGGCACGCCGCGCGTCTCGCGCCACTGGCGCAAACCTTCCTGCTGCACGAATGTCGCGAACGACTCGTTGAACTGCGTGTCGCCCTTCGCGAACAGGCGCTGGTGCGCGAGTTCATGGAAGATCGTCCCAGCCAGTTCGTCGTCGTCCCAGCGCAGCATCGTGTTGAGGACCGGATCGGCGAACCACCCAAGGGTCGAATAGGCGGCCGAGCCGCCGATCCACGTGTCGAGGCCGAGTTCGCGCAATCGTGTACCTTCCGCGTCGGCGCTCGCTCGATCGAAATATCCGCGATAGGCAAGACAGCCTACGATCGGATAGCAACGGGTCACGGCTTCGACGGAGAATTCGGCCGCGGCGAAGACATTCCATGTCGCATAGGGCCGCTCGAGGTCGGCGTACGTCGTGTAACTCGCGTTGCGCGGCAGGGCGAGCCGATCGGACGCGAACGCCCGGGCCTGGCTGGCCAGTTCGAGGCGCGCGCGCAGAGCGGGATCCGTGGCCGGATCGGCGACGACGCGAGCGATCGGCCGCCGCGATGCAAGCAGGTGGTATTGGCCGCGCGCAAGCTGGCCGTAGTACCCGATCGTCGAGCATGCCGACAGCGACACGGCCGCCAGGACGGCAGCCATCGCTCTCAAGGAACCGTTCGAAGCTTGCGCCTGCACGCCGCCGATTCTAGCGGCGCGATCTAACGGCGTGGGTGCATTCGGCTGATTCCCGTCGCGGCCGGTGGTCAATCCGCGCTACCATGTCCGCCTGGGGATCGCGAATCGGTACAGATGAAATGAGACTGCGAATCCTGACCCTTGCAATTGGTTGCCTTGCCGCCGCTCCCCTGTGGGCGAGCACCGGCCTGACGTCGGCCGGCGTCGATCCGAATCGCCAGAACAACGCGCAGGACGAACCGACCCTGGCGCAGGTGGCGCCGGTGCAGGGGTCCAATGCGTCGGCGACGGCCTCGACTTCGGGTTCAGCGGCGGCCAATGGTGCAGCGAATCCGAACATCGCCGGTTCGCAGGGTAACGCGGCCGCCGGCAATGCGGCGGGCAAACCCGCGGTTCCGGCGATCGTCGTGCCACCGCCGCCACCGGATCCGGCCACGCTGCCCGTTTCGGTCATTCGACCGGTCAACAAACCCGCTGCGGACAGCACTTCGACGATTCGGACGGCGTCCACGCCGGACTCAGCCGGGTCCGCCACGTCGGTGCGCGATACACGGCGTGAGGCCGCGGCGGCGGCGTCCCCGAGGGGGCCGGCAACGACACCCGCTTCGACGTCGCCTTCGCCTTCGCCACTGTCGCGCACGAACGCGGCCGCTGCGGCGCGCAGCGATGCCGCGTCGCGGCCCGCGCCCGAAGCGCAACAGGAGGAAACCGCAGACGGCTCGTCGAGCGGCGTCATTTTCTACAGCGGGATCGGCATTGCCGGAGCAATCCTGCTGCTGTCGATCGGCGCTTTCATGCGCGGGCGGACCGACGAATCGCCACGCAGCTGATCCGTACACGCAGAGCGTCCAGCCGACCCTGCGTCGTATCCAGCCGTTCGGATTCCGCTAAGCCTGAGTTAACGTTGCGCTGCTGGCCTTGCATGCGACGCGAGTGCCGCGTCGCCACCGAGACGCCGAGATGATCCTGTCCATTCACCAGTCCGCCGCGCCGCTCATCGCATTGATCGCCGGTATCGTGATCCTGTTCGTACCGCGCATTCTCAACTACGTCATTGCCTTGTATCTGATCCTGATCGGCCTGCTCGGGCTGTTCGGCGGGCATCTGTAGGAACGAGCATCAGGCGCGGCGCCTCTTTGGCTTCAACAACGTTCCGGTGCAGCGCGCGGCGCCGCATCGACACGACCAGATCCGCTTGAGTTCGGGGGTTTGGCGTTCGGCGAGCGTGATGCCGTAGTCGTAGGTGAGTTCCTCGCCCGCCCGAATGTCGCGCAGAGATTCGATGACGACTTTATCCTTGCGCGGGTCGCCGCTGCCGTGTTCGACGACCCACGCCTGGCAGTTCGGTTTGCAGCTGTGATTGATCCAGCGCGCGACGTTGCCGCCGTCGCCACCGTCGATCAGGTAGCGGTCATTCAGAGTGAACAGGAAAGTATGGCCGCTGTCGCTGTCATTGGCGTAGCGCCTGTCTGCCTGTGCGTGGGTAAGCCGCTTGCCGCGATATTCGATGACGGTCGTCTTCTTCGGGATGTCTCGCGCGGCGAATACACCGTTGCCGTGAATGGGCGATTGCCTGCGGATGATGCGTCGGGTCATGCCTGGTGCTCTTGAACGTTCGTGGAATCGCGAATGATAGCGCGATCAGCGGCGTGCCTCCTCGTGACGGCGCGAAAAATCCCTTCCATCGCGATCAGTCATTTTGAAAGCAGTCACCCGTTTGAGCGGATGGACCATTTGGCGCATTCGCACGTATCATCGGCGCGTTGCCGCGCGCGCCGCGAGCGCGCGTTTCCGGAGGATCGGGTCATGTCGAACAAAAGGCCGTTTCATCCGCTGGCCGCACTGCTGTTGACGCTGTGCGCTGGCGCGATGTCGATTTCGAGCGCGGCAGCGCATGGCGCGGGAGCGCAACGCTTCGACTACTACGTCATGGCGCTGTCGTGGTCACCGAGCTTTTGCCTGACCCATCCGGACGAAACCGAGCAGTGCGGCAGCAAGGGGTTCGGATTCATCCTGCATGGCCTGTGGCCGCAATACCGCAGCGGTAGAGGTCCGCAGCAATGCCGCGGCGCCGACGGTCCCGACGCGAGGACGATCGATCGCACGCTCGCGTTCATGCCGAGCCGGCATCTGATCGAGCACGAGTGGCAGACCCACGGCACCTGCAGTGGCCTCAGCCCCACCGACTACTTCGCGACCGCCGACCGTGCGTTCGCCAGCGTCACGATTCCGGCGCAGCTACGCGCTCCGCACTCGCCACCAATGCTCAGTGCGGCAGATGTCGTGCGCGCGTTCACGGGAGCGAACCCGGGCCTCGACGAATCGATGCTCAGCATCCAGTGCCACGACGGGCACGAGTTGACCGATGTGCGCGTGTGTCTCGACAAGGACACGCTGGCGCCGCGCACGTGCGGCGGACGTGTGCGCAATTCGTGTCGTTACGGCACTCTGAGGATTCCGGCTGTGCGCTAGACGCGCGGAGTGCACTGCCACATGCCCGTGAACTGAACTCCATACAGGGGAATTCATCATGCGATTTCTTCGTGTACTCGGGAAAATACTCGTCGTCCTGGCCGTGGTCCTGGCCACGGCCGTCGGGCTGATCTACTGGCGCAGCGGATCGTTGATCGCACGGCACATCGACGTCAGGGAACCCGCGTTGACGTTGCCGTCCGACGCCGACGCCCACGCGCGCGGCGAGCACCTGGCGATCACGCGTGGCTGCACGGATTGTCATGGCGCCGATCTCGGCGGTCGCGTCCTCGTCGACTCGTTTCCGATCGGCCGCCTCGCGGCCCCGAACCTGACGCGCGGCAAGGGCGGCGTCGGCGGGCGCCTGGATGCCGCGAGCGTCGAGCGCGCGGTCCGGCACGGCCTCGGCGAGGGCGGTCGCCTGTTGTTGTACATGCCGTCGACCGATTTCTCGGGCCTGACCGATGCCGACACGGCCGACCTGACCGCGTACGTCCTGGCGGCTCCGGCCGTTGACCGCGACATCGCGCCGCCTGTGGCCGGCCCCCTGATGCGCACGCTGTTCCTGCTCGGCAAGGCGCCGCTCGTCTATGCACTGCAGATCGACCATGGCGCGGCGCACCAGGCGATGATGGCCCCAGCGGTCACCGCGGAGTACGGCCGCTACCTGACCCAGGGCTGCACCGGTTGCCACACGGCGCAATTCAGCGGCGGACGCGTACCCGGCACGCCGCCATCCTTTCCGCCTGCGCAGAACATCACGCCGGATCCGGTCAGCGGCATCGGCAAGTGGAGCAAGAAAGATTTCCACAAGGCGATGCGGACCGGCAAGCGGCCGGACGGTTCGAGCATCAACACGTTCATGCCGTGGCAGGCCTTCGCGCGACTCAGCGACACCGAACTCGACGCGATGTGGGCGTTCCTGCAGACGGTGCCAGCGCGCTCGACGAATTAGCGGCTCGCCGCGATACGTTCAATCGCGCAAGGGTTTTTCGAACACGACCTGGCGTTTGCGCTCGACGTAACCCTCGCGCCGATAGAAGCCGTGCGCACGCTCGCGCAGCACGTTGCTGCGCACGCGCAAGCGGGCGTAGCCCTGTTCGCGCGCCCAGTCTTCGGCCGCATGCAGCAGCAACGCGCCGACCCCGCGCCCGCGCGCCCCGTCGCCGACCACCAAGCCGGCCAGTTCGGCGAACGGTTCTTCCTCGATGTGCAGGCGCGGGACGACATGGGTCCAGCCGACGACCACGGACGCACGGTCGACTGCGACGAAAACCTCGCCGGTACGCTGTTCGCGCACGAGGGTCAGGCGCACACCGATCGTCTCGGCTTCGGCGGGGTAGCCGAGCTGGGTCGACAGGTCGGCGAGCGCCGCGATGTCTTCCGGCGCGGCAGGCCGGATCGAAATGCGCGAATCCATCTCCCTTTTCACTGCTGATTTCGCCGGTGGCGCGCCGAGTTCAGCAGCAGCCGCCGTCGCCGGTATGAGTGTGCGCCGCGCTGGCGGCGACGCCCGCGGTCAGGCCCTGCAGACTGGCCTGATGATGATCGGCGATGACCTTGGCGACGCACATGCTGACGCGCTTGCCGGTCGGGATGTGCAGGAACTCGTTTGGACCGTGCGCATTCGATTGCGGGCCGAGCACGCCGGTGATCAGAAACTGCGC
>Ga0207691_10004748_pt1 | contig 13139 bp, 6 predicted proteins | sample KBSM13metaG_FD_184327 | JGI IMG/M metagenome (GOLD analysis project Ga0207691, IMG submission 184327) | Miscanthus rhizosphere microbial communities from Kellogg Biological Station, Michigan, USA - KBS M1-3 metaG (SPAdes) (version 2) | ecosystem: Host-associated > Plants > Roots > Rhizosphere >... | reverse complement strand
GTCGACATCCAGGCCGGTGCCGGCGGCACCGAAGCACAGGACTGGGCCGAAATGCTGCTGCGCATGTACCTGCGCTGGGCCGAAGCGCGTGGCTGGAAGACCGAACTGCTGGAAGTCAGCGGTGGCGATGTCGCGGGGATCAAGTCGGCGACCTTCCGGGTGGAAGGCGACTACGCCTACGGTTGGCTGAAGACCGAGATCGGCGTGCACCGGCTGGTGCGCAAGTCGCCGTTCGATTCGGACAATCGGCGCCATACCAGCTTCACGTCCGTATTCGTCTCGCCGGAAGTGGACGACGACATCGACATCGACATCAATCCGGCCGATCTGAGGACCGATGTGTACCGGTCCTCGGGTGCGGGTGGTCAGCACGTCAACAAGACCGAGTCGGCGGTGCGCATCACGCACGTGCCGACGAATACCGTCGTCGCCTGCCAAACCGAACGCAGCCAGCACGCCAACCGCGACCGCGCAATGAAGATGCTGGCGGCGAAGTTGTACGAACTGGAAGTCCAGAAACGCAACGCCGAGAAGGACGCGCTGGAAGCGACCAAGGCCGACATCGGCTGGGGAAGCCAGATCCGCAACTATGTGCTGGACCAGTCGCGCATCAAGGACCTGCGTACCGGCATCGAGCGCAGCGATACGCAGAAGGTGCTGGATGGGGATCTCGACGAGTTCATCGAGGGCAGCCTGAAGGCGGGACTCGAAGCGGGGTCCAAGCGAAGTGACGCGGCATAGGGCGCGCTTGCTTCCACATTGTTGCGTGATGATAGAAGACACTGGATGGACAGACATTCGTCTGCCAAAAGCCCCGCCTTCGCGGGAATGACGAGCACCAAATGACCGACGAAGCCTCCGCGCAACCCGTAGACGAAAACCATCTCATCGCCGAGCGGCGATCGAAGCTCGCCGCGTTGCGTGGGCAGGGCATCGCGTTCCCGAACGACTTCCGTCGTGGCGACTATGCGCAGGACCTGCAGGATGCGTACGCCGATGCCGAGCGCTGGTCCGGCGAAGCACTCGAAGGCGAAGGCAGGCGGGTCGCCCTGGCGGGGCGGCTGATGGCCAAGCGAGTCATGGGAAAGGCCGCGTTCGCGCAGATCCAGGACGTGTCGGGGCGCATCCAGCTGTTCCTGCAGTCGACCGCACTGGGCGACATCTACGATGCGTTCAAGGGCTGGGACGTCGGCGACATCGTCGCCGTCGAGGGCACGCTGATGCGGACAAGGACCGGCGAGCTGTCGGTCAAAGCCGATACGCTGCGGCTGCTGACCAAGTCACTGCGGCCGCTGCCGGACAAATGGCACGGCCTCAGCGACGTCGAGCAGCGCTATCGCCAGCGCTACGTCGACCTGATCGTGACGCCGGAAACGCGTGACGTGTTCGTGCTGCGTTCGCGCATCATCGGCGCGATGCGTCGCTGGCTCGATGCACGACGCTTCCTGGAGGTGGAGACGCCGATGATGCATTACATCGCCGGCGGTGCGGCCGCGAAGCCGTTTACCACGCATCACAACGCACTCGGCCTGGACCTGTACCTGCGCGTCGCACCGGAGCTCTACCTCAAGCGGCTGGTGGTTGGCGGATTCGAGCGCGTGTACGAGATCAATCGCAACTTCCGCAACGAAGGCGTCAGCACCCGGCACAATCCCGAGTTCACCATGCTCGAGTTGTATGAAGCCTATGCGACGTACGACGAGGTCATGGACCTGACCGAGACAATGATCCGCGATGTCGCCCGGGACACACTGGGACGCACGGCGCTCGCGTGGGAGGGCAACGACATCGATCTGGGCCCGGCGTTCCGTCGCTGGAGGATGGACGATGCCGTTCGCGAGCTGAATCCCGAAATCAGCCTGGCAGACTGCCGCGATCGCGATGCCCTCGCGCGCCACTGCCAGCGCCTGCAGATCCACGTGAAGCCGTCCTACGGATGGGGCAGGCTGCTGCTGGAAATTTTCGAGAAGACGGTCGAAACCAGCCTGGTGCAGCCGACTTTCATCACCCATTACCCGGTCGAGGTATCGCCGCTGGCACGCGAGTCCGATATCGACCCGGGCATCACCGATCGCTTCGAACTGTTCGTTGGCGCGCGCGAACTGGCCAACGGGTTCTCCGAGCTCAACGATCCCGAAGACCAGGCTGCGCGCTTCCGGGCCCAGGTCGAAGCCAAGGCCGGCGGCGACGAGGAAGCCATGCATTACGACGAGGACTACATCCGCGCGCTGGAGGTCGGTCTGCCGCCGACGGGTGGGCTCGGGGTGGGTATCGACCGGCTGGTGATGCTGCTGACCGACTCCGCTTCGATCCGCGACGTGCTGCTGTTCCCCTACATGCGACCCGTGGCGGGTGGCTGACGCACCGGGTCGCCAAGCTACGGCATTGATCGACGTAATAGGGCATCATCTGACCGCCATTGGAAGGCGCCCACGCGGATCGGGTCCAGCGTGGCGACGCTTGCGTGGCATCCTTTTTGCTCCGGATGATGCCTGACGCCATCCGTCAACGTAGGGGACCCTGGCCATGGCCTTGCAAGCGTGCCGCGCGCCGGTGCAATGGGATCATTCGGTGAACATTGTCATCGTCGACGACCAGACGTCTGCGCGCACGATGCTGCGCCATATCCTGGAAGACATCAGTCCCGAACTTCAGGTCCTGGATTTCAGCGAACCACAGGCCGCCCTGGACTGGTGCGAGCAGAACCGACCGGACCTGCTGCTGCTCGACTACCGCATGCCCGGCATGGACGGCCTGGAGTTCGCCCGCCGATTCCGGCGCCCGCTGATGCACCGGGACGTCCCGATCGTGCTGGTCACGGTGGTCGGCGACGAACCCGTCCGCCAAGCCGCGCTCGAAGCGGGCGTGATCGACTTCCTGGTCAAGCCCGTGCGCCCGCGCGAGCTGCGTGCGCGTTGTCGCAACCTGCTGCAGCTGCGCCAGCAGTCGGAGTCGGTGAAGCAGCGGGCGATGTCGCTCGAGCAGCGCCTTCTCTCCAGCATGCATGAGGTCGAAGAGCGCGAACGCGAGACGCTCTCCCGGCTGGCGCGCGCGATCGAATACCGTGACACCGGCACCAGCGCGTACCTCGAGCGCATGGCGCATATCGCCGGACTGATCGCCGAGGAGCTCGGCATGTTCGAGGATGAGGTGCGGCTGATCGAGCTGGCAGCGCCCTTGCACGACATGGGCAAGATCGCCATCCCCGATGCGGTGCTGCTCAAGCCGGGCCCCTTGGACGAAGCCGAGGTCGGCACCATGCGCCGGCATCCGCATATCGGCCACAACCTGCTCAGCGGCAGCCAGAACCGGTTCATCCAGATCGGCGCCGTGATCGCGCTGCGCCATCACGAGCGTTACGACGGCAGCGGCTATCCCGATGGTCTCGTTGGCGAACAGATTCCGATCGAGGCGCGCATCGTCGCCGTGGCCGACGTGCTCGACGCGCTGCTGTCGCCGCGGCCGTACAAGCCCAGTTGGACACTGGACGACGCGCTCGAATACCTGCGCGCGCAGGCCGGGATCCTGTTCGACCCGCGTTGCGTCGAGGTGCTCCTCCGCAACCGCAGCAAAGTCGAGGACATCTGCGCGCGGTATTCGGCAGTGTCCAAGCGCCCAGGCATCGAATGATGCGTTCGCTCTTCGCCAGGCTCAGGTCGCGGCTGTCAAACCGGCCCGACAGCGAGCACGCGCAGAACCTCATCCGCATCACGATCACGGCGCTGTTCGCGTCGTACCTCGGCTGGGAGTACACACACCACCAGAGCACGGGCTCGCTGCTGACGACCTGGCTGATTCTGGTCGGGGAGTTCACGGTCGCGCTCGGCCTGCTCGTCGCCATGATCGAACAGCCCGGTGTCTCGCACGTCCGGCGCTGGATCGGGATGCTCGCCGACTATTGCGCGATTGGCGCGATCATGTCGCTGGAAGGCGAGAAAGCCTCGCCGCTGTATGCGGTGTTCCTGTGGGTGACGATCGGCAACGGCATGCGGTACGGCAACCGCTACCTGCGGGTCGCTACGGCGATGGCTTCGGTGTCTTTCGCGGTCGTGATCTCGATCTCGCCCTACTGGCGGGCCAATACGTTCCTGTCGTGGGGCCTTCTGATCGGACTGTCGGCCGTGCCGCTGTATTTCGATTCGCTGCTCCACGCGCTCAACCGCGCGATCGACGATGCGCGCCGCGCCAACCAGGCCAAGAGCCAGTTCCTGGCCAACATGAGCCACGAGTTCCGCACGCCGCTCAATGGCCTGGCGGGGATGTCGGAACTCCTCGCCACGACCCGCCTGGATTCCGAGCAGCGTGAATGCCTGAACACCATCCAGGCCTCCACGCGCACGCTGCTGGCGCTGGTGGAGGACGTGCTCGACATCTCCGCCATCGAGGCCGGCAAGCTCAAACTCAGCCCGTCGGAGTTTTCACCGCGCCAATTGGTCCAGAGCGTCGCGCTCATCCTGCAGCCGCAGGCACGCGCCAAGCAGCTGCTCTATGTGGACAGCGTCGCCGAAGACGTTCCGGACATGTTGCGTGGCGACGTGGCGCACGTGCAGCAGGTACTGATCAACCTCGCGGGCAATGCGGTGAAGTTCACCGAACAGGGCTCGGTCCGGCTCGACGTCGCGATCGCCAGCCAGGATGCGGCGGGCGTGCGCGTGCGATTCACGGTCACCGACACCGGCGTCGGTATTCCCATGGCCGCCAGCAAACGCCTGTTCGAGGCGTTCGAGCAGGCCGATGCCGGCCTCGCCCGACGTCATGGTGGCACCGGGCTCGGAACGACGATCGCCAAGGGCCTGACCGAAGCCATGGGAGGCACGATCGGCTTCGAAAGCGCGGAACAGCAGGGCACCCGGTTCTGGGTCGAATTGCCGTTCGTGCCGGTGGCGACGGCCGATGTCCCCAGGACCGTCGAAGGAAGAGGCGGAGTCGAGGTCGTGCAACCGCCGGGCGCCGCCCCGGACACTGCTCCGGCTGAAAACGTCATCGCCTTCGCCAACCCGTTCCTGCGCCATCGCGCCCGGGTTCGGAGCCTCTCGGTGCTGGTGGCCGACGACAACGCCGCCAACCGCATGGTCGTGCAGCGCCTGCTGCAGAAGGCCGGCCATCGCCCGGTCTGCGTCGAAAGCGGCCTGAAGGTGCTCGACCTGTTGGCCGCGGCCGATTACGACGCGGTGATCGTCGACCTGCACATGCCGGAGATCAGCGGCTTGGACCTGCTCAAGCAGTTGCGCGTCATGGAAGCCGGTGGCGGACCGCGCACCCCGGTGCTGGTGCTCAGCGCCGACGTCACTCCCGATGCAATCCAGGCCTGTGAGCGCGCTGGCGCCCGGGCGTTCCTCGCCAAGCCGGTTTCGACGACGCGCCTGCTGGACACGTTGGCTGACATCGCAGCCAATGGGGCGATCAGCCGTTCGTTCGCGGATGTTCGGGGCGCCGCCTATGCCGGCGAGGATGTGTTCGACAGCACGGTCCTCGACGAACTGAGCGCGCTCGGCCTCGGCAACAACTTCGAACGGGAGTTCATCGCGCAATGCATGCGCGACGCCGATGCCTGCATCGAAGCACTCACGCATGCCGGCAGGAAGGACGATTGGGAGTCCGTGCGCGAGCAGGCGCACGCCCTCAAGGGCGTCGCCGGGAATCTCGGATTGGTCAAACTCGCAGCGGTAGCGGGAGAGCTGATGCGGCTGGCCGAACGTCAGGTTGCCGACGAATGGCCCACCCGGTTGCGGGGCCTGGGCGAGCGCCTGGCGGAAGGCAGGAAGATCCTGGACGCCCGCCAGCGTTCGCGCACCGTGGTCGACGGCGGCGAACGCTCGCCCTGAGCCGCATCCTAGGCAGCCTCCACGCCAGCGCGACGGACCTGGGCGCGTACGAGCCGGTCCATCGTGCGCAGTGACTTTTCCCCCAGCTGCAACGCCGTGTCGACCCAGATCTCGGTGATGCGCATCATTTCGGCAAGCGTTGCCGTCTGCGACAGTGCGCGCACCTGGTGCATGGCGACGCGGGCGTGCGGGATGCGGCGGTTGTTGCGGATCACTTCCTCGACGGCGCGAACGCCCTGGCCACGCGGCGCGAGCACGTCGACCAGCCCCATGCGGTGCAATTCCTCGCTGTCGTACATGTTGCCTTCCAGCATCAGCTTTTCGGCCATGCGCGGCGCGATCCGCTGGCACAGGAACGAATACGCCCCCATCCCCGGGAACAGGTCGAACAGCACTTCAGGCAGCCCCATCTGCACGCCTTCCTCGGCGACGATCGTGTGGCAGCTCAGCGCCGCCTCGAAGCCGCCACCCAGCGCGTCACCCTGGACCAGTGCGATCGTGTGCGCGCCGGCATCCAGGCCGGCATGGAACGCGTGCACGCCGACCACGCACCGACGGGCGTAATCCAGCAAGCGGGCGCGATCGCCGAGACGGATCAGGCGACAGAACAGGTCGAGGTCGCCACCGAGGTTGAAGGCCTCGTTGTCCGACGCCAGCACGACATGCGGGAGGCGGTCGATTCCCTGGGCCCGCTCGATGCGCAGGCGTTCGGCGAGGTCGTGCTGGTAGTTGACGATGTCGTCGACGAGCTGGGTCGAAAAGCACGCGCGACCGGGCATGGCGATCAGGTTGGCGTGCATGTTGCACCAGTAGATCCCGCGTTCGGGATCTTCCACGACACGCAAAGTCTGGCCGGTGTTGACGCGGTGAAACGGTTGGACCACTGACATGGGATTTCTCCGAGGGGTGGCCGCCCGATCGGTCGGTTTCGGGACGGCTAGGGCAAGGTCTGGCGTCCGACCGCGAATCTATGCTCCCAAAATGAGACGCCCGCAAGCATTTCTGAGGCGGGCGTGAGGAAAAATGGGGGGTTGGGACCGGTCAGCCTGCTGCCGGAGCTTCCCTTAGTTCCCGCCTCAGGATCTTGCCCACGTTGGTCTTGGGCAGCTCGTCGCGGAACTCCACGTACCGCGGATGCTTGTACCCGGTGAGGTATTCGCGGGCGTACGCCTTGACCTGGTCGGCGGTCAGGGCCGGATCCTTCCTGACGATGACGACCTTCACCGCCTCGCCGGACTTCTCGTCCGGGACACCCACGGCGGCGACTTCCCGGACCCCGGGCATCATGGCGATGACGTCTTCGACCTCGTTCGGGTACACGTTGAAACCGGACACCAGGATCATGTCCTTCTTACGATCGACGATGTAGAAGAACCCGCGCTCATCCATCCGCGCCATGTCACCGGTATGCAGCCAGCCTTCGGCGTCGATGACCTCCGCCGTTTCCTGCGGGCGGCGCCAGTAGCCGCGCATCACCTGCGGCCCCTTGATGCACAGTTCCCCGACGGTTTCAGGCGGGAGCATGGCGCCGTCCTCGCCCTTGATGCAGGCATCGGTGGAAGGGACGGGCAAGCCGATCGAACCGTTGTAGCCGCTGATGTCCATCGGGTTGATGCACGCCGCAGGCGAGGTTTCGGTCAGGCCATACGCCTCGACCAGCGTGCAGCCGGTGACCTGTTTCCAGCGATCGGCCACGGCACGCTGCACGGCCATTCCGCCGCCCAGCGTGAGCCGCAGGTGCGAGAAATCGACCTTGTCGAAACCCGGCGTGTTGAGCAGGCCATTGAACAGCGTGTTGACGCCGGTGATCGCGGTGAAGGGGATCTTCGAGAGTTCCTTGACGAAACCCCGCATGTCGCGCGGATTGGTGATCAGGTGGTTCAGCCCGCCGAGTTTGGTGAACACCAGCCCGTTCGCGGTCAACGCGAAGATGTGGTACAGCGGCAACGCCGTCACGATCACTTCTTCGCCGGCGCGCAGGTTGTTGGTGATCCACGCTGCTGCCTGCTGCATGTTCGCAACGAGGTTGCGGTGCGTGAGCATCGCCCCCTTGGACACCCCGGTCGTGCCACCGGTGTATTGCAGGAATGCGATGTCCTCTGGCGCGCAGACGATCGGCGACAGTGACTGACTGGCACCAATCTCGAGCGCATCGCGAAAACGAACGGCGCCGGGCAACTCGAAGTCCGGCACCATCTTCTTGACGTGCCTGAGCACGAAGTTGACGATGCCGCGCTTCGGGAAATCGAGCATGTCGCCGAGTGCGGTCGTGATGACATGTCGCAACTCGGTTTCGCCGATGACTTCCTGCACCGTATGCGCGAAGTTGTCGAGCACGACGATGGCCGAGGCGCCCGAATCCACCAGCTGGTGCCTGAGCTCGCGCGGCGTGTACAACGGATTGACGTTCACCACCGTCAGCCCGGCGCGAAGGATGCCGAACGTCGCGATCGGGTACTGCAGGCAATTGGGCATCATGATCGCAACGCGATCGCCCGACTTGAGGTTCAGCGCGCCCAGCAGGTAGGCAGCGAAGCACGCGCTGGCTTCGTCGATTTCGGCATAGGTCAGGACCTTGCCGAGATTGGCGAACGCGGGTCGGTCGCGATAGCGGGAAATCGCGCGTTCCAGCACCGATACGACGGACGGAAACTCGTCGACGTCGATTTCGGCCGGTACTCCGGCCGGATATTGCGCGAGCCACGGACGTGGTTGCATCGGAGCCCCTGCTGGTCTTGGTGCCAGCCGGCGGAAATCACACCGTACGCCAGCGCACCGATTGGAGCATAGGCTCCCGGGGCTGACAAGAAGAACCCGAGTCGATGCGACAGCGCACGCATGCCACCGGGACGTGCACGCGACGCCTGTCGCCCGGACAAGGCGCGGCTGCGCTTGTCCGGGCGAGCGTTTACGACGCTCTTACGCCGCTTTCTTCGAGGCCAGCTGTCGGAGCACGTAGTGCAGGATGCCGCCGTTGCGGAAGTACTCGACTTCCTTTGGCGTCAACAGCAGCACCTTGACCTGGAACGTCTTCGCACTGCCATCGGGACGCGTGGCGACAACGGTCGCCGTCTTCGATGCGCCGTCTTCCAGGCCAGTGATCGCGATCGTCTCGCTGCCGTCCAGTCCGAGCACGCGCGCGTTCTCGCCATCGTTGAACTGCAGTGGCAGCACGCCCATGCCGACGAGGTTGGACCGGTGGATGCGCTCGAAACTCTCGGCGACCACTGCCTTGACACCAAGCAGGTTGGTGCCCTTTGCCGCCCAGTCACGCGAGGAGCCCGTGCCGTATTCCTTCCCGGCGAACACGACCAGCGGCACGCTGTCGGCCTTGTACTTGATGGCCGCGTCGTAGATCGCGAGCTTTTCGGCAGTGCCGCCATGGGCCGGGTAATACAGCGTGTTGCCACCTTCCTCGCCACCGAGCATCAGGTTCTTGATGCGGATGTTGGCGAAGGTCCCGCGCACCATGACGTCGTCGTTTCCGCGACGCGAGCCATAGCTGTTGAAGTCCGCCGGCTGAACGTTGCGCGACATCAGGAAACGGCCCGCGGGCGAATCCTTCTTGATGTTGCCAGCCGGAGAGATGTGGTCGGTAGTGATCGAGTCGCCGAACAACCCGAGCACGCGCGCGCCGTGCACATCCTCGATGCGACCGACTGCCATCGTCATGCCGTCGAAGTAGGGTGGATTCTTGATGTAGGTCGATGCGTCGTCCCACGCGTAGCTCTGGCCGTCGGGCGAGGGGATCTGGTTCCAGCGGCTGTCGCCCTTGAAGACGTCCGCGTAGTTCTGCGCGAACAGTTCCGGACCGACGGTCGCGGCGATCATGTCGCCGATTTCCTTGTTGGTCGGCCAGATGTCGCGCAGGAAGACATCCTTTCCATCTGGAGTGGTGCCGAGTGGCTGCGTGGTGAGATCGATGTCGACGGTACCGGCGAGCGCGTAGGCGACGACCAACGGCGGCGAAGCGAGGTAATTCATCTTCACCTCGGGATGCACGCGGCCTTCGAAGTTGCGGTTGCCGGACAACACCGAGGCGACGACCAGTTCGTTCTCGGCAATCTCGCGGGACACTTCGTCCGGGAGTGGTCCGGAATTACCGATGCAGGTCGTGCAGCCGTAGCCGACGATGAAGAATCCGAGCTGCTCCAGATCGGCGAGCACGCCTGCCTTCTTCAGGTAATCGGTGACGACCAGCGAACCCGGACCGATCGACGTCTTCACCCACGGTTTGGGCTTGAGCCCCAGCCGCGCGGCCTTGCGCGCGACCAATCCTGCACCGAGCATCACGGCCGGATTGGAAGTGTTGGTGCAGGACGTGATTGCGGCGATCACAACCGAACCATCGGTCAGATTGCAACCCTGCGCATGCGTGCCGGTAATCGCCGTCGGTCGGGCGGCGAGATGTTCGGCCTGGGGCTGGTCGCCGCCTTCGGCGTCGAAGCGCTTGAGCTCGGTCTTCTTCGCCTTGCGGTTTGCGGTGAGCAACCCGTCCAGGTTGACGTGGAAGTTGTCCTGCACTTTTTCCAACAGGACGCGGTCCTGCGGGCGCTTGGGGCCGGCGAGCGACGGACGCACGTCGGCGAGGTCGAGCTCGAGCGTCGCGCTGTAGCTGGCGTGGGGAGAATCCGGGGTATGCCAAAGGCCCTGGGCCTTTGCGTAAGCCTCGACCAGCGCGATCTGTTCCTCGCTGCGGCCGGACAGGCGCAGGTACTTCACGGCCTCGGCATCGACGGGGAAGATGCCGCAGGTCGCGCCGTATTCCGGCGCCATGTTGGCAATCGTCGCCCGGTCGGCCAGTGGCAGATGCTGCAGGCCGTCGCCATAGAACTCGACGAACTTGCCCACGACGCCCAGCGCACGCAGCATCTGGGTAACCGTCAGCACCAGGTCGGTACCAGTCGTGCCTTCCGGCAGCTTGCCGGTGAGTCGGAAGCCGACAACCTGCGGAATGAGCATCGACGAGGGCTGGCCCAGCATCGCGGCCTCGGCCTCGATGCCGCCGACGCCCCAGCCGAGCACGCCGATGCCGTTGATCATCGTGGTGTGCGAGTCCGTGCCGAACACGGTGTCGGGGAACACGAGCAGTTCGCCGTCGACGGTACGCTCCATCACCACGCGCGCCAGGTTCTCCAGGTTCACCTGGTGGACGATGCCGGTGTTGGGCGGTACGACCTTGAAGTTCTGCAGCGCCTTCTGGCCCCAGCGCAGGAAGCTGTAGCGTTCCATGTTGCGCGAGAATTCGATTTCGCCGTTACGCTCCAGCGCATCGGCGCGGCCGAATACGTCGACCTGCACCGAATGGTCGATGACCAGCTCGGACGGAATCAGCGGATTGATCTGGCCCGGATTGCCTCCGAGTTTCGTCACCGCGTCGCGCATCGCCGCGAGGTCGACCACGCATGGCACGCCCGTGAAGTCCTGCAGCAGCACGCGCGCCGGCATGAACGCGATCTCGGTATCGGGCTCGGCCTTGGGATCCCACTTCGCCACCGCCTCGATGTGCGCCGGCAGCACCGTTACGCCGTCTTCGTGACGGAGCAGGTTCTCCAGCAGGATCTTCATCGAATACGGCAGGCGCGCCAGGTCGAAGCGCTCGCCAAGCTTGGGCAGGCTCGGGTAGGCGTACGACTTGCCGTTGACGGAAAGATGGGCGCGAGTGGCGAAGGAGTCGGCCATGCGAGGGCTCCGGGCAGGGAAGGGGAGGTGCGGGCGAAATCACCGCATTTAGCCCCGTAATTATGCCGGAAAGGCATTCGCTCGGCCATGATCGGGCGGTGGGGCGGCGCTGCGGTACAAGCCCCCGCCACGTACGGCTCGATCGGTCAAAAGCGAACGATGCGGGAAGCTGCGCTACGGCGTACGGCCGTCAATGTGCTTCGAACCGCCCTCAAGTTGAGTCGGAGAGCCCTGTGGAAACCGTCAGGATTCGACTGAAATACTCTGCACGCCGCGACAGCGCCCCGTTGTCACGCTCGGAATCCACGGGGCTGCCCACGTGCTGGCCGTGGGCTGCGCCCTCATGCAGATGTCCTTGCGGAGGATCGTCCCGAGCGGGCGCCGACGGCGTATACGTGCCGCTGATCATCACGCCGAAATGGTAGGCACCCGGAACATCGGTGCGTTCCAGATGGAAGTGCCAGCCGCCTCCGTGATGCGATACCAGCGCGCCGGCCTCGTCGAGGGGCGCGAACTTGTCCGGCTCCTTCGACTCGATCCTCGCGAGCAATAGGGAGGCATCGTTTTCGGGGTCGCTTTCTGAACCGTCCTCTTCCGGGCACGACACTCCGGATAGCAGTGAGCGCAGGTCGACCCGCGGGGAAACCGCGCGCACCGCCGATTGCGTCACCGTTGCCACGGCACCGGAATCGGAGACGAGATCGATGCGCAGGGGTTTTCCCGTGCACTCTCCATCCACCGCCAAGTCGAAGCTCAGCGTCGTCCTGGCGTAGATGTTCACGACCACCATGCAGGGGTCGTGGGAACGGTTGGTGGAATTGATCGTCTCATCCAGCACGTTGCTCGCCGGAGCGGCGATGTGACGGGCAGGGTGGCGCTCGGCCGGGTCCCGCAGCAGCCGCGCATACCGGGGGCCGCGCACGGGCCCTGCAGCCACCGGAAACAGCATCGGGCCCGGACCGACCATCACCATTCCCTCGTCATCCAGTGCGCGGCGCGCGACCAGCAGCATCCAGTCGCCAACCCATGTGGAATCGCCACAGTTGTTCCGTTGGACGAACAACGACAGCCGACCGCCGCTGCGCCGTGCGCTAACGTAAGGCATGCGGCCCTCGTCGTGGACATGGCCGCTGTCGTGATCGTGGGGCGCAACACCGTCGGAATACAGCATCGCTCCATCAGCGGACATCAACTGGAACGACCATGCGTCGCCGTCGAAGTCCGCACCCTGCGCGGTGATGTAGAACGCCGCTTCTGCCGACGTTGCCGTAAATGGCAGGTGGACGTGTTCGCCTGCGAAGAGCTCCAGCGCAGGATCCATCACCGGCGCATAGCCCAGAGCATTCGCCAGCACCTTCGAGAAGAACTTGTCGATCTGTCCCGCGTTTTCGCCGTGGAAGACCTGTGGCGTCGGGAGCGTCACGGCACCCTTGGCGACGATGCTGGACAGCGAGGTGTAGTTCACCTGGCCGGCATTGCCGAAACCCATCGCGAATACGGCGGTTCGCGCCAGGCTATGGTTCGGAATCGTCGAAAGTCCGGAGCCGGACGAAAGGATTCCATCACTAAAGACGGCCAGGTAGCGGCGTTCACCGGCGGGCGCTCCGGCGAAAGGTGCCTGCACCAGGGTGT
>Ga0207691_10004745_pt1 | contig 13145 bp, 14 predicted proteins | sample KBSM13metaG_FD_184327 | JGI IMG/M metagenome (GOLD analysis project Ga0207691, IMG submission 184327) | Miscanthus rhizosphere microbial communities from Kellogg Biological Station, Michigan, USA - KBS M1-3 metaG (SPAdes) (version 2) | ecosystem: Host-associated > Plants > Roots > Rhizosphere >... | reverse complement strand
GGAAACCCGGCGCGGCGTCTGCCAGGACTTCGCGCACCTCATGATCTCCTGCCTCCGTTCGCGCGGCCTGCCGGCGCGCTACGTGAGCGGCTACCTGCGTACCAATTCCGCGCAGGCAGAAGGGGGTGACAAGCTGGTCGGCGATGCGGCTTCTCACGCCTGGGTGGCGGTGTGGAGTCCGCCGTACGGCTGGATCGAGTTCGACCCTACGAACGGCTGCTTCGCAGGCACCGACCACATCGCGGTGGCGTGGGGCCGCGATTTCGGCGATGTGTCGCCTTTACGTGGCGTGATCCTGGGCGGCGCCGATCACAAATTGTCGGTGACGGTGCTGGTGGAGTCCGACCCGATCGCCTCACGCAACGATGCGGCGTCGACGGAACGCACGTAGCGCACGATGTTCTTCCACATCGAGTGGTAGCCGTAGCCACCGTCGATGAGCTCCGTCAGCGCGTCCTCCGGCGTCCAGCCCTGCTCGAGAACGCGGTACATCGCAGACATCAAGCCCGTGCGGTCCGCGCCGTGCTGGCAGTGGATGAGGAACGGACCGTTCTCGGCCTTCTTCAGCATGCGCATGACTTCGATGACGTGTTTGTCATCGATGCGCCAGGTCAGGATTTTCACGCGCTCGGTGCGCAGCGAGGTGCCTTTCACTTCGTCTTTGTCATCGTTGAATGCGCGCAGGTTGATGATCGTGCGGATGCCGAGCCTTTCCAGGTTCTTCATGCCGAGCGCCGTGGGCTGCTCGCTTCGATAGAGCGTGGGAGAGATGCGATGCAGGTTCGACACGCCCTCCATCTCGACGGGCTCCGCCCACTGCACAGGACGTACGGCTGCGGCGGCAGGAATTGGAGCCGACGCTTCCTGCGCCAGCACTGGCGCTGCGAGCACCGCGGCCAGGCAACAAATTGCGATGGACTTCATGGGGACGAGGATATCAGGGCGACCACGTTGGCTGCAGCGCCCGGTCGGCCGATGCGCGCAGCGGCGGCGCTCATGGCCGCAAGACGCGCCGGCTCGGCCATCAGGTTGGCGAGTTTGAATACGAGCGTCGCGCCATCGACGGCTTTGATGGCGGCGCCGGATTCGAGTAGATAGTCGGCATTGCGCTCTTCCTGGCCAGGAATGGGTGAAACCAGCAGCATCGGCCGTTGCTTGGCCAGGCATTCGGAAACCGACAGCCCGCCGGGCTTGGTCACCACCAGGTCGGCCGCCGTCATCACACGCTCGACGGTGGTGGTGAAACCCAGCGGAAAAAGCTTGCCGGGATGCTGCCTGGCGAGCGCTTGCAGACGCTGCAGCAGTTCCGCGTTGCGCCCGGCGAGCGCGACGAGCTGCGGCGGGTCCGGCAGGCGCAACACCCGCTCCGCCAGCGTATCGAGGCCGCCGACTCCCGCACCACCCGCCATCATCAGCACGGTGAATGTTTCAGGCTTGAGGCCGAGCTCGCCCGCGCATATCGCGCGATCGAGCGGCGCGCTGAACTGCGGCATCACCGGGATGCCGGTGACGGTGATGCGTTCGCGCGGAACCCCGCGGTCGGCGAGCCTGAAGGCAACTTCTTCGTTCGCCACGCAGTAGCGGTCCACGTGGCTGTGCACCCACAACGCGTGTACATCGAAGTCGGTCACCTGCACCCATAGTGGCGGCAGAGATCGCCCTTTCGATTTCTGGCGCGACAACAATTCTGCCGGCAGGAAGTGCGTGCAGAGGATGACATCGGGTGCGAGGCGTTCAATCTCCGCGTTGAGTTTGCGCGTGTTGAGCTCTTCCGCCGCGCGTTTCAGTTTGCCGACCAGTGAGTCGCGGCTTGGCCGGTCGGTCTTCGAATACAGGTAGGACCAGAGCTGCGGAAGCTTTTCCACGAGCCGGATGTATTGCTCGCCGTAGAGCTTCCTGAAGTCCTTCGGGACGAGCGTGAGCAGGTCGAGGTGCGTCGCGATGAGCGGCGGTTTCGCGGTCGAGGCCGCTTTGACGACGGCATCCGCGGCGCGTACGTGGCCGGCGCCGGCGGATACGGACAGCACCAGCAGGCGGCGTGGGCTCAGAAATTCTCCGGGTGCCTGGCCATGCGCGCGGAATACATCGCCTTGATCTTCGGCAGGTCGACGGCCACGTCGCCCGTGGGCGTGAACGGCGCCATGATCCGGACCAGCCGGTTCGCGTAGTCGAGAGCGACGGGAACGATCGGGACGTTCGCTTCCGTGGCGATGTAATAGAAGCCGAGCTTCCACTCCTTCACCTTGCCGCGAGTTCCTTCCGGAGTGATGGTGATGGACATCTTGTCGCGGCGTGCGAATTCCGCAACGCAGGCGCGGACTATGTTTCCACCCTTGGAACGGTCGATGGGCATGCCACCGAAAGCGCGCGCCAGGATGCCGAGCGGCCAGAAGAACACCGTGTGCTTGGCCAGCCAGGAGTTGTCGAGGCGCAGTACCAGGTAGGCGCAGAAGCCGTGGAAGAAGTCCCAGTTCGACGTGTGCGGCGCCACGATCAGCAGGTACTTGGGAACGTTCGGAATGTTGCCGGCGATTCGCCAGCCGGAAAGCCGCATGAGAAAAACGCCGAGATGACGGCGCCAGCGCGCCGGAACCTGCGGCGCCAGGGGCGGAAGGGTCGGAAACCCCGAGTCGATGAGAGGAGGAGACGCGGAAGGGTCGGCTGGGCCATTCATGCCGCGCGATGGTAGCCGATATGGCCAAACCCCGCGCTTGGCCGTTACCCGCAGTTCCCGAACCCTTCAGGTGGGCGGTCGAGAGGCGGACACCGTTCCCCGCTAGAGGGGGGATGGGGGAATCGGTGTCCGCGCCTCGCCGTGTTCGAGAGTGCGGTCGATAGTTAGCTCCTCGGCTATTTGGTCAGCTCTTCACAGGAATCGATTTGAAAGAAACGATTTCGCCATTGGACGTGGCCTTGCACGAGGCTTTGGCCAGCAGCTCGTTCGTCTTCTTGTGGCGCGCGAGCACCGTGAAGGCGTTCGGGTCCACCAGGTCCGAGACGAACACGCTCGGCGCCTTGACGGTGTACGCCGGCAGCGTGTCCGCCTTCGCGAGGGTTTCGATCAGCGCCTTGCTGCACGCGGCGAGCGCGGGCGTCACGGCGGTCGGGCCGGCATTTGCGTAGGCGGCGAAGCTCACGAGCGACGCCATAACCAGATACTTTGAAGTTCGACGAATCATGTTGCACTCCTAACAATGTTTGAAAACCACGATTGTCAAACTACTCGCATCGTGCTGCACGAACAAACGAGAAGATTGGGGTCGAGCATCAGTTTTCCTCAACGGTGCGGCAGGACTCGATCAGCCACGCACACAAAGCGCGAATGTCGTCACGGTTTTCGTCTTCGGTTCGGACTAATAAGGTGTAGTCCTCCTGGGTCACGAGCTCGTCATCGAACACGCGCTTGAGACGGCCGCTCGCGAACTTGCGACGCGAGAGCTCGGCGGGCAGCAGCGCGATGCCGATGCTCTTCTCGGCGGCGCGCGTGGCCGCGGACATCGAATCGATGCGCACGATCTGCGCCGGCTGCAGCGCTTTCATGCCGACCGCGGTTGCCCAGCGATCCCAGTCGTCGCGGCGCGCCTCGTGTACCAGCAGCGTGTGCTGGTTCAGGTCTTCGTAACGAAGCACCGGACGCTCGGAAAACAGTTCCGGCGAGCAGGCCGGCACCATCGTCTGCGCGAACAGCGGATGCGCGATCAGCGAGTTGTTCCACGGCCCGGTTCCACATACCACCGAGATGTCGGCCTCGGCGGCGTGCGTGCGGCCGTGCACGCCCTGCGTTTCGATGCGCAGGTCGATGCCGTCGTGCAGCTTCGAAAATTCCGACAGCCGCGGCAGCAGCATCTCGCTCGCGAAGTACGCGGGAACGTGCAGCCGTACGCTGTTGCGGCCGTAACGCGCGCGCAATTGTTCGGTGACAGATTCCAGCCGCATGAACAGATCGTCTATCTGCTCGAGATAACGCGAACCGGCGTCGGTGAGCGCGAGAGCACGAGCACTACGCGAAAACAGCGGCAGGCCGAGCTGCGTTTCCAGCGTCTTGATCTGGTGGCTCACCGCCGACGGCGTGATGCAAAGCTCATCGGCCGCGACGGCGAAGCTCGAATGTTTGGCGGCGATCTGAAAGGTCTTGATGGCCTTCAGTGAAGGAGTACGCATTCCATTGGATCACCCAGGGACTCAGCGAAAAAGCTGCGATGGCCGGAGTAAAGCAAGCTGCGTGCCAGCCTGGGAAATGACGTAAGTACATGTTCTTATTCGATACGCCCTGTTGACGTGCCGTCAGATTGTTCATCGATGGCGCGTGTTTTGCCGCTTTGCACCGGCAACGGAAAAGGGGACATTCCTCATTTCGTTGTAACAATCCTATGCGTCCGCTCCGGTTCGCACATGAAGCGGATTGTTACAACGAAATGAGGAATGTCCCCATTTCCGTTTCTTTTTCTTAATCCGCGCGCCATCGGTGGCTCATGTGCGGAGTCGCAATATTTACTCGCTGCAATCGGCAGCGACAACCGGACACCGATATGAAAATCCTCCCGACTCTGATGGTCACCGCGTTCATGACCGCCGGTAGTGCGTTCGCCGCCTCCACGCAGGCTCCCACTGCCACGCCTGCGGCCGCGACGCCCGCCACGAAACACGCTTCCACGTCGCATTGCGAAAAGCTGGCGCACGAAAAGAAGCTCAAAGGCGATGCGGAGAAGCAGTTCGTCAAAGATTGCAAAGCAGGCAAGACGGCCTGAGCGCGCATTTCTTCTGCTGCGCCCGGCGTGATGCGCGCGATCGGCGCTTCACCTGACCTGTGCGACGCCTGCGGGCGCCTCGCGCCGGGCGGCGGCAGGAAATTCGCAATGCACGACGAGGCCGGGCGCGTTGTCGCCGAGCGTGAGTTGTGCGCCATGCAGACGTGCGACGGCCGCCGCGAGCGACAGCCCGAGTCCGCTGCCCGAGGCATGTGCCGGGGCATCACCCACGCGCACGAAGGGACGCAACGCCGCCGCGCGGTCCACAGCCGCGATGCCGGGCCCGTCATCCGCGATACTCAATGACACGCCGCCCGGAGAATTCCGCACACTCACGCGCACATGTCCGCCGGCCGGCACGTACTTGAGAGCGTTCTCGAGCAGATTGGTGACGAGTTGCGCCAGCAATTGCCGATTGCCGGTGACCGGCGCGGCAATCGGCGCGTCGAGTGCTACGTGCAGCCCCGAGGCGAGCATGCCCGGCGCGTACAGCTCGACCATGTTGGCCGCGAGTGCTGCGAGATCCACGTGCTCATCGTGCGTGGTGACACCGCTCGCTTCGGTGCGTGCAATCTGCAGCAGCGTCGCCAGCGTGCGCTGCACGCGATCGAGATCATGCAGCGCCGGCGCGATGAGCTCGTGCGCTTCTGTCGGGAGGCCGGCTCGCAGTTGGGCCTCTTCGAGCCGCACGCGCATACGATACAACGGCGTGCGCAGGTCGTGAGCGATGCTGTCGAAGGCGGTGCGCAGTGTGGTGGTCTGCTGCTCGATGCGATCGAGCATGGCGTTGACGGCGACCGCGAGTGCATCGAATTCATCGTGCGATCCGTCGACCGCCAGGCGCTGGGTGAGGTCGCCCTGCATGATGGTTTCGCAGGTGGTGGCGTAGGCGCGCACACGCCGCGCCGTGCGCCGCGCATACGCCGCGCCGAGCAGCCACACGCAGAGCGCCGTCAGCGCGATGCCCCAGGCGGTGGCCAGCCCGAATCGACGCAACACATTGAGGCGCTCGCTGGTGTCGGCGCCGACCAGCAGCCAGTAGCCGTTCGCCAGGTGTTCGATGCGCGCCTCGACTGGGTGCAGCACCGATTCGCCACGCTCGTGCGCGTCGATATCGAACTCGACCATGGCGGATTCCAGGGCCTCGCGCCCTATGGGCACGACATCGCGAGGCCATGCGGTGAGATTGCCGGCCACCGGCCGGAAGTTCGGATCAGCGAGCAGGAACACCGCGCCGGTGCGGCCCCAGCTGTCGGCGCGCAGGCGCAGCGTCGCGGCCACCTGGGCGATGCCGCCGAGGCGCAGGTCGTCCGACAGGTCATCGACCTCGGCACGCACCACCGCGCTGATCTCGCGTTCCAGCGCATTGCGCGTCAATAGATAGACGGACAGCAGCACCGAGCTGGTGAAAACGGTGACCAGCATCGCGTAGAGCAATGCGAGGCGAGCCGACGAGAGGCGCAGGGTCCCGCCCGGATGCCGGGCGTCAGTCGCCATCGCGCAGCACGTAGCCCGCGCCGCGCACCGTGTGCAGCAGCGGGCGTTCGAATCCCTTGTCGATGGCGGCGCGCAGGCGGCTGATGTGGACGTCGATGACGTTGGTCTGGGGATCGAAGTGCAGGTCCCACACCGCCTCCAGCAGCATCGTGCGGGTCACGACCTGGCCGGCGCGCCGCGCGAGGAATTCCAGCAGCTGGAATTCCTTGGACGTCACGTCGATGGGGGTGCCCGCGCGAGTTACCTTGCGGCCTAACAAGTCGAGCTCGAGATCGGCGATGCGGATCCGCGTGGTCACTTCCGGCTGGTTGCCACGGCGCAGCAGCGCCTCGATTCGCGCCAGCAGTTCACCAAACGCGAAGGGCTTGGTGAGGTAATCGTCGCCGCCGGCGCGCAGGCCCTCGATGCGGTCGTCCACCGACCCGAGCGCCGAGAGGATCAGTACCGGGGTGTGTTTGCCGTTCTTGCGCAGCATGGCGACGATGGACAGGCCGTCGAAGTGCGGTAACTGGCGATCGGCGATGATGAGGTCGTACAAACCCTCGGTGGCGCGAAACAGGCCTTCGCGGCCGTCGGAAGCGATATCGACCACGTAGCCGCTTTCGCGCAGGCCCTTCGCCAGGAACCGGGCGGCTTCCGCGTCGTCCTCGATCAGCAGCAGGTGCATTGGGTGCGGAAGTTAGCACGTCGCCACGCCGCGTCGCGCTTACGAATACTTAACGCGGCCCTAGTGGATCTGGGTCATCGCGCGCAGCAGGGCACCGGCGTCGGCCGGCGGCAGGCTCAGGATGCGCTCGTATACCGAGATCGTGATTGCGCAAACCTTGGTGCGGTCGGTGCGCGCGTCTTCGGCATGGGCAATCATCTGCGCGTCCGCGCCGTACTGCTGGTAGGTCGCGTTGATGACGCTGGCGAGGTTGTCTTTCACGGCCTCCGGCGACGGCAGCGGCGAAGGCGTTTCGCTGGCCGTGCGAATGACTTCGCTCATGAGCCCGAGTGTGCGCGCCTGCGTGCCTTCATCGATGTAGCGGGCGATATCGGGAGGACCTGCCACCTGCGGAAACCAGTAACGGAAGCACGCATCGCCCGGCGCCTGTTGCAGACGATGCGCTGTGGCGATCATGTCGTTCATGAGCGCCAGCACGGAGTCTTGCGAGGCATGCGCGAGACTGCGCGTGGCGAGCAGGCTGATCTCGGAATTGGCGAGGTTGATGAAATTCTCGCGGCGCGTTTCCTCGCGCGCGTACAGCTTGTATTCATCCACCAGTTTGTCGAACACCGCCGGCTCGTGCTTCTTGAGGACACGGTAGACCGGCTGCTCCAGCAGCTTCGACTCGGCACTGTAGCCTTCGTACCAGTACGAACCGACCGCGCCGGCAACGATCACCACCAGCAGAATGACGATCCACTTCACGTTCACGCCGCTCCGGAAACCAGCAGGGTGAGCGCGCGGCGGATGGGCGCGGCGTGCTCCGAGGCGAGGATACCCTGTTCGGTGATGCCGGTGCTGCGAAGTGGCAGCGCGAGACAGGCATCGGACACGAGTCGCGCCGACATGGTAGTTAGGGTTTCGCGCAAGGCGGCGTCGGCGTGCACGGATCGAGGCGAGGCATTGAAGATGGCCACCGGCTTGTCGACGAATGGCGGGAAGCTCACCAGCCAGTCGAGCGCGTTCTTGATGACGGCCGTGACGCCATGCGCGTACTCGGGGCTTGCGATCAGCAAGGCGTCACATGCGGAGATCGCCGCCTGCAGACGGCGCGCCGGCGCCGGCATGTCGGCTTCGAGATCCGGATTGAAGAGAGGCAGTTCGGCGAGGCCGGAGAAGATCTCTACCCTGGTGCCGTCGGGCGCGAGCCGCGCGGTGGCGCGAAGCAGCGCGGCATTCATGGAGGCGGCCCGCAAGCTGCCGCACAGCGCCAGTACGTTCACGTTGCACGCCCGGCACCGCCGGTGGCGCATGTGGTGACGATGTCGGGTCGCATGGGGCGAGCCTAACAGCCACGGCCCACTTGGGTCAGTGCGCCGCCATGACGGTGCGCGCCGCGTCGAGCACCTGCTGCGCCGGGAGGCGCTGCTTGTAGTCGGCGTTGGTGTGCGCGAAACGGATCGAGCCAAGGCGGTCGACGACGAATACCGCGGGCACGGGCAGCTCGTGATGCTTCGCGCCCTGGCTTTCCTCGAGATCGAGACCGTAGGTCTTGTACTTGGCGTAGGTGGCGTCGTCCATGCGGTAGGCGATGCCGAATGCGCGCGCGGCGTGCACCTCGTTGTCGGACAACAGGTGGTAGTCCACGGGCTCCTTGAGACTTCCGCGCAGGATTTCCGGGCGGTCGGTGCTCAGGAACAGCACGTCGATGCCCATCGCGGCGATCTGCGGCACCGTGCTGCGTAAGTCCTTCAGGTGCGCGTTGCAGTAGGGACACCAGCCGCCGCGATAGAAAATTAGCATCACGGGACGGGCAAGCTTGCCGGGCTCGAAGCGAAACGGCTTTCCGTCCGCTTCACGTGCCGTGAAAGCTGGCGCGGCATTGCCCACGATGAGCGGTTTCACCTTCAAGGGATCGTCAGGTGAAGCGGCAATGGCGGTAGTCGCGATGATTGCGACGAGAGCGAGCATAAGGCGACTTTGCATGGGGTTCCCCGAGAGGATGGTTAGGTGAAGACCCGGCTAATGAGCGGAATATTGCAGCCGGGTGCCTGAAATGCCCAATTGAAGCGTAGATATGCCTTGGCCTTCCCGGTATAGTCGCGCCCGCTTATCCAGGGTCGCGCGGTCATCGCCCCCTAAAGCACGCAAGTCGACTCTCAGACGATTCGCAAAATCTCTCCTCGCTAATGACCGCTTCGAACGCCTGGCGTTACGAACTGCGAGTCTCTTTAGTCTTTTCCAAGGTATTCATTTAAATGTCATTTGAAATTCTCGGGCTCAAGCCCGAGTTGCTCCGTGCTGTGGCCGACAAGGGCTACACAGTTCCCACCCCCATCCAGGCCCAGGCCATTCCCGCCGTTCTCGCCGGCGGCGACGTGCTCGCCGGCGCGCAGACCGGCACCGGCAAGACCGCCGGGTTCACGCTGCCGCTGCTGCAGAAGTTAGGCGCCCGCGGCGGACGTAATCCGCGCGCGCTGGTCCTCACGCCGACGCGCGAGCTCGCTGCGCAGGTTGCACAGAGTGTCGTCGACTACGGCAAGTACGGCGACCTGCGCACGCTGGTCGTCTTCGGCGGCGTGTCCGAGAAGCCGCAGATCGACAAGGCGCGTCATGGCTGCGACATCCTGGTCGCGACGCCGGGCCGGTTGCTCGACCTCTGCGAGCAGCGCGCAGTGTCCCTCTCCGAAGTGCAGATCTTCATCCTCGACGAAGCCGATCGCATGCTCGACATGGGCTTCATCCGCGACATCAAGCGAATCCTCAAGATGTTGCCGCAGCAGCGCCAGAACCTGATGTTCTCGGCTACCTACTCGGACGACATCCGCCAGCTCGCGAATCAGTTCCTTCGCAGCCCGACTTCGCTGCAGGTCACGCCGCGCAATGCCACTGCCGACAGGGTGGAGCAGAGTGCGTACCGTGTGCCGAAGGATCACAAGCGCCACCTGCTGGCGCACCTGATCATCGAAGGCAACTGGCACCAGGTGCTGGTGTTCACGCGCACCAAGCATGGCGCGAACCGGCTCACGCAGCAGCTCGAGCGTGCCGGCATCAACGCCATGGCCATCCACGGCAACAAGAGTCAGAACGCGCGCGTCAAGGCGCTGCAGGACTTCAAGGAAAACCGTATCACGGCGCTGGTGGCCACCGAGGTCGCGGCGCGTGGGCTCGACATCAAGGAGCTGCCGCACGTCGTCAACTACGAGCTGCCGAACGTGCCGGAAGACTACGTGCACCGCATCGGTCGCACGGCGCGTGCCGGTTCAACCGGCGCGGCGATCTCGCTGGTATCGCCGGACGAGCTCAGCTACCTGCGCGACATCGAGAAGCTGCTCAAGCGAAAGATCGATTTTGTCGAGCCGCCGAAATTCGAGATCAAAGAGGGCACGCATCAGCCGCGGAACGCGACTGGTGAGCATGAGCCACACCAGGATCCGCGTCGCCGTCCGGAACATCGGCGTAGCGGCGGTGGCGGGCGTCACGGCGGTGGTCGCAGTGGCGGTGGAAACCGCGGTGCCGGTCGCGCCGATCATGCTGCCTACATGCAGGGCGGCGAGGCCGCGCGATCCGACGCCCCGCGTTCGGATGCGCCGCGCAGCGACGCGCAACCCGGTGCCCGGCCGCACGGAAGCGGAAATCATGGTGGTGGCAATCGCCATGGCGGCCAGGGCGGTCGCGGCGGCGGTGGGCGACACAAGGGCGGTGGCGCTCCCGGTGCAAGCCGCGGCGGCAGTCGCGGTGGATTTGCGCGCGGCGCGCGCTCCGGCGGAGGGCGTAGCGGCGGCGGTTCAGCGGGTGGCGGTCAGTCGGGCGGCGGTCAATCCGGCAGTGGGAATGGCGGCGGCTTCTCCCGCATGACCTGATTCAGGCGACGGCTGCTTCGCTTGCTTCGTCGAGGAGCGGCAGGCGCACGGTGAAAGTCGTGCCCTTGCCGATCTCGGTGACGAACGCCAGCGTGCCGCCGTGAGCCTTGATCACGTTGTGCGCGATCGAGAGTCCCTGGCCGGTGCCTTTTCCCACTTCCTTGGTGGTGAAGAACGGCTCGAAGATGCGCTTGCGAATGGCTTCTGGAATGCCACCACCCGTGTCGCAGACACTAACTACCGCGAACCCGTCTTCGATACAGGTCTTCACGATGATGAGGCCCTTTTCCGGCGTGCCTTTGACCTTGTCGGCGATGGCATGTGCCGCATTGACCACCAGGTTCAGGACCACCTGATTGATCTGGCCGCCATGGCAGGTGACCGGCGGCATATCCTGGAAGTCGGTTTTCACGTCCGCCACGTATTTATATTCACTGCGCGCAATGATCAGCGTGCTGTTGATGGCGCGGTTGAGATCCACCCGGCTCATCTCGCGCTGATCGACGTGTGAGAATTCCTTCATCGAGCGCACGATTTCCGCGATGCGCCCCAGCCCGTCGACGACGCGATCGAGCGCGGGAGGCAATTCCTTTTTCAGATCTTCCAGGTCTTCGTCTGCTTCAGGTGGTGCCGGCAACATTGCCGCGAGCCTGGCGTTGTGCGCCAGCAGTTCCTGCATCGCCTCACGAATGAAGTAGACGCTGTCGTTCAGGTACTGGATAGGCGTGTTGATCTCGTGGGCCACGCCCGCGGCCAGCCGGCCGATGGATTCGAGGTGCTCGCTCTGTGCCAGCCGCAATTCGGCGAATTTGCGCTCGGTGATGTCGAAGCCGACGCCGATGATGCCGATCACCATGCCGTTTTCATCGCGCAGCGGCACCTTGGAAGTCACGACGGTGCGCGGCATGCCGGTGACTTTGTCGAAGCCCGGCTCTTCGAGATCGATGATGGCGGTGCCCGACTTGAGCAAAGCCTGCTCGTCCGAATAGAACTTCTGCGCGAGATCGGGCTCGAAGAAATCAAAATCCGTCTTGCCGATGGCCTGCGCCGAATCCGTGCCCATGTTGCGCGCGAGGGCGGCGTTCATCGCGATGAACCGGCTGCTGGTGTCCTTGGCGTAGATGAATGCCGGGATCAGGTCGATCATCGTGCGCAGCAGCGTGCGCTCGTTTGCAAGCGCGGTGGCAAGATCCTGCCGGCACGACGCCTCCGCCTCAAGGGCGGCGCTGATTCGGATCAGGGCCGTACCGCCGGTCATATCTTCGGGTTTATCAGCCACGACTCGCGCGCTCCTGGTGCACCACCCGTCATAACGGCGATGGCTGGTGAAACTGAAGCGGCAAGGGGCGTTGTGCGAACGTCGTCACGGCCGCACATGAACACGCTTGAGTTGCAAAAATCCGCGCGTCCCCTCGAGGAGACGCGCGGATCGGGCAGTGCAGAAGCGCCTTATTGCTTGGGCGTCTCGGTATCGGAGGCCGGCTCACTGGAGGGCGGCACCGCCGGATCACTGGTCGGTTCGGGCGCCGACTGAGGTGTTGGGCTGGTCGATCCCTTTTCCTGGGTGCTCTTCCACTCGGTCTTGTCGAGGTAGCCGTCGCCGTTGGTGTCGGCGCTCGAGAATACGATGTTGGCGTCCACGCTGGCTTCGGCCTGGGAAATCCGACCGTCGCGATTGGTGTCCAGCTTGTCGAAGCCGGGCGCGCTTGTGGTGCCCGACTTGTCCTTCGAGTACTGGTCACCGGCCACGGCCGCGCCCAGGGGAATCGCCGCCGCGAGTGTCAGCGCAATCAAGGTCTTTGATGTCTTCATAGTGTCTCCTCGAACTCAATGGAAGGATTGAGCGGCTGCAATGCCCGAAGCAATTTCGGCGTCGTGCCGCACATGGGGTTTTGCAATCCACGTGCCAATCGCCAATTGCGCAGCGCACCGCGTGAATCGCGCGAAGCGCGCGCGGCGGGTCGCGGCACCGCGACAATCGGGAATGCGGGCGACGTCGATCGGCGACGCAATGCGCGACTCTAACTACAAACAGTTACTTACGGGTCGGCGGATGCGGACGTCGGACGATCACCGACGCCGGAACACCCGCGTTCAGACGAACAGAGTCGGCACTCCCACCACGCATGCGTTGTAAACGGCATGCACGATCATCGGCGCCAGCAGGCTGCGCGTGCGCTCGTAGACCAGCGCCGCGCAGACGCCCATGACGAATACCGGAGCGATGGCGAGCGCCGGGTGAAGGATGGCGAATACCGCGGCGCTCGCCAGCGTCGCCGGCCACACGCCGAAACTGCGGCGCAGGCCGCCAAAGATCAGGCCGCGAAAGATGAACTCTTCGAAGACCGGCGCCGCGATGACCGCGAGCGGAATGACCCACAGGCCGAG
>Ga0207691_10004743_pt1 | contig 13148 bp, 13 predicted proteins | sample KBSM13metaG_FD_184327 | JGI IMG/M metagenome (GOLD analysis project Ga0207691, IMG submission 184327) | Miscanthus rhizosphere microbial communities from Kellogg Biological Station, Michigan, USA - KBS M1-3 metaG (SPAdes) (version 2) | ecosystem: Host-associated > Plants > Roots > Rhizosphere >... | reverse complement strand
GCGAGAAACAGCCCCGCGAGCGCGGCGGACCGCGAGCGGTGCGTCAGCGCCCCGCGGCCTTCGCGCGCCGCCGGGCGATGCGCCCGAACTCCTCGACGTGCTTCCTCGCCTCGCGGCCGGCCGCTCCGGGCTTCCCCGCGCGGATCGCGTCGAGGATGGGGACGTGCTTCTCGGCCGCGTCGTGCGGCTCGACGTACGTCCCGTAGAGCGAGATCGTGATCCGCCCCTCGACGCCGAGCGACTTCCAGCACTGCTCGAGCACGGGGTTCCCTGCCGCCTCGACCATCTCGCGGTGGAAGGCGATGTCGTGCTGGACGAGCGCGCTCAGATCGCCGGCCCTCGCCGCCGCCCGCATGGCGTCGACCTCGCGTTCCAGCACGGCCACGTCGCCGTCGAGCCGCTTCGTCGCCAGCTTCCCCGCAAGCTCCTCGAGCGCGGCGCGCACCGGGTAGACCTCGACGAGCTCGTCGTCGCCGAACGCGCGGACGCGCGCCCCGCGGAAGGGCTCCGACTCCACCATCCGGAGCAGCTCGAGGTCCCGCAACGCCTCACGGACCGGCGCCTGGCTCGTCCCGAGCTCGCTCGCGATGCGCGTCTCGACGAGGCGCTCGCCGGGCTTGAGCTCGCCGCGGACGATGCGCTGGAGCAGGACGTCCTTCACCTGCTCCCGGAGGACGGTTCTCTCGATCATCGTCTGCCCCGTGCCTGCTCTCGGGCCTCAGCCCTCCGCCACGACAGGGTTCATCAGCGAGCCCACGCCGTCGATCTCGATCGTGATCTCGTCCCCCGCCCGGAGCAGCCGCTGCGGGTCGCGGAACACGCCGACACCGGCGGGCGTGCCGGTCAGGATGAGGTCGCCGGCCTCGAGCGTGGACGTCCGCGAGACGTAGCTGATCACCTCGTCGATCCCGAAGATCAGGTTCGACGTCGACGAGTCCTGCATCGTCTCGCCGTTCAGGATCGCCCGGATGCCGAGCGTGTGCGGGTCGGGCACGTCGGCCGCGGGTGTGACCGGCCCGACGGGGCAGAACGTGTCGGGCGACTTGCCGCGCGTCCACTGGCCGTCGGCGAACTGGAGGTCGCGCGCCGAGACGTCGTTCGCGACGACGTAGCCCGCGACGGCCTCGAGAGCGTTCTCCCTGGAGACGTTCCTGACCGTCGTGCCGATCACGACGCCGAGCTCGGCCTCGTAGTCGCACTTGGTCACCAGGGACGGGATCACGATCGGCTCGCCGGGGCCGATCAGCGAGGTGGTGAACTTGGCGAAGAGGAGCGGCGCCTCCGGGAGGTCCACCCCCTGCTCCTCCGCGTGGTCCTTGTAGTTGAGCCCGACGCAGACGATCTTGCCGGGGCGCGGGATGGGAAGCGTCATGGGCTGACCCTATCCCATGCAGATCATCGATGATCGATCCTTTGCGGACAGGCGTCAGTAGGATCGCGTCGATGCCGCTTCCGCCCGGATTCGTCGACGAGCTCGCCGCGGCGGTCGGTGCGGCGTACGTGCTCACGGCGCCCGAGGACCTCGCGACCTACGACTGCGACGGGCTCACGGGGTGGCGCGCGCAGCCGGCGTGCGTCGTGCTTCCGGGGTCGGCCGAGGATGTCCAGGCGGTGCTTCGGCTGTGCGCGCGCGAGGGGATTCCGTTCGTCGCGCGCGGCGCCGGGACGGGCCTCTCCGGCGGCGCACTCCCCGTCGCCGACGGGATCGTCGTCTCCGTCGCGCGGATGTGCCGGATCCTCGAGATCGACCTCGAGAGCGAGCGCGTGGTGGTCGAGCCGGGCGTGGCCAACCTCGACGTGACCCGCGCCGTTGCCGCCGAGGGCTACTTCTACGCCCCCGATCCGTCGAGCCAGCAGGTTTGCACGATCGGCGGCAACGTCGCGGAGAACTCGGGCGGCGCTCACTGCCTCAAGCACGGGTTCACGGTCAACCACGTCACCGGCGCGAAGGTCGTCCTGCCCGACGGCGAGCTGCTCGAGCTCGGCGGCAAGGCGATCGACGGCGACGACGGGCCCGACCTGCTCGGCGTCGTGATCGGCTCGGAGGGCACGCTCGGGATCGCCGTCGAGCTGACGCTCCGGATCGTCCGCGCGCCCGAGTCGGTCGTGACGCAGCTCGCCGGCTTCCGCTCGGTCGAAGAGGCGGGCGATGCGGTCTCCCGGATCGTGGCGGCGGGGATCCTGCCGTCCGCGATGGAGATCATGGACCGGTTCACGATCCAGGCGGCCGAGGCCGCGTACCACCCCGGCTACCCGGACGGCGCGGGCTCGGTGCTGCTCGTCGAGCTCGACGGCGTCGCGGCGCAGGTCGAGGAGGACGTCGCAGCGGTCGACTCGACCTGTCGCGCGGCGGGCTCCTTCGAGATCCGCACGGCCCGGGACGCGGACGAGCGGGCGCTGCTCTGGAAGGGCCGCAAGGGCGCCTTCGCTGCGATGGGCCGCGTGTCGCCCGACTACTACGTGCAGGACGGCGTCGTGCCGCGCACCAAGCTGCCGTCGGTCCTCCGCCGGATCGACGAGCTCTCGGCGGAGCATGGGCTCCGCGTCGGAAACGTCTTCCATGCCGGCGACGGGAACCTCCACCCGCTGGTGCTCTACGACGCGGCCGTCGACGGCGACTACGAGCGCGCGAAGTTGCTCGCCGACGCGATTCTCGCGGCGTGCGTCGACGCGGGCGGATCGCTGACGGGCGAGCACGGGATCGGCGTCGACAAGGCCTGCGCCATGCCGTCGATGTTCTCCGAGCGCGACCTCGAGGCCTTCGAGCGGGTTCGCCGTGCGTTCGACCCCGACGGGATCGCGAACCCGGGCAAGGTGATCCCCACGCCGCGCCTCTGCGGCGAGGTCCCCGGCCCGTATCGCGCCCATCCGCTCGAGCGGCTCGGGCTGGCGGAGCGCTTCTGATGCGGCCCGGCACGATCGACGAGGCGGCGGCGCTCGTCGCGGACGCGTCGGCGTCGGGCCGCCGCATCCGGATCGGCGAGGATCTCGTCACCGACGGCCTGGACCGCGTGCTCGAGCACGAGGCCGGCGACCTCACCTGCACGGTCGAGGCCGGCATCAGGCTCTCGACGCTGCAGGCGACCCTCGCCCGCGCGGGGCAGCGGCTCTCGCTCGACCCGCCCGGCGACCCCACCGTCGGCGCCTGCCTCGCGGAGCGCCTCTCCGGGCCGCTCTCGCACCGCTTCGGCACACCGCGCGACCTCGTCCTCGGCGTCACCCTCGTCCTCGGCGACGGAACGGTCGCGAGCTCGGGCGGCAAGGTCGTGAAGAACGTCGCGGGCTACGACCTCGGGAAGCTCGTCTGCGGCTCGGAGGGACGGCTCGCGCTCATCGCGCGCGTCTCGCTTCGCCTCCACCCGCTCCCGGCCGCCGCGGCGACGCTCGTGGTCGAGACCGACGACCCGGCGGGCGTCGTGCGCGCGCTGCGGCGATCGCAGCTCCAGCCGAGCGCCCTCGACGTCCACCATCCGGGACGGGTGGCGGTGCTCTTCGAAGGACGAGAGGGCGCCGTCGCCGAGCAGATGGACGCCGCACGCGCGCTCGTCGGCGGTGGCCCGGGAGACGCGAGTGTCTGGGAGGAGGCCCGCGGGCGGCAGGCCCGCGCGCTCGGTCGCCTCGCGTTCGCGCCGAGAGACCTCGGCAACGTCCTCTCGACCCTCACCGAGGCGGTCGTTCGTCCTGCGGCAGGCATCGCGTACGTCCCGCATCGCGTCGGCGGCGTGCCGCCGGCGGCCGCGCGCCGTCTCCAGCGCGCGCTGAAGGCACGCCTCGACCCGGAGGGGGTGCTCACGTGATCGAGGAGCTCACGCGGGCGTGCGTCCACTGCGGGTTCTGCCTCCCGACCTGCCCGACGTACGTCCTCTGGAGCGAGGAGATGGACTCGCCTCGCGGGCGGATCCAGCTGATGGAGAAGACGGCGCAGGGCACGCTCGCGCTGAGCCCGACCGTGACCGAGCACTTCGACCGCTGCCTCGGATGCATGGCCTGCGTGACGAGCTGTCCGTCGGGCGTGCGCTACGACCTGCTGATCGAGGAGACGCGCGCGACGGTCGAGGAGCGGCAGAAGCGCCCGCGGGCGGAGCGGCTCCAACGGCGGCTGCTGTTCGCGACGCTCCCCCACCCCCGGCGGATGCGCTGGGCGCTGCGGCTGGCGCCGGTCGGACGGCGGCTGCCGACGCCTGCGTGGGCCCGGCCGATGCTCGACCTCGCGCCGCGCTGGCGCTCGTCCGAGCAGCCGGCGCCGGTCACTCCCTGTGTGGGATCGACACACGCTCCCCGTCGTGTCGGGCTGCTCACGGGCTGCGTCCAGTCGGTCGTCTTCGGCGAGGTGAACGCGGCGACGGCGCGGACGCTCGCCGCCGCGGGCCACGAGGTCGTCGCTCCGTCGCAGGGCTGCTGCGGCGCCTTGTCGGCGCACGCCGGCCGGGCGGACGAGTCGGCTCGCTTCACCGACCGGCTCCGGCGCAGCTTCGACGGTCTCGACACGATCGTCGTCAACGCGTCGGGCTGCGGCTCGCACCTCAAGGAGAAGGGCCTGCCCGCGCTCGACGTGACCGAGACTCTGCGAGACGCGGAGCTGCCGGAGCTCCACCCGCTCGAGCTCTCGGTCGCATACCAGGACTCCTGTCACCTCCGGCACGCGCAGCGGCTGCCGGCCGCCTGGATGCCGGTGCTCGGGCGGATCCCGGGCCTCCGCGTCGTCCAGCCCGCCGAGCAGGACATCTGCTGCGGCTCGGCCGGGATCTACAACGTCACGCAGCCGGAGGCCGCCCGCGACCTGGGCGACCGGAAGGCTGCCCATGTCCTGGCGACCGAGCCGGACGCGTACGCGAGCGCCAATCCCGGCTGCCTCGTCCAGGTCGCACAGGCGCTCGGCAGGGCCGGCCGGCCGCTTCCGGCCTTCCACCCCGTCGAGCTTCTCGACGCGTCGATCCGAGGCGTCGGCGCGGCGGAGTTGCTCGCGCGCGCACGGCGCTGAGCCGCCTCAGACGCGGCGCAGGCTGGGCGGCTCGCGGTCCTCGAGGCGGTCGAGCCTCGTGTCGAAACGGTCGAGACGGCGCTCGATTGCGTCGAGCGAACGCGCGATCCAGAACGTCTGTAAGCCGATCACGGCCGTCAGCGTTCCGATGATCGTCACCGCCTGCGCCCACTCCACGACCGCATCGTGCCCGCTCGGACGATGCGTGTCCAGATGGCCGCTCAGGACACGGCGGCTTCCACCGGGCGCAGCTCGTCGAGCCGGTCGACCTCCGCGAGCTCGGGGAAGAGTCGGGTCCAGGCGACCGCGACCGCGATGGTCACGGCGCCGCCGAGCAGCACGGCCGGCACCGCCCCGATCAGGGCCGCGGCGACCCCGGACTCGAACGCCCCGAGCTCGTTCGAGGCGCTGATGAAGACCATCTCGACGGCGGTCACCCGGCCGCGGAGCTCGTCCGGGGTGACGAGCGGCAGGATCGTCTGGCGGAGGACGACGCTGACCATGTCGACGGAGCCCCCGGCCGCCAGCGCCAGCAGCGAGAGCCACATCGTCTCCGAGAGCCCGAAGACGATCATCGTGATGCCGTAGAGCGCGACGACGGTCAGCAGGGTGCGTCCGGCGCGCCGCCGCAGCGGCCGGCGGGACATGACGGCCGCTGCGCAGAGCGCGCCGACTGCGGGGGCGGCCCGGAGGACGCCGAGGCCCGCAGGGCCGACCTCGAGCACATCGCGCGCGAACACCGGCAGGAGCGCCACCGCGCCGCCGAAGAGGACGGCGAACAGGTCGAGCGAGATCGCGCCGAAGAGCACCGGCGTGCGCCGCACGAGCCGGACGCCGCCGAGGACGCTCGCGAGGTCGGGTGATCCCGCTCCTGCCCCGTCGCGACCCGCCCGCATCAGCACGATGGCCGCGAGCGCGACGAGCGAGAACACGGAAGAGACGGCGTACACGAGCTCGGGATGGAGCGCGAACAGGAGCCCGCCGAGCGCCGGCCCGACGATCACCGACAGCTGGAAGGCGATCGAGCGCTGCGCAAAGGCCTTGACGAGGATCTCCCGAGGGACGAGCGAGGGCGTCAGAGCCCGCCCCGCGGGCGCACCCAGCGCCGTGGCGACGCCCGTGCCGAAGGCGAGCGCGAAGAACGGCCACGTCTCGCTCGCGCCGGCACGGGTCACGACGAGCAGCCCGACCGCGACGAGCGCGTCGATGGCGATCGAGAGCGCGAGGACGGTGCGTCGGGGATACCGGTCGGCGAAGTGGCCGGCCGGGAGCGCGAGCAGCGGCAGCGGCAGGAACATCGCCAGGCCGACGATCCCGAGGTCGAGCGGGTCGCGGTGGATCGCGTAGACCTGCCACCCGATCGCGACGAACGACATCTCGATCGCGAACGCGGTCGCGACCGTCGCGCCCACGTAGAGCGCGAAGTCCCGGTGCTTGAGCGGTGAGTCCACGAGGCCGGTTGCTACACGAACCGCGCGACCTGCGCGTCGCGTTCGAGCGTCGCGCTCCTCGCGCCCGTCAGGCGGCTTCCGGCGTGTCGTCCGCCCCGAGCGAGGGAGGCAGGAACTCGACCTCGAGCCGCTGGATGCGCGAGCCGCTGGTCTCGAGCACGCGGAAGCGGACCTGATCCTCCGCGACTTCGTCGCCGACCTCGGCCGCGCGGCCGAGGTGCCCGAACACGAACCCCGCGACCGTGTGGAAGTCCTCGGTTTCCAGACCGGTCCCGAACTCCTCGTTGAAGTCGTCGATCGTGAACGACCCGTCGATCCTGACCGTCGTCTCGCTCAGCCGCTCGACCAACTCGTTCGGGAGATCGAACTCGTCCTCGATGTCGCCGACGATCTCCTCGAGCAGGTCCTCGAGGGTGACGATGCCGGCGGTGGCCCCGTACTCGTCCACGACGACGGCGATGTGCTGGCTCGTCCGCCTGAAGTCCGCGAGCAGGGCTCCGAGGTCCTTCGTCTCGGGAACGACGTACGGAGCGCGCAGGAGGTCCGCGAGCGCGACGGCGCCTCCGCCGCCGTTGTGGAACGAGGCGACCAGGTCACGGACGTGGAGGATCCCGACGATGTCGTCGAGCGTCTCCCGGTAGACGGGATACCGGGTGTACGGCGCTTCGAGCATCGCCGCCATCGCCTCCTCGGGAGCGAGGTCGATGGCGAGCCCCGCGACGTCGGGTCGCGGGACCATGACGTCGGCGACCTCCTTCTCTGCGAAGTCGAACACCTTGTAGAGCATCTCGCGCTCGTCCTTCTCGATCTCCCCGTGCTCGGTCGAGACCTCGAGCAGCATCTTCAACTCCGCCTCCGAGTGGGCCACGCCCTCCGAGAAGCTCGGATCGATGCCGATGGCTCGCTGCGCGCCCTCGCTCGACCGCTGGAGCACCCAGATCAGCGGCTTGAAGACGAAGAAGAACAGCCGTACGGGTGCCGAGACGGCGAGGGCAACGCGCTCGGAGTAGCTCAGCGCGATCCCCTTCGGCACGAGCTCGCCGACGACCACGTGCAGGAAGGTGATGATCAGGAACGCGAGGAGCACGGCGAGCACCGTCGCGAGCCACTGGTCGAAGAACTCGGAGAGCACGCGTTCACCGAGGGCCCCGATCGCCAGGGAGGTCAGGGTCACACCGAGCTGCATCGCCGCGATGAAGTGCGGCGGATCGCTCGTGATCTTGACGACGGAGCGTGCCGTACGGCTGCCCTCGTCGGCGAGCTCCTTCATACGTGTCCGCCGGACCGTCACGAGCGCGTACTCGCCGGCGACGAAGAACGCGTTGAGCAGGATCAGCAGGACGACCGCGACGAGCTCGACCACCACGGTCATCGCCGACACCCCGGTGAGGTCTTACCGGCCGGGAACACTCGAGAGGCAGGCACGCTCGCCCCGTCCGGGGCACTGGTACTCGGAGGCAAGTCGTCGTCCACTACTCCGCCGAAGTATAGGCGACTCTCCTGACGTCCTCGGTCCGCCGAGCGGCTCCCTCCAGCACGAGCCGCTCGAGGTGCGAGAGCGTCTCCGCCACCGCAAACCTGCGTGCCGCCGGCTTCAGGTCGTGACCGAAGAGCGGGAAGGAGACCTCGTAGCCGGTCAGCGGCTCGTCGCCGAGAGCGGCGGCGGTCGCTGCGAGCCGCTCGGCGTGGTGGGCGATCAGCGCGCGGGCGCGCGCGCTCGGGTCGTGGATCGGCTCTCCGTGCCCGGGAAGCGCGACGCGCGCGTCGAGGGCAATCGTCGCCTCGAGGGCGCCGAGATAGTCGCCGAGCGGGTCGGGGCGGCTTCGCGGCCAGAGCCCGACGGTCGGAGAGATCGGGTCGAGCACGTGGTCGGCCGCGACGAGCACGTCGTCGCGGACGAGCATCAGCTGGCCGTCCGCGTGACCGGGTGCCGCGACCGCGCGCCAGCCGTCGACGTGGTCGCCGGGGTCCAGGAGCTGTGGATCCCGCTGGAAGCGGATGAACGGCCGCCAGAGGGCACCCTGTTCGATCAGCTCGCGCATCACCTCGTCGGGCACGCCGTGGCGGCGGAACCAGTCGTCGAGCACGTCCGTCCAGTCGCTCCCGTCCCAGACGAGGCGGCACTGCTCGTAGTCGACACGTCCCTGGGCGACGGGCGCCCCCGTGAGCTCGACGAGATCCGCCGCCGCGCCGACGTGGTCCGGGTGGAAGTGGGTGACGACGATCTGCCGGACCGGGCCCGGAAGCTCCGCGAGCTCGCTCGCCCAGCGCTCCTTCGCATCCGGCAGCCCGAGCCCGGTGTCGACGAGCGTCCAGCCGTCGTCGCGCGGCAGGAGATAGGCATGAACGTGCCCGGGGCGCGTCGGCAACGGCAGTGTCACACGGCGGATCCCCGCGTCGAGCTCGTCCATGCGGCAACCCTATGCGCGGCTGTCCCGCCCGACGGCCGATCGATGGGCTTGACCGAAGCTTCGCTAATGTCATCCATAAACATCCCTCATGCTGGTACCGTTCGCCGTCGTGGAGCGAAGCGTCGTAGAGCTCGTCGGCGAGACCGACGTCGAGGCGCTCACTGCCGAGCAGGTCGTCGAGACGATCCTCGAGGTGCTCCACCCGAACGTCGCGCTCGCGTGCTCGTTCCAGAAGGAGGAGAGCGTCCTCCTCGACATGCTGCTCGAGCGCGAGCCGGCCGCGCGCGTGTTCGCGCTCGACACGCACGTGCTCTTCCCCGAGACGTACGCCGTGTGGCGGGAGATCGAGCGCCGCTACGGGGTCGCGATCCAGGTCTACGAGGGCCCCTCGCTCGGCCGGCAGGCCGCGATCCACGGCGAGGCACTGTGGGAGCGGAACCCCGACCTCTGCTGCTCGATCCGCAAGATCGGGCCTCTCGGCGCCGCCCTCTCCGGCCTCGACGGCTGGATCACCGGCGTCCGCCGCGACCAGTCGCCGACGCGCTCCGCGACGCCCAAGCTCGGCTGGGACGAGCGGCACGAGATCTGGAAGGCGAGCCCGCTCGCCGACTGGACGGACGACGACGTCTGGGCCTACGTCCAGGAGCGCGACCTCCCGGTCAACGAGCTCCACGAGCGCGGATACGCCTCGATCGGCTGCACGCACTGCACGGCGCCCGGGACCGGCCGCGAGGGCCGCTGGGCGGGCGGCGACAAGACGGAATGCGGCCTGCACGCATGAGCGGCGACCGATGACGACCACGGCTCCTCTCGTCCGCCTCTCCCATCTCGACGCGCTCGAGTCCGAGGCGATCCACATCATGCGCGAGGTCGCCGCGGAGCTCGAGCGGCCGGTGCTGCTCTTCTCCGGCGGCAAGGACTCGATCGTCCTCCTACGGCTCGCCGAGAAGGCGTTCCGCCCGGGTCGCTTCCCGTTCCCGCTCATGCACATCGACACCGGCCACAACTTTCCCGAGGCGATCGAGTTCCGCGACCGCCGCGTCGCCGAGCTCGGCGAGCGCCTGGTGATCGCCTCGGTGCAGGAGTCGATCGACAAGGGCCGCGTGGTCGAGCAGACAGGACCGCGCGCGTCGCGCAACCAGCTGCAGACGACGACGCTCCTCGACGCGATGACCGAGCACGGCTTCGACGCGGCGATCGGCGGCGCACGGCGGGACGAGGAGCGCTCGCGCGCGAAGGAGCGGATCTTCTCGTTCCGCGACGACTTCGGGCAATGGAACCCGCGCGCGCAGCGCCCGGAGCTCTGGAACCTCTACAACGGCCGCATCCGCAAGGGGGAGCAGGTGCGCGTCTTCCCGATCTCCAACTGGACGGAGCTCGACGTGTGGCAGTACGTCGCGCGCGAGCAGCTCGAGCTGCCCGCGATCTACTTCTCCCATCGGCGAGAGGTCTTCGAGCGCGACGGCATGCTCTACGCCGCCTCGGAGTTCGTCGAGCGCTATCCCCACGAGGAGCCGTTCTCCGAGTGGGTGCGCTTTCGGACGGTCGGTGACATGAGCTGCACCGGCGGCGTCCGTTCCACGGCGGCGACGATCGAGGAGGTCGTGCGCGAGATCGCAGCGACGCGCATCACCGAGCGCGGCGAGACGCGCGCCGACGACAAGGTCTCCGAGGCCGCGATGGAGGACCGCAAGCGGATGGGCTACTTCTGATGGAGACGCTCGACCTCGCGCAGCTGCTGACCGGCGAGGCCGCCGCGAGCGAGCTCCTGCGCCTCGTCACGTGCGGCTCGGTCGACGACGGCAAGTCGACGCTCATCGGGCGGCTGCTCTTCGACACGAAGCAGGTCATGTCCGACCAGCTCGAGCACGTCGAGGAGACGAGCGAGCGCCGCGGCGACGGCTACGTCAACCTGGCGCTCCTCACCGACGGGCTCCGAGCCGAGCGGGAGCAGGGGATCACGATCGACGTCGCGTACCGCTCGTTCGTCACCCCCACGCGCCGCTTCCAGCTAGCAGACGCGCCCGGGCACATCCAGTACACGCGGAACATGGTCACCGGCGCCTCGACCGCGGACGTCGCGGTCGTCCTGCTCGACGCCCGCAAGGGCGTGATCGAGCAGACCCACAGGCACACCACGATCGCGTCGATGCTCGGCATCCCCCACGTCGTCTTCACCGTCAACAAGATGGACCTCGTGGACTTCGACGAGGCCCGCTTCCGCTCGATCGAGCGGGACCTCGCGGACCTGGCCGACCGGCTCGGGCTGGACGACACGCTGACGATCCCGATCGCGGCGCTCCCGGGCGACAACGTCGTCGAGCCTTCGACGCGGATGCCGTGGTGGACGGGCGGCACGTTCCTCGAGCGACTCGAGTCGATCGAGATCGCCGCCGACCGCGACGTCGCGCACCGCAGGTTCCCAGTGCAGTGGGTGATCAGGCCGATGTCCGACGAGCACCACGACTACCGCGGCTACGGGGGTCAGGTCGCGGGCGGCGAGTGGCGCGCGGGCGACGAGGTCGTCGTCCTCCCTTCCGGCCGGCGCACGACGGTCGCGTCCGTCGAGACCCACGACGGGCCGCTCGACGTCTCCGTCGCCGGCCAGTCGGTCGTCGTCCGACTCGCCGACGAGGTCGACGTCGCGCGCGGCGACATGCTCTGCGGCCCGAGCGACCAGCCGGTCGCTGCCCGCACGGTGGAGGCGAACGTGTGTTGGATGAGCGAGCGCCCGGCCCAGACCGGCGCACGGCTCGCCGTCAAGCACACGACCCGCTGGGCCCGCGCGATCCTCGACGAGGTCGTGTCGGTGCTCGACGTGGAGACGCACGACCACCGCCACGCCGACGCCCTGGCCCTGAACGACATCGCGCGGATCCGCCTCCGCCTCGCCGAACCCCTGCTCGTCGACCCGTACGCCGAGAACCGCACGACCGGCGCGTTCGTCCTCGTGGACGAGGCCACGAACGAGACCGTCGCCGCCGGCATGGTCGTCGCCGCGACGGCCTGACGCTCTACGAACACATGTTCTATAGTGAGGCATGGAGTACCGCGAGGAGCCGTGCCGGAGCGCGCTCAACCGCGTCAAGGGCATGCCCTTCGACTGGTCCCTGAACCCGTACACGGGCTGCGCGCACCGCTGCACCTTCTGTTACGTCCGTGCGTTCGAGGCGCGCGCCGACCGGCCGTCCGACGACCGCTACGGCCGCTCGATCCGCGTCAAGGTCAACGTCGCCGACGTGCTACGGCGCGAGCTCGCGCGGCCGTCGTGGAAGCGCGAGAGCGTCGCGATCGGGGCCGCGACCGACCCGTACCAGCCGGCCGAGGGACGCTATCGCCTGACGCGTGCCTGCATCCGCGAGCTCGGCGCCGCGCGAACGCCTTTCTCTCTCATCACGCGTGGTCCGATGATCCGGCGCGACGCCGACGTCCTCGTCGACGCGGCCCGCAGGGCGAAGGTGCACGTGAGCTTCTCGGTGCCGACGCTCGACGAGCGGATCTGGCGCGCGACCGAGCCGGGTACGGCGCCGCCGCGCAGGCGCCTCGAGACGGTGCGGATCCTCTCCGCCGCGGGGATCGACACGGGCGTCGCGCTCGCGCCGCTCCTCCCCGGGCTCTCCGACGATCCCGCGCTCCTCGCCGAGGTCGTCCGCGAGGCGCGGGCGGCGGGCGCGACCGGGATCTGGGCGAACGTCCTCTACCTCCGCCCCGGGACGCGCGAGCACTTTCTCGAGGCGCTCGCCCGAGACTGGCCCGAGCTGCTGCCCGAGTACGAGCGGCTCTACGCGGGCCGGTCGTACCTCTCGTCGTCGGAGACCGAGCCGGTCCGGCGGGCCGTCCGGGAGCTCGCCCGCGCCTCGTGGCAGCCGCGACGGCCGACGATCGAGCCCGAGCCGGAGCCGAAGCAGCTCTCGCTCGCCGTGTGAATCGAGGAAGGCGTCCCGCCGCACTCGTAGAATCCCACTCCGTGGCAAAGAACGGCGAGATCACGGTCCTGATCGCGGACGACCACGAGGTGGTCCGCGAAGGCTTGCGGCTCGCGCTGCTGCGATCGCCGCACATCCGCGTCGTGGGCGAGGCTCCCGACGGCGAGACAGCCGTCGCGCTCGCCGAGCGCCGCAAGCCCGACGTCGTGATCATGGACCTGCGCATGCCCCAGATGGACGGGATCGAGGCGACCGAGGAGATCGCGACCCGCGCCCCGGCCACGCGCGTCCTCGTGTTCACCGCCTACAGCGAGCGGGCGCTCCTCCAGCGCGGGCTCGAGTCGGGCGCGCACGGCTACGTGCTCAAGGAGGCGCCGCA
>Ga0207691_10004742_pt1 | contig 13150 bp, 7 predicted proteins | sample KBSM13metaG_FD_184327 | JGI IMG/M metagenome (GOLD analysis project Ga0207691, IMG submission 184327) | Miscanthus rhizosphere microbial communities from Kellogg Biological Station, Michigan, USA - KBS M1-3 metaG (SPAdes) (version 2) | ecosystem: Host-associated > Plants > Roots > Rhizosphere >... | reverse complement strand
GGTCATCTCCTTCCTGCTGGAAGCGACGCGCGTCGACACGCCGTGGCCCGTCCGCGGCTAGCGGCGGTCATTCCGAGCGAGCGAAGCGAGTCGAGGAATCGCGATCATCCGGGTAGAGAGGCCCCTCTACCAGTACAATCCCGATTCCTCGACTCCGCGCCTCCGGCGCTCCGCTCGGAATGACAGGCTACTCCCGGCGCAGCGCCTCCAGCGGATCGACGCCGGACGCGCGCCTTGCCGGTAGCCAGCTCGCGAGCGCCGCAACGGCCGTGAGCAGCAGCGGGACGCCGATGAACGTCACCGGATCCACCACGCTCGATCCGTAGAGAATCCCCCGCAGCAGGCGGCTCGCCCCGAGCGCGCCACCAATCCCGATCGCGGCGCCGATGACCACGAGCGAGAGCCCCTGCTTCATGATCATGCCGACGACGTCCGCCGACGCGGCGCCGATCGCCATACGAATCCCGATCTCGCGCCGACGCTGACTCACGGTGTACGCCATCACGCCGTACATCCCGACGCTCGCCAGTACAAGACCAAGGAGACCGAACACACCGAGTGCCGCACCAGCCAGGCGTGCCGGCATCAGGGCAAGGCCGAGATGCTTGGACATCGTGCGCACGCTGCTCACCGGCAGCGTCTCATCGAACGCCGTGACGGCCGCACGAAGTGCCGGCGCGACCGCTTCCGGATCGCCGGTAGTGCGAATGACGATGTCCATCGCTTCGCTCCAGTGCTGCGCCTGGGCGACGTAGTAGAACGGTGTCGGTGGCTCACCGAGCCGCTGGTACTTGCCGGTGGGCACCACGCCAATGACGGTGTGATCCCGTCCTGCATAGCGGACTGTCCGGCCAATGGGACTCGTGCCCGGCCAGTACTTCCTGGCCATCTGCTCGTTCACGACCATCACGCGAACCGAAGCACTGTCGTCCTGCTCGGTGAAGCCGCGCCCCTGTTTGAACTGGATGCCCATCGCCTCGAAGTATCCGGGCGTCACCTGCGTGCGCTGCAGCGACATGTTCTCGTTCTTCGCCGGCGTGTATCCCGCGATCTCGACGTAGGAGTCGCTCTCGTTCAGGCCTAATGGGACGATCGCCGTGTAGCCGACGGCCTTCACGTTCGGCAGCGCCGTCAGTTTCTCACGCAACCGGCGATAGAGCTCCTCACTGCGCGCTCGGTCATAGCCCTGGAGGCCCGGCGCCAGGTTGGCCATCAGGAGGTTGTCGCTGACGAACCCCTTGTCGACCGTCGTGGCGTTCTGAAGGTCGCGCAGGAAGAGTCCCGCGCTCACGAGCAGCACGATCGAAAGCGCCATCTGCGCCACGACCAGCCCCTTGCTCGCGCGCGAGCGCGATTGTCCGGCCGGCGCTTCGCCCTTGAGCGCCGGAATCAATGAAGGACGCGTCGCCTGCAGTGCCGGCGCGAGTCCGAACAGCAGCCCGGTGATCAGCGACACGCCGAAGGCGAAGGCGACCACCAATGGACTCAGGTGGAGATCGGCGCTGAAGTCCACGTCCATCGGAATCTGGATCTTGTTGGCGAGGCCGATGACCCACCACGCGAGCGCGATGCCGACGAGTCCCGACGCGCCGGCGAAGAGCAGGCTCTCCGTCAGTAGCTGCTGCACGAGACGCCCGCGTCGCGCGCCAAGGCTGATTCGGATCGCCATCTCCCGCGCGCGGTCGCGCGCTCGGGCCAGAAAGAGATTCGCCACGTTCACGCAGGCGATGAGCAGTAGCATGCCGACGACCGCCATGACGACCGACGAGAGTGCGACCTGCGCGCTCTTGAAGGACGGATGAATCCCCGCCTCGGACTGCAGCACGAGGTTGATGCCGCTATCGTCGTAGTCCTTGGGATGCTCGGTTCGCAGGCCCGCGATCAGCGCCTTCATGTGCTCGTTCGCCTGCGGCACAGTCACGCCGGGCTTGAGGCGCGCGACGATGCTGAACGAGTTGTCGCCACGACTGGTGTACGCCTCACGGTCGCCGGGGATGATGTCGTCGAACTGCGTGAGCGGGACCCAGAGCGCCGGAATGACCAGCGGTACCGTGCCTCGGAATCCCGCTGGCGTGACGCCGACGATCTGATAGCTGCGGCCGTTCAGGACGAGCGACTTGCCGACGATTCCGGAGTCCCCGCCGAATGCGTTCTTCCACGTGGACCAGCTGAGCACCGCCACGGGATGCGCGCCACGTCCGCTATCCTCGGCTGGCACGAACGTGCGACCCAGTGCCGCGTTCACGCCGAGTACCGAGAAGTGATTCGCGCTGGCCATGACCCCGAGCACGCGCTGGTTCCGCCCCCCCGCGGTGAGGTTCATGCTCTCGAAGCTCCACAGCGACACTCCCGAGAACGTGTCGCCGGACCGGTCGCGCACATCCTGGAAATGCGGGACCGAGTTGGATCCGTACAGCATGTCACCGCGGTAGGTGCGGTAGAGCTGGACCAGCTCGTCCGGGGCGCGCGTGCCCGGCAGGGGCCGCAGCAACAGTCCGTCGATGACGGAGAAAACGGCGGTGTTGAGGCCTATCCCGAGCGCGAGCGTCACGACGACGACGCCCGTGAAGACGGGATTCTTGACCAACAGACGGACCGCGTAGCGGAGGTCTTCGAGCAGCGTGTGCATGTACCGCCTGCCTGGGACGAATCGTAGTCGGGAAACTCTGGGTGGTCTCCCTACTGCTCGGCCGGCGATCTGGTTTCTGCAGTCATTCCGAGCGAGCGAAGCGAGTCGAGGAATCGCGATCGTGATAGGTAGAGGGGGCCCTCTGCCCGTATGATCGCGATTCCTCGACTCCGGCCTTCGGCCTTCGCTCGGAATGACAGCCGCTCGCTCGGAATGACAGCCGCTACGGGACGACCTTCCGTGGATCGATGCGCACGATCCACAGGCCCGTGACCATGTCGTTGACGTACGCCATGCCGTTCTTCACCACCACGCCCCACGTCATTGTCTTGTTAGGCACCACGCCCACCGTATCGGCGGGCAGCATCTCGACGATCGTGCGGCCTTGCGCCTTGAGGTCGCCGCGCAGCTCGCCCGAGATGTCGAACGCGTGGAAGCCGCCGTTGTACGCGCCCATGTACAGCGTGTCGCCGGCGGTCCAGACGTTATGCACACCGCCGTACTCCGGCTCGTACCACGCCACGGACTTCGGGTGCTCGATGTCGCTCACGTCGATCACCTGCAGGCGTCCGTACGCGCGGATCGACGAGACATCCCACGTGCCCGTCGGCGCGAAGGGCGGAAACACCTCGTCCGAGATGAAGACGTAGTTCTTGTGACGCCACGCCGTGTGCGTGCCGCTGATGAACCCCGGCCCGTAGTCCGCCGTCGCGCCCGGATACAGCGCCTCGGCGTTGTACTTGTAGTTGCTGATGAGTTTCGGCTCCGTCGGGGTCCCGCCTTTCATCCCGTTCCCGACATCGAGGATCACGAGCCCATCGCTCCAGTACGCAATGTAGGCGATACCGTCCTTCACGTCGATGTCGTGCAGCGCTCGCCCGGCCCGCGTCTCCTTCGTCTGCCACGTCGCCACGCGCTTCGGCTTGAGCGGGTCGTTGATATCGATGATGTCGAGCGAGCCGGTGCCGCTATTCGTGAGATACACGAACGTGCCGTACTTGGCCTGCGTGTTCACGAACGCCGAGTGCACGCCGGCGGTGACGCCGTCGGTGAATTCCGCGACCGCTTTCGGGTGGGCCGGGTCGGCCGTCGACGCGATGACGATGCCGTTCTTCCGATCGGCCGCGCCCTCGCGCGTGAACACCATCCACTTGCCGTCCTCGGTCGTCATGAGGTCGTTCATCGACCGCGAGTTCGCCATGATCGAGTCGGTGATCACCGGGTTCGCCGGGTTGCTGACATCGATCGCATAGATGCGGTCCCCGCCTAACGTGGTACCGAGGTAGAGGTGTTTTCCGTCGGGGTGGGCCCATACCTCGCTGGTGTAGAACGCACTGCGTGGCAGACGACCCATGACCGTGGCCGTACGGCGCACGTCGCGCGCGCCTAACGTCACGGTCGCGTCGACGGTCTGTGCGCCAAGCGATGCCGTGACGACGTACGTGCCGGCCACGTTGCCGACGAACGCGCCGCTCTCATCGATCGTGCCCTGACCCGGGGAGAAGCTCCACGCTGGCGTTAGGCCCGCGAGCGTCTGGCCGCGCGCGTCCTTGACGGTGAGCGCGAATCGCACGACGTCGCCCTGGCGGGCACGCGTGCGCTCGGGCGTGATCGATGCCGTCACGCCGCTGGACGGAATCACGGTGAGCGGGATTGTCGCGGTCGCCCGGGTACCCGTTCCGGCACGCGCCGTGATCGCGGTCGTGCCCGCCCCGACCGCGACGACGACACCGTCCGTGACACGCGCAATGCTCGGATTCGCGCTCGTCCACACGATCGCGTCGTCGCGCGCGTCCCCTGCGGCCGAGAGTGCGGTCGCGGCAAGCCGAAGGCGCTGCCCGACCAGCATCTTCGATACGGCTGGCGTCACGACAACGCGCGCGGCCGGACCGGGCGTGATATGCACCTCGATCTTCTCGACGATCGGACGACCGCCGGGCACGAGCGCCGACACGGCGACGGGCACGGTTCCGGGCGAGCCGGCTCGTACCCAGCCTAACGAATCGACCGCGCCCTGGAAGCGTCCGCCCTGCGCGTTGAAGCGCACGATCGCCCCCGGCACGACGTTTCCGCGCGTGTCCAGCGCCTGCACCACGAGCTGGAGTGAGTCGCCGACCGCGATAGTCCTGACCGCCGGCGTGATGCGGACGCGCTCGACGGCCGCACCTGGCGTTTGCGCGGAGAGAAGCGCCGGCGCCGCCAATCGAACAAGCAACGCAGTGACGGCACTCGGGCCGGAGAGCCTGGAAAGCCGAAGCATGATCGTTGGGGTCATCGCGACTACCGCAGAGTAGAGCTGTCGGCAGAACGCCCAGCCGCCTTCCGCCCGATATCGACTGCCTTGAAGCCGGCCTCGCCCCAGTTGATGACGAAGACGCTGAAGCCCTGCTGCATGCGCGCTTCGATGTCCGTGGCCGTTGCCGGGTAGCCGCACGCGACGCTGAACTCCTTGCACGCCGCGAGCACCTGCTGGATCGCGGCCTCCCACCCTTTCTCGTCGAACACGCGCTGCCCGGCCGCGTCCGTCGCAGTGAACACCCCGCGTAGCGTGCCGGCTCCCGGGAACAACACGCCGATCCCCTTCACCGCCGCGATCTCCCTGACGCGAGCGAGTCCGGCCTTGCTCTCGACGATGGTGAAGTTGACGAGCTCACCCTTCGGGTCGAGCGGCCAGACGTCGGCCTTCTCCTTGTACTCCTTCTCGCTCATGCCCCAGTAGGCTGGCGCGCTACCGACGTTGTCGGAGCGCGTGCCGCCCTTCGACTTGAAGCGCATGGCGGCAAGCCCGGTCTTCACTTCCTCGGGGCTCTCGACGCCGACGAACACCACACCGCTCACGCCGAGGTCGAGCTGCTTGCCGATGTCCGCGACTGCCTTTGCGGGGTCGGGCGCGATCTCGTGCATCTTCACGAAGAGCGGATGATGGAAGCGCGCCGCCGCCCCCTTCGCGACCATGCCACCCTCGGCGATCCCCTTCGCGAATTCGGCGTACGCGGGATAGGCGCGATCGAAGTCGCCTTCCATGCTGCCATCGAAGAGATAGTCGGCGGTCGTGTAGCCTAACGCCTCCTTGGCTAGCTCGGACTGCGATTTCGGCTTCACGGTGTCGGCCGTCGTCGCGGCACCCGGGCGGGCACGCGGATTCCGCGGGCCATACACGCCGAACACCGGCTTCTTCTGGGCGAGCAGATCGACGACCGGATTCAAATGTCGAGCTGACTGAAGGGGCACCACGAATGCAGCCAACACCGCAGCCATCGTGACTGGCACGCCGAATCTCATAGACCATCCCATCGAAACACGTGAATGCGCGGCAGTGCGCGGGTTCGCTCTGGAGCCAAGTATCTCAAGACTCTCGCCGCTCGGCCAGACCCGCGGCAGGCACAGGATCCGGCGGCGGCATGCTCAGTCACTCAGTACCGAGGCACTCAGTACGAGTTGTCAGGCATCAGTCGGAGTCTGCCGGTTGGTAGTACGGCCCTCGCAGCTGTTCGCACCTGTACGGGACCAATTGATGACGGGCGGCGGCGGCACCCCACCCATGTTGGCCGTATGCAAGATTTCCGGCGGTTACTCGTGTGGCGACGCGCGCACGTTTTCGCGATCGACATAAAACAGGTGACGAAGACATTCCCGCGAACAGGCTACCGCGACCTCAAGTCGCAGCTGAGCCGCGCGGCGGAATCGATCGCAAGCAACATCGTCGAGGGTTGCGCTGCCGCGTCGCGCAAGGAATTCGCCCGATTCCTGGACATCAGCATCAAGTCGGCATCAGAAGTCGACTATCGGCTCGAGCTAGCGCGCGACCACGGCGTTCTACCGTACCGCGTCTGGAAGCCACTCGCCGCGGAAGTCGTGGAGATCCGGAAGATGCTTTCGGCCCTGCGCCGCGCGGTTCTCGCCGCCAAGCATGTCCCACCGGCGGCCGACGCCGAAAAAGCCGAGCGATCGAGTCCCGCACGCCCCGAAACCCGGAGTCCCCAGGAACTGAAACCTGATGACCAATGACTAAACACTGGCCGACTTGTTACCGGTGCGACCGTCCGCGATGCCAGCCCTCGAGTCTCCAGATCGAACGCAGCCTCGGTCCGTAGCAGCCACCAGCCTTGCTGCTCCAACGGCTCGTCCCCACTATACGTAGTTAGGCAGCACCCCCCCCGCCTGGCTCTATTCGGAGGACCGGCATGAAGTCAGTGTTTGCCGCCGCGGCATCGAGCGCAGTGCTCGTCGTCGCGGGTTCTACTGTCTACTTCGGTCCTCGCCCGATCGAGGCGGCCCGCCTCCCGAGCTACGGGCATGCTCCCCTCCCCAAACGCGCGCCCGCTGTCTCCAACGAAGCCCTAACAGCTGTCGTCAGAGGCACTTGCGGCACCTGTCACAGCGAAAAGACCCGCTCCGGCAATCTCGTCCTCGCCACGTTCGACGTCGCCACCGCGGCGTCGACGCCCGAGACGGCCGAGAAGATGATCGCCAAGCTGCGCGCCGGGATGATGCCTCCCCCGGGGCGCAAACGACCCGGCGGCGATACCCTTGTCGCTCTCGCTGAGACGCTCGAGCGGCTCGTCGACCGCGCCGCCGCCGTGAAGTCCCAACCCGGCTCGCGCACCTTCCAGCGCCTGAATCGCGCCGAGTACGAGCGCTCCGTTCGCGACCTGCTCACGATCGACATCGACGCCGGCAAGTGGCTCCCGCTCGATACGAAGAGCGCGAACTTCGACAACATCGCCGACGCGCAGCTGCCATCGGCCACGACGCTCGACGCCTACCTGGACGCCGCGAGCGAGATCAGTCGCCTCGCGGTTGGTGACCCGAAGGCCAGCGTCACGTCCGCGACCTACAAGCAGCCGCGCCTCGCCTCTCAGCTGGACCAGGTTGAAGGCGCCCCCATCGGCACGCGAGGCGGCATCGCCGCCACGCACAACTTCCCCGCCGACGGCGAATACGTGTTCGCGATCGCCCTGCATGCGATCCCGACCGGCCAGCTCTTCGGCTCTGTCGCTCCGTTCGACGAGAAGCTCGAAGTCTCGGTCAACGGCGAGCGCGTCGCGCTCCTCAGCATCGATCGCTGGTCGTCGCAGGCAGACCCCAATGGCCTGACGATCAAGACGAACCCGATTCCGGTCCGCGCCGGCCCGCAGCGCGTGGCCGCGGCGTTCCTCAAGACGTTCGACGGACCGGTCAACGACCTGATCGCGCCGATCGGCCACAGCATCGCCGACACGCAGATCGGATCCGATCAGGGCATCACGAGCATGCCCCACCTGCAGGACTTCACCATCACCGGGCCGTACAACCCGACCGGCGTGTCCGACACGCCGAGCCGGCGTCGCATCTTCAGCTGTCGCCCCACCACGCCTAACGAAGCGCGCCCCTGCGCCGAGAAGATCGTCTCCCGCCTCGGCGGCGAGGCCTATCGCCGGCCGCTGACGCCGAGCGACGTAAAGGCGCTCATGGCGTTCTATGATGAAGGCGCTCGCGAGGGCGGATTCGAGCTCGGGATTCGCACGGCGCTCGAAGCCACCCTGGCCAGCCCGCGGTTCGTTTTCCGCATGGAGGACACGCCCGCTGGCGCCAAGCCCGGCACGCGCGTGGCGGTCGGCGAGCTCGACCTCGCCTCGCGGCTCTCGTTTTTCATCTGGGGCGAGCCGCCTGACGATTCGCTGATCGCGGTCGCAAAGCAGGGACGGCTGTCCTCTCCAACGGTGCTCAAGGCTCAGACCCGGCGCCTGCTCGCCGATCCGCGCGCCGAGGCGCTGGCTACGCGCTTCGCGGCACAGTGGCTCCGGCTTCAGGATATCGCGAAGGTCCACCCGGACGCGCTCCAGTATCCGGACTTCCACAAGCAGCTCGCCGACGCGATGCAGCGCGAGACGGAGCTGTTCTTCTACTCGATCGTCCGCGAGAACCGCAGCATCCTCGACCTGTACTCGGCCGACTATACGTACGTCAACGAGACCCTCGCGAATCATTACGGCATTCCGGGCGTCACTGGCGATGAGTTCCGCCGCGTCGCGCTGCCGGATGACCGGCGCCGCGGCCTCCTCGGCCAGGCGAGCGTGCTGACGCTGACATCGCACGCGAACCGCACGTCGCCGGTGCTGCGCGGCAAGTGGGTGATGGAAGTCTTGTTAGGCTCGCCGCCACCACCACCGCCGCCGGGCGTGCCGGATCTCGACAAGACCATCGAAGCCAAGGAAGGCCGGATGCTCACGACGCGCGAGCGGATGGAGATGCATCGGTCCAACCCGCAATGCCGCTCGTGTCATCAGTTCATGGACCCGATCGGGCTCGCGCTCGACAACTTCGACGTGACCGGACAGTGGCGCATCCGTGAGAACGGCGCGGCGCTCGACACGCGCGGTGACTTCTACGACGGCACGCCAGTGTCGAATCCGGCCGAGCTGCGCGCGGCACTGCTCAAGCGCCCGGAGCCGCTGATCCGGACGTTCACGGCGAATCTCATGGCGTACGCGTTAGGCCGTCGCATGGAGTACTACGACGGCCCGATCATCCGCCACATCACGAACGACGCTGCCGCCACCGGCTACAAGTTCGGCGACATCGTGCTCGGCGTCGTCACGAGCGACGCCTTCCGGGCGAGGCGAGTACCCGCGGCCGCGGCCGCGTCGGCAGATGCGAACGACAGCTCGAAACCCTAACGACGTACGCGGAGATTCTGGTCCATGCATTTTCTGAACGGGAAACCTCTACCTCGTCGCACGTTCGTCCAGGGCATGGGCGCCACGTTCGCGCTGCCGTTCCTCGACGCGATGCTGCCCATCGGTCGCGCCGCGAGTCGTCTCGCGCCGGATCGCACGCGCTTCGTGGCCATCGAGATGGTTCACGGCGCTGCCGGCTGCAACGAGCTCGGCGCGAAGATGAACCTCTGGTCGCCCGCCGAAGCGGGACGGCAGTTCGACCTTGGCCCGACGGCGCTCAAGTCACTCGATCCCTACCGCAAGCACCTGACGATCGTGAGCAACACGGACGTCCGGATGGCCGAGCCGGTGACGCCGAACGAGATCGGCGGCGATCACTTCCGGTCGAGCGCCGTGTTCCTCACGCAGTCGCATCCGAAGCAGACCGAGGGCTCCGACGTTCGCGTCGGGACGTCGCTCGATCAGATGTACGCGCAGCGCTTCGGCCAGGAGACGCCGATTCCGTCGATGCAGCTGTGCATCGAGAACGTGGACCAGGCCGGCGGATGCGCGTACGGCTACGCCTGCGTCTATACCGATTCGATCAGCTGGGCCTCGGCTACCGAGCCGCTCCCCGTCATCCGCGATCCGCGCGTGGCATTCGAGAAGCTGTTCGGCGTCGGGGGCTCGCCCGAGGAGCGCGCGAGCCGTCGTCGAACGCGTCGCAGCATTCTGGACTTCGTCGCCACCGAGATGACGTCGATGAAGCGGACGTTAGGCGCGGAGGACCGCGGCCGCGTGGACCGCTACCTCGAGGACATCCGCGAGGTGGAGCGCCGGCTGCAGCGTATCGAAGCTCGCAACGGAAGCGGCGAGCCGCGCGACTTGCCGGGCGCGCCGGCTGGCGTTCCCGACTCGTTCGCCGAGCACGTGCAGCTCATGTTCGACCTGCAGGTGCTCGCGTTCTCGGCCGACATCACGCGCGTGTTCTCGTTCAAGATGGGCCGCGACGGCTCGAGTCGCGTGTACCCGGAGAGCGGCTCGGACAAGCCGTTCCACCCGGCGTCGCATCACGGCGGCAACGAGAAGGGCGTGAAGGAGTTCCAGCTGATCAACAAGTATCACGTCGCCATGCTGCCATATTTCCTCGACAAGCTGAAGAGTGTGCAGGAAGGCGAGAGCACCCTGCTGGACAAGACGCTCATCGTGTACGGCTCGCCGATGGGCGACTCGAACCTCCACAACCATCGTCGCTGCCCACTCATCCTGCTCGGCGGCGCGAACGGGAAGCTGGCGGGGAACACGCACATCAAGGCTCCGGACGCCACGCCGATGGCGAACGCGCTGCTCACGGTCGCGCACACGCTCGGCATGGATGACATGAAGACGTTAGGCGACAGCACCGGCGCATTGTCCGTAGCCGCCAATGCGTAGTCGGCTGTCATTCCGAGCGAGCGCAGCGAGTCGAGGAATCGCGATGCCTTCGAAAGAGGGCTCAGCGAGGCGCCGGCGCATGATGTTTCTCGGGCTCCTCCTCGGCGCCATGACGTTGCTGACGTCTGCGACCCCCGCACTACCGCGCCCGATCGCCGACGCCCCCGTCGCCGATGCCGCCATGCGCGGCGACGCCGCAAAGATCCGCGCGCTGCTCAAGCAGGGTGCCGACGTGAACGCCGCGCAGGGCGACGGAATGACCGCGCTGCACTGGTCGGCATCGAAGGGCGACGTGGACGCCGCGCGGATGCTGATCTATGCCGGGGCGCGCGTCGAAGCCGTCACGCGGAACGGCAACTACACGCCGCTGCACCTCGCGGCCAAGGCGGGCAATCTGTCGGTGGTGCGTGCGTTGCTCGACGCTGGCGCGAACGTCAATGCGAAGACGTCGTCAGGCGGCGCGTCGCCGCTGCATCTCGCCGCCGCGCAGGGGAACGCAGAAGTCGTGAACGCGCTACTCGACAAGAGCGCCGTGGTCGACGCCCGCGACGGCGCATGGAGCGAGACCCCACTCATGTGGGCCGCCGCATACAACCGCGTGGACGCGATGCAGGCGCTGCTCAAGCACGGCGCGAACATCGCCGCCGCGTCGAAGGTCGAGGACATTCCGGCGCGCGAGCGCGCGGACCGTGCCGCCGCGGCGCTTCGCAATCGACGAGTCGCGGCTCTCAAGGCGGCCGAGCAGCCGCCGCGTCCCGCCGGCGCCGCGCCTAACGCCCCGCGTGATTCATCAGCCGCGCGCGATGGCGCACCGAAAGACTCCGCGGCGGCGCGGGCTTCACGCACCACGCGGGATTCCACTGCGGGGAAGGCGTCGTATCCGAAGGATTCCGCCGCCATGAAAGGCGCCGCGCAGCCGATCGTCACGAACGGCCGCCCTAACGCTCCTGGCACACCCGCCGGCGCGAACCCGCCCGGTGGACGCCCAGCGCAGTCGGACTCGGCGCGCCAGGCGGATCGTGGAGTCTCGTACGGTGAGCTCGTCGGCAACAAGGGCGGCCTCACGCCGCTGCTGTTCGCGGTTCGGCAGGGGAACGCTGCCGCCGCGTTGGCGCTGCTCGAGGCGGGTGCGAAGATCAACCAGGTGAGCGAGGGCGACCACACGAGCCCCCTGCTCCTCGCGACGATCAATGGTCACTTCGACCTCGCGAAGACGCTGCTCGCGCGCGGCGCGGATCCGAAGCTCGCGAGCGACGCGGGCACGACGCCGCTCTACGCGACGATCAACGTGCAGTGGGCCGCGAAGTCGCTGTACCCACAGCCGACGGCGCAGACGCAGCAGCAGACGACGTATCTCGAGCTGATGGAGGCGCTGATCAAGGCGGGCGCCGACGTGAACGCTCGCCTGACGAAGCACCTGTGGTACATGTCGTACAACTTCGACCTGTTAGGCGTCAACACGACTGGGGCAACGGCCTTCTGGCGTGCGGCGTACGGCACCGACGTGCCAGCGATGAAGCTGCTCGTGAAATACGGTGCAGATCCGAAGATCCCGACGCTCAAGCCGGCCGGTCGTCAGCGTGGCGACGATGCACCAGCCGAGGAAGACAGCGCGAGCAAGGCGGATCCGTCGGGGCTCGCTCCGATTCCAGCCGGGGGCCCGGGCGTCTACCCGATTCACGCCGCGTCAGGCGTCGGCTACGGCGAAGGGTTCGCGGCAAACTCGCATCATCACGCGCCGGATGGCTGGCTGCCGTCGGTGAAGTACCTGGTCGAGGAGTTGGGCGCGGACGTGAACGCGCGTGACTTCAACGGCTACAACCCGATTCACCACGCGGCCGCGCGCGGCGATGATCAGCTCATCGACTATCTCGTCTCCAAGGGTGCGGACGTGATGGCGGTGAGCCGGAAGGGGCAGACTACAGCCGACATGGCGAACGGACCGGTGCAGCGAATCACGCCGTTCCTCGAGACGGTGGCGCATCTCGAAAAGCTCGGCGCGAAGAACAACCACAAGTGCAAGTCGTGCTGAGACGATTGCATGGATGACGCCGACGGCCCCAGATAGCACCTAACGAGCGAACGGCAGAACACTGAAACGGCCTCGGGAAGCGCAATGGCTCCCGAGGCCGCTTTTGTCAGGTCCGATCCCAGCAATCCTGTGCAGGACGACCGAAACTGCAACTGCAAGACAGGATGGCCAGGATTGGCAGGATTGAGAAGATGACTGCCTCGGCATCGGGGAGCGTGTCGCCGGGGCCTAACGAATAAAGGAACACATCTCAGGGCGAGTGGCGTCCCCAGCGGCCGTTCCTCTCACACTGGGCTCGTTGCGGGAGGGACCCGAGTGCGACAGGGAGCCTCTGTTCAATCCTGTCCATCCTGCCAATCCTGTCCTGCCGTTGCCGTTGCCGTTGCCGTTACCGTTACCGGCTGATCTAGTCGTTAT
>Ga0207691_10004741_pt1 | contig 13152 bp, 8 predicted proteins | sample KBSM13metaG_FD_184327 | JGI IMG/M metagenome (GOLD analysis project Ga0207691, IMG submission 184327) | Miscanthus rhizosphere microbial communities from Kellogg Biological Station, Michigan, USA - KBS M1-3 metaG (SPAdes) (version 2) | ecosystem: Host-associated > Plants > Roots > Rhizosphere >... | reverse complement strand
GCACGAGGAGAGCTGCGACCGATGCGTGCCCGAGTTGAAGAGCGTCGGCGTCGAGCTCATGAAGTCGAACGTCGAAAGCACGTTGTAGAACTCGATCGCCCGCATCTCGCGCTCGACTTCGTTCAGCGCGAGGCCCATCGCGACGCGCATGAAGAAGAATTGGGGCAGCTCGAAGCGGCGGCCCGCATTGGCGTGCACCGCGTACTGGTCGACGAGGAAATAGCGGTCATAGAGCGTCTGCAGCCCGAGATAGCCGAATTGCAGGTCGCGCTCGGGCCTGAGCGCGGCGCCCAGCGCCTGCATGTCGTACTGGAGCAGCGCCTCGTTGAGGAGGCCGATCTTGACCCCGTGCTGGACGAAACGCGGGAAGTGCTCCGCATATTTCACCGCCATGTCGGCCTGCGTGGCTTCCTCGCCGAGCGCCTCATGGCGAAGTGAGTCGAGCAGGAGGCGGGCGGTGACGAAGCTGTACGCGGGATCTTTTTCGATCAGCGTGCGCGCCGCGAGCACCACGCACTTCCGCACTTCCTCCATTGCGACGCCGTTGTAGAGATCCTTGAGCGTCGCCTTGAGGATGCGCTCCGGCTCCGCCTCGGCAAGACCCGCGCAGGATTCCTTGACGAGCGTGCGGAGGCGGTCGAGGTCGAGCGGCTTGGACACGCCGTTCTCGACGACGGTGATGGTGGTGGGCTCGGCCTTGCCCCGCTTCTGCGCCTTCTCCTGCGCCCGTTCCTGCGCCCGGCGCTCGCGATAGAGAACGTAGGCGCGCGCCACCTCGTGCTCGCCGCCGCGCATGAGAGCGAGCTCGACCTGGTCCTGGATCTCCTCGATGTGAATCGCGCCGCCTTCGGGCTTTCGCTTCATCAGCGCGGCGACGACGACGTCGGTGATCTTCGCCACTTCGTCGCGGATTCGCGCGCTCGCCGCGCCCTGGCCGCCGTTGACGGCGAGGAACGCCTTGGTGACCGCGATCGTGATCTTCGTCGGCTCGAACCCGACGACCGCCCCGTTGCGGCGGATCACCTTGTGCTGGTCGTAACGGCTGTCGGTCATGTTCACTGAGGTGCCCATTGCGCTTCCGGACTCGCCGGCCAGGAGGTCGCGCCGGGGTGGGTTCGCGGGCGAAGCGCTGCTGAGTTGCATGAAAGGGTCTCCTGTCGAAATCTTGTGGTTGTAAATGCCAATCGCGGGTTTGCGCTGGTATGGGCGCTTTCGCGCAAAGCGAGCGGCCGCGCGGGTTTCCGGATTACGCGTTGGCTGTTCCCCTCTGGGCGCCACCCCGGGCGGACGTCGCCGTCGGCAGGGGCGCCAAGTTCTTCTTGGAAATCAGAATCTACAAGATCTTGTGTTGAAGTGCCTCTTGAGCACAAAGCATAGTAGGGTGGGGGGCACTTGGCAAGCGCTATTTCATGCACAATAGGCACCTCCTAAAACGACAACAAAAACAGCCGATTGCGGGACGGTTTGCTGCATATTCACGCACCGTCCACCGATGATTCACCGGGTTGTCCACAGCACGCCCAGCCGACGAACGGCGAAGCGCCCGTTGCAGTTTTGCGACAACCTGAACAAGCGCCCGTCGGCGCCGCCGGCGGACTTCCAGCAGCGCGCCCTTGTCGATCGAACATTGAGCCAGCAAACTGGGATTTGCACCGGCCCCGGTCGTGTCTCCCAATGTTGCGACGCATGCCACGGTTCTCCGCCAACCTCTCCTTCCTGTTCAACGAAGCCCCGTTCCTCGAGCGCTTCGCGGAGGCCGCTCGCGCAGGATTCGCCGCGGTCGAATTCGGGTTCGCGTACGACGTTCCCGCCGACGCGATCGCCGCTCGCCTCGCGGAGCAGCGGCTCGCCTGTGTGCTGATCAACGCGCCGCCCGGCGATCTCGCGGCAGGCGAGCGCGGAATCGCTTCGTTGCCCGGGCGCGAGCTCGAGTTTGCAGCGAGCATGGAAACGGCCATGCGTTATGCGGGCGTGCTTCGTTGTCCGCGAATCCACGTGATGTCGGGCATCGTGCCAGCTGATGCGGACGCCGAGAGGAGGGCCCTGCAGCGTTCGACGCTCGTTCGCAATCTGCGCGCGGCGTGCGTCGCGGCGCGGGGGCGCGGCATCACGCTGCTGATCGAGGCGCTCAATCCGCATGACGTGCCGAGCTACCTCTTTTCGACCCAGGCCGAAGCGCATGCGATCCGCGCGGACGTGGCCGAGCCCAATCTCGAGGTGCAGATGGACTGCTACCACGTGCAGAGGGTCGAGGGCGACATCGCCGAGAAGCTCGAGCGCTGGCATGCCGACATCGGACACATCCAGATCGCGGGCGTGCCGGGGCGGCACGAGCCGGACGTTGGGGAAATCAACTACGAATGGCTTTTCCGGCGGATCGACGAGCTCGGCTATGCTGGTTGGGTCGGGTGCGAGTACCGGCCGCTCCGCGACACGCGCACAGGGTTGGCATGGCTTAGACAATGGGTTGTGTAGCCGTCGTCATCGCGGCGCGCGCGCCGCCGTTTTCGTGCGAATCCATTGCTTCCCGCCGTTTTTGGCGCTAGCCTGACACCCCGACCCCACGATAGGACAACGTCATGGCCATCTGGAAAGACAATACCGCCCCCCGTCTCTCCCCGACGCCCGCGCCCGAACCGAGGGAAACGCCCCGGCACGATCCGCCGCCCGCGTCGAAGCCCGAGCTCGCGATGCCGACAACGCCCATCACGCCGGCGCCCGTCGCACGGCCGGAGGCGATCGGCCCCCGGAAGGAATCGCTGATCGCCTCCGACATAACGATCGAAGGCAAGATCGAAGGTGGCGGCAGTGTTCGCATCGCCGGTAAGTTCAAGGGCGACGTTAGCGTCCAAGGCGATCTCACGATCGAAGCCGGCGCCAAGCTGACGGGCAGCGTCCGCGCAAACAAGGTGACGATTGCCGGCGAGCTCGAAGGCAACGTCGAGCAGGCGACGAATGTCGATCTGCTGCAGTCGGGCGTTGTCGTCGGCGACATCAAGGCGGGCTCGCTCACCGTCGCCGCGGGCGCGCGCATGCGCGGCCAAGCGGACTTCGGGTGGGAAGACAGCAAGGGCTTCAAGCCTGCGAAACACGAATAGCCCATGAGCAACGTGCGTCCCGGCGAGCCCGGGGCGACGCGCCAGTGTCCGCACTGCCGGGAGACCATCCTCGAGAGCGCGGTCGTGTGCCCGTCCTGCCGGCATTACCTGCGCTACGGCGCGGGTGTCGATACTGCGGTCACGCCGCCGGCGCTCACGCCGCTCTGCATCGAGGGCAGCATTCGGCATCCGCCCGGCGGTGACGCCTGGGAATACACGGTCGTTGTGTCGATCAAGAACGATCGCGGCGTGGAGATCGGGCGCAAGCTCATCGGCGTCGGGGCGATGAACGCGAACGAGACGCGGACGTTTACGCTGTCGGTCGAGGCGGTCACCGCCAAGTCGAAGGCGCCCGGCAAGGTCGGCGCACGCTAAGCGCTAGAGCGCCACCGACATCCCTCCGTCTATGGTGATGAGCTGTCCCGTAATGTAGTTGGCCGCGTCGGAGCACAGGAACACGGCCAGTCCGGCGATCTCCGCCGGCTCGCCCCAGCGGCCCGCCGGCGTGCGCTTGCACACCCATGCATTGAACTCGGCGTCGTCGATCAGCGCGCGATTCATCTCGGTTGCGAAGTAACCCGGCGATATCGCGTTGACCTGGATGTTGTGCGGAGCGAGCTCCACCGCCATTCCACGCGTCAATTGGCGCACGCCGCCTTTGGCGGCGGTGTAGGGCACGACGGTGGGGCGCGCGAGGTCGCTCATCAGCGACGCAATGTTGACGATCTTGCCGCTCTTGCGCGCGATCATTCCCGGCAGCACCGCCTGCGCGAGGAGATACGGCGCCGTGAGGTTGGTGGCGATCACGTCGTCCCAGTCCTGACGCTTGAAGTCTACGACCGGATTGCGCCGCTGGATGCCGGCGTTGTTCACCAGGATGTCGAGTCGACCGTGCTCGCGCTCGATCGCGGCGACGCCTTCGCGGACCGCTTCTTCGTCGGTGACGTCGAACAGCGATCTGAAGGCGCGCAGCCCGGTGCCATTCAGCGTCTTCACCGCACTGGCGAGAGGCTCGGCCTTGCGGCCGTTCAAGACGACCGTCGCCCCCGCCTCCGCGAGTCCCTGCGCAATCGCATAACCGAGTCCCCGGTAAGCGCCGGTGACGAGCGCAATCCGGCCGGCGAGGTCGAAACGGTTCTTGGCCACGGCGCGACTTTCGGGTCGTCAGATGAGCGACTGCAGGTCGCCGTCGACCGGGAGCGCATGCCCGGAGATATTGGCGCCGGCGGGCGAGGCGAGGAACACGATCGAGTTCGCGATGTCCTCGGCGGTGACGAACCGGCGCAGCGAGGTCTTCGCGAGTCCCTCGGCGCGAACGACGTCCGTCGCTACGCCGCGCGCCGCGGCCTTGCTCGCCAGCACGTGCTCGATGCGCGGCCCCGCGACGAATCCCGGGCAGATCGCGTTGACGCGAATGCCCGCGGGACCGAGCTCGCCCGACAGCGACTTGGTGAAGCCGATCACCGCCCACTTGGACGCCGCGTACGGCGTGCGCATCGGATAACCGAAGCGTCCCGCCGCCGATGAGAGGTTCGCGATGCTCGCGTTCGAGCTCTTCTTCAGCATTGGAATCGCGTGCTGCGTACAGAGGAACTGGCCCGTGATGTTGACCGCAAGCGTGCGCTGCCAGTCGGCGAGCGAGACTTCCTCGCACGGCGCCGTGGGCCCCGCGATGCCCGCGTTGTTCACCAGCGCATCGAGGCCGCCCAGTTGTGCGCCGACGACGGTGAAGAGTTTCGCGATGGCCGCCGGCTCGGCGACGTCGCACACGGTTCGTTGCAGCGCGGGATCGCTTTGCGCGACGGCGCCGAGCGCCTTCTCGTCGATGTCGCAGATCAGCACGCGCGCACCCTCGGCCGCGAACGCGCGCGCGGTGGCGAGGCCGATCCCCGAAGCGCCCGCGGTGACCAGCACCCGCAATCCGCTGATCTGCATGTCCATGGCAACCCTCGTCGAATGTCGTTTGCTGGCTTCGCCGCCCGAATCTGCCGTCGCGGCAGATGCCCGTCGCGGCCTAGTTGCGAGCGGTGAATTATAGCGGCGGCCGTCCGGTGGTCCCGACGGCGCCGGCGCCGTCATTCTTGCACCCGATCGACGCGCATAATGTCGACAGTGTCGACAGCCCAAGGCCGCCAACAACGCCACCGAAGCGTCGAGGAAGGAGAGAAACGTGAGCGAACGCCGCAAAGTGATCATTACGTGCGCCGTAACGGGCTCCATCCATACGCCGTCGATGTCGCCGCATCTGCCGGTCACGCCGCGCGAGATCGCCGACGCCGCGGTCGGCGCTGCGCAGGCGGGTGCCGCGATCGTCCACATGCATGCGCGCGATCCTGTTGACGGCCATCCGACGCAGGATCCGAAATACTTCCGCGAGTTCGCCCCCGACATCGCGCGCCGGAGCGACGTCGTCGTCAATTTCACGACAGGCGGCGCCGCGACCATGACGATCGAAGAGCGGCTCCAGCCGGCGTTGCAGTTGAAGCCCGAAGTCGCGTCGCTCAACATGGGCTCGATGAACTTCGGGCTGTACCCGATGCTGAAGCGCTTCCAAGCGTTCAGGCATGAGTGGGAAAGGCCATATCTCGAGGGCTCCGCGGACCGGATCTTCAAGAATACCTTCAAGGACATCGAGTACATCCTGACCTCCTGCGCCGACAATGGCACGCGGTTCGAGATCGAGTGCTACGACATCGGCCACCTCTACACGGCCGCGCACTTCTTCGACCGGGGGATCGTGAAGCCGCCGCTCTTCATCCAGAGCGTGTTCGGCATCCTGGGAGGAATCGGCCCGCACCCTGACGACGTCCTCCACATGAAGCGCACAGCGGACCGGCTATTCGGCGATCAATACCGGTGGAGCGTGCTCGGCGCGGGACGCAACCAGCTGCCGATCGCGTCGATGTCGGCCGCAATGGGCGGCAACGTCCGGGTCGGACTCGAGGATAGCCTGTGGTTGGGTCCCGGCAAGCTCGCCGAGTCGAACGCGGCGCAGGTGCGCGCAGTGCGGCAGATCATCGAAGGGCTGGGGCTCGAGGTCGCGACGCCCGACGACGCGCGGCGGATCCTGGCGCTGAAGGGACGGGGCGAGGTCGGCTTCTAGCGCGGGGTCGCGGCGGTGCCCCGCCTTTGCCCCGCCGCAGTGAGCCGTGGGCGGCGGCTGCGGAGACAGCGACGGTCGCGCTGCATGCCAGCCCTTTGGCACGACTTGTGCATATGTCCCGGCAAACCGCACAGGTTGCCGACCGAACCATGTTTGGATTCCTCACGACCACTCGCCGCGAACAAGCGGGTCCCCTCGCCAACGTCGGGGAGGCGGACCATTTTTGGCGCTCTCTGCCTCGCAATGACCCCCTCAACGCGCAGAGGAGCGTTTGCGAGGCTCTCGGCGACATCGTGCTGGAAAAGGAGCTGAGCCGTGACCAGCTTCGTGCTCTGCTCGCCATGGAGCAGCGGGCACGAGCGCTCGGCAGTGCCCTGCTCGTGAACTACGGCGCCCGCAGCGCCAGCGCGAAGCCGTTCGAACGGCGTTACTGGCGTGCCGCGGTCGAGCTCTCGCGCGCGTTCGCCACGACCTTCGAGTGTTTCCTGCACTACCTGCGAGACGAGCCCACGGCGCGCAACTGGCGCGAATACGCGCCGGCCGTAATCCTGCGGATGTTCCGGCACCGGCAGGTGGAGTTCCTGCTTCGTCCGTTCGTCAACGACGCGTCGATACCCGAGACCTGGGCCAAGCTTCACTCGACGTATCAATTCGTCGAAGCGCAGGGCTGGGCCCACTACCCGATTCCCGACAAGGGCGAACGCGAAGGGGACGCGGCGAGCACGCTCCAGAAGGAATACATCCATATCCTGCTGCTCGACCTCATGAACGGCGGGCAATTCTCCCCGTACGACGCATTCTGGCTCTCTCGCTGGGTGCTCCACTGGACCCACACGGTGGCTCTCCGCCCGAGCTTGGCCGATGGAACCCTTGAAGCCGATCACTTCGTCGTCGACCTGGACAGCGCCGAAGGACTGAAGCGCATCTCGCCGGGTCCGCTTGGGCATGCGCTCTACATCGACGCCACGCCGCTGTTGGCGTCCATCGGCTCGGAGATCGAGTCGTTGCGCGACCCGCTGAATCCGAGCCGCATTCCGTCATCCTTCGGTTCGTCGCGTCAGGCGAAGCTGCTGCGCAAGGTGGCCAACAGCTATTCGCCTCGACCGCGGCGCGTCAACCGCCGCGGCGAGCGCAAGCCGGCCGCGTTCGCTGTCAAGGCGGTTGTCGGCCTTGGCCACATCGTGAAGATGCTGCGGCACGAGGAGAAGAAGAAGCTGGCGACTGCGCCGCTCCTGCCGGAGGTCGAAGAGATCACGATCACGGTCACCGGCGGCTACACGCAATCGTCGGCCGAATCCGTCAACACCGAAGGGCCGAACGCCGCTCCTTCCGGGCACGAGTTCGGCGTCCAGCATCACTCGTGGCAACTCAATGACAAGAGCGCTTCCGGCTGCCGCCTGCGGGCACCGAGCCAGGATGCATCCCGAGTCGTTCCCGGCACCCTCGTTGCGATCCGCGACGACGAAAGCATGCGCTGGTCGCTCGTCGTGGTGCGCCGCATCAAGACGCGCATCGGCGATCGGGTCGATATCGGCGTCGAGTACGTGGGTCAGAATCCGCGCGGTGTTACGATGGCGTTCGAAGCGGGCGCCCTCGAAGGGACGCAGGAATCCAGCAAGCGGACGGCGGGCGTGTTCACCGCGCTTTACCTGCTGGAGAGCGTGAGGCAGCCGGCCATGCCGTTCAAGACGCTCATCATGTCGGCGGGCACGCACATGGGAGCGCGGTCGCTGACGCTGCGCTCGGCGAGCGCGGAATACACGGTCCGCCTCAAAGAGCCAATCGAGGAGCAGGATGATTTCGTCTGGCTCCCGTACGAAGTGCTCGATCGGCGCACCGCAGAGGCCGCGGTGCCCGCGGCCGCGCCGTCCGGCGCAATCCCGCTGCAGTTTCCGAAGGGGGATGCGCTGCCAGGGGAGTCGCCGTCCGACTGGCTAATCCCGCACGTCGGCAACCGCGCCGAAAACGCGGCCTGACGCTTTCCGTCTTCCTTCGAGGAGTCGCGCTCAGTCGGCGGCCATCGCCATTGTCTTGGGGCCGACCGGCTTCGCCTCGCGGAACGCTGCCAACAGCTCCGCTTCCTTGTTCTTCGCGGCGACGACGTGGCGGTCCTTGACGTGGCCGTACCCGCGGATGCGCTCGGGAAGCTCCGCAAGCTCCACCGCCAGCGAATGGTTGTACTGCGCAAGCCCGCCCAATAGCTCGGCGATGATCGCTTCGTACTCGCCGATGAGCGCGCGCTCCATGCGGCGCTCGGCGGTCTTGCTGAACGGATCGAGCACCGTGCCCCGGAAACGCCGCAGTTTCGCGAGTACCCGGAACGCGGTCATCATCCAGGGACCATAGACGGATTTCTTCGCTTCGCCCGTCGCGGCATCCGGTTTGTTCACGACCGGCGGAGCGAGGTGGAAGTTGAGCTTGTAGTCGCCTTCGAACTGCGCCGCGACACGCGCCACGAAATCCGTCTCGGCATACAGCCGTGCCACCTCGAACTCGTCCTTGATGGCGAGCAGCTTGAAGTAATAGCGGGCGACGGCTTCGGTGAGCGCCGACGACGCCGCGACCTTCGACCCTTCCGTCGCCCGCACCTTGGCGACGAGATCGGTGTACCGGCGCGCGTACGCCGCATCCTGATAGTCCGTCAGGAACCTGGCGCGGCGCGCGACGATCTCGTCGAGCGATTCCGACAGGCGCTGCGTCTCGGGTTTGGCCATGGGTATGGCGGCCGCGGCGACGCGCGCCGGGTCCACTGCCGCAAGGCGCCCCCAGCGGAAGCTCTGCTTGTTCGGCTCGACGGCAGTGCCGTTCAATTCGATTGCCCGCAGGATCGCGGCTTCGCCCACGGGCAGAAGGCCGCGCTGGAAGGCGAACCCGACCATGAACAGGTTGGTCGCGATCGAATCCCCCATGAGACCCGTCGCAAGCTTCGTCGCGTCGAGGAATTCGGCGTCGCCCGGCCCCACCGCATCCTCGATCTCGCGCTCCATCGAGCCCACCGGAAACGCGAGATCGGGGTCGCGCGTGAAGCCCGCGGGCATGACGAGCGCACTGTTGACGAGCGCCTTGGTGACGCCTTTCTGCATCTTGGCGAGCGCGTCGTAGCCGACGCCGGTCAGGATGTCGCAGCCCAGCACGAGCTTCGCTTCGCCCGCCGCGATGCGGGTGGCGTGGATCTGCTCGGGCGTATCGGCAACGCGCACGTGCGAGACGACGGCGCCGTTCTTTTGCGCAAGGCCCGTCATGTCGAGGACGCTGCAACCCTTGCCTTCGAGGTGCGCCGCCATGCCGATCAGCGCGCCGATCGTCACGACGCCGGTGCCGCCGATGCCGGTGACGAGAATCCCGTAGGGCTCGGCGGTGGAGGCGCGGGCCGGCTCGGGCAGCGCGGGGAACTCGCCGGCTTCCGCTTTCTTAGGCTTCCTCAGGCTGCCGCCCTCGACGGTGACAAAGCTCGGGCAGAACCCGTTGACGCAACTGTAATCCTTGTTGCATGAGCTCTGGTCGATGGTCCGCTTGCGGCCGAACTCCGTCTCGACCGGCGCGACGGACACGCAATTGGACTTGATCCCGCAATCGCCGCAGCCCTCGCACACGAGCTCGTTGATCACCACGCGCTTCGCGGGATCCGGAAACTTGCCCCGCTTGCGCCGGCGCCGTTTTTCGGCTGCGCACGTCTGGTCGTACAGCAGCACTGTGCAGCCGGGCGTATTGCGGAGTTTGCGCTGGACGTCGTCGAGGTCGTCGCGGCCGTGGACCTCGACGTCGCTAGCGAAGTAGCCAGACGGATACTTGTCCGGCTCGTCGCTGACGACGATGATCTTCGACACCCCCTCGGCGGCGACCTGCTTGGCGATGTCCCCAGGCGAGATGGGTCCATCGACCGGCTGGCCGCCCGTCATCGCGACCGCGTCGTTGTAGAGGATCTTGTAGGTGATGTTCACCCTCGCGGCGACCGCGGCGCGGATCGCCAGGCTGCCGCTGTGGTAGTACGTCCCATCGCCGAGATTCGCGAAGATGTGCTTCTCGTCGGTGAACGGCGCCTGGCCGATCCACGGCACGCCTTCGCCGCCCATGTGCGTGAACGTCGACGTGCGACGATCCATCCAGATCGCCATCACGTGGCAGCCGATGCCGGCGGTCGCCCGGCTGCCTTCGGGCACGTTGGTCGACGTGTTGTGCGGGCAGCCCGAGCAGAAGTACGGGATCCGCTCGAGCATGATCTTCGGCTTCTCGAGCGCCCTCTCCTTGGCGTTGATCCAGTCGACGCGCGCGTTCAACTTCTCCATCGCGCGCGGGTGGAGGTCGAGCCGCCGGATGCGGCCCGCGATAACCCGCGCGATCATCGCCGGCGTCAGCTCGGACAGCGCCGGCAGCAGCCAATCGCCGTGCGGCCGCACCCATTCGCCCTTCTCGTCGAACTTGCCGATCACGCGCGGCCGCACGTCGTCGCGCCAGTTGTAGAGCTGCTCCTTCAGCTGGTATTCGACGATCTGCCGCTTCTCCTCGACGACGAGGATCTCTTCCAGGCCTTCGGCGAATTGCCGGACGCCTTCCGGCTCGAGCGGCCACGTCATCGCGATCTTGTAGACGCGAAGGCCGATCTCCGCGGCGTCCGCCTCGGTGATTCCAAGGTCGTCCAGCGCCTGCCTGACGTCGAGATAACTCTTGCCGCTGGTGATGATGCCGAGGCGAGCGGGTTTGCCACTTGCGGGGGAATCGATCACGATGCGATTGAGCTGGTTCACGCGGCAGTAGTGGAGCGCCGCGTAGACCTTGTAATCCTGCATCCGGGCTTCGGTCTCCAGGAATTTGTCCGGCCAGCGGATGGACACGCCGTCCGGCGGGAACGGGAAATCGTCCGGAACGATGATCTTCGTGCGATCCGGATCGATGTAGACCGACGACGAGCTCTCCACCGTGTCGGCGACACACTTGAATCCGACCCAGCAGCCGGAATAGCGCGACATCGCCCAGCCGTGCAGGCCGAGATCGAGGATCTCCTGCACCGAGGACGGATACAGCACCGGAATGAGCGCAGCCGAAAACTGGTGATCGGACTGGTGCGGCAGCGTCGACGACTTCGCGCCGTGATCGTCGCCGGCGAGTACCAGCACGCCGCCGTGCTTCGAGGTGCCGGCGTGGTTCGCGTGCTTGAACACGTCGCCGCAACGGTCGACGCCGGGGCCCTTGCCGTACCACATGCCGAAGACGCCGTCGTACTTCGCCTTCGCATAGAGGTTCACCTGCTGCGAGCCCCACAGCGCCGTGGCTGCGAGGTCCTCGTTAAGCCCGGGCTGGAACGTGATGTGCGCGCGCTCCAGGAACTTCTGCGCTTTCCACAGCGACTGGTCGAGCGCCCCGAGCGGCGAGCCCCGATAGCCGGACACGAAGCCCGCCGTGTTGAGGCCGGCGAGCCCATCGCGCTGCCGCTGCAGGATGAGAAGGCGAACGAACGCCTGGGCGCCGGTCAGGTAAACGCGCCCGGATTCGAGCGCGTACTTGTCGTCGAGGGAAACCTCACGCAGGGCAGGGGCTGCGGCAGCCATGAACGTTGCTCCACAAAATCGTGTCTTGGGAACGCGCGATCGCCCGGTAGGGGATGCGACGCACGCGGCAGGGATTGTGTCCCCGACGCGAGTACGGTTCGGGCGCGCAGTTTACGCTCCCCGTATCGTTACGGCAATTTCCCTGCGGGAGCGCGTGCTTCTTTCCCTGGGGAAGCATGTGCCTTTTCCCTTAGCGAAGCATCGCTCTTTCCCCGACGGAGCACGCCGTCGCATTGCCCGCACTAGAACCGTGGGCTAAAGTTCGGCGGTGCCGTGACATAACGCGGACACACATGCGGACGCCCGCGCCGCGTTCAACGGCGAGCAGGCGCCACCCGATGCGAGAGGTGAAATGCAAATGAACGACGCCGCGCGCAACGCGTCGACCGTCGACGCAAAGGCGGAATGGGGCAGCGATGCCGTCGCCGATCTGCTGCGCGCGCTCGACATCCCGTACATCGCGCTCACACCGGGCGCGAGCTTTCGCGGCTTGCACGACAGCCTCGTCAATTACCTGGGCAATACGCGGCCCGAGCTGCTGCTGTGCGTGCATGAGGAAACGGCGGTCGCTCTCGCGCACGGCTACGCGCGCGTCACCGGTCGTCCGCTGGCGGTGGCGCTGCACGCGAACGTCGGCCTTATGCACGCGACGATGGCAATCTTCAACGCGTGGTGCGACCGGATCCCGATGCTGCTGCTGGGCGGTATCGGGCCGATCGACGCGATGAAGCGGCGGCCGTGGGTCGACTGGATCCACACGTCGCGCGACCTGGGCGCGCTCTTGCGCGGCTACACGAAGTGGGACGATCTGCCGGGCTCCGTGCCCGCGGCGCTCGAAGCGATCCTGCGCGCGTATCGCATTGCGATGGCGCTGCCGCAGGGACCGACCTATGTGGCGCTCGACGTCACGCTGCAGGAAGAAGCGCTCGCGGCGGCGGTGCCGCTGCCTGACCTCGACCGCTATCGGGCGGCCGCACCCGGCGCGCCTTCCGACGACGTGGTCGGCGCAGTGGCGCAAGCGCTCGACGGCGCAAAGCGGCCGCTGTTGATGATCGGCCGCACGTCGAACGATCCGGAGGATTTCGCCCGCCGTGTCGCGCTCGCCGAGCGCGTGGGCGCCGTCGTGCTGACCGACATCAAGACCGGCGCTGCGTTCCCGACGAAGCATCCGTTGCAGCCGTTCCCTCCGAGCCTGTACGTCACGGGCGACGCGGCGCGGACGATCGTCGAGGCCGACGTGATCGTGAGCCTCGACTGGATCGATCTCGGCGGCACGCTCCGGCAGGCGTGCGGTGGCGACCTGCCGCGCGCCAAGGTGATCCAGTGCTCGATGGACTCGTACGTGCACAACGGCTACAACATGGACTACCAGGCGTTGCCGCCAACGGATCTATCGGTGCTCGCG
>Ga0207691_10004737_pt1 | contig 13155 bp, 9 predicted proteins | sample KBSM13metaG_FD_184327 | JGI IMG/M metagenome (GOLD analysis project Ga0207691, IMG submission 184327) | Miscanthus rhizosphere microbial communities from Kellogg Biological Station, Michigan, USA - KBS M1-3 metaG (SPAdes) (version 2) | ecosystem: Host-associated > Plants > Roots > Rhizosphere >... | reverse complement strand
GAGCGCCGGGTACGAGGAATGTCCCGGCGCGGAGTTCACGGCGATGGCGCTCGAATACGGGACGGTGCCGCTCCCGCACGTGCTCCAGGCATTGCGCGCCGATCACTGGTTGCACAATCATCCGGAAGCGCACGCGATGCGGCCGGCGATTCGAAAGGCCATGCGCGACGCGTTCTATGTCGAGGAAGACGATTGGAAGGATACGGTCTACGCCCAGGCGCAGCGCGCGGCGGTAACCACCGTCGTGCGGCTCTCTTGATGGCGCATGACTCGCGGCGGTGCGGCGAAATGATCCGCTCGTGCATGCTGTTCGCCACCCCATGAACCCGCAGACCGTCGTCACCGGCGCCGAAACGCTGCCGACGTTTCCGTCGCGTGTTGTCGCCGCCTGGAACAGCGACTTCGGCTACAGTTTCCGCCACTCTCCGGTCGCGATCATCTCGGCAATCGTGCTGTTCGTATGCCTTGCGGCCGCGTTGTTGGCACCGTGGGTTGCCCCGCACAACCCGTTCGACCTGAAGACGCTCGAGCTGGGCGACGCGCTCACGCCGCCGGTCGGCATGAGCGGCAGCAATCCGGCATTCCTGCTCGGCACCGACGATCAGGGCCGCGACGTGCTTTCCGCCATCATGTTCGGCACGCGGATCTCGCTGCTCGTCGGCCTGGCCGCTGTCGCGCTGGCGATCGTCGTGGGCGTGGCGCTCGGGTTGGTTGCCGGATACGCGGGCGGCAAGCTCGACGCGTTCATCATGCGCGTCGCCGACGTGCAGCTGTCGTTTCCAGCGATCCTGATCGCGCTTCTGATCGACGGCGTTGCCCGCGCTGTGCTGCCGCGGGACTCGCACGCGAACGTCGCGCTCCTCGTGCTGATCCTCGCGATCGGCGCGGCGAACTGGGTGCAATACGCGCGCACCGTGCGGGGCTCGACGATGGTGGAGAAGAGCAAGGAATACGTCCAGGCCGCGCGCGTGATCGGCATCTCGCCGCTCGGCATCATGCGACGCCATCTGCTGCCCAACGTGCTGGGCCCCGTCCTCGTGCTGGCGACGATCAACATCGCGACCGCGATCATTACCGAGGCGACGCTGTCATTCCTGGGTGTGGGGGTCCCGCCAACGCAGCCGTCGCTCGGCACGCTGATCCGGGTGGGCAACGATTTCCTGTTTTCGGGCGAGTGGTGGATCGCCGTTTTTCCCGGCGCCGCGCTCGTGATCATGGTGCTCGCGATCAACCTTCTGGGCGACTGGATGCGCGATGCGCTCAACCCGAAATTGAGGTAACCGAACGCGCGATTGGAGACGAGGAGAATGGCCATGCGCAAACTGTTGCTGTTGTCACTGCCCATCGGTTGCAAGGTATAAGGGCGGCGGGCGAAACCAAGGCCCGAAGGGCGCGCCGCCGCCCCTGTGCCGGCGCCCGACACGCAGCGTTTCGTCTGTGAAGCCGTGCAAGGAGGGCGCATAGAGGCCGCCGCCGCGCAGGCTGGGTCGACCGGCGCCGGGCCGCTGCTTGAGGTCTCCGGCTTGTGCGTCGAGTTCCCGACCCGCCACGGCACACTACGGGCGGTGCGCGACGTCTCGTTCGACATCGGCGAAGGCGAGATCCTCGGTGTCGTCGGCGAGTCCGGTGCGGGAAAGTCGCTGACGGGCGCGGCGGTCATCGGCCTCATCGACGCGCCGGGTCGCATTGCGTCCGGCGCGATCCGTCTCGCGGGTCGCCGCATCGACAATCTCCCGTATGAAGCGATGCGCGCCATCCGGGGCCGCGAGATCGGCGCGATCTTCCAGGATCCGCTCACTTCGCTCAATCCCCTCTACACGATCGGCGCGCAGCTCGTCGAGACGATTGCGACGCATCTGCCGCTGTCGCCGGCGCAGGCGAAGGCCCGCGCGATCGAGCTCCTGGACGAGGTCGGTATTTCCGCGGCCGCGCGCCGCTTCGATCACTATCCGCACCAGTTCTCCGGCGGGATGCGACAACGCGTGGTCATTGCGCTGGCGCTCGCGGCGCGGCCGCGACTCGTGATCGCCGACGAGCCGACCACCGCGCTCGACGTGTCGATCCAGGCGCAGATCATCGAGCTCCTGAAGCGCCTCTGTCGCGAGCACGGCGCGGCAGTGATGCTCATCACGCACGACATGGGGGTCATCGCCGAGACCGCGCATCGCGTCGCCGTGATGTACGCGGGAAGGATCGTCGAGATCGGTCCCGTCGCCGACGTGATCCACCGTCCATCGCACCCATACACGCTCGGGCTGATGGGATCGATTCCTTCCATCGCAGCCGACCGCGACCGGCTCGCCCAGATCGACGGCGTGATGCCGCGGCTCGATGCCATCCCCGATGGGTGCGCTTTCCATCCCCGATGCAACCGCGCCATCGACCGCTGCACCCGCGACCGGCCCGAGCTCGAGGCGGTCGGCGGCACCCGGGCCGCGTGCTGGCTCGCGCAAGGATGACGTGGGCCCGCTGCTGACGCTCACCGACGTCGCGCGCTCGTTCGACGTCTCGCCGCCGTGGCTCGACCGAGTCCTGGAGCGCAAGCCGCGCGCCGTGCTGAAAGCGGTCGACGGGGTGAGTCTTGCGATCGCCGCCGGCGAGACGCTGGGGCTCGTTGGCGAGTCCGGCTGCGGCAAGTCGACGGTCGCGCGGCTCATCGTCGGCCTCTACACCCCGACGCGCGGCACGATCGAGTTCGACGGCGCGGTTCTCGCCGGCGACGAGGCCGTCGACAGCGCGAAGCAGCGTTTAGCGCGGCGCGGCATGCAGATGATTTTCCAGGATCCGTATGCGAGCCTGAATCCGCGCTGGCGCGTCGCGGACGTGATCGCCGAGCCGATTGCCGCCCACGCGCCGGAGACGTCGAAGCGGGAGCTCGCGTCGCGGGCTGCGGCCCTTCTCGCGCAGGTGGGACTCGCGCGCGTAGACGGGTCCAAGTATCCGCATCAGTTCTCGGGCGGCCAGCGGCAGCGGATCTCGATCGCGCGGGCGCTGTCGACGTCGCCGCGATTCCTCGTCTGCGACGAGCCCACGTCCGCGCTCGACGTGTCCGTGCAGGCGCAGGTGCTGAACCTGATGCGCGAGCTGCAGCATCGGCTGGGCCTCACGTACCTCTTCATCTCGCACAACCTCGCGGTGATTCACCACATCGCCGACCGCGTGGGAGTGATGTATCTCGGCCGCATCGTCGAGCTCGCGCCAACGAAGCGCCTCTACGCGAGCCCGCGTCATCCCTACACGAAGATGCTGCTCGCCGCGGTGCCCGACCTCGCGATGACCGGCCACCAGCGCACCGCGGTGGCGGGCGAGGTGCCGAATCCGCTCGACCCGCCTCCGGGCTGCGCGTTTCATCCCCGTTGTCCCTACGCGAACGAGCGCTGCCGACGCGAAGCGCCCGCGCTCGAGGCGCTGGTGGACGGCGCCGCCGTCGCGTGTCACGCCGTGGAAGAGGATCGGATATAATTCGGCCCTCTGTATCGTCCGCGAGCTTGGGTGACCACTCGGCAGCGGGCGATGATCTCCCTGGCACCGGGCTTTCCCCCGCCCGCACTTCGGCCGCAGGCTCCTTTTCGCAGGTTCGTTTTGCGTCTCACGCACATCAAGCTCGCAGGGTTCAAGTCGTTTGTCGACCCGACGGCGATCGCGACGCCAGGCCAGCTCGTGGGCATCGTCGGGCCGAACGGCTGCGGCAAGTCGAACGTCATCGACGCCGTGCGCTGGGTTTTGGGCGAATCCAAAGCTTCCGCGCTTCGGGGCGAATCGATGCAGGACGTGATCTTCAACGGCGCCGGCGAGCGCAAGGCTGTCGGGCGCGCGTCGGTCGAGCTCTACTTCGACAACTCGTCGGGTCGGATCGGCGGCCAGTGGGGCCGGTATTCCGAGCTGTCGATCAAGCGCGTGCTGACGCGCGACGAGGACTCGTCCTACTACATCAACAACATTCCGGTGCGTCGCCGGGACATCTACGACCTGTTCCTCGGCACGGGACTCGGTCCGCGGGCCTACGCGATCATCGAGCAGGGGATGATCTCGCGCGTGATCGAGGCGAAGCCCGAGGAGCTGCGCGTATTTCTCGAGGAGGCGGCCGGCGTCTCGAAGTACAAGGAGCGGCGCAAGGAAACGGAGGCGCGGCTCGCCGAGACGCACAAGAATCTGGCGCGGGTCGAGGACATCCGGATCGAGCTTGGGACACAGCTCGAAAAGCTGGACGCGCAGGCGAAGGTCGCCACCGAGTTCCGCGAGCACGAGTCGCGCCTGAAGCTCGTCCAGCACCTCCTGTGGTTCTCGAAGCAGCAGGACGCGGCGAATGCGCGCGAGCGCCATTCGGCGGCGGTCGCAAATCTCACCGTCGCGTTGGAAAGCGTGCAGGCGGAGGTGCGCGCCGCCGAGGCGAAGCTGGAGGCGCTTCGGGCGGAGCATTACGCCGCCGGTGACGCCCTGCACGAGCGGCAGGGCGCGTTCTACGAAGCCAATGCCGAAGTGACGCGGCTCGAGCAGCAGCTCGCTTTCGCGCGCGAGAGCGAGACCCGGATCACGCAGCAGGTCGCGCAGCTCACGGAGCAGATTGGCGCGCTCACGGGCCAGGAAGCCGCACTCGAGAGGGACCGCGAGGCATTCGAGAAGTCGATCGAGGATGCGCTTGCCAACCGCGAACGCACGGCGGAAGACGAGCGTGCCGCGAACGCGGCGCTGCCGGATCGGGAGCGGGCGGTGGCCGCCGCCGCGGCGGCGACGGCGGAGCTCGCGCAACGGATGGCGCTCGCAGAGCAATCGATACGCGTGATCGAGACCAAGCGCGAGAACGTGACGCAGCTACTGAGCCAGCTTGCGCCGCGGCGCGAGCGCTTGCGGGGCGAGCTCGATGCGCCCGGCGTGCCGGTCACGGCGCAGATCGCCGAGGTCACGGAGCAGCTGAAACAGGAGACGGCCGAGCAGAAGTCCCAGGAGGCCGGTCTCAATGCGCTGCGTGAAGCGGTGCAGAAGCTGCAGGACCGGCAGCGCGGCGCGAGCGACGCCGCGCAGAAGGCCGGCCACGAGCTCGCCGACATCGAGGCGCGCGCGCAAGCGCTCGCGGCGCTGCAGGCGAAGATCGGGCAGGGCAAGGACAGCGCGCAGTGGCTGGCCGATCGCGGACTCGCGAACGCGCGCAGGCTGTGGCAAGGACTCGACACCGAGCCCGGTTGGGAGGACGCCCTCGAAGCCGTGTTGCGCGAGCGCCTCGATGCGGTGGAGCTCGAGCAGCTCGAAATCGCCGAGGAATGGGTGCGCGAGGGGCCCGACGCGAAAGGCGCGCCGCCGCGGGTCGCACTCTTTACGCCACAGGCCGAAGGCAGCGAAACCGCATTCAACGGCGACAGCCTGATTGCCCGTGTGCGCTCACGGCGGCCGGAGATCGCTCGCCTGTTGTCCGATTGGCTGCGTGGCGTCCGCTGCCGCGATGGCGTGCGCGCCGCGCTCGCCGACCGGCACACGCTCGCCGTCGGCGAGTCGTTCGTGACGCCACAGGGCCATCTCGTCACCGCACAGTCGATTCACTTCTTCGCTGCCGACAGCGACCTCCACGGCGTGCTCGCTCGACAGCGCGAGCTTGCGGAGCTCGAGCAAGCGATTGGCGGTGTGCGCGCGACGGCCGCGGCCGCCCGCGACGCGCTGACGGCTGTCGAAGCAGAGCTCGATGATGCGCAGCAGCGCTATCACGGCGAGAGCATGGCGTTCTCGTCGCAGCAGCGCCGCTGCCACGATCTCGAGCTCGAGCTCGTGCAGTTGAAGCAGGCCGCCGAAGCGGCGGAGGCGCGCCGCAAGCAACTCGCGAGCGAGCTCGAGGAAATCGCCGCGCAGGAAGCGGCGGGCAAGGCGCAAGGCGATGCGCTCGCGAGCGAGCTCGCCGATGCGCAGCTCAAGCTGCACGACGTCGCGACCGAGCGCGAAGGCAGACGCCAGGCGCAACAGGAGGCCGAGCTCGAATTCGCGCGGGCCCGCGAGCGCGTTCGCATGGCCGAGCGCGCCGCGCAGGAAGCCGCCTTCGCCGAGCGCAGCTGCCGCGAGCGCCTGGCCGAGCTCGAGCGGCGGCGCGAATCGCTCGCCGCCCAGATGGCGCAACAGCGCGGGCTGCTCGCGCAGTTGACGTCCGAGCGCGCAGCGATCGACTGGACGCCGGTGGAGGAGGCGCTGCAGCGGCAGCTCGCGGTCCGTGGCAACGCCGAGCAGGCGCTGGCTGCCGCGCGGGATCGGCAGGAAGAACTCGGGGCCGAGCTCCGCATGGCCGACGAGGCGAGGCTCGCAGCCGAGCAGAAGGTCGAGCCCGCGCGCGCGAAGATCGAGGAAATGCGGCTCAAGGAGCAAGCGACGGTGCTGGCGGAACAGCAGTTCGCAACCCAGCTTGCCGAAGCGCACGCCGACCTCACCGTGCTCCCCGCCGAGCTCAAGGCGTTCGGGAACAAATCCGGATTGCCGCCCGAGATCGAGCGGCTGCAGGCGGCCATCGCCGAGCTGGGCGCCGTCAATCTCGCGGCCCTCGACGAGCTGGCGATCGCGACGGAGCGCAAGCAGTACCTCGATTCGCAGGCGGCGGATCTGACCGAAGCGATGGCCACGCTCGAGAACGCCATCCGCCAGATCGACCGCGAATCACGCCAACTGCTGCAGCAGACGTTCGACACCGTCAACGAGAACTTCGCGCGGCTCTTCCCGGTGCTCTTCGGCGGCGGCCAGGCGCAGCTCGTGTTGACCGGTGAAGAGATTTTGGATTCGGGCGTCCAGGTAGTGGCGCAGCCTCCGGGCAAGCGCAATACGTCGATCCACCTTTTGTCGGGCGGCGAAAAGGCGCTGACCGCGATCTCACTCGTGTTCGCGCTGTTCCAGCTCAACCCCGCGCCTTTCTGTCTGCTGGACGAAGTGGATGCGCCGCTCGACGATCCGAACACCGATCGCTTCTGCCGGATGGTGCAGAGCATGGCCGCGCAGACGCAGTTCCTGTTCATTTCCCATAACAAGATCACGATGGAGATGGCGAACCAGCTCATCGGGATCACCATGCCGGAAGCCGGGGTCTCGCGCGTCGTGGCGGTCGACATCGCCGAGGCGCTCGAGCTCGCCGCGACCGGCACCGCGTGAGGCGCGCCGCCGTCCCCGTTGCTTCGTCGCCCTGTCCGGGCGCTAAACTAAACGGTCTGCTTACACCATGACCTCGCTGCAATTAGGGCTCATCGCCGCCGGCATCCTGCTCGTCGTCGGGGTCCTCATCTATAACTGGTTGCAGGAGCGGCGCGTGCGACGCCGAATCAGGGAAGCGTTCACCCCGCGCGATGGCGCCGCGACCGCGGCGACGGCGACTGCGGCCGGCGCGCGAGTCGAGCCCACGCTGTCGCCGTCCGCTCCCGTTCCGGAGAACGCGCGGCGTGCCGAGCTCGTCGCGGCCGACGACTCCGGCTACGAGCCGCCGCTCGACGTGCAGGCACGCATCGCTTCAGAGGTCGCCGCGGAAGACTTCGCGCCGCCCATGCCGCTACAGCCAATCCAGGACCGCGGCGCAGCCGGTGAGCGGCATGCGCCGCAGCCCGATCCGGAGATCGAGTGCATCGTCAGCTTGCAACCGTCGCGGCCGGTCGCCGCCGGCGCCTTGGCGGCGGGTTTGCACGCCCGGCTGGGCCAGCCTCTCCGCTGGTTCGGCCGGCGCGGGCCGGGGCTTCCGTGGCAACTGCTCAAGTCCGACACAGGGGGAGAGTTCGCGGAAATCGCGGCTTGCCTCTTGCTCGCGAACCGCTCGGGAGCGGCCACTGCGCCGCTCTTGCAGGCGTTCGTGCAGGCGGTCTCGGAGGTCGCGGCGACGCTGCCCGCGGCGGTGTATGCACCCGATATCGCCGCCGAGACGGCACGCGCCGAGGCCCTCGATCGCATCTGCGCGGACCTCGACGTGCAGATCGGCGTCACGCTGCTCAAGACGGACGGCACGATGATCGCCGGCACCAGACTCCGTGGCGTGGCGGAAGCTTCGGGCTTTCGCCTCGCGAGCGCCGGACGCTTCGACTGGATTCAGGAAGACACCGGATCGGTGCTCTACGCACTGCAGAACTACCGCTCGGATCCCTTCACGGCGGACACGCTGCGCGCGACGTCGACGCCCGGCGCCGTCTTTCTGCTCGACGTGCCGCAGGTCCCCGAGCCGGTCCGCGTGTTCGACCAGATGAAGATAGCCGCGAAGCGGATGGCGCATTCGCTCGACGCCGTGCTCGTCGACGATAACCGCCGGCCGCTCGACGACGCCGCGTTCGCCGCCATTCGCGAACAGGTGCGAAGTACCACGGCCGCGTTGCGCGAAGTCAACATCGAGCCCGGCAGTCCGCGCGCGCTGGCGCTGTTCGGCGGCTGAACCCGCTCAACCGGAGTTGCGCTCGTGCCCGCTGCGCTTGAGAAAAATCCGCGCGACTCGCGCGGCAGCGTGCCGCCCGCCGCCGCCTCCCGCGCCGCCGCGCTGCGGCGCGAGATCGACGATCACAACCGGCGCTACTACGTCGACGATGCGCCGACGATCTCGGACGCCCAGTACGACGCGTTGTTCCGCGAGCTGCAGGAGCTCGAATCGCGGCATCCCGAGCTCGTCACCGACGAGTCGCCCACGCAGAAGGTCGGCGGACCGGCGAGGACGGATTTCGCTCCGGTGCGTCATGCCGTGCCAATGCTGTCGATCCGCACGGAGACCGACACGACGATCGCAGGAGCGGCGAAGTTCGACGCGCGCATGCGCCGCGAGCTGGGCCTCGCGGCCGACGCCCCGCCGGTCGAATACCTGGCGGAGCTCAAGTTCGACGGGCTCGCGATCAGCCTTCGCTACGAGGACGGCCGTCTGACCGTGGGCGCGACGCGCGGCGACGGCGAGGTGGGCGAGGACGTGACGCCCAACGTCCGGACCATCCGCTCGATCCCGCGCAAGCTCAAGAGTGCGCGCCCGCCACCGCTGCTCGAAGTGCGCGGCGAGGTCTATATGACGCGGCGGGATTTTGCCGAGCTCAATGCGCGCCAGCAAGCAGCCGGAGGCAAGCTCTTCATCAATCCGCGCAACACCGCGGCCGGCGCCGTGCGCCAGATCGATCCGGCGATGACCGCGCAGCGGCCATTGCAGTTCTTCGCGTACGGCATCGGCGAGACGAGTCGATTCGAGAAGCCCGCGACCCAGCGGGCGCTGCTCGATGCGCTGGAAGCGTTCGGCCTTCCGGTTAACGGCGATGCCAAAGTGGCGCGGGGCGCCGAAGCGCTGGCGGCGTTCTACGAGGAGGTGGCCGCACGGCGCGACAAGCTTCCGTTCGACATCGACGGCGTCGTCTACAAGGTCAATTCGCTGGCGCTGCAGCAGCAACTCGGGTTCGTGTCGCGCGAGCCGCGATGGGCGGTGGCGCACAAGTTTCCCGCCGAGGAGATGGCGACCGAGGTGCTGGGGATCGAGGTCCAGGTCGGACGCACCGGCGCGATCACGCCGGTCGCCCGTCTCAAGCCGGTGTTCGTCGGCGGGGTGACGGTCACGAACGCGACGCTGCACAACGAGGACGAGATCCGGCGGAAGGACGTGCACATCGGCGACACCGTGGTCGTCCGGCGCGCCGGCGACGTCATTCCGGAGATCGTCCGCGTCGAGACGGAAAGGCGTCCCGGCGGCGCGCAGGCATTCGCGATGCCGGCGAAGTGCCCCGAATGCGGCTCCGCCGTCGTGCGCCTGCCGGACGAGGCTGTCGCGCGGTGCACCGGAGGGCTCTACTGTCCGGCGCAGCGCAAGCAGGCGCTGCTGCACTTCGCGAGCCGGCGCGCGCTCGACATCGAAGGGCTCGGCGACAAGCTCGTCGACCAGCTGGTCGATGCGGAGCTCGTGCACACGCCCGCCGACATCTACAAGCTCGAGGTCGACGATCTGGTGAAGCTCGAGCGCATGGCCGAGAAGTCGGCCGCCAATGTGATCGCCGCCATCGAAGGGAGCAAGGCGACAACGCTCGCGCGTTTTATCTATGCCCTCGGCATCCGCCACGTCGGCGAGACGACCGCGAAGGACCTCGCACGGCACTTCGGTGGCATCGACGCGCTGCTGGCGGCCGACGAGGTAACGCTCCTCGAAGTGCACGACGTGGGCCCTGTGCTCGCTGAAAGCATCGCGCGATTCTTCGCCGAGCGGCACAATCGCGATGTGATCGCCGCGTTGCGCAAGGCCGGCGTGCACTGGCCGGAGAGCGAGCCGCAGCGCGCGAGCGCCGGCACGCTGGCGGGCCTGACATTCGTACTGACCGGCACGTTGCCGGAATTGACACGCGAAGACGCGAAAGCGCGCATCGAGGAGCGGGGAGGGAAAGTCGCAGGGAGCGTGTCCAGGAAGACGAACTTCGTCGTCGCGGGCGCGGATTCCGGATCGAAGCTGCAAAAAGCCGTTGAGCTCGACATTCCCGTGCTGGACGAGGCGGGACTCCTGAAACTCATCGCTCGCGGGCCCTGACAGGGTCGACGCGAGCGAGCCCAAGAAGCGAGATGACGATGCGCACAATCACCAAGGCCGTTTTTCCCGTAGCCGGGCTCGGTACCCGCTTTCTTCCCGCGACCAAGGCAAGCCCGAAGGAAATGCTGCCGGTCGTCGACAAGCCGCTGATCCAGTACGCGGTCGAGGAGGCCGCGGCCGCCGGCATCACCGACATGATCTTCATCACCGGCCGCAACAAGCGGTCGATCGAAGATCACTTCGACAAGGCCTACGAGCTCGAGACCGAGCTCGAGCTTCGCAACAAGACCGAGCTCCTGAACACCGTGCAATCGGCGACGCCGCGCGGCATCAACTGCATTTACATCCGGCAAACGGAGGCGCTCGGCCTCGGCCACGCCGTCCTGTGCGCAGCGCCCGTCGTCGGCGACGAGCCGTTCGCCGTCATTCTGGCCGATGACCTGATCGATGCACAGGTTCCCGTGATGCAGCAGATGGCCGAGGTCGCGACAGCGGAAGACGCATCGACGATCGGCGTGATGGAGGTCGCGGCGGACGACATCGGCAGCTGGGGCATCGTCGAGACGCGCGGCGGCAGCGGCCGGACGGCGCCGATCACCCGGATCGTCGAGAAGCCGAAGCCGGGCACGTCGCCGTCGACGCTTGCCGTCGTCGGGCGCTACGTGCTGACGCCTCGGATCTTCCACCATCTGCGCAACATGCCCGCGGGCGCGGGCGGCGAGATCCAGCTGACCGACGGGATCGCTTGCCTGATGGCAGAGGAGAAAGTCGTCGCGTATCGCTTCGACGGCCGGCGCTACGATTGCGGGCGCAAGCTCGGCTATCTCGAGGCGACCGTGGACTTCGGGCTCAAGCATCCGGAAGTCGCGGAGGAATTCGGGAGCTTTCTTCGTACGCGGCTCCAGCAACGTTAGACGAGCCGGCGTAGAGGCGCTGCGCCAAGCGTAAGCTGAGATCGCGGGCCGCCGCCCATCGACTTTCCAACTCGTATCGCCGGCCGCTCAGCCCGACATTTCACCAAGGAGGGAAAACGCATGATTCCGGATCTCAAAGGAAAGGTTGTGCTCATCACCGGGGCGTCGACCGGCATCGGCGCCGCGGCGGCGCGTGCGTTTGCCGGCGAAGGCTGCAAGGTCGGGATCCATTACAACGCGAGTGCCGACGCGGCGCAGTCGGTTGCCGCCGACGTGAAAGCGGCGGGCGGCGAGGCCGCGCTGATCCCGGGCGATGTCACCGTCGAGGACGACGTCAAGCGCATCGTCCGCGACGCGGCGCAGAAGTTCGGCCGCATCGACGTGCTCGTCAACAACGCCGGGGGCATGCTGGGGCGCGTGAAGCTCGAGGACTACACGGTCGAGCACATCAATCGCGTCCTCTCCCTCAACTGCACCCAGGTCGCCCTGTTCATGCGGGAAGTGGTTCCCATCATGCGCAAGCAGAAGTCGGGGAACGTGATCAACGTGACCTCGATCGCGGCGCGCAATGGCGGCGGCGGCGGCGCGATCCTCTACGCCGGGTCCAAGGGCTTCGTCTCCACGGTGACCCACGGCTGGGCGAAGGAAGTCGTGGGCGACGGCATCCGGGTGAACGCGCTGTCCCCGGGCGTCATCACTACGCCATTCCACGAGCGCTACTCGACGGCCGAGCAGTTGAAGGCGATGCAGGCGACCATCCCGATGAACCGCCTCGGCGGCGCGGAAGAGTGCGCGGGCACCCTTCTCTACCTCGCGTCGGACGCGCTGTCCGGTTACGTGACGGGGCAGGTGATCGAGGTCAACGGCGGCCAGTACATGCCTTGATTCGGAAGCAACATTCGGCGCACCCGCGATCAGCGCCCCGCGCCGAGGAGGGCGGGCAGCTCGGCAAGCGTGCTGATGATCCGGTCCGGCGGCGGACCATGTCGTTCGACGGGAGCTCCAGAACGATTGATCCAGAACGTCGTGAAGCCGAACGCTCTCGCTCCTGCGGCATCCCAGCCATTCGAAGAAACGAACCCGACGCGTGCGCGCGGAATCTGCAGCGTGTCCTCCGCCACTTGGTATACGCGTGGGCTCGGCTTGTAGATGCCAGCGGTGTCCACGCTCAGCACTCCGGCCAGGTGCGCGGCAAGCCCCGACCTTGCCACGAGCGGCTCGAGCATCGCGAGCGTACCGTTGGACAGGATCCAGCACGGGCGCGGCTTGACGCTCGCCAATGCGCTCGCGGCGTCCGGGAACGGTGCGAGCGTCTCGTACGCCGATCGGAGGCGTTCGCGATCGGTCACCGCCAGGTCGATCGAGAGCGCGTCCAGCGCGAAATCGAGCGCCTCGCCGGTCACCTTCCAGAAGTCCGGCCGCGCGAAGTCCCCGCTCGTCATGAGGCTCGAAAGCCACGTGTACTCGAGCTGTTTCGCCCGCCACAGTTGCGCGAGTGCGGCGCCGTAGCCAGGCGCCAGGCTGTCCGCCATCTGCGTCACCGAATGCACGTCGAAGAGCGTGCCGTACGCGTCGAACACGAGCGCGTCGACATGGGCCACGGCAGTTGAAGCGTTCATCGCGCGAATCTCCCGCGAGGCCCGATTCCGCGTGCGTTCGCCGCGGTGCGGGCAAAAAAATAGGGGTTACACTTGCGCGTAACCCCTTGGTTCATGTGGTGGGCGATACTGGGTTCGAACCAGTGACCCCCGCCGTGTGAAGGCGGTGCTC
>Ga0207691_10004736_pt1 | contig 13156 bp, 15 predicted proteins | sample KBSM13metaG_FD_184327 | JGI IMG/M metagenome (GOLD analysis project Ga0207691, IMG submission 184327) | Miscanthus rhizosphere microbial communities from Kellogg Biological Station, Michigan, USA - KBS M1-3 metaG (SPAdes) (version 2) | ecosystem: Host-associated > Plants > Roots > Rhizosphere >... | reverse complement strand
CGGGCGGGCCGAGTGATTCGCGCCGTAGCGTTCGAGCCCGCACGAAACTGAAGCCGAGGCCGAAAATGCTGCACTTGCGGAGGTGAACTCAGCTGAGCGCGCGACGCGAACGCTGGCGCTCGAACCACGTAGGTCGCCGCTTGCTTGGCGCTCGTCGGACGCGCGGATACGGCGCTGGTATCCACTCAGGCGATCTGGGGGTTTAGCTTCGTCACGGCTTCGGGATGTGCAGGCGCTTGCTGACCATGCCGCAGCCGACGGCCAGGTAGGCGAGCGCGAACGGGTGGAGGACGAACGGTCCCAGCTGGTGCGCGCCCAGCGGCAGGCCATCGCCCAGGTGTCCGGTCAGCGCCGACGCCGCCAGCGCCGCGACGACCATCAAGCTGCCGGTGACGGGGATGCCCTCGAAGTAACGGACCTTGCCCGATTCGTCGGAGAGCGCCGCCGACGTGACGTTGTAGCGGGCGAGCCGCCCGATCGCGCACGCGACCAGGAACAGCAACGCGAACACGTCCCAGCCGCCGCGCAGGCCGACCGCGAACCCGATCGCCGCCGGCGCGACGCCGAATGACACGACGTCGGCCAGCGAATCCAGGTCCGCGCCCAGCGCCGACGACTTCCCGCGCGCGCGCGCCACCCGACCGTCGAGAAAGTCCATCGCCAGGCAGAGCGGGTGCAGCGCCAGCGCGAGCGCCAGCCACGCGAACTGCCCGTTCGCCATGTAGCCCAGCACGGCTAGCACGGCGCCGGCGCCGCCTATCCCGTTCGCCAGCGTCAGGTAGTCCGACAGCGACAGGCTGCGCACGAACGAGAACCGATCGGAGAGCTTCGCGGCCAGGGCATTCATCGCGCCACCTCCGCCACGGGAACGCCCAGCTGCGCCCCGCTCCTCGCGATCGTGCCCACGACCAGCACGCCGGCTGCCGCCACGATCGCCAGCATCAATAGGGCCGTCGTCGGCGCGACCCCCTCCGGCATCTCCTCGTTCGTCGTCTTGTCCATCACTGTCCTCCTGGTGACAGCATCGGCTCCGGGGATGACGCGGCGTTGAGCCGCGCGTGAAGCGACCGCGGACGAGTTGTGGCTAAGGCGTGGCAGCGGCGCCCGGGTGGCGGATCGCCTCCATCAACGCGGCGAACCAGCCGTCCGCGTCGGGAACCGCGATCAGCCACACATAGCCGCCCTGGAACTGGAGCAGCATGCCGTCGGGCGGCAAGGACGCCAGGTTGGCCGACAGCCAGGCCGGCAGGTTGGCGTCGACGACCGCCCCGCCCTTCACGAGCGCGGGCGGCGCGGCGAGCGACAGATCGCCGTCATCCGGCTTGCCGGGCGCGAAACGGACGCGCGCGCCCCAGGCGCCGTCGTTGCTGAAGCAGTAGAAGCCGTCGTCCGCCAGGACGCAGGCCGCCTTCCGGGCGACGTGCGCCAGGCCGCCGCCGCTCTGAAAGGCCAGCTCGACGGGGACGTCGCTGGCGCGCCGCCGGATCTTCGCGGACGCGAGGTGCGCGCGTGCGCGCGCGACCTTGCGCCGCTGTTTCGCGACGTCGATCCGCACCGAGACGAGAACGCTGCCGACCAGACCGGCGACCGCGATCGCGATGATGGCGCCCAGGCTCACGCGCGCAAGCTACCTCAGTTACAGCGGAAGGATCACGCGGAACGTCGCACCCTGGCCGGACCGGGATTCGACCTCGACGCGGGCGCCGTGCGCGTGGGCGACGCTCTCGACGATCGAGAGACCCAGACCGGTTCCCGGCGGGACGCCCGGCGGGCGCTGCGTGAAGAAGCGGCGGAAGATCCGCTTCTGGTTCTCGGCCGAGATGCCGGGGCCGCCGTCGCGCACGAACGTCACCAGCGCGCCGTTTTCGACGCGCGCGCCCAGCACGATGCGCTTGTCGGCCGCCGGTTGCACCAGCGCGTTGTCGACCAGGTTGCGCAGCATCTCCTGCCAGCGGCGGCGGTTGATCACCGGCGCGGCGGCGGCCGCGGCCGGCGTGGTCTCGACGTCGAACGTCCAGCCGGCGGCGCGCGGGTCGCCGCGGTATTCGGCGGCCAGCGCGTCGAGGAACGGCGCCGTCGCGGTGGGTTCGCGCACTTCGGCTGCGATCGCGTGCTCGAGGCGCAACAACCCCATCAGGTCATCGATCGATCGGCGCAGCCGCTCGACCGAATCGCCGATCGAGCGCGCCACCAGGTCGACGCGTTCGGGTGTCAGCGCGGGCGACGTCACCAGCAATTCGGCCGACGCGGAGATGGTCGCCAGCGGGTTCTTGAATTCGTGCGCGATGTCCGCGCCCAGCTCGGCGGCGGCGCGGCGGCGCGCGTCCAGATCTTCGGCCATTTCGGTCAGCGTGCGCGCAAGCGCGCCGATCTCGTCCTTGCGCGCGTACAGCTTCGGATCGGCGAGCGGCGCGGCCGGGTACCGGCGCGCGGCGGCCGACAGGCGTTCGAGCGGCCGCACCAGACCGATCGCGAACAGCACGACCAGCGGTAGCGCCAGCACGATCTCGTAGACCACCAGCTCCAGCAGCTGCCGGCGCACCAGCACCAGCCGGCGGATGCCGCGGTACGAGCCCGTCAGCACATACATCACGCCGCCGTCGGCCTGCGGTTCCGCCATCGTGATCAACAGGGCCGAGCCGTCGGGCGTCAGGTGCCTACCGAAAGCGCGCGTTCCCGCCAGCGCCGCCTGGACCTCCTCGCGCGCCGGCCAGGGTGGCAGCTGCGCGTCGGCGTGGTCCAGCGTCTGGCCGCCCGGCTCGCCGACGATCTTCTCGCCCACGCCGCCGATCGCCGAGTGCGCGAGCGGGACCGAGCCGGTGCGGCGCGTGACCGCCCCCTTCGCGTCCAGCCAGGCAACGACCACGCCTTCGCGCATCGTCACGGTGTCGGGCGAGACGCTGTCCAGCCCGGCGAGCAGCAGTGGGATGCGCGCGAGGTGGTCCGCCTGCGCGCGCGCCGCGAAGTGCTCGTAGATCCAGGCGATGACGATCAGCAGCGACGGCAGCAGCACCAGCGCCAGGCCGAGCTGCAACAAACGGAAGTAAAGGCTTCGCGCCGGCGGTGGCCGCAACGGCCGCAGCCTCACGGCGGCGTGTCCTGGCGCCGCCGGCTTCGGACGAGAGCGACCACCACGGAGACGACCGCAATCGTGACGATCACGATCTGGACCGGCACGGGCGTCGGAATACGGAAGGTGCGAGCAGCCGCCAGGACGTAGAGAGCACCGCCCTCCGGCCTCGGTTGGGCGAGCGAAAGGATCTGCACGGATCCATCCGGCGGTGAGTACCGCCCGAACGTGCGGTTGCCGGCCAGCGCCGCGCGCACTTCGTCACGCGCCGGCCACGGCTGTAGCTGCGCGTCCGCCGCGTCGACTTTGGGCACGGGCCCGGTGCGAAAGATGGTCGCGCCTTGCATGTCGAGGCGGGCGATAACGACGCCTTCACGGACCGCGACCTGCTCGCACGATGTCGGGTCCCATGCGGTGATCATTAACGGTATGCGCTCCAGGTGTTCGACCTGCGCGCGCACCCCGGAACGCTGGGCCTTGAACGCGACGACGCCGACAACCGCAGCCACCAGCACGACGACGAACCAGCTCCATCCTTGCTTGCGCATCAATCCCGATACCGATAGCCGACGCCGAACACCGTTTCAATCTCGTCGAAGTCCGCGTCGACGTCTCGGATCTTCTTGCGCAGCCGCTTGACGAACGTGTCGACGGTGCGATCGGTGACGACGGCGTCGTCGCCGCGCGCGAGGTCCAGCAGCTGCTCGCGCGCCAGCACCGTGCCGCGGTGGCGCGCCAGGGCGCCAAGGATCTGGAACTCGGACCGCGTCAGCGTGATCGGCTTGCCCTGCCACTTCGCCTCGAAGCGCCCGGGATCCAGCCGCAGCCGGCCCACCTCCAGCACGTCGCCGCCGACCGCGCCCGCCAGTGTGGGCGCCGGGGCCGGCGCCGGACCCGCGGCCGCAGCAGGCGCCGCCGTCACCCGCCGCTCGACCGCGCGGATGCGCGCGACCAGCTCGCGCGTCGAGAACGGCTTCGTCACGTAGTCGTCGGCGCCGGTCTCCAGCCCGGTCACGCGGTCGACCTCGTCACCGCGCGACGACAGCAAGATGATCGGAACGGTGCTCTTGCGGCGGATCCGACGGCAGACCTCCAGCCCATCCATCTCGGGCATCAGGATATCCAGGATCATCAGGTCGGCGCCCTCGCTCTCGAACGCGCGCAACCCCGCCAGCCCGTCGCCCGCCTGCCCCACCGTGAAGCCCTCGTCGCCCAGCGCGGCCGCCAGCACCGTTCGCAAGCCCTGGTCGTCGTCAACGATCAGAACGCGCCGAATCACGTCGACAAGCGTAACACCGATGTAGACTGTCGCGCGATGGAGCCCCTGTTCCTCCGTGCCTGCCGCGGCGAAACCACCGAGCGAGCGCCCCTCTGGTTGATGCGCCAGGCGGGCCGTTACCTGCCGGAGTACCGGGAGGTCCGCGCCGGGGTCAGCTTCCTCGAGCTGTGCAAGACGCCGAAGCTCGCCGCGGAGGTGACGCTGCAGCCGATCCGGCGTTTCGGCTTCGATGCGGCCATCCTGTTCTCGGACCTGCTGGTGCCGCTGGAGGCGATGGGGCTGGAGGTCGAATTCACCGAACAGGGACCGCGCCTGCCGGCGCCGCTGCGTACCCCCGCCGACCTGGGACGCGTCAGCCGGTTCGATCCGGCCGCGCGCACCGGCTTCGTCATGGAATCCATCCAGATGCTGCGCCGCGAGCTGGGCGACACGCCGTTGATTGGCTTCGCCGGCGCGCCGTTCACCGTCGCGACCTACGCGATCGAGGGCAAGACCGCGAAGAACTTCAGCGAAACGAAGAAGCTGTTCTACCGCGAGCCCGATACAGCGCGCCGCCTGCTGGCGTTGATCGGCGAGGCGACGCGTGACTATCTGCTGGCGCAGATCCGCGCGGGCGCGCAGGCCGTACAGCTGTTCGACTCGTGGGTCGGCGTGCTGTCGGCCGAGGACTTCGAGACGTACGCGCTGCCGCCCACCGCGGCGCTGGTCGCCGAGCTGCGCGGCGCGGGTGTCCCGGTCATCTACTTCGGCAACGGCGCGGCGGCGATCCTCGACCGCGTCGCGCGCGTCGGCGCGACCGTCTACGGCGTCGACTGGCGGGTGCCGATCGACGAGGCGCGCGCCAAGCTGGGAAACGCCGCTGCTCTCCAAGGCAACCTGGATCCGTCGACGCTGCTGGGCCCCATCGCCGAGATCGAGCGGCGCGCGCGCGACATCGTGCGCCGCGGCGGCAAGCGCGGGCACGTGTTCAACCTGGGACACGGCATCTATCCGGAGACGCCCATCGAAGCGGTCGAGGCGCTGGTCGCGGCGGTGAGGGCCGCGTGAACGCGCCGGCCACGGGCGCAGCGACGTCGGCAGGCGCGCGCCCGCCGATCGGCCTCGTGGTCATGAACCTGGGCGGCCCAGCATCTCTCGACGATGTCGAACCGTTCCTGCGCCGGCTGTTCGGCGATCCCGACGTCATCCAGCTGGGCTGGTTCAGCTTCCTGCAGCCGCTGCTGGCGCGTCGGATCGCGAAGAGCCGCGGCCACGAGTCGCGCGCCAACTATCAGCAGATCGGCGGCCGCTCGCCGATTCGCGAGGAGACGACCGCCCAGGCCGAGGCGGTCGCCGCCGAGCTGGCGCGGCGTGGCCTGGCGTTCACGCCCGTGGTCGCCATGGCGGCCTGGCATCCCTTCGCCGACGAGGCGCTGGGCGCGCTGGCGGCCGCCGGGATCGCGCGCGCGGTGGCGCTGCCGATGTACCCGCACGAGTCGCGGACGACGACGGGATCGTCGCTGAACCAGCTCGAACGAGCGCGCGCGCACCAGGGCGGCGTCGAGATTGCGCCGATCAAGCGCTACCCGGACGCTGACGGCTACGTGCGCGCGGTCGTCGAGCGCGTCGAGGAAGCGATCGCGACGCTGCCTGCCGAGCACCGCGCCACCGCGCCCGTGCTGTTCTCGGCGCACGGCCTGCCCGAGTCATACATCAAACGCGGCGATCCCTATCTCGACGACATCCGCATCACGGTGGAGGCCGTCAGTCGCCGGCTGGCCCTCGGCGCCCGCACGCGCCTCTGCTTCCAGAGCCGCGTCGGTCCCCAGCGGTGGCTGCAGCCGTCGACGGACGCGATGCTGGACGACCTCGCGGCGGCCGGCGAGAAGGCGGTCGTGGTCGTTCCCGTCGCGTTCACCGGCGAGCACATCGAGACGCTGCAGGAGATCGACATCCTCTACAAGGAACGCGCGCAGAAGGCGGGCATCGTCCACTTCGCGCGCGCCCGCACCGTCGGCTGCCACCCGGCGTTCATCGCCGCGCTGGCCGATCTGGTCGAGGCGACGGCGCACGCGCGCGGCTGGGCCTGAGGTCCCGGGCGTTGCGCGTCACCATCGTCGGCGGCGGCATCTCCGGTCTTGCGACGGCTCACCTGGCGGCGGCGCGCGGACACGACGTCACGCTGATCGACGACGCGGCCAGCCCGGGTGGCTTGATCAGCAGCGTGCGCCGCGACGGCTTCCTGTGCGAGCACGGCCCGCAGGCGGTCCTGGACGGACCCGCCGAGACGCGCGCGCTGATCGAATCCGCCGGCCTCTCCGAGCGCGCCCTGCAGGCGTCGCCCGCGGCGCGCCGGCGCTTCGTCTACGTGGGCGGCGCGCTGCGCCCGTTTCCCGCCAGCCCACCGGCGCTGATCAAGACAAACTTGTTGTCGGCGGCCGCGAAGCTGCGCCTGTTCGCCGAGCCGTTCGTGGGGCGCGCCAAGGACGACGAATCGGTGCATGCGTTCGTCGCGCGTCGCTTCGGCCGCGAGGCCGCCGACCGCGCCGCCGGGCCCGCGCTGATCGGCGTGTTCGCGGGAGACGCCGCGGCGCTGTCGGTGCGCAGCGCCCTGCCCCGCGTCGCCGCTATGGAACGCGAGCACGGCAGCATACTGCGCGCGCTTTTCCGCCGAAAACCCGGCGCCGGGATGGGCCATCCGGTCTCATTCCCCGACGGCCTGGGCGAGTTGCCCGCCGCGCTCGCGCGCGCGCTGGGCGGCCGGCGGCGCCCCGCCCGCGCCGCCGAGATCTCGCCGCTGGCGGGAGGCTGGCGCGTCGCGACGGCGGACGGCGCGTTCATCGAATGCGAGCGGCTGGTGCTGGCGACGCCCGCCGCCGCGACCGCGGCGCTGCTCGCGCCGCACGCGCCCGAAGCCGCGGCCGCCCTGCGCGCGATCCCGCACGCGCCCGTCGCCGTCGCCTGCGTCGGCTTCCGCTCGGCCGACGGATTGGGCGTGGATCTCGATGCGTACGGTTTCGTCGTCGCGCGCGGCGAAAGCGTCGGCCTGCTCGGCTGCCAGTATGAAACGTCGGTGTTCTCCCAGCGCGCGGCCGAGGGCGGCGTGCTGCTGCGCGCGCTGCTGGGCGGAACCTTCGAACCCCAGCTGGTCGACGCCGACGACGCGACGATCGCCGCGCGCGCGGTCGGCGATCTGCGCCGCGCGGCGGGTCTCGCGCGCGATCCCGACTTCGTCGACGTCTGGCGCGCGCGCCCCGGAATTCCACAATACGATCTGGCGCATGCCGCCCGCGTCGCGACGGTCGACGAGGCCGTCGCGCGCTTGCCGGGGCTCGCGGTGATTGGAAATGCGCTTCGCGGCGTCGGCGTGAACGATTGCATCGCCGCCGCGACGCGTACCGCCGTCGGGCTGTGAGATAGCGACCGCGTTTACTTAACCTTGATTCTTCGCCCGCGCGGTCGGATGCTTCGGACCATGCGCGCAATCAAGAACCTTTTCGTGCTGTTGGCGATCGTGGCGGCGCTCGCCGGCATCGGCGCGGTCGCGCTGCGGATCGCGCGCGGGAAGCCGTCCGGCGTCGAGGAGATCAAGCCGGGGATCGTCCTCGCAAGCTCGGTCAGCTCGTACGTCTACGCCGCGAAGGTCGGCAACAAGGTGATCCTGTTCGACGCTGGCGCCGACCCGGCCGGGGCGACGATCGACGCGTTGCTGGCCTGGGTGCACGCCGGGCGCAGCGACATCACCGACGTCTTCGTCACGCACGGCCACGGCGATCACACCGCCGGGGTGGCCGGCCTCGGCAAGGTGCGCGTCCGCCTGGGCGCCGGCGATCTGGCGCTGGCGGAGAAGAAGGTCGCGCCCGAAGCGCTGGCCGGCAAGGCGTTCAGCGCGGCCATGAGCTATCCGGCCGTCACCGCCACCGACCCGATCACCGGCGCGGCGACGATCGACGTCGGCGAGGGCACGGACGCCAAGAAGGTGAAGGCGTTCCCGATCCCCGGCCACACGCCCGGATCGTACGCGTACCTCTACGACGGCGTGCTTTTCGTGGGCGACGCGATGGTGTTCAAGCAGGGGCGCCTGGATCCGGCGCTGAAGCTGTTCGACGCCCACCCCGACGCGAACAAGGCGTCGATTCGCCAGCTGCAGAAGCAGATCGAGAACGAGGAGATCGACATCATCTGCACGGGCCACGGCGGCTGCACGCCCAAGGGACTGGGCCGCAACCAGCTCACCGACCTGGTCGCGCGCCTCTAGCTTGCCTAGCTGATCCCCAGCGTGTACGTGAAGCGCCCAACCCGGTTGCGGGCGCGGCGCAGTTGAAAGCGCGCGCCCAGGACGCGGCTGGTCTGCGGCTGGTCGGGCGGCGCCGACGGTCGATAGGCGTCGCCCTCCAGCATCAGGATCTCGAACGAGATCCCTTCTCCCCGCGCGTCGACCAGCCAGTACTCGGGTATGCGCGCGCTCTCGTAAGCGACCTTCAGTCGTTTCCGATCCTTCCGCACGGAGGAATCACTCAATACTTCCAGCACCATGTCCGGCGTTCCGACAATCTCGATGAACTCCTCCTGGCGCTGCCGCCGGCGGCTCAGCGTCACGCGGCCTGTCTCGGACGCGCTCCACGAGACGAACAGAAAATCTGGCTCCGTACTCACCCGCGCCGGTACGTTGGTGAATAGCGCTCGTTCAGCGTAGACCTCGCCCAGGTCGCGATCCTTCACGTGCCGAGCGAGCGCCGAGATGAACTCGAGCAGGACCTTGTTGTGGGTTTCCAGAGACTCTGGGCTCATCGAAAGCCAGATCTCCCCATCCACGAACGTCGGGCTGACCTGCTCCGGGAATGCACGCGAGGTGATCCAGCGCCGGAAGCCGGCGTGCGTCCGCGCGCTGCGCGGAAGAGGCGGCGGCCATCGGTCCCGGTAGCCGTCGACGTGGAGACGTCGCCGCTGCATGCCACATGAGTCTATCGCCGATTCGCGGAAACGGTTGCGTACCTGGCTGAACCGCGCGCGAAAAGCTTTATAGTCCCGCCCGTGCACGCGATCCTGATGTTCGCGACGGTCGTCGCGCTGGCTGCCCCCGCTGCCCGCGCGCCCTCGGCCGAGGAGCAGCGGCTGTTCGACGAAGGCCTGCGCGCGTTTCAGGCGGGCGACGCGCGCGCCGCCGAGAAGGCCTGGAAGACCGGCTACGCGATCGCGCGCGATCCCGCGTTTCTCGTCCACATCGGCGAAGCCCAGGAAAAGGCGGGCGCGGCCGCGGAGGCCGCCGACACCTACCGCCACTATCTGCGCGACGCGCCCGACGCCTCTGATCGCGCCGACATCGAGCAGCGGCTGGCCCGCCTGGCGCCGGCTGCGCCGCCGGCGACCGCGGCGCCTTCGCCCGCCGAGGCGCCGGGGGAATTCGGCGCGAGCCCACCGACCCCGTCGCTCGCGCCGCCGTCGGCGCCCGCCGCGCCCCGACCCGCGGTGCCGATGGGCGACGTCGAGCACCCGAGCAGCCCGGCGCCACAGGAAGACAGCGGCTGGAACCGATACAACATCACCGCTGTCTCGTCCGCGGGCGTTGCGGTCATCTTGCTGGGCGCGGCCGCGATGTTCGCCGCCCAGGCCGCCTCGGCCGAGAGCGACGTCAACCGGCTGCTGCTGTACCGCGATCAGAGCACGGGCGCGCCGCTGAAATATTCGGACGTCGCCGCCCAGTATCAGCAGGCGACCGCCGACGGACCGCGCCACGACCGGAACGCGAAGATCGCGCTCGCCGCGTCGGCGGTCGCCGCGGCTGTATCCGCGACGTTCTTCGTGCTGGACGCCAAGCTCGGCGCGACGCCGGCGGTCGCGATCGCGCCGGCCGGGCACGGCGTCGCGGCCACGGGAGGCTGGCAATGGCGTTTCTGAGGTGGGCCCTGCTGCTGGCCGTGGCAGCGGCGACCAGCTGCTTCTCGCCGAAGCAGCCGGCCTGCGCGTTCTCCTGCGTCGATGACGGCGTGTGCCCCGTCGGGTTCACCTGCCAGTCCGACGGCATCTGCCACCGCGACGACAGCCAGGGCACGTGCACCATCCCATCGCAGATCGACGCGGGCGACGCCGGCGACGCCGGCGACAGTAGCGACTGACCGCCCACGCGGCCTCAAATGAGGCAGTTGAACGCGATCGTCACCTGCTGAAGGGCACCGGCGCGGATCGCGTCGCACGATGAACCTCGGAGCGTGACGGCTGTGTGCGTGCTGTCGCTGTAGGTCCAGCCGTTGTTCGCATCCTGCGGGATCTGCTGCCCGTCGGCGTACACCGAGATGTTTTCGCGGGACGTCGTCCCGTCGCTGGTCGGCGGGGGCGGAATCGCGAACATGCACTCGGCGAGCGTCGCGACGACTTGATCGATCACTGTGACGACGTCGCTCTCGTCCGCGACCTGGTAGTACGCGGACGCGCCGCTGCGCGGGAAGCCTCCCTCCAGTGCCATCCGCGACAGCGCGTCGTGCGCTGCAGGCGCGAGCGCGCCGATACCGACGACGAACGTGGCGATGCCCGCCGTCCTCGCGACGCCGATAGCCTGCACCGTGCCCATGCTGTCCGATGCCAGCGGATCCGCTGCGCCGGAACCGCAGTCCGGCTCGCCGTCCAGCATCAGCAAGATGGCCGAATTGCCCGGCGTGAAAAGCCCGAACAGGTAAGTCGACGCGGCGTTCACCGCGCCGCGCGCGGGCGTGTTGCTCGTGAGGCTCAGCTCGCCGCTGACGTTGGTGCGCCTTCGCAGCGCGATCGGGACGCCGGCGTTGCTGACGGGCCCGATCGGGACGTCTACGCCGCTCCCCGCCTCGCACGCGGCGCTGCCCGCCACGATGAACTTGAGGCCCCAGGTCGCGGGCAGACCACCCGCCCCGAGAGCGGATTCGATACCGGAGATGACGGCTGACCACTTCGAGCCGCTGCCGCAGCTGCTGGTGCAGGAACCGTCGGCCGCTTCGTTCATCGAAGCCGAGGTGTCGAGAACGATCACGATCTTGGCGGGAACGCGGTCAGCGGGTCGTATGGGACCGCAGCCGTTGCTGGGGAATCCGCCGGTTCCCGTGGCCGGCCCCACGCCCGCAGTCCCCGTGAACGCCCCGATGCCTGCCGCGCCGCCACCGGGGCCGCCGGCCGCGCCGCCCACTCCGGTCAAGGTCGCGCCGCCGCCCGCTCCCGTCAGCGTTCCTCGGGCGTTGCAACCGGGTCCGCTGCCGCCGATCGCGACCGTGGCGACCACCGTCCCGACGCACGCGCCCAGAAACCTCATGAGCTCCGAGGCGATCTTACGCGCACCGCCGCGCCGGACCAAACGCCTCACCTGCCCTCGTTTTGGCATGGAGGACCCGCGCCCGCGCGTATAGACTCCCGCGCGGCAACGGACATGGGCTTTCTCGACCGGTTCTCGAAGGACGGCCGCGACCAGCGCGCGCGGGAGAAGAACACCGCCCGTGCCATCAACAAGTACATGCAGTCGCCCGACCGCATGAAGGCTCTGCAGGCGCTGCGCGACGACGGCTCGGATGAGGCGCTCTACGGCCTGATGCGCCGGTTCGGGATGATGTACGACAAGACCATCGAGGACGAGCAAGAGAAGGAATGGGTGTTCGAGATGCTCGTCGAGAAGGGCGCGGCTGTGCTGCCGGCCCTGAAGAAGTACATGTTCTCGGCGGATTCGATCTCCTGGCCGCTGCGCCTGCTGGACAAGGTCATCGACGGCAAGGAAGGCCGCATCGACGTCATCGCCGAGGTGCTCGCGCGCCACGAACCGGGTTACGAGCGTGACCCGACCAAGAAGATCCAGCTTATGACCCATCTGGCCGGGCTGAAGCACACGCGCGTGCCGCCGCTGGTCGCGCCCTATCTCGAAGATATGGACGAGGGCGTGCGCTACGCATCGGTCGAGGCGCTGCTGAAGCAGGGCGACGAAGCCGCCGCGCGCGCGACCCTGCTAGATCAGTTCGCGAAGGAAGAGAGCCTGCGCCTGCGCATCCGCATCGCGGACGGCTTCGCCGAGCTGGCCTGGCCGGTCGCTGACCGCCGCGCCGACGTCGAGAAGGTTCTGCCCGACACGTTCCAGATCGAGGCGCGCGGCGCCGACGTGCGCATCAAGAAGAAACCCGGAACGAAGGAATAGCCGAAGCCGTGCCGAAACGCGAAGACATCAAGTCAGTCATGGTCATCGGGTCCGGTCCGATCGTGATCGGGCAGGCCTGCGAGTTCGACTACTCGGGAACGCAGGGCGTGAAGGCGCTGCGCGAAGAGGGCTACCGCGTCGTGCTCGTGAACTCGAACCCGGCGACGATCATGACGGATCCGGAGATCGCCGACCGCACGTACGTCGAGCCGCTGACGGTCGACGTCCTCACCAGCATCATCGAACGCGAGCGTCCTGACGCGATCCTTCCGACGCTGGGCGGTCAAACAGCGCTGAATCTGGCGCTGGACCTGCACCGGACCGGCGTGCTCGACGCCTACGGTATCAAGCTGATCGGCGCGCAGGTCGAGGCGATCGAGAAGGCCGAGGACCGCCTGCTCTTCAAGAAGGCGATGGAGAAGATCGGCCTCGCGGTGCCGCTGTCGGGCTACGCGCACAGCCTGGAAGAGGCGCGCCAGATCCAGGCGAAGATGGCCGCCGAGACCGGCGTCGGCTACCCGGTGCTGCTGCGGCCGTCGTTCACACTGGGCGGCTCGGGCGCCGCGGTCGTCTGGAACGCCTCGGAGTTCGACACCAAGGTCAACTGGGGCCTGCAGCAGAGCCCGCGCGGCGAGGTGCTGGTCGAGCAGTCGGTGCTGGGGTGGAAGGAGTACGAGCTGGAGGT
>Ga0207691_10004735_pt1 | contig 13158 bp, 6 predicted proteins | sample KBSM13metaG_FD_184327 | JGI IMG/M metagenome (GOLD analysis project Ga0207691, IMG submission 184327) | Miscanthus rhizosphere microbial communities from Kellogg Biological Station, Michigan, USA - KBS M1-3 metaG (SPAdes) (version 2) | ecosystem: Host-associated > Plants > Roots > Rhizosphere >... | reverse complement strand
CTTGTAGGCGCCGTCTTTCACAGAGGGTGACAATGATGCAGCAGTTGTCGAACCACCCGAGTCGTTTGCCCCGCCAAGTTTTGAGTTTCCGATCTCTTCTTTGATATCTGTGATCTGTAAACCAAATTCTTCAGCAACGATTGCCCGAGTAAATGTCCTGGTACCGGTGCCTAGGTCCTGTGTTCCGACTGCTACCAGGACTGAGCCGTCTCTCCCAATAGTGACATCAACTTTGCAAGCGTTGTTTCCACCGCCACCCCACGTGCCGACAGCGCACCCCATTCCTCGCTTCAACACGCCAGGGTTTCCACCAGCAATCGGGTTTCGTTTTTCCCACCCAATTGCTTTGGCGCCGCGATCGAGTTGACGATGATAGACCGTGTCGCGAAGATTCTTCTTACGAAACTCAACCGGATCCATTTTGATCTTGTAAGCGAGTTCATCCATCAACGACTCCATCGCAAAGGAAGCCTCAGGATGCCCAGGTGCGCGCATCGCGACAGTGGAATCTTCGTTTGTGTGGAGCGCGTAAATCTCTCGATAGAATTCACCGGCTCGATAGATGTAAGGTTGTCCTGCCTGCGATCCCTGGCCTACACCACCTAGCCGGTACTGCCTGGCCTGTAGTGCGACCAATGTTCCATCGTTCTTCACACCGGCTTTTATTTTCTGCCACGAGCCGGATCGATTTCCGGCCATGACAAACTCGTCATGACGAGTCATCATCAACTTCACCGGCGTCTTCGTTTGTTTGGAAAGTTTGCAGGCGAACATTCCTTCTGTGCCGATTCCAAACTTCGAACCGAAACCTCCGCCCATGTGCTGAACAACTGAGGTTACGTCACTTTCTTTCAGTCCGAGTTGTGCAGCTGCGTCTTTGGGAATGGTGAACGTACCCTGTGTTGACGCATACACCGTTGCAGTTTCTCCCCCACTGAAATCGACAACGACGCCGTGTGTTTCCAAACAAGCGTGGTGAATGCGAGCTGAGATGTACTCGGCATCAACGATAGCGTCAGCTGTTCCAAATGCTGCTTCCACTTTCGCTAAATCACCCGCCTTGGCTTTCTGTTGCAGGTTTTCTTCTTTGGGGTCGGCAACCACTTTCGGCGCGTTCGGCTGGGCCGCCTTTTGCGCAATCACGACGTGAGGCAACACTTCGTACTCAACCACGATTGCTTTTAACGCATCACCCGCGATTTCGGGTGTCTTGGCTGCAACTGCCGCGACAGGGGCTCCAGCGTATCGGAGTTCGGTCAATGGCCCTTGAATGACAGCTGCAACTCCGGGAATCTTCTCAGCTGCGCTCGAGTCGAACTTCGTTACCTTCGCGTGCGCGTACGGAGAACGAAGTATGCGAGCGAACAACATCCCTTTCGGACGCATGTCGTAGGTGTAGCGTGCTACGCCACTCACCTTCAGCGGTCCATCAACACGCGGCATCGCATGATTAAGGATCGCGTGCTTGTCGTTTGGTCCCCAACCTGGTCCACTATCAGCGTCGACTTCGATCTCGACTTCCTGATCGATGCCGTTGACTGGTCGTACGACCTTAATCTTTTTCTTTGGTTTTGCTGCTGGTTGTTGTTGCTGCTGTTGCATCGCTATCTCCATTTGTATGTCCGATATGCTTCAGCTTGTCGTGTGTGAATTGGCGGATCACAAATTATAGTCACGACAAGCTGAAGCATATCGGACATTCGGACACTTAAACCTTCCCACTCTTTGCGGCGGCCAATGCGGCTTCAAACACACGTGGGTATGTCCCGCAACGACAGAAGTTTCCTTTGCAAGCCTCTTGTACCTGGACTAGCGTCGGATTCGGGTTCTTCTTGAGGTACGCTGAAATTGTCGTAACGAAGCCCGGTGTGCAGAAACCACACATCAGTCCATCCTTCTCAATGAAGGCTGCTTGAACTGGATTGAGACTCTCAGGCGTGCCCAATCCTTCAACCGTCGTGATCTTCCGATTCGCTGCGTCAACGGCCAAGACGAGACACGAATAGGCATTCTTGCCATCGAGCAAAACAGTGCACGCGCCACAAGTTCCGGCGTCGCAAACTAGTTTTGGCCCAGTGACAGCTGGCTCAGCGTGATTACGAAGTGCGTTCAGTAGCGTCGTGCGTGGTTCGACTTCGACAGGAACTTTTTTGCCGTTGACGTCGAGTGTGACTTTGACGTTACCGCTCAGCGTCTGCGGCGCGGCTGCCTGTGCTTCTTTTGCTTCGGCTTCAATCCATAGCTTGTCGACTACAGCAGCGCCGGCGCCAGCAATACCAACGCCTTTAAGAAACTTTCGACGACTCGGGTCATGCACCCGTTTGTCGTCTTTGTCTTCATGAGACTTGCTCATTGCTTCTCTCCTAAGTCTCCCGCTAAATTTTTGATTGTGACGGTTGTTTGCCGGGAACTAGCTACGTTGACAAGAAAATCCACGTCGCTTTATTGTTCGCGCTTTGCTTGTTACCGGTAACACAGTCGTCGGATGGTGATAGATTCACTAATAAGTTATCACAGCAACTCTGGGACGTGGATAAGTTTTTCACTGAAGTAAGGCTCTCAAGGCAATCTCACCGTTCTCCGAGCCTGGTGGTAAGTGACCTAAGAAATTGCTTAACCGCGAAGCCCTGAGGCGCCGCAGAGAGTTCACCAGCGTGGGAGAGCCGCAACCTGGTTACCAGGCAGTCAGTACCACAGCGCGGTAGCGTGTGGCTTTTGACTGGATATAGCGATTCTCGAAATTCAGCGAGCCACGCGCTACCGCGTTGTGGTACTGACTTCATCGCCCAGAGAATAAGGAACCTAGAGAAAAGGAAACCCATGCGATTAAGTATCCAAACAGCACTCAAAGCAATTTTCCTGTTGATTGTTATAACTGTCTCAATGATGTCGGCGTTAGGCGATACGCCCAAGTCGAAACCAACAGACTGGTCAGTAGCAATCGTTGAAGCGACTATGAAGCGCTTTCCGACTCCTAAAGATTTTGGAGTCTGGAATTATCCAAGAGGACTCTACCTGTACGGTCAGTACCTCGTTTTCAAGCGCACTAATGATCCTCGCTATTTGAAGTACATCAAAGACTGGGTTGACTACCACGTCGATGCTAACGGTGTCATCACCAACACCAACGCGCAGGGCGTCGTGAGCGAAGTCCGATTTGAAGGGCTCGACAACATGATGCCAGGGAACTTGTTGTTAGCTTTGTACCAGGAGACAAAAGACAACCGGTATAAGTTGGCCGCTGATCGAATTCGTGTTCGGTTCAATACCTATCCCCGCACCAAAGACGGTGGTTTCTGGCACGCCACGAATAAGACACGCGAGTGGCAGTTATGGGGCGACGGCGTATTTATGGGCATGCCGTTTCTCACTCGATACGGAGCCATCTTTGGCGACAGCAAGTACGCCAACGATGAAGCAACGAAACAGTTGACTATCTATGCAAGCCACCTGAACGATCCGAAGACCGGTTTGATGTTTCATGCTTACGACGAAAGTGGTCAGTCGACGTGGGCCGACAAAGAAACCAAGCACTCGCCCGAGATTTGGTGTCGCGCGATGGGTTGGTTCGGGATGACTCTGATGGAAGTGCTTGAGTTGCTGCCGAAGGACCATCCAGCAAGACCAAAACTGATCGCGCAGGTCAACCAACTCGTGAAAGCATGGTCGAATTATCAGAACAAGGAAGCGGGTCTCTGGTATCAAGTTGTCGACAAGGGACAAGACCCTGCAAATTGGTTGGAGACTTCCAGCTCAAGTATGTACACATACGTGATCGCCAGAGCGGTTGAGCGTGGGTTTGTTGATAAATCGTACTTGAATGTCGCTAAGCGCGGTTATGCCGGTGTTCTTAGCAAGATATCGCTTGGTTCCGACGGTACTCCTAACCTCATCGACGTCTGCGAAGGAACGAATGTCGCAGACCTTCCCTACTACTTCGCACGCAAGCGCCTGACAAATGATCTTCACGGACTCGGTGCGTTTTTGATCATGAACGAGAAGTTCATGAACAAATCTTTGAAGGGAAGCAGCCGGAGTTTCTGGGTGAAGAAGTAGGAAACGGGAAAAAACTTATTGGTCATTGGTCATTTTCCATTTCTCATTTGTCCTTTGGTTCCCAGTGCCAGCTTGTTAAACCTACATGTCGCCCTAACTTCACCACCACAAATGACAAATGAGAAATGGAAAATGACCAATGACCAATAATCTTTTCACCCTCCCCTCTCCCCGTCTCCCATCTGTCCTCCCTCCTCTTTGGTTTGAGCAATAACTCACCATTCGCTCCATTGGTAAACCCTTTTGCCTGCGACTACTCATAAGTCAATCTGAAAATATACCAACCGTTACCGGTAAAAACTCTTGACTGAGCCTTGGCATCGGTATTATAAGTGCGGCTCCACAGGCGTAATTGTTATGACCAATTCGAGAGTAACTCATTTGCAAATTATTCAGCCGGTTCGCTCGTCTCAGAATACTGAGCAAGTGGTTGCCAGAGTTTACGAACTCATCAAGCGAGACGAACTTAAGGCCGGTGATCGCTTGCCGCCGGAACGCGAGTTGGCCAAGCAATTGGGAATTAGCCGCCCGTCATTGCGAGCCGGCTTGAGCTCACTGATATCGATGGGAGTTCTACAGTCTCGCCAGGGCGCGGGAACTTTTATTGTCGACGGTCCACCCGCTCTAGATAGTGAGCCGTTGCGTTTATTGGCTGAGCTCCATGGCTTCAGCTATGACCACATGTTCGAAACGAGATCGATTCTCGAGGTTGGAGCTGCCGGATTGGCAGCCGAGAGAGCGACTGGAGATCAGCTGGCAACGATGTCTGAGGAAATCGCCGAGATGTTTGCCTGGCTGAATGATCCCCAGCAGTTTCTTGTGCACGACGTCGCGTTTCACCGGGCGGTAGCCGCGGCATCGGGCAATCCTACCTTGGCAACGCTGGTGGAAATGGTTTCGGCGATTCTCTACGAGCGCCGTCGCAACACTATCGAGCGGGCCCACGATTTCAATGAAGCGTTGGAACTGCACCGACGTGTGTACAAGGCCATTAGGTCCCACAAGCCCGACGAAGCGCGCGAAGCGATGCGTGAGCACATAGTGCGAGCCCAGCGAGCTTTTGCTCTCGAAGAAAAGCAGCAGGTGCTCCAGCAAAAAGATTCAAGTCAGAAATAAAGAGTTCCCCGAGACGGTCGAGCGTCTCAAGCCGAACAAGCAAGCTCGACATTAAACAGGAAAATTTCCGGGAGGCCAGTTCAGCAAGTCGGATGGATCCAAATTGTCTTAACTCAAGACAATTTGGCTTTGATCTAGCGGATTAAATTTCTCTCGTCCACAGGTGAGAAACACAGCTCGCAGTAGTCGGCAAAATTGAAGGAGGAATCTCATGTCTAGTTCTAAGTCGTACACGCTGAAAGTCTTGTTTGCGGTTATTGCGCTGCTCACCTTAGGCGTGGTTGTCAGCGGACAAACAATCACTGGTTCGATCTCGGGTACTGTTGCTGACAGTTCCGGCGGCGTGATCCCTGGTGCAACTGTGACTCTCACCGGAGAAAAAACCGGCCAAGGTAGAGCCTCGGCGACTGACAGCGAAGGACGATTTACTTTTGCCGCTCTGCAACCCGGTCGCTTCGTCCTGAAAGTAGAGCGACAAGGATTCCAAACTTACGAACAGAGGGAAATCATCCTGAGCGCGAATGAGAAGTTAGCGCTGTCTGAAATCAAACTTCAGCCTGGACAAGTTACTGAAACCGTCAGCGTCACCAGTGAAGGAGCGATCGTCGAACGTGAGAGTAGCGACCTGACTGCGCGCCTTACCGCCGATCAGATCAATCTGATCTCGACCAAAGGACGCGACGTGACTTCGCTCCTGCGTCTGTTGCCCGGCACTTCAAATAACGACGACATCGAGGGTGCAGGCGATGGCTTTGGAACTGACCTGCCAAATGTTTCAGGCCAGCGTGGTCGCTCCACGGTTCCCACGATTGATGGCTTGTTTGCGGGCGAACCAAGTGGCTCAAACAAGTTGAGCTTCACGATCAATCAGGACGCGGTGGCTGAAGTCAAAGTGCTACGTAACAACTACGGCGCCGAGTACGGAAATAACGGCGGGGCGATCATCAACATCGTTTCTAAAGGCGGTGGTAAGAATTACAACGGAACGGCGTACTACTTTCTCCGCAATGAATCACTCAATGGGTCACCGTTTTTTAACAACAAGGCAGGACTGAAACGGCCGCTCTATCGTCACTTGTATCCGGGCGGCAACTTTGGTGGACCTCTGCCGCTACCGAAGTTTGGTGAGGGAGGGGACTTCTGGCTCAGAGACAAAGCATTCTTTTTCTTTTCTTATGAGAAGCCACACCAGATCACGCCAAACGATCCGCGATTTGTAACAGTGCCCACCGCACTCGAGCGCGCCGGCAATTTTTCGCAATCAATAAATTCGAGCAACCAAAGTGTCTTTGTCCGCGATCCACTCAATCCCGGGACCGGTTGCAGTGCTAGCGACACGAGCGGTTGCTTCAAAGACCCGACAAAAGCAACCGCGTCAAATCCACTCGGCCTGAACATCATTCCGCAGGCACGCTGGAACGCCAGTGGCGTGGCCTTGCTGAACTATTTCCCACTGCCAAATACGTTTGGTGGTTCCGGCGGTGCGGCTTTCAATTACATTAAGCAGAGTCCGACTGATGTGCCGAAACGCAGTAAAGTAATTCGCTTTGATCTCAGACCGACGAATGCCGACACGATCTATTGGAAGTATCAGTGGTGGACTTCTGACAACCTCGGGACTGGCACCTCAGGTTGGCCGGGCAATGACAACAACCGCTGGGGTATCGATTCCCACTATCTCTACAAAGACGATGGGTGGACGGCTAACTGGGTTCGGGTCGTCAATTCAAGCGTGGTGAATGAGTTCAACTTTGGCATGCGTCACGACTCTGAAGGTTTCGTTCCAGGCGATGGCGAAATCGAACGCTTGCAACGGTCCGCTTTGAATTACACCGCGCCTCAACTGTTCCCACAGAACAACCACCTGGGAACAATCCCACGTGTTACGAATTGGGGAGGAGTTCGCGGACCTTCAAACGGAGTTGCAAATATCAATTGGTTGGATCGCTGGGGCGAAATTGGAAACGACTACATTCAACCTTCGTTTGCCGATAACCTTTCAATAACCCATGGCGAACACTCGCTCAAGTTTGGAATGTATTACGAACGATTGAAGAACGGTGAAGCGCCTGGTGGTCAATGGTCAGGTGTTTTTAACTTCGCCGGCAACGATAGCAACTTTACAAATGCGCTCGGCAATACTGGTTACGCCTACGCTAATGCGTTGGTTGGCAACTTCAGAAACTACCAGGAAGCCACTGCCCGACCGTTCACCAATTTGCGACTTACACAAGTTCAGTGGTACGCCCAGGACCAATGGAGAATTAACCGGCGCTTCACGCTGAACTACGGCGTGCGATTTGGCTATCACTCTCCGTTTCAGCAGATCGATGGTCAAGGATCTAACTTCGATCCCCGACTTTTTGATCCAACCAAAACGGTCGCGCTTTACGAGAATGCCTGTGCGGTTGCGTTCACTCCACCGGCAACTTGTCCTGCAGCCAGTCGGCGCGCCAAGGATCCAACGACCGGACAATTGTTTGTTCTGACGGGACCCAATGCTGGTTTAGTTGGAGCGATTGTTCCGAACACGGGAAACCCAAATAACGGTCTGGCAATTGGTACCGATCCTAAGACCCCACCGGGATACAGGATCACCAGATCTATTGATGTTGAACCGCGTTTGGGACTTGCCTGGGATGTCTTTGGCGATAGCAAGACTATTCTCCGGTTTCAGGGTGGTGTCTATCACTCGCCGCGCGTAGGTGGTGGCACAACCGGCGGCAACCTGGTCAACAATCAACCGGCAAATCGCTCGTTTAGTATTGATTACGGCAACATCGATCAACTGGCAGGATTAACCGGGACTGCAATCACAAGGCCGTCTGCACTAAATGCGGTTGAGGTCGATTCACACACACCGACTGTCTACAACTTCTCAGTCGGCGTGCAAAGAGAGATCGGTTTCAAGACTGTTCTGGAGGTCAGTTATGTTGGCTCGCTGGCTCGACACTTGGGCCAGCGCATCAACATCAACGATATTCCTGATGGGGCCAAGCTAGGGACGAATAACATTAGCCCGGTTACAGGAAGTCGACTCGGCGATGAGTTTCTAAGACCGTACAAAGGCTATGGCGATATCAACCTTGTTACCTGGGGAGGTACGTCAAACTACAACTCACTTCAGGTCCAGGCGAACCGGCGTTACACCCGTGGTTTCCAGGCAGGACTTGCTTACACCTACTCGAAGTCATTTGATTATGCCAACGACGATTCGTCTGATATTTCGTTTGGTCGACCGTTCAAGGCGTTCAACTATGCGGCGTCCGATTTTGATCAGACGCACATCTTCACGATCAACTACATCTACGACATACCGAGTGCTAGTCATCATATGAACGACAACAAATTCGTCGGCGCGATCCTCGACAACTGGCAAATTTCGGGCACCACCTCGTATGCCAGTGGTAAACCGAAAAATCTGACCGCCAGCTATTCGAGCACAGCGGCGACGATTTCGCTCGGACAACCCTGTCCGGTTGGCTCAAGTATTTCTTCGTCAACGGCAACAACGCAGGTGTGCACGCCGATTACTGACTTCACTGGTGGTGGGATTAACGCGCGGCCATTTGTTGTCTGCGATCCGATGCAAGGCGATTTCGGTAGCGATCCAACTGGAACACCTCGATCGTTCAATGTGGGTTGCTTCGCCAAACCTTTTGCGACTGGCCAGATTGGTAACATGCCAAGGAACGCTGTGCGCATGCCTAGCATCTTCAACAACGATTTGGCCTTCTTTAAGAACATCAAGCTCGGCGAGAAACATGCGCTGCAACTTCGCTGGGAGATCTACAACATTTTCAACCATACAAACTTCCGCGATATCGATGCGGCGATGACTTATGGATTGGTGGTGGCAAATCCGGGAGGAACTGCGGCGTGTTCGTTATCGAATGTTTGCACGGCATCGTTCCAACAGACAAACACTCGATTCGGCGCCGCGATTGCTGCTCGAACGCCGAGAGTTATGCAAGCGTCGATACGATTTAATTTCTAGGTTGGCTTACGCACCGGCGGAGAAGGCGGTGGTGGTCTCCCATCACCGCCTTTGTTTTGAAATAGCCGGTGCGGTAGCCCGGTGCAGTAGCCCGACTGTCAAGGAGGGCTTGTGTCAGTTGGGAGACGTCTGGCTCTGATCCAAGCCCTCCTTGACAGTCGGGCTACTGCACCGGGGGCTACTGCACCGAGGGCTACCGCACCGGGACTACCGCACGGGGCTACTGGATTGGAGTCAGTATCACAACGCGGTGGCGCGTATGGTTGGTTAGTCGAGGCTGATCATGGATGCTCCAGCAACGACGTGAGATGCGTGTTACCGCGTTGTGGTACTGACTCCAATCTCATTCTCCAGATGATTCTTATGAGACATCTTTTCCTGCTGGTCTTACTGCCGGCCACGTGTTTGTCTGTCGTGGCTTGCACCTTAACAACTTCAAGCGGCGCTGCTCCTGCGTCTCTCCCGCGAGTGTTCATACTCAACGCCAGGAAACTTGAATCGACAAAACTTAGAATCCGTCAGGGCGACAAGCAATTCGAACCTGCACTGGCGAAGTTGGAACGTGATGCGAAGAAAGCGCTAACTGCCGGCCCGTTCTCAGTCACTACCAAAGACGCAACGCCACCAAGTGGCGACAAGCACGACTACATGAGTCAGGCGCCGTACTTTTGGCCGGATCCAAAGAAGCCCGATGGTTTGCCTTACATTCGTCGTGATGGTGAACGCAATCCCGAGATCGAGAAAATAAACAATCATCGAGTCAAAGACGGAATGGAAGCAGCGGTTGAGACTCTGGCTCTCGCCTATTACTTCACCGGCGATGAGACCTATGCGGAGAAAGCGTCGCAGCTGCTGCGTGTCTTCTTTCTTGATCCCGCGACGCGAATGAATCCCAATTTACAGTTTGCTCAAGGCATTCCTGGTATCACTGCGGGACGCGGCATTGGCCTGATCGAAACGCGTGGTCTCACGAAGGTAGTCGACGCGATTGGATTACTTGCTAATTCGAAAGCGTGGACACCGGCGGATCAACGCGGGCTCGAAGATTGGTTTGGCAAGTTTTTGCAATGGATGCTCGAAAGCAAGAACGGTCGCGACGAGTCGGCTGCGAAGAACAATCACGGAACGTACTACGACGTGCAGGTAGTTTCCTTCGCGTTGTTTCTTGGCAAGACGGATCTTGCGCGGACAGTCTTGTTAACCGCACGCACAAAAAGAATCGCACTGCAGGTTGAGCCCGATGGCCGGCAACCACTCGAGTTGGTCCGCACGCGCGCGTGGGGTTACAGCTGCGGCAATCTTGATGGCTTGATGCTGCTGGCCCGGCTCGGTGAAAACGTCGGCGTTGATTTGTGGACTTACAAAACGGCAGACGGGCGAAGTATCAGAAAGGCGTTGGACTTCTTGATCCCTTTCGCGCTGGGTCAGAAGTGGACCTATCAGCAACTTGGCGAGTGGCCACCACAGCAGTTGTATCCGTTGATCCGCCGTGCATCGGAGCATTACAAGGATACGGTGCTTGAGTCAGCCCTCGCCAAATTCGCGGCCGTAAGTGCAGAAGATCGAAGCAATCTGCTTGGGAGCTAGGGCCACGACATGGCAATGCAGTCAGTACCACAACGCGGTAGCGTGTGGCTTCCGGCATTAAACGCGCCGAATCTTTGTAAGCCACACGCTACCGCGTTGTGGTACTGACTGCATGCCACCGAGAAACAGCTATACCTGGAACAACGTGAATGAGTGACGACAAGTCAAAAACTAATCAATCGCGGCGCTCGTTTATTGCCACTGCAGTTGCGTTGCCCGTTCTCGCGGTCGAATTGCCAAAGCTGGTTAGCGCTGAGCAGGCAACTCTCTTCAGTCTGACTAGCCCGGACCGAAAGACCAAGTTTGAGCTCCTTGGATTTGATGAATACCGACTGCGGTATCGAATTACCCGAAACAACGTGACGGTCATTGGGCCATCGTTGCTTAGTATTAAAGTTTCGGGAGTTCACAATATTGTTGATGGCATTGACTGGTTGAAGCTGAAACCAGTTCGGAGAATCGAACGCTACAGCTTACGTGAGACCTTTACCACTCGCGGCGTGCATTCAGTCGGATTGAATCATTGCAACGGCGCTCGCATCTCGATTTCGACTTATACGAACTACATCCTTGAGGTACGAGCTTTCAACGACGGCGTTGCCATTCGCTATGTGTTGGCTGGCGACGATACTCCACGCATTCCGGTGGAAGAGACTTCATTCGTTACTCCACCTGGTAGCACTGTCTGGTTTCATGATTTCTACGGACACTACGAAGGAATCCATACGAAGAAAGAGATAGCCGAAGTCAAAACTGGCGAGTGGGCCGCGCCGCCATTAACGATCAAGCTGTCCAACAATTCAGGTTACGTCGCGATCACTGAAGCTGCGTTGATGAACTATGCAGGTATGGGCCTCCAGGCAGATGGCCAACGTGGGTTCAAATTAGTTTTGGGTGATGCGCTGCCCGTGAGTTATCCATTTGAGCTTCGGTATGGCAAAGAGGAAGCGAAGCGTTTGTCGCAACCTGCGGCGATTCGAGGGAATATCAAATCGCCCTGGCGAGTGGTGATGATTGCTGAGACGCTCAACGAGTTGGTGAACAATCAGATCATTGACGCTGTTTCGCCCGCACCTGACAAGAAACTGTTTCCGCTTGGGCGAGACACGAGCTGGGTGAAGCCCGGTCGTTCCGTTTGGAAATACCTGGACGGCGGTGAAAACACTCTCGAATCGATGAAGGAGTTTTCACGTTTGGCCGGTGAGTTGGGTTTTGAATACAACGTCGTCGAAGGCTTTTGGCAAAAGTGGTCGGAAGATCAGATGCGCGAACTAGCCAACTACGCAAAGCAATACAAAGTTGGGACGTGGTTTTGGAAACACAGTAAAGATCTGCGCACTCCATATGCGCGCCGCCAGTTCTTTGAGTTGTTAAATCGAGTCGGTGTGGTGGGTACAAAGATCGACTTCTTCGATCATGAAGCGAAGGAAATCATAGATCTCTACCAGGCGCTTTTGCGAGAAGCCGCCGAACATCAGATCATGGTTGAGTTCCACGGCTCGAATAAGCCCGCCGGCGAATCCCGCACTTGGCCAAACGAAATGACGCGCGAGTCGATCAAGGGGATGGAGTATAGTCGTCAAACCGAGCGTGCCGCACACAACGTGACACTGCCGTTCACACGCTTCCTCGCCGGCCACGCTGACTACACTGCGATGCATTTTGGAGAACGTCGGAAAGACACTTCGTGGGCGCATCAGATTGCGAGCGCGGCGATCTTCACGTCGCCGATGTTGATCTTCGCGGCGAATCCGAAAAACATTCTTGCCAACCCGGCGGTCGATCTGATTAAGAGTATCCCAAGTGTTTGGGATGAAACGGTCGTGCTGCCTCCGTCAGAGATTGGTGAGCTCGCTGCGTTCGCGCGGCGAAACGGTAATACCTGGTTTCTGGCAATCATGAATGGACCTGCCTCGCAAAAGAGAATCGAAGTGCCCCTGACATTTCTTAACCGGCGCACAAGCGGGGCAGTGTTGGTCAAAGATAATCTCGACAACCCGGCCGCAGTGGAAATTGAGAAGGTGCAAGTCCAAAGCCGGCAGCCATTATCAATAACGATGCGGGCTGGAGGTGGATTCATTGCCAGGTTTTCTTAACTGCATCGCCATTGCTCTGCTGACTTCGTTACCCTTTAGTGACGCGCTGGGAGTAAAGCGGGACCTCTTACTGGGACCGCAGGCGTCCTCGCCTGCATTCGTCGCCACTGAGATTACTTTCGGCAACGTTGGCAGGCGAGGACGCCTGCGGTCCCAGAAGAGCGCGTCCGTTAGTTCGAACGCGTCACTAAAGGGTACCGCACGGAGAAGAGCGAAAGACTTTAATGTCTTGAAGTTCGATCGCGCTCGTGTTCTTAAGGCTGCTAACCAGTATCTGAAAGAGGCGCCGATAACAATCACTGCTTC
>Ga0207691_10004733_pt1 | contig 13160 bp, 11 predicted proteins | sample KBSM13metaG_FD_184327 | JGI IMG/M metagenome (GOLD analysis project Ga0207691, IMG submission 184327) | Miscanthus rhizosphere microbial communities from Kellogg Biological Station, Michigan, USA - KBS M1-3 metaG (SPAdes) (version 2) | ecosystem: Host-associated > Plants > Roots > Rhizosphere >... | reverse complement strand
CGACAGGACAAATGTCGACGGTGTTAAGTGAATAATTGTTATCCAAGGACCTGCCGGGATGCGCCGTTAGGATAGTGTGACTGCCCCGATCGCCGAACCCGAGCACGTCCATCGCGGCCTTGAAGCCGCCCGGACCGCCGGTGTGCATCTGCAGGAACTTGCCGTCCGATGCCTCGAACATGGCAGTTACCAGGCGGGTCTTGCCGAAGCGGTCCACGGCTCCGGAATCACCCTTCTTGATGTAGGAGATGCCGTCTTCCTGCCACCAATTGTTCATCGGCGACTGGGCGAGCATCGAGTCCAGCAGCGATGCATCGACGCGCTGGCCCCGGCCGGTGTGCCGCCGCGCGCGAATTGCGGCGAGCGAGCCGATGGCGGCGAGGAAAGCCTGCCCATAATGAAGCGCCGGATGGCCAAGGTAGAGCGGTCCGGGCCGGAACGAGCTGCCCCGATCGATCATGGTTCCGAGGAGCGCCGCCGCCAGCGATTCTCCATAGGGTCGATCGCTGAACGGGGTGTCCTTGCCGTAGGCGCTGATGACGCAGCTCACGAGCGTCGGAAATTCCCGCGCCAGCGTCGCTGAATCTACACCCAGAGACGCAGCTTCACGCTCGTCGAAAGAATGAATGAAGATGTCGGCGGACTTCAGCAGGCCGGCGAGAGTTTCGCGGCCGGCCGCGCAGTTCAGGTCCACCTCGACGCTGCGCTTGCCCCTATCCCAGCCCTTGCGAGTGAGGTCGCCGGCGAAGACTGAGCCGCCGGTCGGTTCTACCTTGATGACCTCTGCGCCGTGGTCCGAGAGGAGCATGGCCGCGATCGCCCCCGGCATCGCTTCCGATGCATCGATGACGACAAGATTTTCAATCGGGCCAGCCATGATCCGCTCCCACGCACGACTTCCGTTCGATTCATCCGCGGATGCGAAAGAGCCGACTCATCGAGTGAAGCCTAGAAGCATGGAAAGGAACCGAAACGCAAGTAATTTTGCACTGCGGGTTTAAATTCACTTGTCCAATCGCGAGGGGTCGAACGGGGGCCGGTCCATCTTGAAGCTGTCGCTGTTGCGAACGTACCAGCCGCTCCCGTGCGTTCGGCCGATCAGCTTCATCGCCGGCGTGTCGAAATAGACTTTCTCACGATCTGTGATGAACTCGTCCTTCACGTGAGCCATCAGGACCTCGCCGATGATCACCGTCTGGTGAGTGCCGATGTCGAGAGCCACGAATTTCCGGCATTCGAAGCTGACCGGGCTGGTAGAGATGCGCGGTGGTTTCACCACCACCGACGGTTCGGTTTGTACTCCCGCATATTCGAGCTCGCTGATTTCGCGCGGCGCATCCACGCTGCATTCGTTCATGGTTTCCGCGTCGGATTCGGAAACGAGATTCACGACGAACTCACCGGTTTCGACGATGTTGTGGGCGGTATCCTTGAGGTTCCGGCTCCGCGGCTCCTTCAGCAGTCCGAGCACGACCAACGGGGGCTCCGCTCCGACGGCGTTGAAGAAGCTGTAGGGCGCGGCGTTGCAATCCCCGTCCTTGCCCATGGTCGTGATCCACGCGATCGGACGAGGAGTGATGGTCGAGCATAAAATCTTGTAGCGCGTCGCCATCGGCAACTCGCGCATGTCGAATTGCATTTGCCTACTTCTCCCGCGCCTTTGCGGCAGCGCGAGCGGCCGCCTGCTGCTTGAACATTTCCCGCGCTCGCGGAACTTCTTCCCCCGCCTGGCAGATTTGGCAGAAGGCAAGCTCCAGCGCGTGATTGCCGGCAAGATCGCCCTCTTCCGATTGCTGAATGAGGCGCTTGGTCAATTCCACGGCGTGGCGGTTGCCACTTCCTCCCATGCCAGATGCCAGCGCCAGCGCTTCATCCTCGGCAGTGCCCTTGGCTACGATCCGGCTGACCAGGCCGAGCGAAAGGGCTTCGGGCGCCTCGAGTGTGCGGCCGGAAAAGATGATCTCGGCAGCGCGTGCGCGACCGATGCGCCTGGTCAGGAACCAGGAGGAACCGCCGTCGGGCACGAGCCCGAATTGGAGGAAAGGCGCACCGAACCTGGCGTCTTCGGCAGCGAGGATGATGTCGCAGGCAAGCGCGAGGCTCCAGGACACGCCGAACGCGCCGCCTTCGACTGCCGCGATCGTCGGCGAAGGCAGGTCACGAAGGCGCCGGATGATGCGCTGCCCCATTTCGAGCCGTGCGGCGAGCGAGAGCGCTCCGCTGCCTCGGGAAGGCGGCAATTTCACATCGCCGCCATTGCTGAAATAGTTTTCGGCTCCCTGCAGGATCAGCGCCTTTGGCGGCGTTCCCTGCTCGATCTCGTTCAGGACTTCCGAAAAGCGCTCCCACATCGCAAACGAGACCGTGTTCCGCGCTTTGGGGCGATTGAGAGTAATCCGGACTATGCCGTCTTCGAGCTTCTCGTAGAGCAGCTCCGGAGCTCCAGCCTCCCCCATTCAATCTCTCCTTACGCCCGAGGAATCAGAGGGCTCCCCGGCAGTTACGCAGCGCGGTTCAACCTCACCCGCTGCGGTATCGGAAGCGCATCGGCGCCGCGGTCGGCGATGTCCTTGAGCAACCGTTCAATTTCCTTGCGGGCACCACCCGAGACCGCGCCGAGAACGAACGTGAGATAGCTCGACACCAGCCGGATCACGATCTCGTCATCGGCAATTCGGCCCTGGGCCCAATCGTAGATCGTCGCATATTCAAAGCGGACGAGTTCATTGACCAGGATCTCGCAGTCCACCCATGGCTGCAGCTGTCGCCGTGCTTCGAGAGCCCGGATCCATTCCATATTGTGGCTGAGGGCCGGCGAATGCATTGACGCCCAGATGTCCTCATCAACATCCGGACTGAAGTAGAGCGACAGGATGGCCCGAATGTAATTCCGGATCTTTCGGTTGCGCTGCACCACCGAGATCATCCGCTCGAGATTGTGCATCATCGTGCCCGTCGGACTGTCGAACGCGATCTGCGCGACATAATCGTCGAAATATTCCTTGATCGCGGTCGCGATCATTCGTTCACGAGTCTGGAACGCATTGTAGAGGGTGCGCTTGGCAACGCCCGCGCGCTTGCAGATCTCATTCATGCTGATCGCCGCAATGCCCTGCTCCGAGATCATGATTCGGGTTTCTTCGAGAATGCGACGACGACGCTCGATGATCGCAGGGCTGTTGTAGGTATTTGGGCGTTCAGCAGTCTCTTTGGTACGGTTTCGCTTCATGGATCCTCCATGGCAGCAAACGCCTGCCATTCAACCGCCGAGCATTGGCTACCATTTACTTGGCTTGGTTCGTTTCGCGAGCCCGCTGCCGTATATAATTTCGCAGGCCGTCCAGATCCGCGTCCGACAAGTGGCCGAACTTGCCCATTCCCTGTGACATCAGCGCTCCATCGTGCACCACTGCCCTGAACGCATCCGCATCAAGCGGAACGGCAGATTTGCGAAGGTCTGGCGCTGCTCCTCCCGAGATCATGCCGCCGCCATGGCAGATGACGCAGGATGAATTGTAAACGCCGGCTCCAATGGCCGCTTTCTTGGCATCGACGATGAATTTCGGATCGTCCTGGACAGGTTCATCCGTGAATACGGCTCTTGGAAGTTTTGCCTGCCCACCGAGCTTGAACGTTAGGACTCGGCGCTTCTGCTGTTTGTAGTCCCAGTTCGGCTTGTTCGCGAAACTACTTCTGAAGCCCGTGATCACCGTCACATATTGGACGCCGCCAACCGTGTAGGTGATCGCATTGCCAAGGATTCCATTCTGCGCGTCGAAGCTCCAAAGCTTTTGTCCGCTGTCGGCAGCATAAGCCGTGAACTGGCCCGTGTTCTGGCCCTGGAAGATCAGATTGCCGGCCGTGGCAATGATGCCGCCGTTGATTACGCCGTTAAGCGGAACAGCCCATGCCCGCCGGCCCTTCGGCGTGTCCCATGCGACCAAATAGCTCTTCGCAGGCGGAACGGTGATTGACGCAGGTGGCGCACCGAGCCCCGTATTGACGTGCATGCCGAGGCGATACTGCCAGTTTTGGACCTCGGGCGGATCGATGTAGACCCGCGAACCTTCGATCACCGGGATATATGTAAAGCGGGTCCGCGGGCTGAAGGCCATGGTTTGAACCGAATGGGCCCCAGACGGCCAAGGCGAGATCAGCGCAGGCTTCCCTCCGGGGAAGTGAATGCCTGGATTTTCGACCGGTCGGCCGGTTTGAAGGTCGATCTTGCTGGCCCAGTTGGCGTCCGCGAACTTCTCCGCGGACAGAAGTTTTCCGGTCTCGCGGTCGATGACGTAGAAAAACCCGTTCTTCGACGCATGGATGAGTACCGGGCGGACCTTGCCGCCAATTTCCAGGTCGGTGAGCTGGATGTCCGTGTCTGCGTCATAGTCCCACTCCTCGCCAGGAGTGGTCTGGTAATGCCAGACATATTCGCCGGTGTCCGGGTTCAGCGCGACAATAGAATCGGCGAAAAGATTATCGCCGCCTCCGGGACTGCGGATCTTCTGGTTCCAGGGCTCGGCATTTCCGACACCCAGATAGATGCGGTTGTATTTCTGATCGTAGGCGAACGCGTGCCAGACAGTGCCGCCGCCGCCTAACTTCCACCACTCGCCGTTCCAGGTCTTGGCCGCCATGGCCATCGCTTTGTTCTCAAAGCCTTTTGAAGGGTCTCCCGGGACGGTGAAGAAACGCCACGCCTTCTTGCCGGTGTTGATGTCGTAGGCCGTCACGTAGCCGCGCACGGCTTCGTAGTCGGCTCCTCCAAAGCCGATCACAACTTTGTTTCCGGCAACCCAGGGCGGGCCGCTGATATAGCCGAACTCGGCTTCATCGAGCGTCTGCACGCTCCATACCAGCTTGCCCGTCTTCGCATTGACGGCAATCAGCCGGCCTTCGCGAGTGCCGACGAAGATCTTCCCATCCTTGTAGGCAATACCGCGGATGCCCCAGCCGGCGCGCATCCGCACTTCGGCTGCAGGCTGGGAAGCGACGTCGGGATCATATTTCCAAAGCAGCTTGCCCGTTCGCGCGTCGAGCGCGTGAACGACACTGCTGCCGACTGCGAAATAAATGACGCCGTTTACTTCGAGCGGCGCGGTGAACGAGTCGTACGTCGCCAGGTCGTAGGACCAGGCCAGGCCCAGCTTGTCGACATTCTTGTCGTTGATCTGATCCAGCGGACTGTAATGCGTTTCGTCGGACGACTGACCGTAATGCACCCAATCCGTATCGGGCGTCTTTGCCGCCCCAGTCTTCGGCTGCGTGGCAGCGACCAACGCCACGGCAGCGGTTGCCGCCGTGAGATAGAGGAAAGGTTTCAGTTTTCCTTGAAGACGCAGCGGCACTGGGATCTCCCCGGCTGGTATTTAGTGCACCTTGGTGCAGAATTGGAGAGCTGTCAATTTAGCCGTTCGACAATCGTGACATTGGCCATTCCACCCGCTTCGCACATCGTCTGCAGACCGTATTTCTTGCCCTGAGTACCGAGCGCGTGAACCATGGTGGTCATCAACTTCGCGCCGCTTCCGCCGAGCGGATGGCCGAGTGCGATGGCGCCTCCATGAATATTCAGCCGATCCGGATCCGCACCGGTCGCCTTCAGCCAAGCCAGCGGCACCGGAGCAAAGGCTTCATTGACTTCATAGAGGTCGACATCGTCGATCTTCATACCAGCCCGGTCGAGCGCCTTCTCGGTCGCGGGGATCGGCGCTTCGAGCATGATGACCGGATCGTGGCCAAGGACGGTCATCTGGTGGATCCGGGCGATCGGTTCGACGCCGAGTCGCTTCAGTCCATTCTCGTTGACGATCATGACCGCCGCGGCCCCGTCGCAGATCTGGCTCGCATTGGCGGCGGTGATCCGGCCGCCTTCCTGCAGCAGCTTCACACTCTCGATCGCTTCCAAGGTCGCGTCGAACCTGATGCCTTCGTCGACCGTATGGAGCTCGGTCGAGCCGTCCTCCAAAGTGACTTCCAGCGGAATGATCTCCGACTTGAAATGACCCGCCTGCGTGGCCGCCATCGCACGGCGGTGGCTAAGCAAAGCGAACTCGTCGAGTTCGGGCCGTTCGAACCCATATTTGACGGCCATCATCTCGGCACCGCGGAACTGGCTGAACGGGTCCGGGTAGCGCGCATCGACGCCAGGGCTCTTGTACGTCCCGAAACCATGCTGCGCCGGCAAGGTCCAGGGCAAACCCATCGGCACGCGGGTCATGCTCTCGACTCCGGCCGCGATAATGACGTCCATCGCTCCCGCCATTACCGTCGCAGCGGCAAAGTGCACCGCCTGTTGGGAAGATCCGCACTGGCGGTCGACCGTCGTCCCGGGAATGCTTTCCGGAAGGCCCGCAGCGAGCACCGCGTTGCGCCCGATGTTGGCGCCCTGCTCTCCGCCTGGGCATGCGCAACCCATGATGACGTCTTCGACGACAGCGGGATCCGCTCCCACCCGATCCACGAGTCCCTTCAGGACGGCTCCGGCCAGGTCGGCGGGGTGCCAGCCTGCCAGCCGGCCCTTCCGCTTTCCGCCCGCGCTTCGAACCGCCCCAACGATGTAAGCTTGCATCGGATAAATCCCAATTTTGCGCACTAGGTTAAAAATCGTCTAGCATAGCCGGCACGGATAGGGCTACTGATATTCGTGTGGAAAACGAAGTGCCGCATCACCGCAGCAGCAGGGAGTCCGCGATCGCAAGCGCGCGAAGCTTTCTGTTCGTGCCGGGCGACCGGCCCGAGCGGTTCGACAAGGCTGCGGCAAGCGGCGCCGATATCGTCATCCTGGATCTCGAGGATGCCGTTCCGCCCGAACGCAAGGAGGAGGCACGCCACCTTGTCCGGCAGTGGCTCGACACGGGCGGCCGGGCGCTGGTTCGCCTGAACGGCGCAGACACCATGTGGTTTGGCGAGGATTCGGAATTATGCGATCACCCATCACTTATCGGCGCAATCTTGCCCAAGGCCGAGCCGTGCGATGCGTTGGATCTTGTCGCGAGCAAATGCCCGACTGTGGCGCTGATCGAGACGGCCCGAGCAATCCGGCGCCTCGATGACATCGCCACAGTGCCGGGAGTCGTTCGACTCGCCTTCGGGTCGGTCGATCTTGGGTTGGACCTTGGATTCTCCGGGCCTGACGAAGCGCTCGATCCGATCCGGCTCGACCTGGTCATTGCGTCGCGCGCCGCCGGCATCGCCCCTCCAATTGGCGGAGTGACGACCGACTTCCGCGATCCGGCGCGAGTCCTCACGGATACACGCCGAGAAGCCGCGCTCGGATTCACCGCCAAGCTCTCCATCCATCCGGCGCAGGTCCAGTCCATCCATGACGCGCTTCGCCCTGCTGACGCGGATGTGGACAGGGCGCGGGGGATCGTTGCCGCGTTCGAAGCCGCCGACGGCGCCGCAGCCGCATTCGAGGGCAAAATGATCGACAAGCCGGTGGTCGAAAGTGCCCGAAGGCTGCTGGCCGCGGCCGGACTCAAAAGCTGATTGGATGGGACAGGGGATGAGGAAGATCGCCGCCGCGTTCATGGTTGGCGCGTTGATGACCGGAGGCGCTTTTGCACAGGGCGCGGGTCCCCTGCTGGTCAGGACGGACTATGGTGCCGTGCGCGGAACCCAGCGTCACGGCGTCGCCTTCTTTGGCGGGATTCCCTACGCCGCCCCGCCCGTTGGATCCGGGCGCTGGCGAGCTCCCGTGGCTCCTGCGCCGTGGAAGACTGCGAGGGACGCTTCAACGTCGGGCCCGGACTGCCCCCAACCCGCTCGCGATGGCCGGGAGGCGGGTCCGCAGAGCGAGGATTGCCTGACCCTCAATGTCGCGACCCCCAGCACGAATGCCAGGAACTTACCTGTCCTCGTTTCCATCCACGGCGGCGCCTATTTCGTCGGATCGGGAAAAGAGCTTTTTGCACTCGGCGTTCCCCCGATCGTCAGCAAAGGAGTCGTCCTGGTTGCGCCCAATTATCGGCTCGGCAGGTTGGGCTTCTTCTCGCATCCAGCGCTTACGAATGAAGCGAAGAAGGCCAACTCCAACTATTGGCTGATGGATCAGGTCGCGGCCCTGAAATGGGTTCGCCGAAATATCGCTCGGTTCGGCGGCGACCCGAACAACGTAACCATCATCGGCTGTTCGGCGGGAGGGTCGAGCGTCAATGCGCTGGTCGCCTCGCCTGAAGCGCGAGAATTGTTCGCCCGTGCCAGCGTCCATTCGGGCGGCGGCCTGTTCAATGCCAACCGCCCACTTGCTCAGGCCGAGGAACAGGGAATTGCATTCGCGAAGCGGGTCGGCGTTATCGATACAAGCGCGACAGGCCTTTCCCGGCTCCGAAAGCTCAGCGTCGCTGATGTGCTTGGCGGCGATAAGGGCGCTCCCGACTTCGGAGCCGTCGTCGACGGTACCTGGCTGGAAGCGCCGATCTCCGTTTCATTGGCGCGCGGACAATTTTCCCATGTTCCACTGATGACCGGATCGACCAGCAACGAGGCGAGCGTCTTCGGTCTGATGGGGTTCGGTCGCGAGACTCTCGAGAAGCGATTCAACCTGAACTTTGCCGCTCTGGAGCCGGCCTACGGACCGCTCCCCTCCGCCGAGTTCCTCCGCCAGGTCCAGACGGACTTCATCTTTACCGCGTCGTCGATGGGGATGACGCAACTCGCCGCGCGCAGCGGCGACACGGCATGGTCGTATCATTTCGACTATGTGAACAGCGCACGGCGCGGGACGGTGCCGGGCGCGAGCCATTGCGAGGACATGGGCTATTGGTTCGGCCAGCTGCAGAACCCAAGCGCCGAGGACCAGAGGGTCTCGGCGACCCTGCAGCAATATCTTCTGAACTACGTCAGGAACGGCAATCCCAACGGCCCGGGCCTCCCCGAGTGGACGCCGGTCACAGCAGGCACGGCCTCACCGTTGGTCGTCGACAGCAGCGGATTTCATGTCGTCCCGAACTTCCGCGCGCGGCAGCTTTCGCCGCTCTATGCCAAGTGGGAGGCCGATACCGGTCACACACTCGGCTTTGCGTCGACTGCGGCGAGCCGATGATCGGAGCGGCGCTCACGCGATCGGTTGCGGCAGTTCTGGTGACCCCTACGGGACTCGAACCCGTGTTTTCGCCGTGAGAGGGCGACGTCCTAGACCGCTAGACGAAGGGGCCAGCGCGAAAGCGAGGCGGCCATATGTGGGCTCAAGGCCCGCTAGTCAATCAGCCTAGCTTTAGCCTGACGAACGCCATTGTCCCGACCGGGTGACTCCCTCCGTAGTCAGGGGCAACCGCGGCGGGCACGAAGTTCAGCGCGACCAGGCCGCCGGTGCCAATCGACCAATGGTCCGCGATTCGAAAGTCGCGGAGCAGGCCGAGCGAGACCTTGCCCACACGGAAAGCCGGGCCCTGCTCCGACAGGTCGACCAACTCGCGGTTCTCGGTCATTTCGCCGCGGCCGAATGCCGTCCAGCCGCGGTGCTTTACCGACGCCTCGGCGACAAAGGCTTCATCACTGTGCCCTTCCGCGGTCTTGCGGCCCCAGGCGAGCGTCCCGGCAAGCTTCCATCCCGGCGCCACCTCGCGCGCGTAAAGCAGGCTCGCCGACCAGCGTTTTTGATTGATTCCAGGCTCGAGCTGCTCCGGATCTTCGAAATGCCCCCAGCTCCCCTGCAGCGCGAGTTCCCGGGTCGGGTTCCAGGACAAGCGGACGGAAGTCGAATCCAGCCGCGCGGTCTCGATGCCCCAGCGATGCTGGTCGGGCTCACGGCCATTGAAGCGGCTGGCTTCGATCTTGAACCGGCCGACGACCACCCCGCCGGTTACAACCCCGAAGCTGATGTGGGTCGAATCCAGCCAGTGATGGCTGATCGGCGCCTCGGGCGAATCCATGATCGCCTCTCGATGCATGAAGGCCGGCGGACCGAACGCGGGCTCGCCCGGCAGGCCGGCGTAGACGAAGACGCTGCCGTTGCTGCCGATGTCCTGCGACACGGATGCGGACAGCTCCATGAAGAAATCGTGCGGATGCTGCCGGTCGATGAGCCGATCGCGTCCGTTCGCCGTTTCGCCGCTCGCGAGGAGTAGTGGATAGCCCCTCCTGCCCATCAGAGGATCAGGGCTGACCATGGCTTTCAGTTGCAACGTACCGTTCCCAATCGGCCGCCTCGCCATGCCCATCATCATGCCGGAGGCAAAGGCCTTGTTGTCACCCCGGCGGCCCGACTGGTGGTCATAGACCAGGTTCACGACGCCGTGCGCCATCAACATCCAGTCGCCGCTCACGACGTGCAGGCCTGCATGCTCGGACGAATCAGGCTGCCATGCCGTGCCTGAAGATTCGCGGACCATGGGGTAACTGCCCAGCGCGCCGTTCATTACCATCTCATGGCCGGCAGGCGCGCCCGTCATCCCCGGCATGTCCATGTGCTGATGGGTCGGCGCCGCAGGGGCGGGCGCTGCAGGCACTGCCATTCCCTGCATGTGAGCCGGCTCGGCTTCCCGGGGGGGCGCGGGCCGAGGAACCTTCTTTGCGGGCGACGCCTTCTGGATGGCGACCGGCTTTCTGGCTGGAGTTTTCACATTATTTTTTTGCGGCATCGGCATTTGCATGCCTGGCATGTTCATTTGCGCCTTTGAGGGCGCGGAAATGCCGGCAAGCGCAAGCGCGCTCGCAGCAACAAGCAAACCAAATTTCACGAGCTCAATCTCCAGGAGGAGGCGCCGCTTGAAACGGCGCCTCCTCCAGTTCCTTGTTTCAGCTATCGGGTCTTGTGACCCTCATGCTCCGCATGGTCTTCGTGCATTTTGGCCATGTCCTTGCAGCAGTCCTTGCAGCAATCCATGTCCTTATGCCCGGAAGGGCCGCCCTCCTGGGCAATCGGCTGAGCTGGAGCCGGCGCGGCCGGCTGGGCAGCGGCAACAGCCGCCGCTGCAATCAACATCATCATGGTCATTCTCCCGAATTCGAAAAATTGCAGTTCGAAATCTCAGGAGCGCCTTGGAGGCGGCGTCGCCGTGTCGGGGTGCAGGCCCGAAAGCCGCTGCACCGACGCAGGCATTACCGGATCGCATATGATGATGAGCGGGCCAACGTCGGGCCCATTCACCGCGGGTAGCGATGCCGCGCACGCCATCGTGCACTCGGCAAAGCCGCCCTTGCCGTCATGTTGGCTGTTCTGGTCCGGACAATTCCCCATCGGCATATCAACGGTCGATGCATGATGCGCCGAATTTGCCTGAGCCGGGGACATGGTCAACGGCATGACCAGCACGGCCATCATCAGGATCAGTCGGGAAAGCAATTGCACGACCGGTGATTTAATTCCCGGCGAGGCTCATCACAAGCGTTCAGTCTTTATCGCGCTCGCTAAGATAGCGCATCAGCTCGGCGAGCGTGGATTCCATCTGGTCCTGCATCTGAGTCACCAGCTCATTCTCGCGCATTCCGACATGGTCGAGCGGTTTCGAATAGCTGTCGGAGAAAGCCTGGAGGTCGTTTCGATCGAACACTCCCTTGGCGACAAGCTTGGCCAGGATCACCAGCAGCCCGTTGGTATTGGCAATCGTTCCGGCGACCAGCGCCTCGTCCACCATCGACAGCTGCTTGTCGCTGTCGGCCTCTTGTTCGTCGGTTGGGTCCATCGTGGCGATCATGGCGCGAACTACGCTTCGCGCAAGCGAAAGGCTCCTATGGCTCAACCAATTCCCTGAGACGCGACCAGGATGCCGCCTTTTCCGCCAGGCTTTTCGTGTTTGCGGCGCTCGATGACGGCAGGTCGATCAGGGTCAAGCCGGCCGGCGGCTCACCAATGAGTTTTCTGCCGATCGAAGATGCGGTCGAGCCGTTGAAGGCGATTGCGCGCAAGTCCGGGAAGTCCCCGAGCAAATGCTCGATGCGATTATGCTGGGCGTCCCTGATCGCTTGATCAAGGCTTCCGCGCCGGCTTGCCGACGCAATCACATCCCACAGACCGATGCGCCGCTCCGCAAGCCGCCTGAGACGCGCGTCATATTCGAGCTCATGAAGCTCTTCGTTCACCGCGAGGCCTAGCAGTCGCCAGAACTGGTTCGTCGGGTGCGCATAATATCGGCTCGCCGCAAGCGAGGCGTCTCCGGGCAGGCTTCCGAGCAGGAACAGTCGGGCATCCGGGCGGGCGATCGGCGGCAAACCGGCTTTGACGCTCACAAAGAAACCCCTACAGCCCTGCCCCGTGAAACCGACCGACCTTCGCGTGGCCCTGTTTTCGGGCAATTACAATTATGTGCGCGATGGCGCCAACCAGGCGCTGAACCGGCTGGTGGAATATCTGCTTCGACAGGGCGTGCAGGTGCGCGTCTATTCGCCGACCGTCGAGAATCCGGCATTTCCTGCTACCGGCGATCTGGTCGACGTGCCGGCGATCCCCATCCCCGGGCGCTCCGAATATCGGCTGCCGATCGCTGTGCCCTTGCGAGTTCGCCGCGACCTTGAGCGATTCAATCCGAACATTGTCCACGTCTCGAGCCCGGACATCGTCGGGCACCGCGCCGTGACCTGGGCACGGCGACACAAGATCGCGGCGGTGGCGTCGGTCCATACGCGGTTCGATACCTATCTTGCTTATTATCACCTCCAGGCGCTCGAACCGCTGGCGCGCGGGATCATGCGGCGATTCTACCATCGCTGCGAGATCGTCCTTGCGCCGGCTGAATCGACCGGTGCAATTCTTCGGGCACAGCGCATGAACCGCGACATCGCCATCTGGGGACGCGGCGTCGATCGCGACCAGTTCAATCCGGAACGCCGCGACATGGATTGGCGCCGGTCGGTCGGCATCGCCGACGATGAAATGGTCATCGCCTTCCTCGGAAGAATCGTCATGGAGAAGGGACTCGACGTTTTCTCCGACGCAATTCATGCATTTGCGACATTCGGCCTCAAATATCGCGTGCTGGTGATCGGCGAAGGGCCCGCCCGGCCCTGGTTCGAAGAGCAGATTCCGGACGCAATATTTACCGGACAGCTGACCGGTGATGAGCTCGCCCGGGCATTCGCCAGTGCGGACGTTTTTCTTAACCCCTCGATGACCGAAGCCTTCGGTAACGTCACGCTCGAAGCCATGGCCTGCGCTCTTCCTGTCATTGCGGCCGAAGCGACTGGAGCGACCAACCTCGTGCGTGCCGGAGTGACCGGCA
>Ga0207691_10004731_pt1 | contig 13162 bp, 10 predicted proteins | sample KBSM13metaG_FD_184327 | JGI IMG/M metagenome (GOLD analysis project Ga0207691, IMG submission 184327) | Miscanthus rhizosphere microbial communities from Kellogg Biological Station, Michigan, USA - KBS M1-3 metaG (SPAdes) (version 2) | ecosystem: Host-associated > Plants > Roots > Rhizosphere >... | reverse complement strand
GAAAACGACCGCAAGCACCATTTCGACCGCGAGCGCATCCTCGGCGGGATGGCGAAGCTTGGCCTCCTCGGCATCTCGGTGCCGCAGGAGTACGGCGGCGCCGGCATGGACTACATCGCGCTCGGCATTGCCAGCGAGGAGCTGGAGTACCTCGACACCTCGTTGCGCGTGATCATGTCGGTGCACGCCGGCCTGAACTGTCTGACGCTGCTGTCGTGGGGCACCGAAGCGCAGAAGCAGCGCTACCTCGTGCCGCAGGCGCACGGCACCAAGATCTCCGGCTACGGCCTCACCGAGCCCGGCGCCGGCAGCGACGCGCGGGGAATCCAGACCACGGCGACGAAGAAGGGCGATGTCTACGTCCTGAACGGCGAGAAGAGCTGGATCTCGCTCGCCGATGTCGCCGACAACTTCCTGGTCATCGCCTGGACGGATCTGGAGAAGAAGAAGCAGGGCGACCCCTCCGGCATGACCGCCTTCATCGTCGAGCGCGGCTTCAAGGGCTTCTCGAGCGGGCCGATGAAGGAGAAGTGGGGCATCCTCGCCGGCAATACCGGCTTCTTCAAGATGGACGATGTCGAGGTGCCGGACGCGAACGTCCTGGGCAAGCCGGGCGAAGGATTCAAGATCGCGATGTTCGCGCTCGATCAGGGACGCTACACCGTCGCCGCCGGCGCCACCGGCCTCATCCGCGCCTGCCGCGACGCGAGCGTGAAGTACGCCAAGGAGCGCAAGACCTTCGGCGTCGAGATCGGCCAGCATCAGCTGGTCAAGGAGATGATCGCGCAGATGGAATCCGACTATCAGTCGGCCCGTCTGCTCTGGCTGCGATCGGGCTGGCTGAAGAACAACGGCACCCGCAACACGCGCGAGACCGGACTCGCCAAATGGTTCGCCACCGTCGCCTCGGAGCGTGCCGCGGGTGACGCGGTCCAGATTCACGGCGCGAACGGCTACTCGGACGAGTATCCGGTGGGCCGGTTCTACCGCAACTGCAAGGGCGCGGTGATCTACGAGGGCACGCGCGAGATCCACAAGATCATGCAGGCCGATTACCTGCTCGGGTATCGCACCGATCGCCCGACACGGTGCGAGCTTCCCGCTTACGCTGAGAAAGTTAAAAGTTAAAAGTTAAAAGTCAAAAGTTGAAATGCGAAAGTTCAGATGCAAAAGTTGAAATGCAAAAGTGAAAGCCGGGTTCAAGAGCATTTGAGGTTTTAACTTTTAACTTTTAACTTTTAAGTTTCTATGGATTCAGACCTCTCACTCGAGTTTCTGCGCGTCGTCGAGCAGGCCGCCATCGCGTGCGCGCACACGATGGGGCAGGGCGATCGCCACAAGTCCGATCAGGTCGCCGTCGAGGCGATGCGGCGGGTGATGGACAGCGTGCCGATTCACGGCACGATCGTCATCGGCGAAGGCGAGCGCGACGAGGCGCCGATGCTCTACATCGGCGAAAAGGTCGGCATGGGGGTCCGGTTCACCGAGGTGGACATCGCCGTCGACCCGCTCGAAGGGACGAACCTGTGCGCGACCGGCGCGCCGAACGCCATCGCGGTCCTGGCGGCGTCGAACCGCGGCGGCCTGCTGCACGCGCCAGACCTCTACATGGAGAAGCTCGTCGTCGGGCCGAGCTCGAAGAACGCGGTCAGCCTCGACGCGCCGGTGCACGACAACCTCAAGGGGATTGCGCGGTCGCTGGGCCGCGCGGTCGAGGACCTGGTCGTCATCGTGCTCGAGCGCCCGAGGCACGAAAAACTGGTCGACGACATCCGCGCGACCGGCGCGCGCATCCGGTTGATCGGGGACGGCGATCTGTCAGCGGGTATCGCCGCCGCCGTCGTCGGATCCGGCGTGCACGCCGTGATGGGTACCGGCGGCGCGCCCGAAGGCGTGCTGACCGCGGCGGCGATGCGCTGTCTCAACGGGGAGATTTTTGCGCGCCTCGTGGTCAGCAAACCGGAGCACGAGGAACGATGCCGCGCGATGGGGATCAGCGACTTCAAGAAGGTCTACACCTCGAAGGATCTCGCGCCCGGCAGCAGCATCATCTTTGCCGCCACCGGTGTGACCGACGGCACGTTGATGAAGGGCGTCCGGTTCTTCGGCGACGGCATTCGCACCAGCTCCGTGATCATGCAGAACGATCCGCACCGCATCCGGTTCATCGACAGCATCCACGTCGCTCCCGCGACGGACGTCAGGATCCGCTTCTGACCTGTGGTGAGTGCTGAGTGCTGAGTGCGAGGTGCTGGGTGCTCGTGCCGGGTGCTGGGTGCCTGGTGCCGAGTGCTGTGCCTGGTGCGCGTGCCGAGTGCCGGTGGAATTCGACGGTGTGGAAGCCTGAGACGTGATGTCGCGCGCACCCAGCACGCGCGCGAGCGCCCGCGAAGCGTGGCAGCGGAACGTCTACGCGGTGACGGCGACGTCGTTCATGGGCTACACCGGTTTCACGCTCGTGATGCCGTTTCTGCCGCTGTTCATCGGCCAGCTGGGCGTCACCGATCCGGGCCAGATCGCGATGTGGACTGGCGTGAGCCTCGGCATCACGCCGGCGATGACGGCGATTCTCGCGCCGGCGTGGGGAAGGCTTGGCGATCGGTTCGGCCGCAAGATCATGGTGGAGCGATCGCTGGTCAGCTTCGTCGTGCTGTTCGCCGCGATGGCGTACGTCAGCCGCGCCTGGCAGGTGCTCGCGATTCGGGCCGCGCAGGGGTTGTTTGCCGGCTACGGATCGTTGTCGGTCGCGATGGCCGCCGAGTCGGCGCCGCGCGACCGCATGCCGTCCGCGATCGGTCTGGTGCAGACGGCGCAGCGGATTGGCCCCGGGGTTGGCCCACTGATTGGCGGTGCGCTGGCGGGTTTGGTCGGTCTCCGCCGCGCCTTTCTCGTGACGGCCGCCTTCTACGCTGCTGGACTGGTGCTGGTGCACGTGATGTACGACGAGCGCGCCACACACGCGGTCGCAGCGAACCCGCAGGACCTCGAGAACCTTTCGAACGCCGAGAACCCTCCGAACCCCGCGAATTCGCCGAACCGCCCGAACCCCGCGACTCGCGTCACGTTCCGCAACGTCCTCGCGTTTCAGAACTTCATCCTGATGATGATCGTGATCTTCGGGTTGCAGTTCGTGGATCGCAGCTTTGGCCCCGTGCTGCCGCTGTACGTCGAACAGGCTGGACGATCGCACGCGCAGGTGGCGATGGTCTCCGGTGTGCTGTTCTCGATCATGGCCTGCACCGGCGCGCTCGGCCATCATTTCTGCGGCCGGCTCGTGAAGAGATTTCCGATGCGGGTGGTGATTGCGGGCGGCGCCGCCGTCGCCGCGGCCGGGTCGGCGATGGTCGGCGTCAGCGGCAACCTGATCGTGATGAGCGTGGCGGCGACGCTGCTCGGTCTCGGCATCGGGGCAGCGATGACCGCGTCGTACAGCGCCGCCGGCAGCGTGATTCCCGCCGGCGCGCACGGCGCCGGGTTCGGCGTGCTGACGAGCGCGTCGCTGGTCGGCATGGCGAGCAGTCCGTTCATCGCGGGATTCCTTGGCGGGAGCTCGATTCGCGTGGTGTTTCTCGTCGACGTCGTCGTCATGGCAGCGCTCGCCACCGCCGTGCAGAAGCTGATGGTGGATTGAATCATGCGTCGAGTGACCGTCGATCGCGAGGCGCCCCAGCGTGACGCGATCGACGAGGCGGCCAAGTGGATTCGCGCGGGATATGTCATCGCCATTCCGACCGACACGCTGTACGGACTCGCCGCCGATCCGTTCAGTGCGGCCGCGGTCGCGCGTGTGTTCGATGTCAAGGGTCGGGCCGCCGACCGGGCGCTGCCTCTGATCGCCGCAGACGTCGCACAGATCGCCTCCTGGCTGGGCCGACTATCCGGGACCTCGGCGCGTCTCGCCGAGCGGTTCTGGCCCGGGCCGCTGACGCTCGTCATGCCGGCGGCCCGGCAGTTGGCGCGCGAGGTGAGCGGCGGAACGGGTACAGTGGGCGTGCGTGTGCCGGCCGATGCGATCGCGCGGGCGGTGTGCGCGGCGTGCGGCCATCCGGTGACCGCCACCAGCGCGAACCTCTCGGGGGAGCCGGCCGTGGCGGCACCTGATGACGTGGAGCGGGCGCTGGGCGATCGCGTCGAGTTCATGCTCGATGCCGGGCGCACGCCCGGCGGCGCGCCGTCGACAATCGTGGACGTGACCGCCGCCGAGCCCCGGCTTGTCAGAGCCGGCGCGATCGGTTGGGACGAGATTCAGGCATGGCTGCACAGCGCCCGCGCGTAACGCCTTCCGACGCTTCGACCCTGCGAGATCCTCAGGGTCGCCCCGGCCACGGTCGAGGCGCGACAGGCTCGGGATCGTCCCGAGCGAAGGCGAGAGGCGAGCGGGCGGCGCTCGTCGGGTTGATCGCCGGCCGGGCGCGACGTCTCGAAGCGGAGCGATCGCTGGACGAACTGGCAGGCCTCGCCGAGGCGGCCGGCGCAGAAGTGGTGCTGCGCGTGCTGCAGGAGCGCCCGAAGCCCGATCCGTCAACCTTCCTCGGCGCCGGCAAGATTCAGACGCTGGCGCTCTCCGCGGCGGAAACCGACGTCGATGTCGTGATCTTCGACAACGAGCTGACGCCGGCGCAGCTGCGCGAGATCGAGAAGGTGATCGGTCGCAAGATCATCGATCGAACGCAGCTGATCCTCGACATCTTCGCCCGCCGCGCGCGGACGCGCGAAGGCAAGCTGCAGGTCGAGCTCGCGCAGCTGAAATACCTGCTGCCGCGGCTGGTCGGCGCTGGCGACGCGCTGTCGCGCCTCGGCGGCGGCATCGGCACCAGGGGCCCCGGCGAAACCAAGCTCGAGACCGACCGTCGGCGCATCCGCACCCGGATCCACGCGGTGTCCGAGGACATCGAGCACGTCAGGAAGCGGCGCGGTCAGCTGCGCGAGCGCCGCCACAAGGCCTCGGTGCCGACCGTCGCGCTCGTCGGCTACACCAACGCTGGCAAGACGACGCTGTTCAACGTCCTGACGCGGGCCGACGCCGAGGCGTCGGACGCGCTGTTCGTGACGCTCGATCCGCTGGTCCGCCAGGTGCGGCTGCCCGACAGCCGCGAGCTGCTGGTGTCGGACACCGTCGGGTTCATCGACCGCTTGCCGCACGCGCTGGTCGCGGCGTTTCGCGCGACGCTCGAAGAAACCGCCGACGCGGATCTCGTGCTGCACATCATCGATGCGTCTGCCAGCGACCGCGACCGCCGCATGGCGGCGGTCAATCAGGTGCTGAGCGAAGTCGGCGCGGTCGACGTGCCGCTGCTCGAGGTCTACAACAAGTGCGATGCCCTCACCGACGACGAGCGGCGGCGGTTGCAGGATCGGGATCCAGCCGCGCTGTGCATCTCGGCGCTCGAGGGGCAAGGCATCGACGAGCTGATCGAGACCGTGGCGTCGCGCCTGGCGCTGGACGTGCGGCGCGTCACGCTGACGTTCGACCTCGACAACCCGCCGGACCGCGAACGGATCGCGCGGCTGTACCGGCACGCGCGGGTCGTGCAGCACGAGGCACGCGACGGCCAGGTGTCGATTGTCGCCGACGTCCCGCGGCGGCTCTTGAGCCGCTTGGGGGCCGAGTGAGGTCCGGCTGAAGCCGGGACACGACATTGGGACACTACATTACTGCCTGCATGCGCCGTGACACGACTCGTCGCCGGAACACTGTCGGTACGTAGTGTCCGCTTTACCGGACCGAGTGTCCGGCTTTAGCGGTACGAAGAGTCCGGCTTTAGCGGTACGTAGTGTCCGGCTTTAGCCGGACCGAGTAGAATTTTTACGATGCGAAGACTCGTGCTCCTCGCGGCGGTCGCCATCAGCGCGTGCGCGCCGAAGGTGGTCCCGGCGCCAGTGGTGACAGCGCCGAAGTTTCCCGATTTCGTGCAGCCGTCGGTGCCCGAAGCGCTGGCCGGCAGCCGCGCGGCAGAGAACCAGCGGCGCGGCTGGGCGTTTCTGCAGGCCGGCGATTTCAAGGCGGCAGAGCGCGAGTTTGCCGCGGCGTTGAAGGCGGTGCCGGCGTTTTATCCAGCGGAGACGGCCCTCGGCTACATCGAGCTGGCGCGGAAGGACGCGAAGGCGGCGCTGCCGCATTTCGACAAGGCGCTGGAGATCGGTCAGCCGCCGGGAGATCTGTCGACCGTGCTCGGCCGCGGACAGGCGCTGCTCGCGCTCGATCGCGAACCCGAGGCGGTCGCCGCCTTCGAGGCGGCGCTGGCGATCGATCCGGCGCAGACCGACCTCCGGCGGCGCGTCGAAGTTCTGAAGTTCCGGAGCATGGAGCGCAACCTCGAGCAGGCGCGGCAGGCGGCGCGCGGCGGCCGCCTCGACGAGGCGATCCGTGCCTATACCACGGCGATTGCGAGCTCGCCCGACAGCCCCTTCCTGTATCGCGAGCTCGCCGGGGTCGAGCGGCAGAAAGCGACGCCCGCCGACGTGGAGTCGGCGCTCGAACACTTTCGCAAGGCGACGGCGCTCGAACCGACCGATGCGCGCTCGCTCGCACAGATCGGCGAAATCCTCGACGCGCGTGAGGATCTCGAAGGCGCGGCCAAGGCCTATACGGAAGCGCTGGCGCTGGAGGCGAACGCCGATCTGCAGAAGCGCCTCGACGCGGTGCGCGCGCGCCTGGAGCTGGCGAGGCTGCCGGCGGAGTTCCGCGCCATCGATCAGGCGCCACAAATCTCGCGCGCCGATCTGGCGGCGCTGATTGGCATCCGCCTCCGCACGCTGTTGCCGGCGGCACGCTCGAACGCCGTCGTGATCACCGACGTGCGCGGTAACTGGGCCGCGACCTGGATCATGGCGGTGGCCCGCGCCGGGGTCATGGAGCCGTTTGCGAACCACGCCTTCCAGCCGCGGACGGTCGTCCGCCGCACGGATCTGGCGCAGGCCGTGGCGCGTCTGCTGCCGCGTGCCGCCGCGCAGCGTCCGGACAAGATCAAGACGTGGGAGGCGGCGCGGCTGAAGTTCAGCGACTTGTCGTCGAGCCACCTGGCGTATCCGGCCGCTTCGGCCGCGGTCGCGTCGGGCGTCCTGGCGGTCGCGGGCGAGAACGCCTTTCAGCCGTCCCGCCCGGTCACCGGTGCCGAGGCGACCGACGCCATCGCGAAACTGGAGGCCCTCGCGGGTCCGCGATGACGATGCTCACGCCCGCCAATCAGCTCACGCTGTTGCGGATGTTCCTGATCCCCGCGTTCGTCATCCTGGTCGTGTACGGCTATCTCGGATCGGCGCTCGCGGTGTTCGTGACGGCGGGCCTGACCGACGCGCTCGACGGCGTCATCGCGCGTCGCTCGGGCCAGAAGACGACGCTCGGCGCGTGGCTCGATCCGATGGCCGACAAGCTGCTGCTGGTCACCACGTTCATCGTCCTCACGCTGCCCGGACTCGGCCTGGCCAATCGGCTGCCGATCTGGCTCACGGTGCTGATTATCAGCCGCGATGTCGGCATCGTGCTGACCGTGGCGATCGTGAACTTCGCGGTGGGACGTCGAACGTTTCAGCCGTCGATTTACGGCAAGACCGCTACGGCCACGTACATCGTGACCGCGGTGGCCGCGATGGTCTTCAACTACCTCGGCTACCATTCGGCGATCGTTGACTTCGGCATCTTCGCCTCGCTGGCGATCACGCTGATTTCAGGGTTTCACTACATATGGCACGCTGCCCGCATCTTCGACGCGCCTGCGTCCTAATCGCGCTGTTTGCCGTAGCGCGGCCCTTTTCCGCCTCCGCTCGCGACGGATCCCAAGCGAGCTACGGCGAGACGCGCCGAAGCGCAACGCGCGAAGGCGGGCAGGGCCGCGTTCGCGGGGCTGACCAGCCGACGCCAAGGCTTCGGCGGTCCGCCGTAGCTTTAGCGAAGGCGGAAAGCCCCGCGCTACAGGACCCCGTCGCCCCGAAACAAGCGGTCGTCGACACGGCGGCCGGCACGTTCGTCATCGATCTCACGCCAGCCGCCGCGCCGAATCAGACCGCCTACTTCATGAAGTTGGCGGCCGACGGTGGCTATGACGGAACCACCTTTCACCGTGCGGTGAAGTACGGCATGGTGCAGGGCGGCGATCCACTCAGCAAGGATCCGGCGAAGCGGGCGTTGTACGGAACCGGTGGACAAAACGCCGTCAAGGCAGAAGCGCGGGCTCCGAAGATGACGCGCGGATCGGTCGCCGCGGTGCTGGTGCCTGGACGGCCCGACAGCGCCGGCGCCCAGTTCTTCATCGTCCTCGCCGACCAGCCCGCGCTCGACAATCAATACACTGTGTTCGGCCGCGTCTCCGAGGGCATCGAGGTGCTGCAGAAGATTTCGGAGATGCCGGTCGACGACAAGGGGGTCGCGGCGGAGCGGATCGAGATCCGCCACGTCACCATCCGTGACACGCCCGCCGAGCCCTTCATCACCGAAACGCCAAAGGAACTCGGGTCGTACCGCGCGGTGCTCGACACCGCGTCCGGACCGATCACGATTGAATTCCTGACCGACAAGGCGCCCGACACCGTTCGTCAGTTCATGCGCCTCGCCGCGGCAGGCGTGTACAACGGGATGGCGTTTCATCGCGTGGCCCCGGGCTTCGTCATTCAGACCGGCGCGCTCTCGAGCCGGACCGGCGGGCTGACCGAGAAGCAGCAGGCGCTGGTGCGGAATCTACCGCCCGAATTCAACGACACGAAGCACGTCAAGGGCATCGTGTCGATGGCGCGTGGCGACGCTCCCGACAGCGCGCAGACGTCGTTTTTCATCTGCACCGGCACGTCGGCGGCGCTCGACGGCGTCTATACCGCGTTCGGGCGAGTGGTCGATGGCATGGCGGCCGTCGATGCGATTGAGGCGACGCCGCGCACGGGTGAAACGCCGAATGCGCGCGTGGAGCTCCGGACGGTCAGGGTAGAGAAGAAGCCGTAGGGGCTGGGGGCTCGGGGCTGGCTGTCGGGGCTGGGTCTAGGGGCTAGGGGCTAGCTGTCGGGGACTAGGGGACTAAGCGGTCGGCACGACCCGCGTGACCCGCACGGCCTGACCGACGAGGTACTCGACCTGAATGCGATCGCCGGGTTCGAGGTTGCTGCCGATGACCGCCTCCGGCCCGATGCGCGCGACCGTAATCTGGCCGTCGGGATCGTCGACGTCGGTGAAGAAGACGTCCCAGGACACCTGCCCGTGAATGCTCACGGGCTGGACCTTCTTCAAGATGCCGTCGCGGGTGCCTTTGAGCATGATGCCAGTACGCGCTTGAACGGAAAGAAGAACGGCCGCGCCGAATCGAGCTGCGGAACCAGGCGCGCCTGATACGCCTCGACAAATTGCACGAACAGATCCGGCGGCAGCCGTTTTTCGTATTCGGCGAGCAGCGTGCCGCGCATCCATTCGATGACGGCCTCTCGGCTTGCCAGGACATGAGGATAGACGATCAGGCGCACTTGTGGATCGGCGAATCCGAGCCGAAACAGGAGCCGCGCGTAGGCCTCGGGCGCCAGGACCGTCCGCGCGCGCCGCCAACCACCGAGCGCAGATGCGAACGGTTCCTCCGCGCTAAGCTCGTCCGCGACCAGGTGTGACGCCTCGTCGTGCATCGCCGGCACCTGGAATGCGAGCTGACCACCAGGTGCGAGCTTGTCCGTCAATCGTCCGAGCAAACGTTCGTGATCGTCTATCCAGTGAAAGACGGCATTCGAAAACACCAGATCGTAAGCGCCGTCCTCGTCCAGAAACGATTCCACCGTCCCGACGCGGAAGCTGAGGCCTGGCGTCGGCGGCTCGCTCTGCTGCTCGGCGAGCATCCGCGCCGATCGATCGATCCCAAGGGTTTCGCGCGCCGCCAGACGCGCGTGCAGCTGACGCGTGAGCTTCCCGGTCCCGCACCCCAGATCGACGACGCGTATCCCAGGCGACGGCCGGATCATGGCGAGCAGGTCGTAGAACGGCTGCTCACGCTCGCGCTGGAACTTGTCGTACTGGGTCGGATTCCATGTATCTGTCAAAAAATCCTCCAAGGACACAGAGGTGAACAAAGGTCACAAAGGGTTGTCCTCTTCGCCCTCTGTGTCCTTTGTTTCCTTTGTGTCCTCTGTGCCGCCGAAGGGCAGCCGATCGCGATCTTCTGGTGCAGGCTCTTCTTCGGCGGCGAAGTTGTGCAAGCTCACGCCGAGCAATCGCACCGGCCGGTGGCCTGCGTCCGTTTTCTCCAGCAAGCGAACGGCGCGCGCGGTCAGATCGGATGGGTCACGCGTCGCCTCGGCGGTGTGGCTGCGAGTGATCGTCGTGAAATCGCTGTACCGCACCTTGATGGTGATGGTACGCGCCAAACGCTGCCGGCGCGCGAGCCACGCGATGGAATGCGACGCCATCTCCGCGATCTCGGTGCGGATCGTGTCGAGGTCCGTCAGATCTTCGGGATAGGTATTCTCGGATCCCGACGACTTCGCCTCGCGATTCGGCACGACGGGTCGGTCGTCGATGCCGTTGGCGAGCTGCCGCAACCAATCGGCCAGGCTGCCGACCGTACCGCGGAGCAGGTCCATTTCCACCGTTCGCACATCGACCAGCCGCTCGATACCGCGCGCCCGCAGTTTTTTCGCGGTGACGGGTCCGACGCCCCACAGGGCATCGACCGGGAGCTTCTGTAGAAACGGCTCGACCCGCTCGGGGCTGATGACCGTGAGACCATCGGGCTTCTTCCAACCGGACGCGATCTTTGCCAGGAACTTGTTCGGCGCGACGCCCGCAGACGCCGTCAGTCCGGTCTCGGCTCGAATCTTCTCCTTCAGCCGTCGTGCGACGGCCGTGCCGAATGACTCGCCCCAGGTATTCTCGGTGACGTCCAGATACGCCTCGTCGAGCGACAGCGGCTCGACCAGCGGCGTCACCTCGCGGAAGATCGAGAACACCGCGTCCGACGCCGCCTTGTAACGCGCGAAATCCGGCGGGACGATGACCAGCGACGGACACAACCGCACCGCGGTCGCCATCGGCATCGCTGAATAGACACCGAATGCGCGTGCTTCGTAGCTCGCGGCGGCGACCACGCCGCGCCGGGTGGGCTGGCCGCCGACGGCCAGCGGCTTGCCTCGCAATTCCGGCTGGTCGCGTTGTTCGACCGACGCATAGAAAGCGTCCATGTCGACGTGAAGGATCCGGCGCATCGCTCGCATCAGGGTTGACTGAAAACAGCCGGATTCACGAGGCAATCCTGCAAATCGGGGGTCTCGTTGCCGACCCGTGAATGCCGGCTGGCCATGCTATCATCGAGGGGTTCCGGCACAGACAAGCGCATACCATGGTCTGCAGTCGCTGCGGGAGTGAGATCCCTTTTTCCGCGCACAGCTGCCCCCGCTGCGAGGCGAGCCGCGTACGGACGACTGCGACCGGTCTCCAGACGCCGCCACCCACCACGTCTCAGGGCCGCCCGGAGCTTGCCGAGGCGCTGACCATTTTTCCTGATTCTGCCCCATCCCAACCATCGCCAATCGCCGAAGCCCAGACCATGATCCCGGGCATCTCGAGGGCCGGGGAGCCGCGGCAGGACGAGTCAGAGACCGTGGTGCCGTGGGCCGCGGCCGCTTCATCCGAAGAGGGACCGCTCGAGGTCGGATCGGCATTCGGCGCGCGGTACCACATCATCCGTCTGCTCGGCATCGGCGGCATGGGCGCCGTGTATCAGGCGTGGGACGCCGAGCTCGGCGTATCGGTCGCGATCAAAGTGATTCGCCCCGAAGTGATGGCCGATCCGACGGCGGCGGCCGAAGTCGAGCGGCGATTCAAACGCGAGCTGCTGCTCGCGCGCCAGGTCACGCACAAGAACGTCGTGCGCATTCATGACATCGGCGAGATGCTGGGCATCAAGTACATCACGATGCCCTACGTCGACGGCGCGGATCTGGCGACCGTCTCGAGAAACGAAGGCCGCCTACCCATCCCGAAGATCCTGCGCATCGCTCGCGGTATCGTCTCGGGACTGGTGGCCGCCCACACCGCCAGCGTCGTTCACCGGGACCTCAAGCCAGCGAACATCATGATCGGCGCCGACGACGAGGCGATGATCATGGACTTCGGGATCGCGCTTTCGTCCGGCGCGCCGTCCGCGGCGGCGACGGTCGTTGAAGGGTTGCCCAAACATTTCAGCAAGTCGGCGGCGAAGTTCTCGACGACGATGGCGGGCGCCGTTGTCGGTACCGTCGAATACATGGCGCCGGAGCAGGCGAGGGGACAGGCGGTCGATCAACGCGCCGATATCTACGCGTTCGGCCTGATCCTGTACGACCTGCTGGTCGGCCGGCGCCGCGCCGAGCACGCACAGAGCGCGATCGCCGAGCTGCAAGGGCGGATGGAACAGCCGCCACCCCCACCGAGATCGGTCCTGCCGGAGGTCCCCGAGGCGCTCGACCGAATGGTCGCGCGGTGCCTCGAACCGGACCGCGAGAAGCGATACCAGACCAGCGCGGACCTGGCGGCGGATCTCGAGCGACTCGACGAGAATGGCGTTCCGATCCCGATACCGCGCCGCTTTACGCCGCGGATGATCGCGGCGGCCGTGGTGCTCGTGGGCGGGTTGGTGACTGGAACGTGGTGGCTGACGCGGACGCCGCCAGTGCCCAAACAGCACGACCCTGTAACGGTCGTCATCGCGGACTTCCAGAACAGCACGGGCGATGCTGAGTTCGATCACACGTTGGAGCCGATGATCCGGCGCGCGCTTGAATCCGCAGGCTTCATCAGCGCCTACGATCGGGCCAGAGTCCGGGGGGCGTTCGGTGTGCCGACCCCCGCAAAGCTTGACGAGGTCTCGGCGCGCGAACTCGCGTTGAAGCAGGGCGTCGGTGTCGTCCTGGCTGGTTCGATCGATCGTCGGGGAAACGGCTTTGAGATCGCGCTGAAGGCGGCTCAAACAGTGACCGGGAAGGAACTGGCCAGCACGAGAACTCGCGTGTCGAACAAGAACCAGGTGCTCGGCGGGGCGACGAAGCTGGTCACCACGGTGCGCAAGGCGCTCGGCGACGAGACCTCGGACTCGGCACAGTTGCTCGCGATGAAGAGTCTGTCGACCACGTCCATGGAAGTAGCCAGTCATTACGCGGCGGCCATCGATGCCCAGGCGAACAACAAGTTCGAGGAGGCACGACAGAGTTTCTTGAAGACGGT
>Ga0207691_10004728_pt1 | contig 13164 bp, 5 predicted proteins | sample KBSM13metaG_FD_184327 | JGI IMG/M metagenome (GOLD analysis project Ga0207691, IMG submission 184327) | Miscanthus rhizosphere microbial communities from Kellogg Biological Station, Michigan, USA - KBS M1-3 metaG (SPAdes) (version 2) | ecosystem: Host-associated > Plants > Roots > Rhizosphere >... | reverse complement strand
ATTTACGATCGCCATAGCATCGATCAGGCGCCCTGGCCGGCTACGCCAGAGGGAGAGTATGCGCGCAGCCTGCTAGGCACGCTGATCCGCTATGGTCCGCAGCGCCTGATCGACAACGCCGATGCCGAGGTGCGCGTGCTGGTGGCGGGCCAGCTGGTGCTGCCGCTGGTGCTGGGCAGCCCGGCCACCGCGATCAATGAACAGCCCGCGCGGCCACCCGAGACCAGCACGGCCAGCGCCAATCCGTCCAAGCAGGTGGCGAGCAGCAGCGGGAGAAGCGAGGGTCTCGACGTGACGGTTTCCGGCGGCTCCAAGGACATCGCGGAATCCCCATTCAATTGAATCGTTGTGACCCGGAAGGCGGAATGCCTTCCGCGCGCGGCGGTGCGGGTCGCCGGTCTGGTTCCCCCGTCGCGGGTGCCGTCTGGTTGATCGCGAGGTCCCGCGAGCCGTTTGCCTTTGCGCACCAGCGGGCGATGAGACCGATGTCGTGTACCAGCGCGTGGCTCAGCGAATCCGCGGGCACCCCGCGCAATGCCAGGACCCCCCGCACCTCGCCGCCATCGTCGGTGATTGGCGCGGCGACGTCGCTCTGGTCGCGTCCCGCCTCGGCAACACCGGCAACATCAGGAAGATCGATGGCCCGTACCGGCGCTGCGCTCTCGAAGGCGGCCTTGATCGTCCGATCGAGCAGGAGGTCGGGCGGCCTGGCCCTCAGGAGGGTCCAAGCGCCCAGCGACGCGACGGTGCGCAGACGACCTCGAGCGTCGACGAGCTGCACCACGCCGGCGCGCGATCCCGTTCGGGCGATGGCGAGGTCCAATGCCGCCTGCGAGGCGACGAGCCGATCACCCCCCTCCAGCCGGGCGGCCACGTCGCGAATGAACGTCAGGGAATGGTCCAGACGGTCGCCACGTGCCCGCAGCGCCATCGCGGCGTCAGCCAGCTCGGCGACGATGATGTCATTGTCGGTGCTCTTCTGCGCGAGCTCCGCTGTGCGGGCAGACAGGTCGGCGATGCGACGCTCGTGCGCCGACGAGATCCAGGCCACGAGGACGCTCACCGCCAGAGCGGTCAGATCGGGAAGGGACTTGCCTGCGACCGCCAGCAACGGGCCGAGCGCGAGGCCCGTGGCGATCGCGGTCAACGCCAGCGTTCCGCAGAGCGCGGCCAAAGCGATCCCGAACCCCCGGCTTCCGTAGCGCGCCGACAACAGGATCACCGCGGCCCAGCCCGGGTGGGGGGCAAGTCCGGCGCCGAGATCGCGCGGGGCCGCGAAAGCGGTCAGGCCCGCGACCAGGATGGCGACGACGACCGCCTCACGCGCGATGACGGATGTCGAGACGAGAGGCGCGCCGGCCGCGGCGTGCGGCACGGCAATGATCGTGGCCCGCGGCAATGCGCCGACGACGTCCAAGGTCGAACCTTCAGCGGTAGACATGGGGGGCCGCCCGTCCTGTGCGACGCCGGCCGGTCAGCCCGGTGGTCGCTCCAACATGACCGACGATGCCACACATGATTCGAGCCCTCCTGATGGTCGTTGCGCGCCAGACCGACCTGCTCAATGGAAGTTGCGTGCCACAGAACGAGTCCCGTCGGCGGTGGCCAGAAGGGCGGCAGGACGTTGCGTTCGGTCGGGATCTCGGCTGGCGCCACCGCCTGGTGACCAGGTTTTTGTCACGCCCGTCGCGGGGCCGTAACGCTCAGACGAATCACGGGCGGCCGTCGCGATGGGAGCGGGTTATGCATCGAATGGGACGTGACCAATGCCCGACACCGGCACGACACGGTCTCCGATTGATCTAGCGCTGCCGAAGGAAAAGGCTGCCGTTACAGACCGATGGGCGGGCGACTTGCGGCTGCCCATCGCGATCATTCGCCGACACGCCGGCACGCTGCATGGCTCGGCGGGCGCGCTCTCCGCCGCGCAGCGACAATCCGTCCAGGTCATAGAGGATCAGGCGGAACAGCTGGGGCGCCTGCTGGGAGCGCTGGAAAGCATCGAGCCACCCGCGTCCGTCGAACAAGACGCGGCGCTGCAGCCTCCGGAAGGGGCCACGCCGACGCCGCCCGCGATCCTCATTGCGGACGACGACGACGGGATCCTCGAGTCGCTGGGCGATCTCCTATCGGAACGATACCGACTGACCTTTGCACGTCACGGTGGAGAGGCGATGGTCGCACTCTGCCTGTGGACATTCGACCTCGCGATCATCGATCTGCGCCTGCCTGTCATCGACGGATTCAAGCTGGTCAAGGCCATCCGCGGCTCCGGCGAATTCCAGTCTTCGGCGGTCATGCTGATGTCCGCGCGTTCGGATCCCGAGCTCAAGGTGCATGGCCTGGCGCTCGGCGCCGCGGACTACGTGACCAAACCTTTCGATTGTGACGAACTGGTGGCGCGCATTGCGCGCATTCTGACGACGGTCACGCGCGAAACGAGCCTGCGGGCGGACGCGATGACGGATCCCATGACGGGCCTCGCCAACTACCGAAGCTTCTCTCAGAGTCTCGCGCGCGAGTTCGAGCGCTCGCGACGCTATGCGACGCCTCTCTCGCTCATAACGGTCGATCTCGACCACCTGAAGATCCTCAATGATGAGCACGGGCACGACGCTGGAAACGACGCGATACGACTCGCCGCGCGCGTCCTGACGAGCGCGGTCCGCAGGTTCGACGTCGTGGCGCGCAACGGGGGCGATGAGTTCGCCGTGATCCTCCCCAGCACCGGTGCTGCCGACGCGGGGCGGCTCGCCGAAAGACTTCGCGCCGAGATCCACGCGCATGTCGTCCACGGCGTCAGGCTCTCGGCGAGCGTGGGCGTCGCATCGTTGAGCGACAGCTCCCTTGCCGCTGCGGCGCTCGTCAAGGCCAGCGACGAGGCCTTGTACCGCGCGAAGCGCGCGGGACGCGATCGCGTCGAGATCGCGACTCCGTGACCTCAGCGGGGGCTGCCCCCGCACCAGCGCTCGCGGGGTCACCGCCCGGTGCCGCCGTTACCCCGCGGGAACCCCGACCTGGCACCGCGGTCTACCGCTCCGCCTGGGTGCGGCGCAGTAAGAGCCCGCCTTCAAGAGCATCGTCACTATTGCATGACCGTGGGCTTGTGCTAATCGCGGCGGGATCCACGATCGGCCGCGTGGACATCCTCCTCATAGATGATGAGTCGGACGTCCGGCAGCCATTACGAGAGGTGCTGACGGACGCCGGACACGTCGTCACGGAGGCGAACGACGGAAAGAAGGCGTCCGCGCTTCTGCGGGAGACAGCGTTCGATGTCATTCTGAGCGACGTGCGCCTGCCGGGTGTCGACGGGCTGACCTTGCTGCGGAGCGCGCGCCGGGACGCGCCGCTCACGGACTTCATCCTGATGACCGCCTTCGCCGACGTCGGCCAAGCCGTGGCCGCCCTCAAAGAAGGGGCATCGGACTACCTGATCAAGCCCTTCGATGTCGACGAGCTCCTCCACCACATCGGTCGGATCGCCAGCACCCGATCGATGCGGCGCGAGCTCGTCGAGGCGCGCCGCGCGCTCCTGCTGCGTGCGCCGACCAACCGGCTCGTGGGGCAATCAGACCAGATGTTGAAGCTCAAGTCTCGGATCGAGACGATCGCGCCAAGCGAAGCCGCAACCCTGATCATGGGCGAGAGCGGCACCGGGAAGGAGCTCGTGGCGCGGTTGCTTCACGACCGCAGCCTGCGCTGCGGGAAGCCGTTCGTCGCGGTCAACTGCGCCGCCTTCCCCGAAACGCTGATCGAAGCGGAGCTGTTCGGCTTCGAACGCGGGGCCTTTACCGGGGCCGTCAAGAAGCGCGAGGGACGCTTCCGCGCCGCGGACGGAGGAACGCTGTTTCTCGACGAGATCGCCGAGCTGCCGCCGTCAGCGCAGGCCAAGCTGCTGCGCGTCCTCCAGGATGGAACGGTCGAACCGCTGGGAACCGACGTTCCCGTCAAGGTCGACGTCCGGGTGATCTCGGCGACGCATCGCAATCTCCGGGAATACGTGGCGCGGCGATTGTTCCGTGAGGATCTCTTCTACCGCATCAACGTTCTCGACCTGAGCCTGCCGCCGCTGCGCGAGCGCGAGGGCGATCTCGCCGTGCTGATCCAGTTCTTCCTCGACGGGTTCCCCCGGGTCGATGCCGGCGGTCAGCGCGTCCTGCCCCTGCTTTCGTCCGATGCCTACGCGGCCCTTTCGGCCTACCGCTTTCCGGGCAACGTCCGAGAGCTGGCGCACGCCATCGAACACGCGGTCGTGCTCGCCGGCGGCGAAGAGATCACTCTCAATCACCTCCCGGCGGTGATCGCCGAGGCGGCTCTGGCCAGCGTTCCGGTGCCCGCCGTCAGCGAGGCGACGAACGGCGCGCTGCCAGGGGCTGTTGGACCGCTGGTCGCGGCCGCTCGCGAATTCGAAAAGATTCATCTTCGTCGCGCCGTGGCCGCGACCGGTGGGAAGCGGATCAAGGCAGCGGAGATGTTGGGCATCTCGCGCAAGAGCCTCTGGGAGAAGCTGCGGATGTACGACCTCGAAGAGGCGGTCCGCAAGCCGGCCGCCTGACCGGGCGCCTTTCGAGCGGAGTGACGAATGACTGGCACTTCTTGACCAGAGCCTCCGCGCCCGCCCCGGTTTCTCCGGCGGTCGACCTTGCGGACGGCTCGCGCGATCGATCGCTCCTCGTGCGCGTGGCAGCCGGCGACGTCGCAGCGCTTCGGGCGCTCTATGACGAGCACGCGGCGCGCGCGATCGCAATCGCGATGCGAATCCTGCGCAACGTCGAGGAGGCGGAGGACGTCGTCCAGGACACCTTCCTCGAGGTGTGGCGCCGATCGGCGCAGTTCGACGACGCACGGGGCACCGCGGTCGCCTGGATCGTCACCATCGCGCGCAGCCGCGCCATCGACCGGCTCCGCGCCACGCAAACCGCCGGTCGTGCGTTGGACGGCGTGGTCGCGAACGAAGATGTCATGCGGACCGCGCTTCCCTCGCCGGTGGACCGGATGGAGGAACGGCGCGAAGGGACCCGGGTCGCGACCGCGCTGGCCGCGCTGCCCGCCCCACAGCGCGAGACCATCGAGCTCGCCTACTTCGAAGGCCTCAGCCAAAGCGAGATTGCCGCCAAGACGGGGACTCCGCTGGGGACGGTCAAGATGCGGGTGAAGCTGGCCATGAGCAAGCTGGCCGGTCTGCTCAAGGAAGGCGAGACATGACGGTGTCAGACGAGATGACATGTGAAGAGTTCACCGAGATGGCTCCCGCTTACGCGCTGGCCGTCCTCGACGAGACGGAGCGGACCGCATGCACGCGCCACCTGGCGCAAAGCGGGCCGCACCGTGGTTGTGAGGAGGCGGTGGGAGAGGCCCGACAGGTCACAGGATGCCTCTCCGCGGCAGTTCCGGCGCGCCTTCCGTCGCCCGGCCTCTGGCGGGCGATCGAGGCACGCATTGGGGATGACAGCGCGGGCGCGACGTCGCCGGAAGACGTCCTTTTCAGCGTCGAGACGCGCTGAGGTCGCGCCGCCCAGCGCGACCCGCGTCGGCGTGGGGGTCGGCCGCTTTTCGGAAACCGGCAACGGCGGATGATGCGCGCAGCTGCCTATTCCACGTCGACTTCGGCGCGATGCTCCTGGTGGTCGTCGCGCAGGGGAATCGCGCCATCGGACTGCTCGACGCCGTCGCAAGAGACGCGCTTGACCGTCCGGCCGGCGCCGCCGAGACGCCGGACATGGATGTGATAGATCGTCTCGCGGTACCGGTAGTGCACCTCGAACCCCGGCCATCCCGCCGGTAACAGGGGGGCCACCGCAAGGCGATCCACCTCGAGCCGGAGCCCCAGAAGCGACTCCGTGATCAGGCGGTACATCCAACCCGCCGACCCCGTGTACCAGGTCCAGCCGCCCCGACCCGCATGTTGTGGGTTCGCATAGACATCAGCCGCCACGACATACGGCTCGACTTTGTACCTCGCGATCGCCGCTTCGTCGTCGCCGTGCCGCACCGGGTTTATGAGGCCGAACAGCTCCCACGCCCGTTCCGCGTCACCCGCCGCCGCAAAAGCCATGACCGTCCAGACGGCGGCGTGCGTGTACTGGCCTCCGTTTTCACGTACGCCCGGGACATATCCCTTCACGTACCCAGGGTTGGACGGTGACTTGTCGAACGGGGGAGCGAACAGCTGGATGATCCCGAGGGGGCGGTCGACGAGCCGTGCGTCCAGGGCCGCCAGAGCCTGCTTCGCGCGCGCACCGTCGCCGGCGCGCGACAGGACCGACCAGCTTTGGGGCAGGGAATCGATCTGGCACTCGGCGTTGCCGGCAGATCCAACCGGCTGTCCGTCATCGAAGAAGGCGCGCAGGTACCACCCGCCGTCCCACGCATGCTGCTCGATCTTCTCTCGAAGCGTGGCGGCCTGCGAGCTGCAAAGCTCCGCGAACGCCACGTCCGATCGCCGCCGGGCCAGGTCGCCGAACGAGACGAGCACGTCGTAAAGGAAGAAGGCGAGCCACACGCTCTCGCCCTTGCCCTGCTCGCCGATCAGGTTCATCCCATCGTTCCAGTCTCCGCTCCCCATCAAGGGCAGGCCGTGGGAGCCGAAGCGCAGGCTGTGGCGAATCGCCCGCACGCAGTGCTCGTAGACGGTCGCGGACTCCTCTGAACGCGTGGGAAGGTCGTAGTAGCTGTCCTCATCTGGATTGACCGCGCGACCCTCGAGGAAAGGCGCGGGCTCGTCGAGCAGGCCGGTGTCCCCGACGGTCGACACGTAACGGCAGGTGGCGAACGGAAGCCACAGGTAATCGTCGGAGATGTGCGTGCGAACGCCGCGCCCCTTCGGCGGGTGCCACCAATGCTGGACGTCTCCCTCTCGGAACTGATGGGCCGCACATCGGAGGATCTGCTCTCTCAGGAGCGCCGGTTCGTTGTGGACGAGCGCCATCACGTCCTGCAGCTGGTCGCGGAATCCGAAGGCTCCGCCCGACTGATAGAAACCGCTGCGGCCCCAGAGGCGCGACGTCATCACCTGGTACAGCAGCCACCCGTTCGCGAGGAAATTGAGCCCGGCGTCCGGCGTCTGCACGTTCACTGTCCCCAAGGTGCGATTCCAGAACGACCAGACCCCCTCGAGCGCGCCGCGAGCGGCCCCGACGCCCCGGAACCGCGTCACCAGCGTTCGCGCGTCGGCCAGATCCCGCCCCGACCCGAAGGTGAAGGCGATCTCCCGTTCCTGGCCGTCGGCCAGATCCAGCGCCACCTGCATCGACAGACAGGCATCCAGGCCGGCGCCGACCCGCCCCGACAGCCGCGCCCTCGTCATGCAGGCCGGGTCGGCGAGACTCCCGTTGCGGCCGAGGAATTCGAGGCGGTCTCCGCTCACGGAACGCTGCGCCTCGCTGCAGTCCAGGAACGCGACCCGCTGGGCAAAATCGCTGCTGTACGCGTTGCGCGCGCAGAGGCCTCCGGTCTTGGGATCAATCTCGGTCACCACGTGGGGAAGACTCGTCCGTCGATCTGAACCGAGCACCAGCTCGAAGAAGCCCGTCATCGACAACCGGCGGGCCCTCCCCGAATGGTTCCGCAGCTTGATGACGAGAAACTTCACCGGCGCGTCGGTCGCGACGAAGGTCTTGAGCTCGGTCGAGAGTCCGCCCTCGGTGCACTCGAACACGCTGTAGCCAAAGCCGTGACGGGTGGTGTACGGCACCGCCGCGCGGACCGGCTGCGGGGTGGGGGACCAGAACCGGCCGTCTTCTTCGTCGCGCAAGTACAGGCACTCGCCGCTGGCGTCGCTGACCGGGTCGTTGTGCCAGGGGGTCAAGCGATAGGACTGCGCGTTCTCGCACCAGGTGTACGCGGCGCCGCTCTCGCTCACGACGCTGCCGAACCACGGATTGGCGAGGACGTTCACCCATGGCGCGGGCGTCGGTGCGTCCGCGGTGGTCGTGATGACGTACTCGCGTCCATCGCTGGTGAACCCCCCGATGCCGTTGAACGCGACCAGATCGGGCCGCTCAAACTTCGCCGGTCTGTCCGGGGCGACAGGTTCCCTCTGCGGGCGCCGCGTGGTGGCGAGCGGGGGCACGCGCGCCTCTCCCCGAACGCGACGGTCCATTTGGTTCGCCAGCGTCCCGCCTGCGTCGCTCACGATCACGCGCGCCACCGTCTGCATGAGGACCTTGTCGTCGTCCGACATCTGATCGAGGCGGCGCACGAAGATGCCGCCTCGCTTATCGAGGAGGCTCGCGTCAGCCGACGATCCGATCACACCGAGGATCTCCTCCTGGAGAGCCTGCCGGTAACCGGACTGATCCTCGTTCCAGATGACCAGATCCGCGGCGAGACCCTTGACGCGCCAATAGGCGTGCGCCTGCACCATCTGTCGAACGAGCCGGGTGTTGGTCAGATCCGCGATCCTCAACAGGACGATCGGGAGATCGCCGGAGATGCCGTATCCCCAAAGCGCTGACTGCCCGCTGCGGTTACGCGCGAGCACGCTCGCGGGCGCGCGGAGCGCCGGGTTGGCGTACAGGATGTTGCTGGCGAGTCGCCCAAAAAGCTGCGTATCGGCTTCGGTGGCGTCGAGCCGGCGCAGGACGACCTGGCTCTGCGTCCAGGCGAGCTCGAAGACGCGGTCGGCCAGGTGGCGATCCTGGTATTTCTCGACCAAATGCAGGGCCGCCTCGCGGGTCTCGGCGACACCGGTCACGAAGTGTACGCGCGCCGTCTCGTCAGGGCCGAGGACGACCGTGTTGCGGATGGCGACCACAGGATCGAGGACCGCGCCCTCGCTGTCACTCAAGGTGGGGCGGTGCATGGCCGCGGGGTCGGCCACCGACCGGCCGCGACCGATGAACGCCTCCCGGCTGGTCTCGTACGACGGGGCTCCCACGGACGCGCCGTGGACGATCATGAGGTGGATCATCCAGGGCGGATGTTCGCCGCCCGAGCGGGGGCGCCGCGTACAGAGAATCGCCTGTTGCCCGCGTATCAGCTCGGTCTGCACGAACAGGTTGCTGAAGGCCGGATGCGCGGCGTCCGACTGCGGCAACGCCACGACCACCTCGGCGAAGCTCGTCAACTCGATCGTACGTGGGCTTCGCCCGCGGTTGGTGACGCTGACCCGGCGCAGCTCGATGTCGTCCTCGGGCGATACGCTGATCTCCATCCCGGTTTCGATGTCTCCATCGCGACGTCTGAACTCCGCCCGGGCCTCCGAATAGATCACTTCGTAGCTGGCGGCGGGTGCGAGCGTCGGCTGATGCGCCGCGGACCAGAAGTCACCGCTCTCGACGTCGCGGACGTAGCAGAAGCTCCCCCAGCAGTCGCGCGTCGGGTCTTCGTTCCAGCGGGTGACGGCCAGCTCGCGCCACCGGCTGTATCCGCCACCGGCGTTGGTGATCGAAACGTGGTACTGCCCGTTCGAGAGCAGGTGCACTTCGGGCGCGGCGGTGTTCCAGGTCGGGAAGGCTCGCAGGTTGGATTTGACCTCGGCCACCGCCCCTCGCGATGCGACGACCTCCGCCAAATGTGGATAGACGGCGGTCGCCTTGGGAATCCTTTCCTGCAAGAGCAGGTCGGTGGCGCGGAAGGCCGGATCGGCTTCGAAGCGGCGCTGCATCGGCCGGTTGCACAAGAGATAGGCGAGGGAGAGGAACGTCATCCCCTGGTGGTGGGCCATGAACGAGCGAACCGTGACGCTGTCCTGTCCCGGAGGTAGCCGCGCGGCGGTGTAGTCGACGGCCTCGTAGAAGCCGTACCCACCCATCCGGCCGTCACGCGCCAGGGCCTTGAGGTTCCCGCAAGCGGAAACGGGATCGATCATCAGGGCCATCGCGCTGGCGTAGGGCGCGACGACGAGGTCATCGCCGAGGCCGCGCTTGAACCCCAACCCAGGCACGCCGAACGCGCGATACTGAAAGTTGAGGTGGACGTCGGTCTTGTTGTAGCCCGACTCCGAAATACCCCAGGGCACCTTCCTCTCGCGGCCGTACTCGATCTGCCGCTCCACGACGGCGCCATAGGACTCGTCGAGCAGCGTGCGCTCGTACGAGGGCATGATCAGCAGCGGCATCAAGTACTCGAACATCGACCCGCTCCACGAGAGCAGCGCCGGCCTGCCGCCCAAGCTGGTGAGCAGACGGCCAAGGCCGAACCAGTTCTCTTGCGGCAGCTTCCCCTGTGCGATCGCCACGAAGCTGGCCAGCCGCGCCTCGGAGGCGAGCAGGTCGTAGAAGCTCGGATCCGCGCGATGGTCTGCCGCGTTGTACCCGATCGACAGCAGCCGACGACTCGGGTCGTAGAGGAAGTCGTAGTCCATCTCGGCCAGCTCGCCGCAGCACCCGGCCAGCCGCCCGATCTCGGAGAGCCGCTCGGCCGCCCGGCTCGAAGCGAGGACGATGGCCTCGCGCAACGTCACGTCGGCGTCCGGCGCAACACCGAGCTCGAGGCGCGCCACCTGTCCGAGCGTTGGAACATCATCCATTCCACCCGCACTCGAAAGGTGGGCCGGCAGAACGACCCAAGGGGCCAGGTGGTCCAGCTCCTCGAGCCATCGGCGGCATTCCGTGGCGAACGTGTCGACCCACCGTCGGGTTTCATCGTCTGGCCGGAGATCGACCAACCGTTCGAGCTCGCCGACGGCCTCCAACGAGGCCGTCAAGAGAGAGCGCGCGCCGGACAGGGTTTGCGGCGCAGGTGCGAGCGGCTGCCGCAGCCGGGCCAGCGTACGACGCAGGTCTGCTGACGCGGCCCCGGCCACGTCGGCGATCACGTCGAGCGTGACCGCCAGGCCAGAGAAGGCCTGCGCGGCGGGGAAGATCTTCTCGTCCTCCAGCTCCCGGAGTCCGGCCGCGAGCGTGATGAGGCACCCGGCCAAGTTCCCGCTGTCCACCGTCGAGACATAAAGCGGGCGAAGGGGCTCCAAGGTGCGCGTGTCGTACCAGTTGTAGAAGTGTCCCCGGAACCGCGCCAAACGTTCCATCGTCGCGAACGACCGTTTCGTCCGAACGATCACCTCGCCCGCGGGCACGTATCCGAAATCGTACGCGGCCAGGTTTGCCAGCAGCGACAGACCAATGTTCGTAGGAGACGTGCGGTGCGCGATCCCCTGCGGCGGATCCTCCTGGAAATTGTCGGGCGGCAGATCGTTGTCGTCCGGCCCCACGAACGTTTCGAAGAACCGCCAGGTCCGTCGAGCGACGGTCCGCAGGAAGGCCGCATCGTCGGGGGTCAGGCGGGAGCGGTTCTCGCGGATCGGCTGGCTCAGCCACCAGGACGCTGCGGGCGCCAGGAACCACAGCGCGATCACAGGCCCGGCCACGGGCAGCGCGCCCGGGCTTCGGAGGGCGAGGCCCGTCGCAACGACCGCCGCCGTCAGCGGCAAGATCCACATCGAGGCGTAAGTGCTCGCGAGGCCGGCGGCGGCGCTGCGTTGGGCATCGCTCGCCGTCCGCCACTCGAGGAGCCGCCGACCGCTGACGAGAACGCGCGCGAAAGTACGCCCGATGGCTTCCAGACTGATGAAGGCGTCGTAGGGGAGGCAGGCGAGCGCGAACGCTTCGCGCAGGAGCTGGCGCGCGAGGACACGCGCGATCCCCCAGACGTGACGGTCGATCGGAAGCTCCGCAGGGCGGCGGGCGAGCTCGGTCGCGGCGGTCAGGAGCCCCGGCAAGAGAAGGACGGAGACCACCAGCAGCGTCGAGAGCGCGGCCCATCCGGGGAGGGCCCAACCGACCAGCAGCGCCGCCAGCAGACCGACGGGAACCAAGCTGCGGCGCAGGTTGTCGAGGATCTTCCACCGCGAGAGTCCCGAGATGGCGTTTGGAACCCGACCAGCATCACCCTGGCGCCCCGGCACCAAGGACAGGAGCCACGGGGTGATTTGCCAGTCGCCGCGGATCCAGCGCGAGCGGCGACTCACGTCGGCGGCATGCGCCAGCGGGTAGTCCTCGAACAAGATCACGTCGCTCACCAGGCCGGCTCGCCCGTAGGCACCCTCGAGCAGGTCGTGGCTGAGAATGCGGTTCTCGGGAAAGCGATCGTGAATCGCCCTCCGCAGCGCATCGACGTCGTAGATTCCTTTGCCGACGAATGATCCCTCGTCGAAGACGTCCTGGTAGACGTCCGACACAGCGCGCGTGTAGGGATCGATGCCGGAGTCTCCCGCGAACAGGCGCGCGAAGTGGGACCGGGCAGCGCTGGGCACGGTGACGCCTATCCTCGGCTGGAGGATGCTGTACCCGGCGGTGACCCGGCCGAGCTTCTCGTCGTAGACGGGCCGGTTCAAGGGATGGGCCATCGTCCCCACCAAGAGCCGAGCGCTGTCGCGCGGGAGCTGCGTGTCGCTATCGAGCGCGATCACGTACTTGACGTTCCGCAGCCGAGCGACCGGACCGACGACGGTGTCGAAATCCGCCTGCTCGCCGCGAAGCGCAGCGTTGAACGCCTCCAGCTTTCCGCGCTTGCGCTCCCACCCCATCCAGACGTTTTCCTTCGCGTTCCACCGGCGTGCGCGGTGGAACAGAAAGAAGTCGGCCTGCCCCTCGTATTTGGCGTTGAGGGTCTCGATCCCTTCCCGTGCTCTCAGAAGAAGGGCGTCGTCTCCCTCCATGGTTTCTCGCGGGGCGTCGCGGAAGTCGCTCAACAAGGCAAAGGACAGGTTGGGATCTCGATTGCCGAGGAGGCGCACCTCGAGCGACTCCAGCAGGCCGTCGATCTCCGCGGCGTCGGTGAGCATGGCCGGAACAGCGACGACACTCTGGTGGGCGGGCGGGATGCCTGCCGAGAAGTCGAGCCGGGGGAGGACCCGCGCCTTCACGAGCATCGTCGCCGCCCAGTGCACGAACGCGATCGCGGTCTGGCTCGCGCAGAGCGCGAGCAACACCGCCCAGCCTGCGAGGGTGGCGCCGCGCAGCCCCATCTTCGCGCTCCAGAGCACGACGGGGCTCGTGGCCATGACGGTCGTCAACGCCAGCGCGCCGAGGTACACGGGGAGCGGATGCAGATCGCCGAGCCGGCGGAGGTGCATCCAGGGGCTTCGTCGCATCCGGGCGGCGCGTTCCAGCACCCGGCGGCCGCGGTCCACCAGGAAGTAGCCGACGTGGCCCGCGATGACGCTGGAACCTTCGACCGCGGGTGAACGCCCTCCGGCGCCGCGCGCCTCCTCGACGGCCA
>Ga0207691_10004727_pt1 | contig 13164 bp, 2 predicted proteins | sample KBSM13metaG_FD_184327 | JGI IMG/M metagenome (GOLD analysis project Ga0207691, IMG submission 184327) | Miscanthus rhizosphere microbial communities from Kellogg Biological Station, Michigan, USA - KBS M1-3 metaG (SPAdes) (version 2) | ecosystem: Host-associated > Plants > Roots > Rhizosphere >... | reverse complement strand
ATCGGACCACAGGTCGACTCTACGGAACGCCCAAGGCCGCGTACGCGGGCGTCACCTTCGGGGCCATACGTATTTCGGTCAGCGACGGAATCACCCGGCGTTACCTGCCCGGATTCAGCATCGCCGTAAAGCCGGCGAACCGTGCTCCCAGGATGTCCGGAACCCCGATCACCTTCGTGCCGGTCGGCCGGAGCTACGCGTTTCGCCCAACGGCCCGCGATCCGGATGGCCAGCGGCTCGTGTTTACGATCGCAAACCGGCCAGCGTGGGCAACATTCGACAGGCGGTCGGGGCATCTCGCGGGCCTTCCCGCGCGTTCATTAGCTGGAAGGCTTTATCAAAACATCCGTGTCTGCGCCTCCGACGGACGGGCCAGGGCGTGCCTGCCGGCGTTTTCGATACGCATTGCGGCATCGAACAGGGCACCCCGAATTTCGGGCACGCCCAGCCGCACTGCACGAGTCGGCACCAGGTATTCGTTCAAACCCCGGGCGCACGACGCTGATCGACACAGAGTCTGGTTCCTGATCGTGAACAAGCCCGCGTGGGCTACGTTCGATCGACGGACCGGGCGGCTGAGCGGAACCCCGCGCGCCTTCCATGCGGGCCGGACGACCCGTGGAGTGCGGATCGCTGTGACCGACGGTTATTCGAAGACGTGGTTACCAGCGTACACGGTGCAGGTCGCTGATCCGCCCACTGCGAGGGGCAGTGCAAGACTCAGCTGGTCCGCGCCGACCCGCAATACGGACGGGAGCCGGCTGACGGACCTCAGGGGCTACGTCGTTGAATACGGTACGCGGCGCGATCAATTGAACGAACGCCTCGATGTGCGCGGCGAAGCGATAACGTCCGCCGTCGTCGAAGATCTGGGGCCGGCAACCTGGTATTTCGCCGTGCGCGCCGTCTCGACTGCGGGCATCGAGAGCCGGCTCTCTGAGGTCGTCAGCAAGACGATCCCGTGACCGCTCATACCGGTAAGCCCTTGGCTAATCGGACCGAGCGCTCATGCGATCGGGCATGACTCTCACATGCTCCCTATCAGGTTGATAAAGAATCCCTGCTGGTCGTAGCTCAGGTCCGTGAGGTCGTCGGAGAAGTCCGTGAAGTTGTAACCGGCACCGACTTTGAAGTGCTCGCCAAGGTAGCGGTAGACGGCCACCAGCGCGCCGCTTCGGGTCTGGTCGACATCGGGCAGGTCGAGGGTCCGCGCCTCGACCAACCCCTCCCACACCTCCCGGATCCGCAGGTCGGTCCTCAGGATCACGAGCTGAGCCGAGTTGTCGAAGTACTCAGGATCTTCCCGGTCCAGGCTGATCTCACCCAGGCGGTAGGCGTACTTGCCGCCGATCGACCACGCCGCGGTGAGGTCGTAGTTCACGTCGACGGACGCGATGTGGCTCTTCTGGATGAATTCGGCCGCGGTCTGCTGCGGCGAGATCTGGTCCGCAGTCGGCACGTTGAAGAAGTAGGTGTACTTCGCCAGGGCGTTGAGCCGGTCGTTGCTCACCGGCCGGTAGGCATAACCGATCACCGCCTCGGTGTACCCGCCGTCGAAGAAGTCGCCCTGGGTGCTGTCGCTCACCGCGTGGTTGAGCTTCCCGATCACCCGCCAATCATCGTTGAGCTGGTACTTGAGGTTGTTCCGGTACAACCAGGTGGTGCGCTCGTTAATGGTGGTGTCGAGCTGCTCGGTCTCGTCCATGCGGTACTCGACCGCGCTCGAGACCTGGATCGAGTCATAACCGTACCCCACCCGCACGCCGCCGGCCTTGCGGTCGGTCTCGGCACCGGTTTGCGAGTCCGTGAGCGTGCCGAAATCGGCGTTGGCGCCCAGGTTCCAGCGGTCGGCCGCGACCAGGTTGATGCCCGTGGCGTGGGTGAGTCCGCCGAGCGAGTCGGAGTCCTGGTAGCGCTCCTCGAGATACACGCTGCTCGCGTCCGACAGCCGCCGCTTGACGCCCGACACCAGGTTCGCACGCCGCGCGTAGAGGCCGTTGTCGGCGCGCTCGTTCTCGAGCCCGTAGTTCAAGTACAGGTTCGTGCGCTCCGTCAGCAGGTAATTGGTGCCGACGCGTCCGCCTGGCCCCAGGTCACCGTCGGAGACCTCCGCGTCGAGCCGGAAGCGGTCGGTGAAGCGGTACGAGCCGCCCGTTCCGATCCGGCCGTTGTCCTCGCGGTTGCCGTCCTTCGACAGCGTGTCCTGCACGAAGCCGTAGACCCGCCAGGACGCGCCCGAATCGTAGGCGGCCTGCGCGATGCCGTCGGTGCGCTCGCCCTGCTCCTGCGTGAGTGGGACTACGGCTGAGTGGTCCTCGCGCAGGTCGTTGCGGAGCCCCGTGCTCACGCTCCAGGCATTGGTCACCTGGAATCCGACGTCGATCTCCTGCGCGCTCGTTTCCAGCCCCTGCTTCTGGATGCGCTGGTCGCTCTTGGCCTTGACCTCGAGCCGATCGGTAATCGGCATCTCGAAGGTACCGCCGACATGCTCGGTGTCCGTGAGCGTCGCGAGCCCGGGCGCTGAATACCCCTCGCCCATCGTCTGCGAATAGAGCGTCACCCGACCACGGCCGTTCGCGAAGACATCTCCGAGCCCCACGCTCAGGTCCGCGCGGTAGGCGTCGGCGCTCGCGTCCGTGAAGCCGAGATCGTCGTAGCCGTAGAACCCGAAGCCGCCGTCGTCCGAGCGCATGGCGTTCGAAACCAGGCCCTCGCTGCGCCCGCCCTGCAGCTTGATCCAGGACTCGGCGCTCATGCGCAGCGTTACGTCCGCCGCCTGCAGGCTCGAGTCCTCGCCGCTCTCGTCGTTGTTGCTGCCGGTCAGCCCGAGCCGGACGTGCTCGTTCACCCAGACGTGTCCCTGCCCGCCGGCGGCCATGGCATCGGTGTCGTCGAAGCCGGGGGTGTATTCGTAGCGCACGACCAGGAACGCCTCGTCGCCGCTTACGCCGCCGCTACGAATCAGGAGGCTGTCGTCGACGGTCGCGGAGAGGGGCTCGGCGAGCAGCACGCGTCCCTGGAGGTAGTCAATGTCGTAGTCGAGGGCCGGTCGCAGGTTCACGACGCCCGTGACGATGCGTGAGTCCTTGTCGCGCAGCTCGATACGGGCGCTCTCGGAGCCGGGCAGGACGTCCTGGCGCCGCAGGAAGTAAAGCGAGCCGCCGGTGCCGCGGAACTCCTCGAAGCTCGCGACGGTGCCGGGCTGGGCGGCGAACCCGTCGATGCCATAACGATTTTCGCCGAAGCTCGTGGTGTCGTCGGACTCGTAATGCGCGTTGGCGCCGTAGAGCCCGCGGTCGACCTGGGCGAGCTCGTTCTGCATGTAGCCGACCTTGAAGTTGCCCCACAGACCGTGGTTCTCGCCTTCGCTCAGCTTGACGTAGAACTTGCCCATCGTGGGCGCCATCTCCTCGACCACGCCGTCGTCGCCGAAGGTCGGGTAGTGATAGTCCGGATCGATGCGTCGGAAGAGCGAGTCGGGCGACTTGTCGAGGAAGTTGCTGAACAGATCATCCAGCGGCCCCTCCTGCGTATCGGCGCTCGCGGTCAGCCGCCAGTGCTCGCTGAACTTGCCACTCGCGTAGAACGCCAACCGGCCGTCCACGGAGGAGTCGAGGTCCTGCGGCGCGTTCGCGCCCTGCAGCAGCTCGGCGGGCCCGTTAATCCGGTTCTCCGACATCGTGAGGTCCGCGAGACCGACGTAGAACCAGTCGTTGCGCTTGAGCTCGAGGTCGCGCAGAAAGAGGGTGCCGTTGCCGCCCTCGTCCAGCATCGCGACTTCGACGGTCTGCGCGCCCGAGGGCAGGATCTCCTCCGCGACGAAGTTGCCCTGCGCGTCGACCGGTACCGGCCTGCCGGCCACCCATACCTCGTGCCCGACCGGCACGCCGCTACCGCGCACCTTGATCGTGCCGCTGCCGAGCTGGATGTTGCGAATCGCGAGATCGTTCTCGCCGTACGCCGCCAGCAGCTCAGGGTCCTGCCCGGCGCTGCCCGGCTCGTCGCCAACCTGTTCCGCCGCGGCCGGATCGGTTGTTCCCGTCGGCTCAGCGGTTACCGGCGCGTCGACGCCATCGGTCGATGTCGTCTCGTCAGGCGCGGGCTCGTGCGGCTCGCCGGACTCTTCAAACTGCTCTGCGTAAGCCGCTCGCTCGGTGGACTGCGACGTGACTTCGACCGCCGCCTCGGGCGCGCCGTCCGCCCGGTGCACCATCCAGAGAGGCTTCGCGCCGGTCTCGTCGAAGTTCCCTTTCGCGTCATAGGCCCGGAGCACGTACTTGAGCTCGCGGACCGGCCCCGGGAAGCGCTGCGCGGTCGGCTGCCACTCGGCGAGACCGGCACGATCGACCTCGAGCACCGCGAGCGGCGTCGACTGCACCGACTGCCCGTCGGCGAAGACTCGGACCTCCGATCGATCGATGAAGTGGCCGTAATTCGCGTACATCCGGAAGCGGACCGGCGGTGCCACCAGCCCTTCCTCCCCGGCATCGACAAACTCCACCGAGGCCGGCGTCGCAGCGACCGCGAGCCGGCGCCGCGACTCGAGGTTGTCGAACCGGAACTCGATGTTCGCCTTGTCGAGCGCGACGTCGGTGCAGCGCTGCACGTCCGATGAGCTGCGTGCCGGATCGTCGATCGGCTCGCCGTCGACGGTGATGCGCATCAGGTTGAGCTCGTACGGGCTCTTCGGCTTGAGCTCGCGCGTGAGCCGAGTGATGTCCACACCTTCGTAGTCGTCGAGCGGTGCGAGTTCGTCATAGACGACCTGCACGCGCACGTAGGATTCCTCGCCGCGGATGAAGCCCGCGTTCACGACGTCGTCCGAGTGCACGAAGCCCCGGCCCTCGTGTTCGGCCTGCGCTGGCGCGAGACCCATCTCGGCGCTCACTGTCTCCATCGCGCGCCGTGCGCGCGCCGCGGAGAGCCCGACGTCGTCGCCGTAGACCATCGCGGTGCGGCGGTCCAGGCGATCGTTGGCGGTGTAGCCGATGAATCGCAGCCGCGGATTCCTTCGGCCCGCTACGTCGTTCAGGGCCCGACGCAGGCTGGCCGTGTAGTCGGCCGGAATCAGCGCCCGACCGTTTTCGAGCTTGAGCGGCTCAATGCGCCCCCAGGGTGGGTCATACACTTTGGTTCGAAGCTCGTCGCCCTCTTCGGCCGGACACAGCTGCGGCTCGCTCGACAGCTCCTGCAGCGGGTCGTCGTACCAGAACTCGACCTCGACACGCCGGTTGAGCGCGCGGCCCTGCGCGGTCTCGTTGGACGCGACCGGAAGGGTTGCCCCGCGACCGTCGCTCTCGAAGACCGTGCTCGGCAACTCGAGTGCCTCCTGCATCGCGAGCGCGATCCGGTGCGCCCGCGCCTTGGAGAGCGCGAGGTGATTGCCGTAGATGCTCGCCGCGCGTCCCGTCAGCGGCACATCGTCGGTGTAGCCGATGAAGCGGATCTTCACATTCTGCTTGTCCTGCAGGTTGTGGACCGCCTGGCGGACCTGGCGCTTGAACTCCTCGGTCACCCCCGTCGTGTCGTCCTCGTAGCGCAGCGGCACAACCAGGTTCCTGACGCGGGCGCGGCGCTCGTGACCTTCCTGGTAGCGCAGCTTGCAGACCGTCTCCATGCGGCAGACCTTGATCTGCTTGAAGTCCGCGGCGACGAGCACTTCCTCCTCGCGCAGGCTCTCCTTCGGCTGGTCATACCAGACCTCAACCTCGACGCGGCGATTGAGCGCGCGTCCGTCGGTGGTCGCATTGCTCGCGATCGGGCGCGAGTCACCCGCCCACTCGAAGGAGATCGCTTCCGGAGGCAGCGCGAGCGCAAGCTGGAAGAACTCGGCGACCTCGCCCGCTCGCTCGCGCGACAGGCCGGCGTTGTCACCGTACACGCGTGCCAGTCCTGCCGACAGCGGCTGCGAATCCGCATGACCCACGAAGTGCACTCGCACATTGCGGCGGTCGCGCATGCCGTCGAGGATCTGCCCGAGGCGCTCGACGTAACCGCCCGGAATGTCGGCAACCCCGGACTCGAAGCGGATCGCGGGAACGAGGTCGGTGAGCTTGACGGTCTCGAGCTCCTCGCCCATCACCTGTTGCGCTTCAAGCCGGTCGCCGTTTTCGCTTTCAAGCTGCGCCGGATCGCGTGTCCACGTGCCATAGGGCTGATAGTCGTCGAGGTGGCGCTCGGCGGGCTCGCCGATCGGCGCGTCGACGACTTCCGCGGCAGAGACGCCCGCAGCGGACAGGAGTCCGTACGACAGCAGTAGCAGAGAGATGCGCTTTGACATGCCGATCACCTGCCGGTCGGCTCACGGACCGCGGATTTCTCCGGCGGGCCGCCGAGACGCCAGAACACTTCGGGCTCGATCGTGAGCTGGTAGCCTGGGTTCTGTGCCTTCCAGGACTCGGTGATCTGTTCGCGCAGCGCCTGTACGCGCCGCTCGACGAGGTCCGCATCCTCGACGTCGGCCAGGTACGAGAGACGCAGCACCGCAGGTGCCTTTGTGAGCTCGTCGAGCAGCAGTTGCAGCCTGGGCTGCCACTGGATCCGGATCTCGGTGGTACCGGGCTCGAACACCGCATCGGCGACGTCGAGCCCGACGACGTGGTGAATAGAGGCGCCGAAGCTGAACTTGAGCGCCTTACCGCGTGTCGCGTGCTGGATGAGCGCCTTCTCCGTGGACGGCCGATAGCCACTCGGCAGCGTGCGATCATCGAGCTTGAGCACGAAGTTGCTGCCGCGACCTTCGAGCGGAGTGATCGCACAGGTGATGTGGAACCGCCCGTGCGCGTCTGTGATCGCGGACAACCCGTTCGCAGTCATCACGCGGACACCACCCAGCCCGCCCTCGCCGTCGTCCTGGAGCTTGTTGCGGTTGGCGTCGTCGAAGACCTTGCCGGTGACGTCGGTGCAGTCGAAGGTCGGGTCAGGGACGACGCGCACGGTTGCGGTCGCTTCGCCAGACAGCGCATTTCCCGTCAGTCCGTGCATTACCTGGGCGCGGTTGACGAACTCGCCCTCGGTCACGCCCGCGCCCACCGCGAGCAGCAGCACCAGCTTGTGCTCGCCCGACGCGGCGAGCGTGAGCCCGTTCCATGCGAGCTGCAGCCCCGCGACCGTCGGCTCGACCGGTACGCCGTCGAGACGGGCCGATCCCTCGACGTAAGTGAAACCCGCCGGGTAGCGATCGACGATCGCGACGTCCGGAATGGCGATCTCGAACTGGTTGTGCACCGTGATGGTGTACGGCACCAGCTGTGCGCGCGTGACGTTCAGCATCGGCGTCGTCTTGCTGATCGCAACCGAGCCATCGAGCGTCGGATCGAGCGGCAGGTGGTTGTTGTAGAGCTGGCTCGAGCCCGGCAGCTGGCTGCCGTCGAGCAACAGGTGCACGTGGTGGTTGGTGCCCGCGCTGCGCGCCGCGATCGAGGTCGGCGGCGCAAACTCGGACGTCTGCACCTCGCAGTGCTGCGCAGTGCCGCCAATTACGTCATCAGCGCTGCCCGGGCAGGACGGCACCGCGAACGGAGCGGTCGCGGGACCCGAGATCGGCGGGATGAACTGCGAGTACCCGGCAACGTAGCCGTTGCCCGGCACGCTCACGCCGATCAGGTAGTTGCCGCCGCTGGGGCAGGCGGGGTCGCTGAAGTTGATCTCGAACTTGTAGTGACCGCCCGCGAGCGTGACCTGGTTCTGGTGCGCGGGGTCGTCGAAGCAAACCGCCGGGAGCGCATTGCCGGTGTCCGCATCGAGCAGCGTCAGGACCGCGCCCGCGATCGGAGTGCGGGTCAGCGAGTTGTAGACGACCCCGTTCGGATCGATCGGCAGGTTAAGGTTCTGCAGGTTGGCGCCGGGCTGCACGACGATGTCGGTGATGCGCTGCAGGTAGTTCGTGAAGTCCGACGCCGCGCGACCGAGCGTCGCCGTGGTGGCGGTCGCGCCCGGCGCGAGGAAGCGCAGTTCGTACACCTCGCCGGTCGTGTAGTTCGGCGGCAGCCCGCTGAATCGGTACACGCCGGCCGCGTCGGTCAACGCCGAAGACAGGAGCTCGCCGTCGCGGTAGAGGTCGACCGTCCAGCCTTCGAGCGCGCGCTCGGTCGTGTCGAAGGTGTCGTCGAAGTCGGTGTCGTGCCACGCGCTGCCGTTCAGGACGCCGACGCCCGGCATGCCACCGATGTCGATCGAGACGCTAGCGGAAGCTGTTTGCGGCGGGTTGTTCCAGGTGACGACGCCGGTATTCGTGATGCGAGTGCCGATCGCAAGTCCGGCGGCGATCGTGGCGCGGAAGCGCAGCACGACGGTCTCGCCCGGCTCGAGGGTCCCGTACGTCTGGCCGTGGTCGGCCGTGATCGTCGTACCGGTGAAGCTGATCCCGACCGGCGAACCGTTCATCGTCGCCGACTGGTCGACGTAGGTGAGATAGCCGGTCTGCGTGGCGTCGAGATCGTCCGTGATGACGACATAGAGCGCCGGTACGGCCGCGACGTTGGCGACCGTCACGACATATTCGAGCGTGCCGCCCGGCACGGCCGGTCCGCCGCCCACGACCGACACCTGCTTCGCGATCGTGAGCTGCTGACCGCTGCCGACCACGACGACCGTGGGCTCGGGTCCGGTCGCCGGGTTGGCGTCGCCATCGGTCAGCAGGTCCGGCACCTCCTCGGTCTGGACTACGGCCTGGTTGCTGATCAGCGTGCCGGCCGGGACGCCGTCGTTGACGCGCAGGTCGAACTGCAGCACGGCGTTCCCGCCGGCGGAGATCGTGCCCGCGCCCGCACCGGGCAGCGGCGGCGTCAGATCGGACGAGCTGATGTCGATGCCCGACGCGAGCGGCGAGGCGCCCCCATCCGGCTGGTCCACCGGGAGGCCGTTCAGCAGCGTCGTATCCGCGACGTAGGTCGTGTTGGCGGGCACCGTGTCGCGCAGCACGACGCCCGTCGCCGGGATCGTGCCCGAGTTCTGCACGCTGATCGTGTAACGCAGCACGTCGCCGGGATCGACGACCCCCGGCGTGCCCTGGTCGCCGGTGAGCACGACGCTCTTGGCCGCAAACAGCAGCGGCAGGTTGCCGACGATGTCGCGCGTCGGATCATTGGGCGTCGGCGTCGCCGGATCGTCGGACGGCTGATCGACGACACCGTCGTCGACCGCGCTCACGAAGCCCTGGTTGGCGATCACGGTGCCGTCGATCACGGTCGGATCGACGATCACGTCGAAGGTGATCGTGGCGACGTTGCCCGGGGACGGCGGCACATCCGCCGGTATCGCGCCTGGTGTCGTATCCGAGGGCGCGTTGATCAGCATGCCGCCCACCAACGGCGAAGTGCCGCTCGCGTCCGCGACCGGCGCGCCGTTCAGCGTCGTGCTTCCAGCGACGTAGCTCGTGTTCACCGGTATCTGGTCGCGGAGCCGCACACCCGTCGCGTCCGAGGTTCCGGTGTTCTTGACAGTGATCGTGTAGCGCAGTGTTTCGCCGGCGAGCAGAACGGCCGGGTCACCGGTCATGTCCGTCGAGATCTTCTGCACTTGGAACGCCGCCGCGGACACGATGCGGATTCGTGTCGGGTCTTCGTCCCCGGCGACGTTCGGATCGTCGGCACCGTTGACGTTTGGATCGTCGCTCTGCGCGATGACCGCGCCGCCGCCCGCCAGCAGCTGCGACTGGTTCAGTACGTCTGTGCCGTTGGTGATCACCGGCGCCAGGGTCACCTCGAACTCGATCACGGCGGTGCCGCCCGACGGAGCGAGCGTCAGGTTGCGCACGTCGAGTACACCCGTCCCGCTCGCGCCGCCGGTGGCGTTCGTGTTGCTCGCGTTGGCGCCCGCCGGCACCGTGATCACGGTGAGCGTGCCGGGCTGGAAGGCGGCGTCGGCGTTCAGGCGGTCGATCTCGTCGCGCACCGCCACACCGCTCAACGCAAAGTCCGCCTGGTTCTCGAGCCGCAGGCGATACCTGAGCCGGTCGCCCGGGCTCGCCTCGGCGGCGGGATTCGCACCGCTGGTCATGTTGGCAACGGTCTTCTGGAACACCAGCGCGGTCGGAGCGATCACGACGCGCGTGGGATCCTCGTCGCCGGCGACATCAGGATCCGCCGGGCCATTGACGTTGGGATCGTCCGACACCGCACGCGGCGTGTTGTTTGTGAGCCGCAGTGCCGACTGGTTGGTCACGACGGTGCCAACCGACAGGGTCGAGGCCAGGGTGACGTCGAACTGGATCTGGATCTGGCCGCCCATCGCGACGTTCAGGTTCCGGATATCGATGACGCCGGTGCCCTTGGCACCGCCGGTGCTGCTTGTGTTGCTGACATCGGCGCCCGCCGGCCAGGAGACGAGATTGAGCGAGCCAGGAACGAAGGCCGGCAGCGCATTGAGCGCGTCCAGCTCGTCGAAGATGCGGACGTTAGTGAACACCTCGTCGGCGCTCTGCAGACGCAGCGTGTAGCGCAACGTGTGGCCCGCCCCGGCGGTCGTCGTCGGGCTCGCTCCGGTCGTGAGGTTCGCAACGGTCTTCTCGAAGAAGAAGCCGGTGATCGCCACCCCGACCGTGTGGGCGTCCTCGTGGTCGAGGGTGCCGACTGTGCCGTTAGTGAGGGTGCGCGTGTAGGGCTGGCGGTCGGGGATCGTGCTGTCGCCGTTGAACCACTCGGTGGCTCCCGCGACGTTGGTCAGGGTCGCGCCGTTCTGCGTGCCGGCGTCGAGCTCGGTCCCGTAGCTGACGACCAGGTGCTCGTTCGGCCCGATCGGGCCCGCGGCGTCGAGCAGCGTGATCGTGAGCTCGCACGACGGCGCGTCGGCGTAGGCAAGCGTGTAGTGCGGTCCCTGCGTGAGCGGGTTGCCGGCGAGCGTGACGCTCGAGATCGCAGGGGTCGCGTCGCACATCCCGCCCGTGGGCCCGTTCGGCAGCTCATCGACCAGCGTGACGTTCCACGCGTCCGAGAGCCCGGAGTTCAGCACATCGATGGTGAACTGCCCGGTCTCGCCCAGGTTCATCGTCGCCGGGCCGGTCTTGTCAACGATCAAGTTGGGCGCGGCGATCGTGAGCGGCGGGCTGATGCCCCACTCGCCCGGCAGGGGCTCATGGAACACGCCGTCGATAAACCGCCCGAAGTCCCACTTGGCGGTGTTGATGAACTGGGTGCCGATCGCATTCGCCGGCGTGTCGTCGAGCACGACAGTGATGTCGATGACGAATTGACGCCCGGCCGGGATGATGAGGTCGCCGAAATCGAAGGTGAGCAGTCCGCCCGCGTTGGAGAAGGTATGTGGCACGGGCGTGCCGTCGTCCCTCCAGGTGATGGCGTGGCCCACGTAGGACAGCACCGCGCCCGTCGCGTTGAGATCGTCCGTGACAACGACGTGGTGCAGGTCGTTCAGCGAGCCGCTGTCGTCGATGACGGTGCCCGGAAACGGGAACGGGGCGAACAGGATCGGAATATTGAGCCGGTAGGTAAACGGCACGCCGATCGTAGCCGTGGTCTGCCCGGCCGGGTTCTGCTTGTCGATCTTTTCTACGGGGATGAAGAGGTTCTGACAGCCTTCATGGATCCCCGTTGACGATCCGTTGGTGAACCAGATGGCGTGGCCGGCAACGGCGTTGCACGCCATCTGGCCGGTGTGCTGGACGTTGTCGAAGATGACGAGATAGGACGTGGGGTCATTGTTATCGAAGGCGAAGTTGGTGCTCATCCCACCTGGGTAATTAATGAGCGTGCAATTCGTGTCGATCTTGATGTTGTCGGGAGCCGGGGTGCCGGCGAAGCCGTCGAGCACGCCCCCCGGGTATGCCGAGCAATCGTCGGCGCGCGCCGCGAAAGCGGCGCCCAGCAACAGCACGAAAGCCAGCAGCCAGTTCGCTATCCGGCGGCCGCCTGTTCTCGCACTTGTCGTGTCAATCGAAGTCATCTGCACCCTCGTTCCAATCTCACCGGGCGAGCTCATCGCCTGAAGGGACCGAGGCAGTCCGCGTTGCGGACTGGATTTCGGCGGTCCCGCCGTCCTGGGGCCCGTCTGGAATTCGGCTCAGAGCTAAATTTCCGCAGGGTCCGTTAGACCGGTGACTTTGCGTCGCCACCTTTCGGTGGCTTTGCCTTTGTCAAAATCGCGTCGAGTTCTGTGTCGTCAGCTCAGGTCGTCAACACTCCTCTGCTCAATGCCGTTCGTGCCCAATCCGCGCGCTTCACGCGGCCGGCAGGAAGTCGATCGGGTACAGGATCGTGATGGCATCTACGTCCTTCGCTCCGAAATTGATCGCCCGAACGCGATCCACGACCTGTGCGGAGAGCTCAGGCGCGTTCATATCGGACGCCTGGAGCTGGCACATCGATACGCCGCCGTCTGGCTCGATCGTCAGCCGCAGCACCATCTGCCCGCGCAGACTCGGATCCTTGCGCAGCTCGCGGTTGTAGAGCCGGTAGAGCGCCGCCTTGTAGCGGTCGAACACGATCTGGATCTCCTCGTCGGTGCGCGAAGCGCGTGCGCCGCTCGCGAGCGGCCGGTCCGCAGTGCCGACACCGCCGATCGAGCTCGTCGCACGTCCCACCTGGACGCCCTTCATCCCGCCGCCGGCGCCGCCACTACCGCCGCTGCCGGCATTGCGACTCAGCGCGGCGAGATTGATTCCGCCGCTGGAGCCCGGCGCATTGCTGGTCAGCATCGACCGCTGCGGACGCCCGGCTGAGTCGTCGGCGTCGTTGATGCGCGACTTGAGTCCGATCCGGTCAGTGACTCGCGCTTCCTTGAAGGCGGCGAGCTTCTCGCGGAACGCGAGGATGCCTTGCTCCGGCTCGGGCTCCGTCTTCGCGACCTCGACGGGTTCCGGTTCGACCTTGTCGGGGGTGACGGGCTTGCGCTGCACCTCCTTCTCGACCGGCTTCTGTGCAACCTGCTGTTCCTGCGGTTTCGGCTTCAGCTCCTCGCGTGGCGGCGCCGGCGGCCGCGGCCGCTCCTTCATCATCATGCGCACGATGCGGTCCGGCAGCTCGACGACCTCGCCCGGCTCCGGCAGCGGCAAGTCGATAAACGGAAAGACCAGCGCGAGCAGTAGACAGACGAGCAGCGACGCCGCAAGCGAACGGCGGTAACGGCGGTCGTCCTCGCCGCGGCGCGTCCACGGCATGACGAGCTCGCGGGAAGGAAGCTCACCGAGCTCACGCTCGATGATCCAGTCGA
>Ga0207691_10004725_pt1 | contig 13167 bp, 10 predicted proteins | sample KBSM13metaG_FD_184327 | JGI IMG/M metagenome (GOLD analysis project Ga0207691, IMG submission 184327) | Miscanthus rhizosphere microbial communities from Kellogg Biological Station, Michigan, USA - KBS M1-3 metaG (SPAdes) (version 2) | ecosystem: Host-associated > Plants > Roots > Rhizosphere >... | reverse complement strand
ACAAAATAGCGCAGGGGGCGGTGAGAGCAAGGGCGAATGTTCGAAAACGGGATAGTGGTGCGTTGTCAGGCATTTATCGGGGGAGGCGGGAATGATGCTCAGGCCGATTATCGTCTTCGTGTTGGCCGGGCTCGCGGGGTAGGCGCTCCCGCAGCGGGCGGACGCGCAGGTCCCCTGTCGACGCCGCGGCCACCGGCGATCTGGTGCTCGCCAGCCACATTCTGGCGAACGAAGGCGTGCTCGATGCCTATGGCCATGTGAGCATCCGCCATCCGACCAACCCGAACCGCTACCTGATGGCGCGCTCGCGCGCCCGCGCGCCCGCGCACTGATCACGGCGGCCGACATCCTCGAGTTCGATCTGGACTCCAATCCCGTCGCGCCGACCCAGGCGCGGCTGTTCACCGAGCGCTTCATCGGCGAGCGTGGGATTTGTGGAGGGACAGGGTGACGGGAAGGGGAGTACCTCGCCCATCACCCCAGCACTGTCTAAAGTGCTGTTCAGAGCGTCGATGCATTGCAACGAGGGGGGACCTATGTCGTGGGGCTCAACGCTGGAAGCGTCTGACAAGCGCGAGCAACTCAAGCTGATTTACGATTACATTAAGTTTCACATGGGCCTGTATCTTTCGACACCACCCTTGTTCGCGCTGTTCGCAAATGCGCTGTCCATGCAGACGTCGAAATGCTTTCTGGTGGGCCTCCTCGTGATGATTTGCATCTACGTCTATGCGGCCGCCGACGCGGGTCTCTTTATCGGGCGGCATGTGAACAACCAGTGGCAGGACAACTACCTTGATCAGTTCGCACTCGAGGCCTTCTCTCCCAAGAGACGGTTTCGGCACCATACGCTCTACTGGATCGCGATTGGATTTGGCCTTGTGGGGCTCACGCTTGCCTTCCTGGCGAAATATGTCGAGGTCGGGTGTCTGACCTTTTGCGTTTGACGACTCAGGTCTGCTCGACCGCCTTCCCATACCCGCCCGCGGTAGGCGTCTGGATGATGATCGCCTCGTCGGGGTCGATCACGGTCGCGTCGCAGCCTTTGAGCTTCTCGATCGAGCCGTCCTTGCGGCGAACGACGTTCTGTCCGACCTGACCGTTCTCGCCGCCGGCGAGGCCGAGCAGATCGTCTCGCAACAGCCCTCGCGGAGGAGGGGCATTCGCGAACGGAATAAGAGGTTATCGCGGGACTGCTCAATCCATCAGCGTATCCAGCCCACGCCGCAGGCCCGGTTTCTCGGCGACACGGCGGATCGCGAGCAGCGTGCCGGCGACATAGGGCGCGGCCGATGAGCCCGCGTCGTGCCGGATCGCGAGGCGCTCGTTGTCGGCGCCGAACACCGCCTCGACCGACAGCACGAAGGACGGCATGCGCAGCGCGTGCAGGCGCACGCCGCCGTTCGGCCCTTCACCCACCGCCGCGCCGCGCGTCTCGCGGATGCCGCCGAGCTGGTCGACCGGCGTCGACGTCGCGGCGCCGCGCACGGCGGCGAGCGCCTCGGCGAGCTCACGGCCGGTGCCGGACGGCGTGTCCGGCTTGCCAGCGCTTGCATAATCGATGATCTCGACGTCGGGAACGTATTTCGCGGCTTCGAGCGCGAAGCGTTTCAGCAGCGTCGCCGTGATCGAGAAGTTGCCGGCCGCGAGCACGCCGACGCCTTTCGCGCGCGCTGCCTGATCGATCCTCGCGTATTCGTCTGCGCCGAGCCCAGAGGTGCCGATCACCACATGGCGGCCGGCGGCGATCGCCGCGAGGGCGTTGCGCCCGACCACATCGGGCTTGGTGTAGTCGACCAGCACGTCGGAGGGCGTAGCGAGGGCTTCCGCCAGGGTCGCGACCACCGTCACGCCGAGCGGCTTGCCGCCGATCGCTTCGCCTGCGTCCCGGCCGGCGGCACCGCGCGCCACCGCCGCGACGAGCCGCAGGTCGGACGAAGCGACGATTGCGGGAAGCAGCGCGCGCCCGACCCAGCCGGTCACGCCCGCCAAGACGACGCGAATGTTGTTCATGGCCTGCCGTACCTCTCCCGCGACGTCATCTTTTTTCTTCCGGCACAGCCGCCTTGCGCATGCCCTCGCAAAAGCGGTCCATGATCTCCTGTTCGCCGTACAGATGGGTTCGGCGCACGAAAGCAATCGAGAAATCGGGGCGCTCGCGGCTGACTTCCTGAAGATAATGTTGCGCCTCGTCGTGGCGCCCCAGTTGACCGAGCGCCGCGATCAACACTGCATAGCGCGACCACTGGAAATTCGGTTGACCGAGCGCCTTGTGGGCGAACGAGATCGCGCCTTCATAGTCGGCCATGAAGTAACGGGCATCGGCGATGCGGACCAGAAAAGACCCCATGTTCGGGTCATGCGGGCTTAGTCGAATCGCCGCTTCGAGATGAGCAACCGCCGGCGCGGATTTTCCGGAGAAGACCAGCGCCGCTCCCAGTCCATAGTGTCCAAGCGCCAGACTCGGGTTGAGCTGGAGCGCGATCTCGAGCTCGGAAATGGCCGGTGGATACTCGCGCCGGAGGTAGCGGATGCGCCCGAACGTGCAATGCGCGCCGGCATCATCGCCATCGAGCGTTACCGCGTGGCGAGCCGGTCCGATCGCGTCTTCGCGGTTCTTGTCGTTCGAAACGGCGAAACCGTAGACCACCTCGTAGTAACAGGCTTCCGCCTCTCCCGAATAGGCTGGTCCAAGCTCGGGATCGACGGCGATGGCTTGCCGAAACAGCCTGCGCGCCTCGATCAGGTCCGCGCGCGTGCAGCGGTAGAGATGGAACATGCCGCGCTGATAGACGCTCCAGGCGTCGAGATTGTCGCGTGTCTTGACCCGCGCGCGTTCACGCTCGGCGCGGCTGAGCTCCGGCTCGATCGCGCCGACGATCGTCTGCGTTATCTCGTCCTGCACGGCAAAGATGTCGGACAGCGCGCGATCATAGCTTCGCGCCCAGACGTTCTTGCCGCTGCTGCCGTCGATCAGCTGGGCGCTGACACGAACCTGTTCGCCGGCGCGCCGCACGCTGCCCGTGAGCACGTAGCGCACGCCAAGCTCGCGCGCGATATCCTTCGGGTCCATACCTCTGTTGCGGTAAGCGAAGGTCGAATGCCGTGCAATGACGAAGAACCAGCGCACTCTCGACAGCGCAGTGATGATTTCCTCGGCAACACCATCGATGAAATAGTCCTGCTCGGCATCGCCGCTCATGTTGGTGAACGCAAGAACGGCTATCGACGGACGGTCGGGAAGAGCAAGCGGCGGTTGCGATTCCGCGCCCGGGCCTGCGGGCCGGGGTTCGTGCACCTGACCAACGAACCGGATGCCCTTGCGCGCGATGGTGCGTATGACCTGTTGCTGCTCGCCGCTGTCGCCGACCGCCTTGCGCACGGCGTTGATGCGGCTGGTCAGGGTCGATTCCGCCACGATCCGTCCTCTCCATACCGAGGCGATCAGATCGTCCTTGCTCACCACCCGGTCGCGATTTTGCACGAGATAGAGCAGCAGATCGAAGACCTGCGGTTCGAGCGGCACCAATGCGCCATCGCGCCTGAACTCGCGGCGATCCGTGTCGAGTGCGCAACTTCCGAAAAGGACAAGCAAATTCAGCTCCGTGCCGCTCCAGAAGCGCGCACAAGAACGCGTTCTCTGGAGCGATAATCAAGCTGATCACAAGAAGAAATCAAGGACAGCGCAAAGCTTTCGCGCCGGTGACGCGCCATTGTGAAGGCGTTGTGATCGTGGATCGATGCGATCGTGGCGAATGGAGGCTGTCGTGCAGGTTTCCGAAATCCCGCCATTGCGGCGCTCCATCGACGAAGCAGCCGCGAGCGGTTTTCGCGGCTTTGCACTCTCGTACCTGCGCGATTTCAATATGGCGGCGTTCTGGGCCGGCATCGCCGGATTCATCTGGTACGCTTTCGGCACCGTTCCGCTGCACCTCGCGGTCTCGGGCCAGCTCGGCCTCACTGCGGCGCAGTCCTCGAGCTGGATGTGTATCGTCTGGCTGAGCGGCGCGATCGCGTCGATCGGTCTCAGCCTGCGCTATCGACAGCCCCTTCCGATCACCTGGACCATTCCCGGCCTGGTCTATCTCGGCACGCTCGCCGGAAACTACAGCGTCGCCGAGATGGTCGGCGCCAATCTGGTGGCCGGCGTCCTCATCGTCGTGCTCGGCCTGATGGGCGTCGGCGCGCGCATCATCGCCTGGCTGCCGCTTCCAATCGTGATGGGCATGTTTGCCGGCAGCATCCTCAGCTACGCGACCAGAATGGTAAGTGCCACGGTCTCGGATATCGCCATCGCCGGACTGACGGTCGCGGCGTTCATGATCGCCCGCGCGATCAGCAGCCCGAAGATTCCACCGCTCGGCCTGGCGATGATCGCAGGCGCCATCGCTGCCTATTTCACCGGCGCACTCGCGCTCGCGCCGGTACAATGGGATTTGCCCGTCCTGCACGTTCCTGCGATCGCATTTTCGGTACCGGCCATCGTGGCGATCTCATTGCCGATGCTGATCCTGACGATCGGAATCGGCAACGTGCAAGGCATCGGATTCCTGATGGCGCAGGGATATCGTGTGCCTGTCGATGTCGCCACGGTCGTTGTGGGTCTCGGTTCGGTCGTCAACGCCCTGTTCGGTGGACATCCTGCGATCGTGGCCCGGACCGGCATCGCAATCTTCGCCGCACCCGATGCCGGTCCGAGGTCGGGCCGGTATTGGGGCAATCTCGTTGCCGCCAGCCTGACCATCCTGCTTGCAGTCCTGGCCGTGCCGGTCATGTCGCTGATCAGCGTGCTGCCACGGTCCTATGTGCTGGCACTCGCCGGTCTGGCGATTCTCTCGGCATTGCAGGACGCCTTCGAGAAAGCCTTCGGCGGCACACTGCGCTTTGCCGCGCTGACCGCTTTCTGCGTCGCGGCAACGCCGTTCTCGATAGCCGGCATCACCTCGGCGTCCTGGGCTGTCGTCGCCGGCGTGGCGGCAGCGCTTGTCGTCGAACGGTCGGAGCTGCTCGCATGCTGGCGCGGCGCGGGTCGCGCGGCATGAAGATCAGCCCTCCGCCTTCCCATATCCGCCGGCCGTCGGCGTCTGGATGATGATCGCCTCGCCGGCGTCGATGGTCGTCGCGTCGCAGCCCTTGAGTTTTTCGATCGAGCCGTCGTTGCGGCGCACGGAGTTCTGTCCCACCTGACCGCTCTCGCCGCCCGCCAGCCCGAACGGCGGCACGACGCGGTGGCCGGTGAGCAGCGTGCAATCCATCCTTTCGAGGAAGCGGATGGTGCGGCGGATGCCGTCGCCCGCGTTCCATTTTCCCTTGCCGCCCGAACCCTTGCGGATGTGGAAGTCCTCCAGCACCACCGGATAGCGGAATTCGAGAATCTCCGGATCGGTGAGACGCGTGTTGGTCATGTGCGTGTGCACCGCGTCGGTGCCGGGGAAGCCGGGCCCGGCAGGCGAGCCCGAACAGATCGTCTCGTAGTACTGATATCTCGCATTGCCGAAGTTGAGGTTGTTCATCGTGCCTTGCGCGCAGGCGATGGCGCCGAGCGCGCCGAACAGGCAATTGGTCACGGCCTGCGAGACCTCGACGTTGCCCGCGACGACAGCGGCGGGATATTCCGGCGTCAGCATCGTCTTCTTCGGGATCACGATGTTGATCGGGCGCAGGCAGCCCGCGTTCATCGGGATGTCGTCGTCGACCATCACGCGGAACACGTAGAGCACTGCGGCGCGCGTCACCGGCTCGGGCGCGTTGAAGTTGTTCGGCTGCTGCGGCGAAGTGCCGGTGAAGTCGACGGTCGCCTCGCGCTTCTCCTTGTCGACCGAGATCTTCACCTTGATCGTGGTGCCGAGATCCATCGGATATTCGAACGATGAATCGTGCAGCCGGTCGAGCACGCGCCGCACGCTCTCGGCCGCGTTGTCCTGCACATGCTTCATGTAGGCCTTCACGACCGGCATCGTGAAGTGCACGACCATCTTGCGCAGTTCCGCGACGCCTTTCTCGTTGGCGGCGATCTGCGCCTTCATGTCGTTGACGTTCTGCAGCGGATTGCGCGCGGGATATTTCGCCTCGGTCAGCGCGGCGTAGAGCTCCTTCTCGCGGAAGCGGCCGCGGTCGATCACCTTGAAATTGTCGAACAGCACACCCTCTTCGTGGATCGTCGTCGCGTTCGGCGACATCGAGCCGGGCGATATGCCGCCGACGTCGGCGTGATGGCCGCGCGACGCGACCCAGAACAGGATGTTCCTCCTCCTGTCGTCGAAGACCGGCGTGCAGACCGTGATGTCCGGCAGGTGCGTGCCGCCGTTGTAGGGCGCGTTGATGACGTAAACGTCGCCCGGCCTGATCTTGCCCTTGTTGTCGCGGATGATCGTCTCGACCGAGCGGTCCATCGAGCCGAGATGCACCGGCATGTGCGGCGCGTTCGCAACCAGCGTGCCGTCATGCGCGAACACCGCGCAGGAGAAATCGAGCCGCTCCTTGATGTTCACCGAGTAGGCGGTGTTCTGCAGCGCGACGCCCATCTGCTCGGCGATCGACATGAACAGGTTGTTGAACACTTCGAGCATGATCGGGTCGGCTCTGGTGCCGATCGCCATTGTGCGCCTGAGTTTCACCACGCGCGTCAGCACCAGATGGTTCTTGGCCGTGATCGCGGCCTGCCAGCCGGGCTCGACCACCACGGTCTGGTGCGGCTCGATGACGATCGCCGGGCCTTTCACCTTGTGGCCGGGCGCGAGCTGGTCGCGGGTGTAGACCGTCGCGCTGTGCCATCTGCCGTCGGAGAAGAATTTGGTACGGCGCGCGGGCGAGGGGAGGCGCGCGCGTGTCGTCTTTAGTTTCTTCTCCTTGAACTTGGCGCCGCCGCCGACCGCCTCGACCGAGACCGCCTCGATGACCAGATCCTTCTTGCGGTCGATGAAGCCGAACTGTGCCTTGTGCGCTTTCTCGAACGCTGCCTTCATCGCGACGAGCGAGCCGGCCTTCACCACCAGCGCGGTGTCGGTGCCGGCATAGCGGATGTGGGCGCGCACGTGCACCGTGACGATCTTCGCCGGCACGCCCTGGCCGGCGACTTCGCCGCTCACGTCCTTCGAGAGGCGCCTGGCCGTCTTGTTCAGCGCCGCGAGCGACTTGCTCCCAAAACCTTCCTCGATGGCCTGCTGGCGTGTGGCGCGGATGTCGGCCAGGCCCATGCCGTAGGCCGAAAGCAGCGACGAGAACGGATGGATCAGCACCGTGGTCATGCCGAGCGCGTCGGCGACCAGGCACGCGTGCTGGCCGCCCGCGCCACCGAAGCAGTTGAGCGCGTAGCGCGTCACGTCGTAGCCGCGCTGCACCGAAATCTTCTTGATCGCGTTCGCCATGTTTTCCACGGCGATCTTGATGAAGCCGTCGGCGATTTCTTCCGGCGACTTGCCGCCGACGTCCTTTGCAAGCTCGGCGAAGGCGGCGCGCACCGCGGCGGCGTCGAGCGGCTGGTTCTGCTCAGCGCCGAAAATCTTCGGGAAGAAATCCGGAATGAGTTTTCCTGTCATCACATTCGCGTCGGTGACGGCCAGCGGTCCGCCGCGGCGGTAGCATGTCGGCCCCGGATTGGCGCCCGCGCTGTCCGGCCCGACGCGGAAGCGCGCACCGTCGAAATGCAGGATCGAGCCGCCGCCTGCCGCGACCGTGTGGATCAGCATCATCGGCGCGCGCATGCGCACGCCCGCGACTTCCGTCTCGAACGCGCGCTCATATTCGCCGTCGTAATGCGACACGTCGGTCGAGGTGCCGCCCATGTCGAAGCCGATCAGGCGCGAGAAGCCGGCTTCGCGCCCGGTCTCGGCGAGGCCGACCACGCCGCCGGCGGGGCCGGAGAGGATCGCATCCTTGCCCTGAAACAGTTCGGCCGCGGTGAGTCCGCCGGACGACATCATGAACATCAGGCGGATGTTGTCGGCCGCGATGCCGCCTCGTGCACCGGTCTGCTCCCTCCCCCTGAAAGGGGGAGGGTTGGGGAGGGGGTCTGCTTGCGCGGACATGACCCCCACCCTGTCCCTCCCCCTTTCAGGGGGAGGGGACGATGTGGCACGACCCGCGCTCAACTCATCGGCCACCTGCGCCACGTAACGCCGCAGGATCGGCGAGAGATACGCGTCCACCACCGTCGTGTCGCCACGGCCGACCAGCTTGATCAGCGGCGAGACCTCGTGGCTGACCGAAACCTGTGCGAAGCCCATGTCGCGCGCGAGCGCCGCGACGGTTTGCTCGTGCTCGGGATAGCGATAGGCGTGCATGAAGACGATCGCGACCGCCTTGATGCCGTCGGCGAGCGCGGCCTTGAGTTCGACGCGCACGACGGCGAGATCGGGCGCGCGTTCGATCGCGCCGTCGGCGCGCACGCGTTCGTCGACCTCGACGACGCGCTCGAACAGCATCTCGGGCTTGATGATGTGCCTGGCGAAGATCTTCGGGCGGTTCTGGTAGCCGACGCGCAACGCGTCGCGGAAACCCTTCGTCGTTACCAGCAGCGTGCGGTCGCCCTTGCGCTCCAGCAGCGCGTTGGTGGCGACGGTGGTGCCCATCTTCACCGCGCCGACGCGGCCGGGCGGGATCGCTTCGCCCTTCTTCAGCCCGAGCAGATCGCGGATGCCCTGCACGGCAGCGTCGCGGTACGCTTCGGGATTTTCCGAGAGCAGCTTGTGCGCGGTCAGCGTGCCGTCCGGCCGCCGCCCGACCACGTCGGTGAAGGTGCCGCCGCGGTCGATCCAGAAGTCCCACGCCCCGCTCATTGCCCTACTCTCGCTTGTGTCGTTCTGCCCTCTCCCTACAAACAAGAGGGCGAGGCCAGGACAAGAGGCGCGAAGACGGCACTTCGCGCGTTGCCCGGCGATGACGGAAGCAAATCTCTCTCGTCACGTCCAATCGCCATTTCGGATTGGGTTCGCTACGCTCGTGGGGCGGAGGGCCAGCCATGCAAAGCAACGCTGCAGTCGCGGACAGTGCGACGCTCCGGACGGGCCTCGACGTCCGTCTCGCGGCGCGCTCGGGCGCGCTCGATGCGCCGACCTCCGGGCTCGCTTACGGATACGTGCAGGGCAATCTGGCGATCCTCCCGCACGATCACGCGGAGGATTTCCTGCGCTTCTGCCAGGCCAATCCAAAGCCGTGCCCGCTGCTCGGCGTGTCGGAGCCGGGCGATCCCGCGATCCCTGCGCTCGCCGCCGACCTCGACATCCGCACCGACATCCCGCGCTATCGCGTCTGGCGCGACGGCGCGTTGATCGACGAGCCGCGCGACATCAAAAGCATCTGGCGCGGCGATCTCGTCAGCTTCGTGCTCGGCTGTTCGTTTTCGTTTGAGGAGGCGCTGCTCGCCGCCGACGTGCCGGTCCGCCACATCGCGCTTGGCTGCAACGTGCCGATGTACCGCACCAGCGTACCGACTGCGCGTGCGGGCCGCTTCCACGGGCCGCTGGTTGTTTCGATGCGGCCGATGAAGCCGGCGGATGCCATCCGTGCCGTGCAGATCACCGCGCGGCTGCCGTCTGTGCACGGCGCCCCGGTGCATCTCGGCTACCCGGCACAGATCGGCATCGAGGACATCACGAAGCCCGACTACGGCGACGCCGTGCCGGTCGAGCGCGACGAGCTTCCGGTGTTCTGGGCCTGCGGGGTGACGCCACAGGCTGCGATCGCCGCCGCGAAAGTGCCGTTCGCGATCACGCACGCGCCCGGCTACATGCTGGTCACCGACCTGAAGAACGCGCAGCTCGCGATCTAGGGCATGGTCCGGAAAAGTGGACGCCGGTTTTCCGAACAGACCATGCTCAAACGAAGGCTACTGGCACGGGACGTGCAAGCGATTTCCCATGCCGGCGGGTTTTCGGGCAGAGTAGGGGCTTCGCGCGACCTGGGGGGATCATGCTGCGCAAAGTACTCGACGGCCTCTATCTCGGCGCCGGTTATCTCGCCGGCGCGTTCATGGTCGCGATCTTCGCGCTGATGATGGCAATCTCGATCGGGCGCGAGATCAACTTCAACGTCCGGGCGGGCGACGATTTCGTGTCGTGGTGCATGGCCGCGATGGCGTTCCTCGGCCTCGCGCACACCTTCCGGCATGGCGAGATGATCCGTGTCGGCCTGATCATCGACCTGATCGAGGGGCGCAAGCGCTGGTACGTCGAGATATTCGCGCTGCTGACGGGCTGCGCCTTCATCGGCTTCTTCGCCTTCTACGCGGTGCAGATGAACTGGCAGTCCTGGCAGTTCAACGACATGTCGCAGGGCGTGGTCATCATCCCGATGTGGATTCCGCAGCTTGGCTATTCGGTCGGGCTCGTCATCCTGCTGATCGCGTTCGTCGATGAGCTGATCCATGTGCTGATGGGCGGCGAGCCGCGCTACGAGAAGCCGAAACCGAAGACCGCCGAGGAGGTCGTCGAACAGGCGATCCAGAGCGGGGTGTAGGCGATGATCGAACTCGTCGAAATCTCGCTCGTTCTGCTCGCGCTGCTCACGGTCCTGCTTTGCGGTGGCGTGTGGATCGCGGTTTCGCTGATGGCGGTCGGCTGGGTCGGCATGCAGTTCGTCGGCGGCAATATTCCGGCCGGTCCGGTGCTCGCGACCACGATCTGGGGCAACAGCGCCTCATGGTCGCTCGCCGCGCTGCCGCTGTTCATCTGGATGGGCGAGATCCTGTTTCGCACCAGGCTGTCGGAGGAGATGTTTCGCGGGCTTGCGCCCTGGCTCAACTGGCTCCCCGGCCGGCTGATGCATGTCAATGTGCTGGCGTGCGGCCTGTTCGGTTCGGTCTCCGGCTCGTCGGCCGCGACCTGCGCGACGGTCGCCAAGATCGCGTTGCCAGAACTGAAAAAACGCGGCTACGACGACACGGTGTCGCTCGGCTCGCTCGCGGGCGCCGGCACGCTCGGCATCCTGATTCCGCCGTCCATCACGATGGTGGTGTACGCGGTCGCGGCGAATGCCTCGATCATCCAGATTTTCCTCGCCGGCTTCCTGCCGGGCTTCCTCGTGATGGCGCTCTATTCCGGCTACATCATCGTATGGGCGCTGCTGAACCCGAAGAAGCAGCCGCCACCCGAGCCGAAGATGTCGTTCGCCATGAAGCTGCGCGAATCCGCGCAGCTCGTCCCGGTGCTGCTGCTCATCATCCTCGTGTTCGTCACGCTCATCGCCGGCTGGGCGACCGCGACGGAATGCGCCGCCTGGGGCGTGCTCGGCTCGCTGGCCATTGCCTGGTGGCACGGCTCGCTCACCTGGGAGTCGTTCTGGCTGAGCGTGATGGGATCGACCCGCGTCACCTGCATGATCATGCTGATCCTCGCGGGCGCCTCCTACATGTCGACCTCGATGGCCTACACGGGCATTCCGCTGGCGATCGCCGGCTGGGTCGACAGCCTGCACCTTTCTCCCTACGCGCTGATCGCGGCGCTGACCGTGATGTACATCGTGCTCGGCACCGCGCTCGACGGCATTTCGATGATCGTGCTCACCACCGCCGTGGTCATCCCGATGATCAAGAGTGCCGGTTTCGATGTCGTATGGTTCGGCATATTCGTGGTGCTGGTGGTCGAGATGGCGGAGGTGTCGCCGCCGGTCGGATTCAACCTGTTCGTGCTGCAAACCATGTCCGGCAAGGATTCCAATACGGTCGCGCGCGCATCTCTGCCGTTCTTCTTCCTTCTGGTTGTCGCGGTTGCGCTGATCACGATATTTCCTAGTATCGTGATGGTGGTGCCGCGGTATTTCTATCCCGCGTAAATCCAAACAAGAGGGCGTCGCATGAAACCTTCCAAATCCCTGCTCTGGCTGGCGCTCACAGGCGCCCTGGCGTTTGCGAGCGGCCCCGCCGCGGCGCAGACCAAATGGAATCTTCCTGCCGCCTATCCGGCGGACAATCCGCACAGCGAAAATCTCGTTGCGTTCGCCAAGGACGTCGAGGCGGCGACCGGCGGCAAGCTGCAAATCCAGGTGCATGCCAACGCCTCGCTGTTCAAGGCGCCGGAGATCAAGCGCGCGGTGCAAACCGGACAGGCGCAGATGGGCGAACTGCTGCTCTCGATCCACGAAAACGAGGACGCGGTGTACGGCATCGACGTGGTGCCGTTCCTGGCGGTCAGCTTTCCGGACGCGATGAAGCTCTACAAGGCATCGAAGCCCGCGATCGAGAAGAAGCTCGCCGCGCAGGGCATCATGCTGCTGATGGCGGTGCCATGGGCGCCGCAGGGCATCTATGTGAAGAAGGACCTGAACACGATCGACGACATGAAGGGCCTGAAGTGGCGCGCCTACAATGTCGGCACCGCGCGCATCGGAGAGATCGTCGGTGCGCAGTCGGTGACGGTGCAGGCGGCCGAATTGCCGCAGGCGCTCGCGACCGGCGTGGTCAACTCGTTCATGTCGTCGGGCGGCACCGGCTACGACTCCAAGGTCTGGGAGTCGCTCACCCACTTCTACGACACGCAGGCCTGGATCCCGAAGAACTACACCATCGTCAACAAGGCGGCGTTCGATGCGCTCGACAAGCCGACGCAGGAAGCGATCGTGAAGGCCGCCGCGACCGCGGAAGCGCGCGGCTGGAAAGCCTGGCAGGACAAGTCGGGCTGGTATCTCGACCAGCTCAAGGCCAAGGGCATGAAGGTGCAGGCCCCGAGCGACGTGCTCGCCACCGGCTTCAAGAAGGTCGGCGAGCAGCTCACGCAGGACTGGCTGAAGAAGGCCGGCGCCGACGGGCAGGCGATCGTCGAGGCCTACAAGAAGATGTGACGAGTGGCCGTCATCCTGACGCGCGAGCCGCGCTTGCGGCGCGCCTCGAAGGATGGCGACACCGCCCCCTTCGAGGCCCGCGCATGAAGAATGCGCGGGCGCCTCAGGGTGACGGAGAGTGACATGCCCCTCGGCGTCCTGATGCTCGACACGCGCTTCACGCGCTTCGTCGGCGACATCGGCAACCCTGACAGCTACAGCGCGCCGACGCTGTTCGAGATCGTGCGCGGTGCGACGGTCGACAAGGTCGTCCCCGCAAAGTCGCCGCCGCTGATCGAGGATTTCGTCGCGGCCGGCAATCGCCTGATCGAACGCGGTGCCGACGCGATCACCACCGGCTGCGGCTTTCTCGTGCTCAACCAGGCAGAGCTCGCCGCGCGCCTGTCCGTCCCG